>Ga0031658_1000137_pt1 | contig 11527 bp, 10 predicted proteins | sample FrelakmetPLP11PL_FD_55179 | JGI IMG/M metagenome (GOLD analysis project Ga0031658, IMG submission 55179) | Freshwater lake sediment microbial communities from the University of Notre Dame, USA, for methane emissions studies - PLP11 PL | ecosystem: Environmental > Aquatic > Freshwater > Lake >...
CCGGGCGTGGTCGTCCAGGTCAGCGACGATAATCCCAAGACCTGGGGCCAGGCACTGAACGTCGTCAAGAACATCCAGAACGCCTATGGCAAGGACAAGGTGGATATCGAGGTGGTCGTCTTCGGCCTGGGCGCCGGCATGCTCAAGCTCGACTCGCCGCTCGCCAACCGCATCGACGAGACGCTGGCCACCGGCGCGCAGGTCTCCATGTGCGAAAACACGATGAAGGGGCAGAAGCTGACCAGGGACGACATGTATCCGCGGATCGGCTACGTGCCCGCCGGCGTGATCGAGATCATCGAGAAGCAGAAGCAGGGCTGGACCGTCATCCGCCCGTAAAGCAGGCGCCGCGTTTCGCGGGTTATTCCAGGTACTCGATCATCAGTTGCGGCGTCTCGACGCCCATGTATTCGTTGATCGCGAGGCGGTAGGCGGCGCGGGCGCGGTTGCCCGGCTGGCTGCCGAAGTTGAACTGGATCGCCTCGAAGCGCGCATTGCCTTTCTTGAGCCGCAGCTTGAGGTGCTTTTCCTTGAGCACGCGCTGCTGCTCGACCTCGAACTCATCCATGAACAGCGGTGCCGGGAAGCCCTGGCCCCAGACTTCATTCTCCAACAGGCGCGCCGTTTCCAGAGAGATGTAGCCGCCTTCCAGCGCGCCGTCGGTTTCCAGCGTGCGGGTCAGGTCGGCGGGGGCCAGCAGTTCGCCGGCGACCTCGGCGAAGAGTTCGCGGAATTTATCGAAGTTTTCGGCGTTGACCGTGGCACCCGCCGCCATGGCATGGCCGCCGAAGCGGATCAGCAGGCCTGGGGCGCGCTTGGCGACGAGGTCGAGCGCGTCGCGCAGGTGCAAGCCGGGAATCGAGCGGCCGGAACCCTTGACGATGCCGCCTTCGCCGGGGGCGAAAGCGAACACCGGGCGGTGCAGTTTGTCCTTGATGCGCGAGGCGAGAATGCCGACGACGCCTTCATGCCAGCTTGCATCGAACATGGCGATGCCGGGCGCCGCGTCGTTGGCATCGAGCGATTCGAGCAGGATCAACGCCTGTTCCTGCATGCCGGATTCGATTTCGCGGCGTTCGCGGTTCAGTGCGTCGAGCTGCTGGGCGATCTGCAGGGCGCGGCTGGGGTCTTCGGTGAGCAGGCATTCGACGCCGAGACGCATGTCGGCCAGGCGGCCGGCGGCATTCAGACGGGGGCCGAGGATGAAGCCGAGATCCATCGCCGTCGCCTTCTTCGGGTCGCGGCCGGCGGCCTTGAACAGCGCGGCGAGGCCGGGCTGCAACTGGCCGGCGCGCATGCGCTTCAAACCCTGGCTGACGAGGATGCGGTTGTTGCGGTCGAGCCTGACGACGTCGGCGACGGTGCCGAGCGCGACGAGATCGAGCAGGCTGGCGAAATTGGGTTCGGGCCGGTCGGCGAAGAAGCCGCGTTCGCGCAGTTCGGCGCGCAGGGCGAGCATCACATAGAACATGACGCCGACGCCGGCGATGCATTTTGATGGGAAATCGCAGCCGGGCTGGTTGGGATTAACGATGCAGTCTGCTTCGGGGAGTGACTCGCCCGGCAGGTGGTGGTCGGTAATCAGTGTCGCGATGCCGTGCTCGCGGGCGCGGTTGACGCCTTCGATGCTGGCGATGCCGTTGTCGACGGTGATGATGAGGTCGGGCGACTGCTGCGCGGCGACGTCGACGATTTCAGGCGATAGCCCATAGCCGAGCTTGAAGCGGTCGGGCAGCAGAAAGTCGACATCGGCGCCGAGCATTTTCAGGGCGCGCATGCCGACAGCGGTGGCGGTGGCGCCGTCGCAGTCGTAGTCGCCGATGATCAACAGTTTGGCCTCGGCCTCGATGGCGTCGGCCAGCATGTACGCGGCATCGCTGGCGTGGGTGAGGCTCGCCGGCGGCAGCAGCGATTTCAGTTCGTAATCGAGTTCGGCACGGTCGGTGACGCCGCGCGAGGCGTAGAGGCGGGCGAGCAGCGGGTGCAGGCCTTGCTGCTCAAGTTGCCAGACGACGCGCGGCGGAATGTTGCGGGCGACAATTCGGGTCATAGCGCGAGTTCCTTGGCCGTCTCGGCGATGGGCTTGCCGCTTTTCCACAGTTTCCAGCGGTCGCCGGCGGTCAGCGTGTAACGCAGTTCGCCATAGACGGTGGGGGCGATCAGGCTGATGCGGTCGACTTTGCCGCCGAGGACTTTTTTGAGCGGCACGAACCAGTCGGCGTCGAGTTGTTCGAGGGCGCTGTGCCAGCCCTCGCTGTCTTCGCCGGCGACGTACGGCGGCAACTGGTCGATCAGCACCAGCGGCCGTTCGCCGGCCACCGGAAGCAGGGCGGCGAGGCTGCCCGGCCGTGCGTGCAGGGGGAGGCCGGCGGCGCGGGCAAGGCCAGCGGCCAGCGGGTTGTCGCTGAAGACGGCGGAAAAATTCGCTGCCATGCCGGTCGGCAGACTGCCGCCGCCCCACAGCCACAGGCTGTTGATCGCCGGCTGGCCGATCTGCTCGCGCCGTTCATTGAGTGGATGGCGGTGCAGGAACATCTGCACTTCGTTGAGCCAGCGGGTCAGCGGCAGGGCGCTGCCGTTGATTTCGCCGGCAACGCGGCGGCCGGCGACGGCGGAAATGGGCTCTACCGGGTGGTCGACCGCAACATTCAGTTTCAGGTACCAGCGCCGGGTGCTGGCAACGTGAAACCGGCCGATGTCGGCGAATTCGGTGTTGAGCGCTTCGACGATGCCGTGCGCCTCGTCCTCCGCCAGATCGAAGGCACCAGCATCGGCGAGGATGATACGTTCCTGGTGGAAGCGCAGGTGCACCGGGTCGGCGCACAGCCAGTGGCCGCTGCGCGCATCCTCGCAGCCTTCGCCGAGCAGGCGCAGGGCGCCGAACGGGGCATCGCTCATGCCGAAACAGTCGGCCAGTATCTTCTCGAACGGACGGCGCGGGCGGCGCTTATGGCGGGCACGCGCCAGCAGCCATTCCAGACCCGGCGCGGCAAGATTTCCAAGAGCGAGCTGGTCGGCCGGTTCCGGCCAGATCAGTTCGGGGACAAGCAGGGTCAGATGCACGGAAAGCGGCGCCGGAAAGACTTCAGGGGATGCNNTTGAGTGTACCATAGCGGCTTTTCCCGCCCGGCCCGTTCCCGCATGGCACTGCCCTACGAATTGCTGATTGGTCTGCGCTACACGCGCGCCAAGCGGCGCAATCATTTCATTTCCTTCATCTCGCTGATTTCGATGCTTGGCATCGGCCTCGGCGTGGCCGCGCTGATCGTCGTGCTGTCGGTGATGAACGGCTTCCAGAAGGAATTGCGGACGCGCATTCTCGGCGTCGCCTCGCACATCCAGATCACCGGCATCAACGGCGAGCTCAGCGACTGGCCGGCGATTGCGGCGCAAGCGGCGCAGCACCCGGAAGTTCGGGCGGCGGCGCCCTTCGTCCAGTCGCAGGCGATGTTCACGGTCGATAACGGCGTCAAGGGCGTGCTGGTGCGCGGTATCGTGCCGGATCTGGAAGACCGCGTCGCCGATTTCCGCCAGACGATCAAGAGCGGCAGCCTCGACGACCTGCGGCCCGGCGAGTTCGGTGTCGTGCTCGGTGCCGACCTGGCGCGCGCGCTGCGCGTTTTCGTCGGCGACAAGGTGACGGTGATCGCGCCGCAGGGCACGGTGACGCCGGCCGGCGTCGTGCCGCGCCTGAAGTCGTTCAAGGTGGTCGGCATCTTCGAGGTCGGCATGTACGAGTACGACAGCGGGCTCGCNCTGATCCACATGGCNGACGCGCAGAAGCTCTACCAGATGGACGACCGGGTCAGCGGGGTGCGGCTCAAGGTCGACGACCTGTTCATGGCGCCGCGCGTCGGGCGCGAGCTGGTCGGGCTGATCGANGCCAATGCCTACATCAGCGACTGGACCCGGAGCCACGCCAATTTCTTCCGCGCCGTGCAGATCGAGAAGAACATGATGTTCATCATCCTNTCGCTGATNGTCGCCGTCGCCGCCTTCAACCTGGTGTCGACGCTGGTCATGGCGGTCACCGACAAGCAGGCCGACATCGCCATCCTGCGCACGCTCGGCGCACGGCCCTTTGTCGATNATGGCGGTTTTCGTCGTNCAGGGCGCACTGGTCGGTTTCATCGGGCTCGGCATGGGCATCGCCGGCGGCGTCGCGCTGGCGCTCAATATCGACGTCGTGGTGCCGTTCATCCAGAATCTCTTTGGCGTGCAATTCTTGTCGAAGGAGGTCTATTACATCTCCGACCTGCCGTCCGACCTGCAATGGGGCGACGTCTGGGGCGTCACGCTAATCGCCTTCGTGCTCGCGCTGCTGGCGACGCTCTACCCGAGCTGGCGCGCCTCGCGCGTCAATCCGGCGGAGGCGCTGCGCTATGAGTGACGTCATTCTGGCGGCCAGCGGGCTGGGCAAGGCGTTCCGCAACGGCGGGCTGGATGTCACGGTGCTGTCGGCCGTCGATCTTGAGGTTCATGCCGGCGAAACGCTGGCCATCGTCGGCGCCTCCGGGTCCGGCAAGAGCACGCTGCTGCACCTGCTTGGCGGGCTCGACGCGCCGACCGCCGGCAAGGTACAACTGATGGGCCGCGATTTTTCTGCCCTCGGCGAGGTCGACCGCGGCGATTGGCGCAACAAACATCTCGGTTTCGTCTACCAGTTTCACCACCTGCTCGCCGAATTCTCGGCGCTGGAAAACGTCGCCATGCCGCTGCTGATCCGCCGTCAGGAACACGGCGCAGCGCTGAAGGCTGCGGGCGAGATGCTGACCGCTGTCGGCCTCGGCCATCGGCTGGAACACCGCCCCGGCGAATTGTCGGGCGGCGAACGCCAGCGCGCCGCCATTGCCCGGGCGCTCGTCAGTTCGCCCTCGTGCATCCTCGCCGACGAACCGACCGGCAACCTTGACCGCCAGACGGCGGGCGTCGTCTTCGACCTGCTGCTTGCCCAGGTGCGCTCGCAGCGCGCCAGCCTCGTCATGGTGACGCACGACCTGCAACTGGCTGGCCGCGCGGATCGGGTGATGCATTTGAACGACGGCGTGCTGGTTGGCGAGTAGGGCGCTGCGACAAGTCGAAGCGCTACCGGTTGCCCGATTTCCGGTGCCACGCAGCGAAATTGGGGTTTTCTGCTGGTTTCCGCCGGGGGAAGCTATGCCGCCTTCCGAGGTTTCAATTCCTCGCGGATTACCTTCCTGATCGTCGCTTCCATATCGGACTGTTGTAGCGAGCTTTTCAGCGTCTCGTTAATGAGCGTCTGATAACCGCGTTCGCCGGCCATTTCCTTGAAGCGCTCTACCAGGGCGACGTCGAGGTAGAGCGTGATGCGCTTCTTGGGCAGCGCTGCCCGGCCTTCCACTCGCTTGCGCAAGACCAGCCTGCCGGCATCAATGTCGGCCTGGGTGATGGGGGTGTCTTCGTCAAAGATTGCTGTAGTAGATTTCTTGCTCATTTCGCTCTGCCTTTCGCATCGAAATCAACCGGATTTCCTCATCCGTCTCGGCGGTGGAGATAACCACCACATCCTCGCGCAACAGCCCCAAGGTAATGAATCGCTGCTCGTCGTAGGCAAAGCGGCGATCCTCGAAGGTCACAGTGCGGTCGCTTTCGATGACCTGGGGCGCGTCTTCGAAGTCGTAACCGTGTTTTTTCAGATTCGCGACTCGTTTCTTCGGGTCGTAGCTGTAGCGCATGGGTTAATTGTATGTATTTGTGTGCATACGTCAAGTGAGTTTTTCAGCGGTGTAGCATTGGCTGTCGGGATTGGTCTGCATCTCGCAAGCATTACAATAGAAAAAATCAGCATGAAAACCGCGGTCTGTCCCCTATTAATTGCTATTACTTGGCCAAGCAAAACATGAAGGGTCTGCTTTTGGTGTATTTCTTCGTTGCTGCGTTACCGTCATCTTCAAAATTTCGCAGCCTGTCCTCTGCTTCGACGCCTTTCAGGGAATGTACCGATGAAACCGAGTGAAATCGTCGCCCAGCTTAACCGCCATGTGATCGGCCAGGACGACGCGAAGAAGATCCTCGCCGTCGCCGTTTATTCGCATTTCCGCAAGGTCGAGATGGTTGCGGTCGACCGACTGGAAATGCTCAAAAGCAACATTCTGCTGATGGGCCCGACCGGCACCGGCAAGACGCTGCTCTGCGAAACGCTGGCGCGCATCCTCGAACTGCCCTTCGTCACTGCCGATGCGACCTCGCTGGCGCAGACCGAATACGTCAATGAGGAACTCGACGCCATTCTCCAGCGCTTGCTCGAACGCGCCGGTGGTGATACCGAGAAGGCCGGGCGCGGCATCGTCTTCATCGACGAGGTCGACAAGTTGAAGGCGATCAGCGGCCAGGCGCGCGCTGCCTCGGGGGAAAACGTCCAGCACGCGCTGCTGAAGATCATGGAAGGCGCCTCGGTGCGCCTGAAAAGCGGCCAGTACATCGACACCACGCAGATCCTGTTCATCTGCGGCGGCGCCTTCGTCGGGCTGGAATCCATCTTGGCCGAGACGCAGGCTTTCGGCTTCATCGCCACCTCGCAGGGTGACGACCAGAAGGTACTCGATCGCCTCAACGCCCGCGTCAAGCCGACCGATCTTTTCCGCTTCGGCCTGATTCCCGAGTTTGCTGGCCGCCTGCCGATCATCGCCCGCCTCAATGAGCTGTCGAAGGACATGATGGTGCGCATCATGATCGAGCCGCAGCATTCGATCTACCGGCAGTTTCGCGCCATCCTGCAGAACGAGGGCGTCGAGCTGGTCATCGAGGCGGCGGTATTCGGCCAGATCGCCGATCTCGCGCTCGAATTCAAGGTCGGCGCGCGTAGCCTGCGCGGCATCTTCGAGGAGATGATCACGCCGGTCCTCTATGTCGTGCCGGACCGGCCGGAAGTGAAGAAGGTGGTCATCCGCTCGCTGTTCGAGGAAGCGGTCTTCTCCTGACCGCCAGCGCGTGGTCAATTTTCATGACAAAGGACAGGCAACGATGCCGGATACCAAGAATTCCCGCCCAGGCTTCTCGACGCGAGCGATCCACCACGCCTACGATCCCTACGCCGGGCATGGATCCCTCAACCCGCCGCTCTATCTGAGCTCGACCTACGCTTTCCCGACCGTCGAAGACGGCGCGGCGCGCTTTGCCGGCGAGCAGGCGGGGTATGTCTATTCGCGGGTCGGCAATCCGACGACCAACCTGCTCGAACAGCGCATCGCCGATCTCGAAGGGGGCGAAGCGGCCCTGGTGACGGCATCGGGCATGGGGGCGACGACCTCGCTGCTATGGACCTTGCTCAAGCCCGGCGACGAGGTCATCGCCGACAAGACCCTTTACGGTTGTACCTTTGGCTTCTTCAACCACGGCCTGGCAAAGTTCGGGGTCAGGATCACCCACCTCGATCTCACCGACCCGGCGAATCTCGAAGCGGCGATCAGCGCCAGCACCCGGATCGTGTTCTTCGAGTCGCCCGCCAACCCCAACATGCGGCTGGTCGATATCGCCGCGATCGCGGCGATTGCCCGCCGTCATGACGCGAAGGTCGTGGTCGACAACACCTACTGCACGCCCTACCTGCAGCGCCCGATCGAACTCGGCGCCGACTATGTCGTGCATTCGGCGACGAAATACCTCGGCGGTCATGGCGACCTCATCGCCGGCGCCATCGTCGGCCCCAGGGAATCCCTGGATCAGGTGCGGTTCTACGGGCTCAAGGACATGACCGGCGCCGTATTGTCGGCGCAGGACGCCTTCCTGGTGCTGCGCGGGATCAAGACGCTGGCCTTGCGCATGCACCGCCATTCCGAGAATGCCCAGGGCATCGCCGGGTTCCTTGCCGCGCATGACAAGGTCGAGGTCTGCCACTACCCNGGACTNGCCTCCTTTCCGCAACTGGAACTGGCGCAGCGACAGATGAAGCTGCCTGGCGGCATGGTGGCNTTNGAACTCAAGGNCGGCATCGAGGCNGGGCGCCGCTTCATGAATGCGCTGCGCCTGGTCACCCGGGCCGTCAGCCTGGGCGATGCGGAGAGTCTCGCCCAGCATCCGGCGTCGATGACCCATTCGTTCTACACGCCTGAGGAACGCAAGGAACATTTGATCGGCGAGGGGCTGGTCCGCATCTCGGCAGGCCTCGAAGATCTACCGGATTTGCTCGCGGACATCGAGCAGGCGCTGCGCGCCGCCTGATCAGTCGTTGTTGCCGTTGCGCCTGGCCCGGCCGCGCCGCCGCCAGGCGCGGATCAGCCAGATGCGCCAGGCTGCCTTGGTCAGGAAATAGCCGGCGATGGCCAGCATGATCGCCAGCAGCACCAAGCCGATCCCGAGCGGCTTGCCGACGCCGATCATCCAGGTCTGCATGGATTCTGTCCACGCGACGAAGCGGGTCATCTCGAAGGCAGGTGGCTCGACGAAGCCGCCCGGGTCGCCGGTGACAAAACGGCCGATCTGGTAGGCGAGCACGTAGAGCGGGACGATGGTGAACGGGTTGGTGTACAGCGTCGTCAGTAGCGCCAGCGGCAGGTTGACGCGGAAGATCAGCGCACAAATGGCCGCGCCGAGCATCTGCAACGGGCCCGGAATCAGCCCGCAGAACATCCCGGCGGCCACCGCGCCGGCGGCCGAATGGCGGTTCAGGTGCCACAGCCGCGGGTGCAGCAGCGAGTTGCGGAATGGCCGCAACCAGCGGTTGTTGTGAACCGCCTCGTGGTTGGGCAGGTGTTTTTTAAGGTGCTTGCGCATGATCTGCCCTCTATTATTGCAGGATGCGCCTCAACATTCTCGCCTTCGCTGCCGGCATCATCGCGCTCCAGATGCAGCCGGAACTGCCAGCGGCGTGGCCTTGGGCGCTGGCCGGTCTGGCGTTGGCCGTGCCGGCGGTACGCTGGTGCAATGTGCCGCCAGTCCGCGTGCTGGGTGTGCTCGCCTGCCTGGCGCTCGGTTTCGCGTGGGCCGCGTGGCGCGCCGACATCCGCCTGGCCGATGCGCTGCCGGCCGCATGGGAAGGGCGCGACATCGAAGTGGTCGGCGTCGTCGCCGCGTTGCCGCAGGACTTCAGTCAGGGCAGCCGCTTCGAATTTGCCGTTGAAAAGGTGTCGACCGTAGCAGCCGTGGTTCCACAGCGGATCATGCTGTCGTGGTACCAGGGCCAGCGCGATGACGAGGAATTCATCCGCCAGCCATTGAAACCCGGCGAGCGCTGGCAAATGACGGTGCGCCTGAAGCGCCCACACGGCAACGCCAACCCGAACGGTTTCGATTACGAAGCCTGGCTGCTCGAACGCAACATTCGGGCGACCGGCTACGTCCGCCAGAATCCGCCGCAGCGCCTGGTGGAGATGGTCTGGCGGCCGGACTATGTCGTCGAGCGCCTGCGCCTTGGCGTGCGCGATTCGTTCACCACCCTGCTGCCGGCCGAAAATTACCCGTGGGCCGGCATTCTGGTGGCGCTGGTGGTGGGCGACCAGCGGGCGATCCAGGGCGATTTGTGGACCACCTTCAACCGCACCGGAACGACCCACCTGATGTCCATCAGCGGCCTGCACGTGACGATGGTGGCGGCGCTTTTCGGGCTGTTGACCGGCTTTGTCTGGCGGCGCGTGCCGACGCTGGCGCTGCGTCTGCCGGCGCAACGGGCGGCCCTGCTGGCCGGGTGCCTGGCCGCGTTCTTCTACGTCCTGCTCGCCGGATTCGCGGTGCCGGCACAACGCACGCTGTACATGCTATTGGTTGCCGCGCTGGCGATGAACTCGGGACGGGTGATCGCACCGAGCCGCACCTTGTTGCTTGCGCTGCTGGTCGTCCTGCTGATCGACCCGTGGGCGGTGCTGGCGGCGGGCTTCTGGCTGTCCTTCGGGGCGGTCGGGGCGCTGCTTTATGTCGGCTCGGCGGTGGTCGGCGAGGCCGATGGCTGGCGCGCGCGCATCCGGAGCTGGGGCGTCGTCCAGTGGGCGGCGACGCTGGCTTCGCTGCCGGTGCTACTGCTGGTCTTCCAGCAGTTTTCGCTGGTCTCGCCGCTGGCCAATGCCGTGGCCATCCCGGTCGTCAGCTTCGTCATCACGCCGCTGGCGCTGCTCGCCGCCGTCATTCCGTGGTGGCCGATNGCGGCGCTGGCGCATGCCGTGCTCGGCTGGCTGATGCTCTTTCTCGAATGGTGCGCGACGTGGCCGGTCTGGCAGGCGCCGGCGCCGCCGCTGTGGGCGGCGGTCGTCGCCGGAATCGGNGTTGCCGTCTGTCTGCTGCCGCGCGGCATGCCGGGGCGTTTGCTTGGTGTGGCGCTGCTGCTGCCGGCCATCTTCTGGCCGGTTGCCCGTCCGCCCGAGGGCGAAGCCTGGATCACCGTGCTCGATGTCGGCCAGGGCCTGGCGACGGTGGTGCGCACCCGCGAGCACACGCTGATCTACGACCCGGGCCCGCTCTACAGTGCCGAGTCCGATGCCGGACAGCGGGTGGTGGTGCCCTACCTGCGCTCGCTCGGCATCGACGCGGTCGATGTCCTGATGGTGACGCACCGCGACAGCGACCACGCCGGCGGGATGGCGTCGGTGCAGTCGGCGCTGGCGGTCGGCAAGGTGCTTTCCTCGCTTGGCGAGGGCGCTGGCGAGCCCTGCCGGAACGGCCAGAACTGGACGTGGAACGGCGTCAGGCTGACGGTACTGCATCCCGCGGCGGATGACTACGCGGAGAAGCGCAAGAGCAACAACCTGTCGTGCGTGCTGCGCATCGAGGCGAGTGGAACGCGCATGCTGCTGACGTCCGATATCGAGGCGCGCGACGAGGCGGCAATGCTGCAGCGCGACCCCGCCGCCCTGGCGGCCGAGGTGCTGCTGGTGCCGCATCATGGCAGCCGGACTTCGTCGACGCCGGAGTTCATTGCAGCAGTCGCGGCGAAGGATGTGCTGATTCCGGTCGGTTACCGCAACCGCTTCGGCCACCCCAAGGCGGATGTCGTCGAGCGCTACGGGGCGGCCGGAACAAGGCTGTGGCGGACCGACCGCGACGGGGCGTTGCGTGTCGAACTCGGCACGAACGGGGCCGGTATTGCCGCCTGGCGCGACGAGCGCCGCCGCTACTGGCATGGCCGGTGATACATTCTCGGTTCAGGAGGAGCCATGCAATACAGACAACACACCGTGCAGTGCATCAGTCCTTCCGGTCTGCACCGGATGGCCTATGTCGAATGGGGCGCCCGCGACAATCCGCGCGTACTGGTCTGCGTCCATGGGCTGACCCGCAACGGGCGGGATTTCGATGCGCTGGCAGAAGCACTGGCGCTCCATTACCGGGTGGTCTGCCCGGATGTCGTCGGGCGCGGACAGAGCAGCCGCTTGCGCAACCCGGCAGCCTACGGCATTCCCCAGTACGTCGCCGACATGGTGACGCTGATCGCCCGGCTCAATGTCGATAGCGTGGATTGGGTCGGCACCTCGATGGGTGGGCTGATCGGCATGGCGCTGGCGAGCCAGCAGGGCACGCCGATTCGCAAGCTGCTGCTCAACGATGTCGGCCCGGTGATCACGACCCAGTCTCTGGAGCG
>Ga0031658_1000138_pt1 | contig 11456 bp, 5 predicted proteins | sample FrelakmetPLP11PL_FD_55179 | JGI IMG/M metagenome (GOLD analysis project Ga0031658, IMG submission 55179) | Freshwater lake sediment microbial communities from the University of Notre Dame, USA, for methane emissions studies - PLP11 PL | ecosystem: Environmental > Aquatic > Freshwater > Lake >...
GCAACATCATGCTGATTGCCCCGCGTGACGAGCTTGCAACCCGTGAAAAGCTGGACTTCGAGGCGCGCCAGCAAATCAACGATCTTGAGCCGATCCAGAACGAGCAGTTCTCCTTGAATTACCAGAAGGCTGTCGATGTCGCCCGCCTGCTGTCCGGGGTTGCGGTCGCCGGCGGCGCGCCGTCGCAGCGCCTGCTGAGCAAGCGCGGCAATGCAGTGGCCGATCCGCAGTCGAACATCCTGTTCGTCAATGACATCCCGAGCAAGCTCGAAGAGATCCGCAAGTTNATCAGGGCGATCGATACGGGTGCCCGTCAGGTCATGATNGAGGCACGNGTCGTCGAGGCGCAGGATNCGTTCAACCGCGATCTCGGCGTCAGGCTGAATTTCCTCAGTGCGCAGCGTACAGGATTGGGCGGCAGCGGCATCTACGGCGGTGGCGGTACATATTCGCCGTCCGGNCAGGTCACGAACAATGCCCTTGGCGTGAACCTGCCGTCCTTCACCAATGTCGGTGGCACGCTGGCCTTCTCGCTGTTCAATGCCTCGCTGACACGGATTCTCAATCTTGAGCTGGCGGCCCTGGAAACCGATGGTCTGGGCAAGATCGTCTCCAGCCCGCGCGTCATCACGGCGAACAACGTCAAGGCGAAGATCCAGGACGGTACGGAAATCCCGTACGTGACGACGGCGACGGGCGGCGGNGTCGCGACCCAGAACGTCTCCTTCAAGACGGCGGCGCTTTCGCTGGANGCGACACCGCAGATCACGCCNGAAGGCACGGTACGCATGCAACTGGTGGTCAAGAAGGAAGAGCCNGACTGGACGCGCGCGGTTCTCGGCAACCCGCCGATCAAGACGGCCACGGTCGAAACCAATGTGGTCGTTGAAAATGGCGGTACGGTCGTAATCGGCGGCGTATATATCACCAAGAAGGAAAACGTGACCGAGAAGGTCCCGCTGCTCGGCGATATCCCGTTCTTCGGTTACCTGTTCAAGTACCAGAACGATACCGGGCAGAGGCGCGAGTTGCTGTTCTTCATCACCCCGCGCATCATCTCCGACAAGCTGCAGATTAATTGATCAGTACGCTTTGTCTCGAAAAGGAGGGCCGGCCTTGCCGGCCTTTCTCTTTTGTGGTGCGCCGCGAGACCGGATAAAATTCCGGCGTGAACAATCGCAGCAACATCTACCTCGTCGGCCTCATGGGGGCGGGAAAGACGACCATAGGACGGCAACTGGCGAGACGCCTCGGNCGCCGCTTCTANGATTCCGACCATGAGATCGTCGCCCGCACCGGTGTACCGATCCCGACCATCTTCGAGATCGAGGGCGAGGAAGGGTTCAGGCGCCGTGAATCGCTGGCGATCGCCGAACTGACTTCAGGCACAGACATCGTTCTTGCCACAGGCGGCGGCGTGGTCCTGAGTCCGGAGAACCGGAAGCTTTTGCACGAAACCGGCTGGGTGGTCTATCTCAATGTTCCGCCGGCCATGCTTTTCGAGCGTACACGTCATGATCGGAATCGACCGCTGTTGCGCGTCGAAGATCCTCTGGCCAAGCTCGAGGAACTGCATGCACAGCGTGATCCGCTATATCGGGAAACCGCACACCTCGTCGTCGATGGTTCGCACCTGGTGGCATCCGGCGTCGTTCATCATCTCTTGAAAGAATTCACTCGCATATGTCAGGCATGATCCAGACGCTAAACGTCGCCCTCGGTGANCGTTCCTATCCCATTCACATCGGCAGTGGGGTGCTCGACCGCGCCGATCTGCTGGTGCCGCATCTNGGGCAGAAGAAGGTTCTGGTGGTCAGCAACACGACCGTTGCACCGCTATATTTTGACCGCTTGCGGTCAACCCTGGAAAAAAACGGTATTTCAGTCATTTCCGTCATTCTCCCGGATGGCGAGAAATACAAGGACTGGAACACCCTCAACCTGATATTCGACGCGCTGCTCGGCGCGCACTGCGAGCGCGGCACGACCCTGATCGCGCTCGGCGGGGGCGTCATTGGGGACATGGGGGGGTTCGCGGCCTCCTGCTACCAGCGCGGCATGCCGTTCATCCAGATCCCGACCACGCTTCTTTCGCTGGTCGACTCCTCGGTCGGTGGCAAGACGGCGATCAACCATCCGCTCGGCAAGAACATGATCGGCGCCTTCTATCAGCCCAAGCTCGTACTGGCCGACATTTCGACGCTCGACACCTTGCCGGACCGTGAATTGAAAGCCGGGCTGGCCGAAGTCATCAAATACGGGCTGATTCGCGATCCNGAGTTCTTCGTCTGGCTGGAGGAAAACATCGAAAGGCTGCTGGCGCGCGACAGGGATGCGCTGGCCTATGCCGTTCACCGCTCATGCGCCAACAAGGCCGAGGTCGTTGCCGCGGATGAGCGCGAAACCGGCGAACGGGCCTTGCTCAATCTTGGNCATACCTTTGGTCATGCTATCGAAACCGGCATCGGCTATGGGGAATGGTTGCACGGNGANGCGATTGCCGCCGGCACGCTAATTGCTGCGGAATTGTCGCGGNGGCTTGGCTGGCTTGATGCCGAAGCGGTATTGCGGATCGAACGGCTGTTTGTGCGGGCAGGCTTGCCGGTGCGTGGCGCGCCCTTGGGTGCAGCGCGGTATCTGGCGCTGATGCGCCACGACAAGAAGGTGCAGGACGGGAAGTTGCGGCTGGTGCTGCTGAAACGGATCGGCAGCGCTGTCGTTTCGGACGAAGCTGACGAGGCGACGATCGTGGCCGCCATCGAGGCCAGATGCACCTGAAAGGGGAGTGGCAGGTCGTAGCGGGAACCGCCTTGGTGCATTGCAGCATCTTGATTTGACAGGGCTTTGGCGGTATATTCTGCGGTCGCCCCTGATTTTCGTACAAGCCGGCAAGCGTAACGGGATGCCGGCTTTTTCTACCCTTGGCCCTTGTTTTCATCGGCCGAGTATTTTTAAGGAACGCGTGTGATGGAATCGGCTGTACCTGAGCGGCAGGGTTTGTACGACCCGGCCAACGAGCACGACGCTTGCGGTGTGGGCTTTGTCGCCCATGTCAAAGGCCAGAAGAATCATGGCATCGTTGAGCAGGGTTTGTTGATCCTGAAGAATCTGGATCATCGCGGCGCCGTTGGCGCCGACCCGCTGCAAGGTGACGGCGCCGGCATCCTGATCCAGATCCCCGACCAGTTCTATCGCGACGAGATGGCGAAGCAGGGCGTCGAACTGCCGCCGGAAGGCGAGTACGGCGTCGGCATGGTCTTCCTGCCGCAGGAAGCAGCCTCGCGCCACGCCTGCGTCGAGGAAATCGAGCGTTCGATCAAGGACGAGGGTCAGGTTCTACTCGGCTGGCGTGAAGTGCCGGTCAATCACGACATGCCGATGTCGCCGACCGTCAAGGCCAAGGAGCCGGTGATCCGCCAGGTATTCGTCGGGCGCGGGCCGGATGTCTTCGTGACCGACGCGCTCGAGCGCAAGCTGTACATTATTCGCCGCCGTGCCGCCAACGACATCAAGGCGCTCAAACTCAAGCACAGCAAGGAATTCTACGTGCCGTCCTTCTCGGCCCGTACGGTCAACTACAAGGGGCTGTTGCTGGCCGACCAGGTTGGAGTGTATTACCTCGACTTGCAGGACAAGCGTACCGTTTCGGCGCTCGCCCTCGTTCACCAGCGCTTCTCGACCAACACCTTCCCGACCTGGGATTTGGCGCATCCGTTCCGCTATATCGCCCACAATGGTGAGATCAATACCGTCCGCGGCAATGTCAATTGGTTCAAGGCNCGTGAACAGGCGATTTCCTCGCCGCTTCTCGGTGACGACCTGAAGAAGGTCTGGCCGCTGCATTACCCGGGTCAGTCGGACTCCGCGTCTTTCGACAACGCGCTTGAGTTGTTGGTCATGGGTGGCGGCTATTCGCTGGCCCAGGCCGTGATGCTGATGATTCCGGAAGCTTGGGAAAAGCACACGACGATGGATGAAAACCGTCGTGCCTTCTACGAATACCATGCCCCGATGATGGAGCCGTGGGACGGCCCCGCCGCCGTGGCTTTCACCGATGGCCGCCAGATCGGCGCGACGCTCGATCGCAACGGTCTGCGTCCCGCCCGTTATCTGGTGACCGATGACGACATGGTGGTCATGGCCTCCGAATCCGGCGTGCTGCCAATNCCGGAAAAGAAGATCGTCAAGAANTGGCGCCTGCAGCCGGGCAAGATGTTCCTGATCGACATGGCACAGGGTCGCATTATCGACGACAAGGAACTCAAGGATTCGCTGGCCAACGCCAAGCCGTATCGCGAGTGGATCGAGAAGATCCGCATCAAGCTCGACGAGGTGCCGTCGGCCAACGAATATTGCGTCGCNTCCTCGGCCTCGCTGCTCGATCGCCAGCAGGCCTTCGGCTACACCCAGGAAGACATCAAGGTCATCCTCGAACCGATGGTCCAGAACGGCGAGGAGGCAACCGGGTCGATGGGCACGGACTCGGCCCTGCCGGTCCTGTCGAACAAGAACAAGACGCTTTACACGTACTTCAAGCAGCTGTTCGCCCAGGTCACCAACCCGCCGATCGACCCGATCCGCGAGGAACTGGTCATGTCGCTGGTGTCGTTCATCGGACCGAAGCCGAACCTGCTGAATACGCACGACATCAATCCGCCGATCCGTCTGGAAGTATCGCAGCCAGTACTGACCTGCACGGAAATCGAGAAGCTGCGCAACATCGATAAGCACACCTCGAACAAGTTCCGTTCACTCGAACTGGATATCTGCTATCCGGTGGCGTGGGGCGCGGCCGGCGTCGAGGCCCGTCTGGCGTCGCTGGCGGCCGATGCCGAAGATGCCGTGCGTTCGGGGGCCAACATCCTGATCGTTTCCGACCGCAAGGTCGATGCCGGACATGTCGCCATTCCGGCGCTGCTGGCGACTTCGGCGATTCACCAGCATCTGGTCAGGAAGGGCCTGCGTACCAGCGCCGGCCTCGTGGTCGAGACCGGTTCGGCGCGCGAAACGCATCACTTCGCGCTGCTCGGCGGCTACGGCGCCGAGGCGGTCCACCCGTACCTGGCCCTCGAAACCATCGAGGCGCTGGCCAAGGGCGATGCCGAGAAGGCCGACAAGTTCGTCAAGAACTACATCAAGGCGATCGGCAAGGGNCTGTGCAAGATCATGTCCAAGATGGGCATTTCCACCTACATGTCCTACACCGGCGCTCAGATCTTCGAGGTCATTGGCCTGAAAACGGATTTCGTCGAGAAGTACTTTACCGGTACGCCGTCCAACATCGAGGGCATCGGCCTCTTCGAGGTTGCCGAGGAAGCGATCCGCCTGCATCAGGATGCGTTTTCAACCGATCCGGTTCTCGCCAACATGCTCGATGCTGGCGGTGAATATGCTTTCCGTATCCGCGGCGAAGAGCACGTGTGGACACCGGATGCCATCGCCAAGCTGCAACATGCGACACGTTCGGGCAAGTTCGAAACCTACAAGGAATACGCCGCGCTGATCAACGATCAGACCAAGCGCCACCTGACGCTGCGCGGCCTGTTCGAGTTCAGGCCGCAAGGCCAGGCGATTCCGCTGGAAGAAGTCGAACCGGCCAAAGAGATCGTCAAGCGTTTTGCCACCGGCGCCATCTCGCTGGGCGCCATCTCGACCGAGTCGCACACGACGCTGGCGATTGCAATGAACCGCATCGGCGGCAAGTCGAATACCGGCGAAGGCGGCGAGGATGCCAGTCGTTATGCGCCGGTCAAGGGTGGCACCATGCTGTCAGATGTTATCGGCAAGAGCCGTGTCGCCCGTGATCTGGCGCTGAAGGACGGCGATTCGCTGCGCTCGGCGATCAAGCAGGTCGCTTCCGGACGCTTTGGCGTGACGACCGAGTATCTGGTCAACGCCGACCAGATCCAGATCAAGATGGCGCAAGGCGCCAAGCCGGGTGAAGGCGGGCAACTGCCGGGACACAAAGTGTCCGAGTACATCGGCTTTCTGCGTCACTCGGTGCCGGGTGTCGGCCTGATTTCGCCGCCGCCGCACCACGATATCTATTCGATCGAGGATCTGGCGCAGCTGATCCACGACCTGAAGAACGCGAACTCGCGGGCTTCGATCTCGGTCAAGCTGGTCTCCGAAGTCGGTGTCGGTACCGTCGCCGCCGGTGTCGCCAAGGCCAAGGCCGACCATGTCGTGATCGCCGGTTTCGATGGCGGCACCGGTGCATCGCCGCAGTCGTCGATCAAGCACGCGGGTACGCCATGGGAACTGGGGCTCTCCGAAACCCAGCAGACCCTGGTGCTGAACCGCCTGCGCAGCCGTATCCGCGTCCAGGTCGATGGTCAGATGAAGACCGGTCGCGACGTCGTCGTCGGTGCGCTGCTCGGTGCCGATGAGTTCGGCTTCGCCACCGCGCCGCTGGTCGTCGAAGGCTGCATCATGATGCGCAAGTGCCATCTGAATACCTGTCCGGTCGGTGTGGCCACGCAGGATCCCGAATTGCGCAAGCGCTTCTCGGGTCAGCCTGAACATGTCGTCAATTATTTCTTCTTCGTTGCCGAGGAAGTACGCGAGATCATGGCTCAGCTCGGCATTCGCAAGTTCGATGAGCTGGTCGGCCGCGCCGACCTTCTCGATATGCGTGCCGGCATCGAGCACTGGAAGGCCCGGGGTCTGGACTTCAGCAAAATATTCTATCAGCCGACGGTCCCGGCCGAGGTGCCGCGTCGTCACGCCGAAGATCAGGATCATGGTCTCGCCAAGGCACTCGATCACAAGCTGATCGAGCAGGCCCGGCCGGCGCTCGAAAAGGGACAGAAAGTCCAGATCGAGACGAAGATCATCAACGTCAACCGCACCTGCGGCACCATGCTGTCGGGTGAGGTGGCGCGCCGCTACGGCAATGCCGGCCTGCCGGACGATACCATTCACATCAAGCTGACCGGCACCGCCGGCCAGAGCTTCGGCGCNTTCCTCGCCAAGGGCGTGACACTGGAACTGACCGGCGAGGGCAATGATTACGTCGGCAAGGGGCTGTCGGGCGGTCGCATCATCATCAAGCCGAGTCCGGATTTCCGCGGTGACACGCAGCACAACATCATCGTCGGCAACACCGTGCTGTATGGCGCGACCGATGGTGAAGCCTTCTTCGCCGGTGTCGGCGGCGAGCGTTTCGCGGTTCGCAATTCGGGCGGCATGGCGGTCGTCGAAGGGGTCGGCGATCACGGCTGCGAATACATGACCGGCGGTACGGTGGTCGTGCTCGGCATGACGGGGCGCAATTTCGCGGCCGGGATGTCGGGCGGTATCGCTTACGTGCTGGACGAGGATGGCAGCTTCAAGAACCGCTGCAATCTGGCTCAGGTCGCGCTCGAGAAAGTGCTGCCGGCCGGCCGTCACGCCGCCGGCGAGCCGCTGCATCTCGGCCAGGCCGACGAGACCCAGCTCAAGGCGCTGGTCACCCGTCATGCCGAATACACCGGCAGCAAGACTGCGGCAGCCATCCTGGCCAACTGGGATGCCTGGCGCGAGAAATTTGTCAAAGTTTATCCGCACGAGTACAAGCGCGCCCTCACCGAGATGGCAGCGGCCGAGCGGAAGGAGGCTGCATAATGGGCAAGCCGACTGGATTCATGGAATTCGAGCGTCTTTCCGAGGCTTACGAGCCGGTCGAGAAGCGCCTGAAAAACTACAAGGAATTCATCCATACCCTGTCCGACGAAGAGGCCAAGATTCAGGGCGCGCGCTGCATGGATTGCGGTATTCCGTTCTGCAACAACGGCTGTCCGGTGAACAACATCATTCCTGACTGGAATGACCTGGTTTACCGTGGCAACTGGAAGCAGGCGCTGGATGTGCTGCATTCGACCAACAACTTCCCGGATTTCACCGGCCGCATCTGCCCGGCTCCCTGCGAAGCCGCCTGCACGCTGGGGATCAACGCGGCGCCGGTGGGCATCAAGTCGATCGAGCATTTCATCATCGACAAGGGCTGGGAAATGGGCTGGGTCGTGCCGCAGCCGCCGAAGAACAGAACCGGCAAGAAGATTGCCGTCGTCGGTTCCGGCCCGGCCGGTCTGGCCGCCGCGCAGCAACTGGCGCGTGTCGGCCATGACGTGACCGTGTTCGAAAAGAGCGACCGCCTTGGCGGCTTGCTCGCCTACGGAATCCCTGACTTCAAGATGGAGAAGTCCGTGGTCGACCGCCGCATCGCCCAGATGGAAGCCGAAGGCGTCAGCTTCAAGACCAGGGTCATCGTCGGCAGCGAGGACTTGGCTGCGGGCATCCACAATGATGCGAAGGAATTTGTGTCCGCCGGGCAGTTGACCGCGCAATTCGACGCGGTGATCCTCGCCGCCGGTGCCGAGGTACCGCGCGATCTGCCGGTGCCGGGCCGCGAGCTGAAGGGCATCCATGCCGCGCTGGAATTCCTGATTCCGCAGAACAAGGAGGTTCAGCAGGGCATCGCCAATCCGATCAACGTCAAGGGCAAGCACGTCGTCGTCATCGGCGGCGGCGATACCGGCTCCGACTGCGTCGGCACCTCCAACCGCCACGGCGCCGCTTCGGTCACCCAGTTCGAACTGATGCCGATGCCGCCGGAGCAGGAGAACAAGGCGCTGACCTGGCCGTACTGGCCGTACAAGCTGCGTACCTCGTCGTCGCACGATGAAGGCTGTANGCGCGATTTCGCGGTGGCGACCAAGCGTTTCATCGACGACGGCAAGGGCAATGTCAAGGCCTTGGAGGCCGTTCGTGTCGAATGGAAGGANGGCCGCATGGTCGAGGTCGCCGGATCGGCATTCGACCTGCCCTGCGATGCNGCCTTCCTGGCCATGGGNTTNACCAACCCGGTCGGCACGCTCCTGGANGCGTTTGGTGTCGTCAAGGACAATCGCGGCAATGCCGGTGCAACGACCGATGGCGCAGGCTGCTACGCCACCAATGTCGCCAAGGTCTATGCCGCTGGCGACGTGCGGCGCGGCCAGTCGCTGGTCGTCTGGGCGATCCGCGAAGGCCGCCAGTGCGCGCGCGAGGTGGATGCCTTCCTGATGGGTGCCTCGACGCTGCCCCGGTAAGGTCAGGAGCGTCATGCGATAATGCGAAGGCGGTCCCAGTGGCCGCCTTCGTCATTTCCGGAGTTCGAATATGGCTGAAACGCCTGTACAAGTCGTCATCCTTGCCGCCGGTCAGGGCAAGCGCATGCATTCCAATCTGCCCAAGGTGTTGCACCCGGTGGCCGGCAAGGCGCTGGCCCAGCATGTGATCGACACCGCGCGTACGCTTGGGCCGGCCAAACTGGTCGTGGTTTTCGGCCATGGCGGCGAAGTGGTGCGGTCGACCCTCGATGCGGACGATATTTCATGGGCTCGGCAGGAGCCGCAACTGGGTACCGGACATGCCGTCGCGCAGGCATTGCCTGCACTGGACGGCAACGGGCAGACGCTGGTTCTCTATGGCGATGTNCCGCTGACCCGGGCTTCCACCCTGAAGCGTCTGCTGCANGCGGGCAAGGATGGCTTGTCCATCCTGACCGTCGAGCTGGCAAATCCGACCGGCTACGGACGTATCGTTCGCGATGCCGCGGGGAGCGTGCAACGAATCGTCGAAGAAAAGGATGCGAACGCCGCGGAGAAGGCCATTCGCGAGGTCAACACCGGCATCATGGCGATTCCCTCGGCACGGCTGACCGACTGGCTGTCCCGGCTGTCGAATGACAACGCNCAGGGTGAATATTATCTGACCGATATCGTCGCCCTGGCGGTCGCCGAAGGGATGCCTGTGCGCACCGCNCACCCCGATGACGAATGGGAAGTTCTGGGGGTCAACAGCAAGGTGCAACTGGCGAAACTGGANCGCGTGCACCAACGCAACACGGCCGATCAATTGCTGCTCGGTGGTGTCCGGCTGGCTGATCCGGCTCGTATCGATGTGCGCGGCGAGCTGCAGTATGGTCGCGATGTTTTCATCGATGTCGGCTGTGTTTTCGAGGGCCGGGTCGAACTGGGCGATGCGGTCGAAATCGGCCCCTACTGCGTGCTGAAGAACGTCAGGATCGGCGCCGGTGCGCACATCGCCGCCTTCTGCCATTGCGAGGACGCCGTGATCGGTCCCGACGGAGTGCTTGGCCCCTTTGCGCGCCTGCGGCCGGGAGCCGAACTCGGACCCGAGGTACATATCGGCAACTTCGTCGAAGTCAAGAAGAGNACGATCGGCGCCAGGTCCAAGGCCAATCACCTGGCCTATATCGGCGACGCCGAAATCGGCGAACGGGTGAATGTCGGCGCCGGCACCATAATCTGCAACTACGACGGGGCCAACAAGCACAAGACCGTCATCGGGGACGACGTCTTCATCGGTTCCGATACCCAACTCGTCGCGCCGGTCACGGTCGGGCGCGGGGCGACGCTGGGTGCAGGAACGACATTGACCCAGGATGCTCCCCCGGATGCCTTGACCTTGTCGCGCGCCCGGCAGATTACGGTGCCCGGCTGGGTGCGTCCGCGGAAGGACAAGAAATGAGGGCCGTGCTTTCCCGGGCGGTGCCTGCACTGTGCGTCGGGCAAGTGCGGGCGTAAAATGGGTTTTCGCTAGTTTCAAACAAGTTCAGGGAGAAGAAGATGTCCAGATATACCACCGAGGCGCTGCGTTCCGTGGCGCTGGTCGGCCATGGCGCGGCCGGCAAGACCAGTCTGGCCGAGGCGCTGCTGTTCGCGACCGGGGCGATTCAGGCCAGGGGCAGCGTCGAGAAGGGCAGCACCGTCTGCGACAGTGACGCCCAGGAGAAAGAAGCGGGTCATTCGCTGACCTCGGCGGTCGTGAATTTTGACCACGAAGGCATTCGTGTCCATCTGGTCGATACGCCGGGTTACCCGGATTTCTCCGGGTTGGCCATTGCCGCGCTGGCCGGCGTCGATACCGCGCTGGTCGTCGTCAATGCGCAGACCGGCATCGAGCTGATGACCGAGCGCATGATGCGCCATGCTGCCGAGCGCAAGTTGTGCCGGATGATCGTCATCAACAAGATCGATGCCGACAATCTTGATCTGCCCGGCCTGGTCGCCGATATCCGCGAGCGCTTCGGCAAGCAGTGCCTGCTGCTCGACTTGCCCGCCCATGGCGCGGCGGATGTCGTCGAGGTGCTCGAGCACGATGCCGGCGATGCCGACTTCGAGTCGGTCGCTGCGGCCCACCGGGCGCTGATCGACCAGATCGTCGAGGAGGATGAAGACCTGCTGGCCCAGTATCTCGAAGACGGCGCCGACCCCAGCGCCGACGCCCTGCATGCGCCGTTCGAGAAAGCGCTGCGCGAAGGCCACCTGATTCCCATCCTGTTCGTGTCGGCAAAGACCGGCGCCGGTATAAGGGAACTGCTGCACGTTCTCGCGTCGCTGGCGCCGAATCCGGCAGAAGGCAATCCACCGCCGTTCTACAAGGGCCAGCCGGGTGACAAGACCGAGCCG
>Ga0031658_1000144_pt1 | contig 11363 bp, 10 predicted proteins | sample FrelakmetPLP11PL_FD_55179 | JGI IMG/M metagenome (GOLD analysis project Ga0031658, IMG submission 55179) | Freshwater lake sediment microbial communities from the University of Notre Dame, USA, for methane emissions studies - PLP11 PL | ecosystem: Environmental > Aquatic > Freshwater > Lake >...
GAAAAAGTGTGTGATGAATGAATCCGGTCCACACCCGAAACTTGTGACATATATCCCAAACAGATTGGTTTTGTCCTTAATGGACTTTGCAACCCGTAGAATTTTGTTACCATATCCCCAGTACATATTCTCCAGATCATCATCTGTTTCGATTCGATCAATGCCAGGAAGCATATCCATGGGAAGCGATTTTATACCAAGGTCCATCAATTTCTTATGGATATTCAAGTTGGCACCTTGGTCTGCACTGTTATAAGGTCGTCCAATGATGATCATTGCCTTTTCAGTCTCATCCAGTGAAGCCAATGTGTCCATACCCACCTGGGCACATTTCCTGGAAAAAAGCTCCTGGGCTTCCATAGCAATTGTAAATGCCCTCTGAACATCCTTCTTGGACCTTTTGATTTGACTTCCAAATGAAATCAGGTTCTGCAATGCAAACTCGTTTCCTCCACCGAAATACACAATGGGCGCAATGACTTGAACGCCATGTTCCCGGAAATCAATGGATGCTTTCGCGGTATAAACTATAGACTGGGCATAAGGACATGCAAATGTATTAGATATGTTTGCCGATGGCCGCTTCAGGTTAATGATGCTGGGAATAAAGATCTGTTTGAAACCTTTGTTGACAATGTTCAAGATATGGCCGTGGGTTAATTTTATTGGAAAACATGTTTCAACAATTATGTTTTCAACACCTTCCCTGATGGTTCTTTTGTTTGTAGGATCCGAAAAAACAGGCGAAAATCCAAGTTCTGTCAAAAAAGCCTTCCAGAAGGGCAGGAATTCCCACATATTGAGAATCTTAGGAACACCAATTGGCTCCCCGTCAATTGATCGATCATAAACATTGTTGAGCAAGTCATCTCTTAACTTAAAGAGATCTTGTATGTCTTTTTTTTCAACCCTTCTCACAACATCATATTTTTCGCATCTACTTCCATAAAAGAGTGGGCTCTCATTTTCAACAATGACCTTTCTTATCTCGCAGAGATTTTCGCAACCTTTGCATTCAAAAGTTTCTATTTGGTATGGTCTTTTACTCAAATCAAATCCTTTAAAAGCGCTCTTTTCCCATACCCTCTCCTTCATTGCGAGTAATGCAACACCAATGGCGCCGGTGACATCGTGATGGGAAGGCACCTTGATGGGTTTTTTAAGTGTTTGTTCGAAGGCCGCCACAACACCTTTGTTAAATGCGGTACCACCTTGGAAGAATATTTTATTTCCTATCCTCCTGTCGCCAACCACCTTATTAAGATAGTTAGAAACGATGGAGTAAGAAAGACCGCTGACGATATCATCTGTGTTTGCACCACGTTGCTGATAATGGACAATATCCGACTCTATAAATACCGTACAACGTTCTCCCATTTTTACAGGTTTTTTTGAACCAAGGGCACGATTGCCGAACTCCTCTTTAATGGAGATTCCAAGCTTCTCAGCCTGTTCTTCAAGGAAAGAACCTGTTCCTGCAGCGCACGCCTTATTCATCTCAAAATCAACAATTACCCCATTGTCGACACTAATATATTTGGAATCCTGCCCACCTATTTCAAAGATGGTATCCACTTCACGATCAATATTTATAGCTGCTTCAGCTTGCGCCGTTATTTCGTTTCTAACAATATCAGCACCAATGAAATCGGCAGTTAGATAGCGACCCGACCCAGTAGTCCCAGCTCCGATAACTTTAACCATACCTCCGATTTCTTCTCCCATTTCGGCAAGCCCTCTCTTAACTGCTTCAAGGGGCCTGCCTTCCGTCATAAGGTATCTTTTAGCAATCAAATTCTTTTCTTGATCGATCACCACCAGGTTGGTGCTGATTGAACCTACATCGACACCAAGATAAACATCCGTTTTCTCAATGATGTTTTTCATGGTGTAAGATATCTGGAGATTTTCCTTTGAAATGCTTAGCGGCTCATGGGCTTCCCTAATAAGCTCTCTATTTAAGCTCTCATTTATTTTTTCCAGACCAAGAAAGTCCTTCTTTAACCCCGGCTCATCAAGGACTGCATATAAAGCGCCGATGGCACCCATTGAAGTAAAATGCTCAGGAATGAAAAAATCATCATCATTTAACGAAAAAATATCTTTAACCGCACGCCTCATGCCAGCGTTTGCTGCAACGCCCCCCACAAATGCAACCGGGTGACCTACGTCCTTTCCTTTCGCAATATTTCCTTTAAAATTTCTTGCCAAGGCATAACAGAGGCCAGCTACAATCTCGTAATCAGGCGTTGCAATCTGCTGAAGGTGGATCATATCTGACTTTGCAAAGACTGTGCATCTTCCTGCAATCCTTGGAGGATTCATAGATTTTAGCGCTACCTCACTGAATTCCTCAATGGTGAAACAGAGCCTGGATGCTTGCTGATCAAGAAATGAACCGGTCCCTGCAGCACAAAGCGCGTTCATCGAAAAATCTTTTACACGAAGCCTGCCATTTCTGAGATCTTTTTCTAACATTATCAGTTTCGAATCTTCACCTCCTATATCAATTACGCTTCTGATATGCGGGTAAAGATGACCGAATCCCTTAGCCAAGGCAACAATTTCATTCACGAATGAAGCCCCAATAAGGCGGGAAAATTCTATTGCCCCAATACCTGTTGTGGCAATAGAATCAATCTCAATCTCTTTAGACAAATTATCGAGAATTGTTTTTACAACCTGAATGGGTCTGCCTTTATGACGAACATATAGGCTGTCAAGGATGTTACATTCCCCATCCATGACTACGAGATTAATACTGATAGAGCCTATATCGATTCCAATACTTCTCACCAGATCACCTCCGCTAGACAAGCAGGATCTTATTTGTTAAGGTTCTATTGTTTATTATAATATAAAAGATTTTCTTATCAAGCGAATTCCTTCAACAGTTAGCGCTCGAGGGCGTAAAGGTTTTGATTGAACAAGGAATGTATGTTTATTATAATATAAAAGATTTTCGTAGTACGCAAAAAATGATGGTTAGAGCGCATATACTTGTTAACGGAATAGTGCAGGGTGTGTTCTTCCGGTTTAATACCATGAGAAAGGCAACAGAGTTTGGGATCACTGGATGGGTAAAAAACCGCAGAGACGGAAGGGTTGAAGTACTATGTGAGGGGCCTGAGGATAATGTTAAACTGATGATAAATTGGTGCACAAAAGGTCCCGAGGGGTCTTTTGTGAGCAGTACAGAGATTACATGGGAAGAATATGCCGGTGAATTCGAAACATTCCAGATCACCTATTAATGAAAAGGTTTACTATCCTATTTTCTTAGATATCTCGAAAAAGCCATGTTTAGTGGTCGGTGGCGGAAAAGTTGCTGAAAGAAAGGTTAGGATCCTTCTCAAATTTAACGGCTCCATTAAAGTTGTTAGCCCCCGCATTTCAAGCCCATTAAGAGAGTTCGCTGAAAAAGGCAGAATTGACATACTCTTGAAAGAGTACGAGGCAAATGATCTCAATGGTGTTGCCCTCGTTTTTGCAGCTACCAATATTGAAAATATTAACCTAAGAATCCGCCAAGATGCCAGTGATCGTAATATTCCTGTGAATGTGGTTGATAACCCTTCCCTCTGTGATTTTATCGTTCCATCTATTGTAAAGAAAGACCCCATCATGATCGCAATATCAACATCAGGCATACTACCTTCCCTTTCTAAGAAATTAAGAAAGGATATTGCCGAACGGATTACCCGTGACTACATCTGTTATGCCAGTATTATGGGACGATTCAGGAAATTACTCATGATAAAAGTAAAAGATACAAAGTATAGACAGAGTATAATGAAAGAAATTGCTAAAACAAATATACAAGATATCAATAGTATGGGATTCAAAAAATTAAAAGAAGCCTTTCTTGGGTCGAAAAGATGACTTTTATCCTTTTTTCTGTTGCCCTCGCTTGTACTTGATTTCAACGATCTTTTATCTCCTCTTCCTTGCATTCGATAAAAAAAACATAGAGGTTATAGGGCACTTTTTGCTTTTCGCCGGCTTTCTTACTCATTTGTTGTCGACGCTTATTCGATACATTCAGGCCGGGTATACACCAATTACGAATATTCATGAATCTTTGTCATTTCTTTCTCTCTGNGTTGCGGGCTTTTTTCTTTNCCTCAAACGTTTGTATAAAATATCCATTTTAGGATCAGTAATTGTCCCTGCTCTGTCACTAATATTAATCTGGTCCTTNGCATTTCCCAGTGAAATNAANCCATTACCNCCAATTCTTCACAGCTACTGGCTCCCGGTACATACCATTTTTGCTTTTATTGGGAATTCAATCTTTTTCGTAAGTTTTTTTGTCTCTCTCCTTTACCTGCTTTTGGAAAGAGGTATCAAGAAAAAGAGATTCTCCCCGATTTCGACCCGTTTTCCTTCNCTGGAAGCCCTTGATTTAATAAATTACCGTTGCATGTCTTACGGGTTTCCTTTTCTCACGATTGGAATCATTACCGGATCTATTTGGGCAGGGATGGCATGGGGATCATACTGGAGCTGGGATCCCAAGGAAACGTGGTCTCTGATAACTTGGATTGTCTACGCCATCCTCATTCATAACCGACTTACAATAGGCTGGAGGGGTCGTAAAACTGCCTACATGATGATCCTTGGTTTCTTTTCCATTCTGTTTACGTTCCTCGGGATAAACTTCATTTTAGGAGGCCTCCATTCTTACCTTTAGACTTGCTTATGTAATCATGAGTAGACTTTATATACACAAAACTTCACCTCGGAATACATTCGTTCTTTGCAATGCGCCATCGCTTCGTACTGTCTACTGGTTACTACATACTGGAGTTCAGCTTGCCTGTTGTCGTTTTTGGTCTTAATCATAACACCGCACCCATTGAAGTGAGGGAAAAACTCTTTGTCCCTGAGGACATTATTCCTGATCTTTCACGGGAGCTTAGGGAAGAAGGTATTGGGGAAAACGTTGTACTTTCCACCTGTAACAGGACAGAGTTCTATTTCTCCTGTGAAAACCTTGATGTAGCTCTCAGAAAATTCTACAAAATCCTTTCTAGGCGTTTTGACATGCAAGAAGAGTGGTTGAAAAATTATACTTATATTTTAAAAAACAAGGACACATACCGACATCTCTTTCTTGTTGCATCAGGCCTCGATTCAATGGTTGTCGGTGAACCGCAAATTCTCGGACAAGTCAAGGACGCCTACAGACTGGCCACCGATTGTAACACTACCGGATTTTTTCTCGATAAAGTATTTCACAGGACTTTTAACGTTGCCAAGAGAATAAGAACTGAAACTAAGATCGGCTATAACCCTGTCTCGATCAGTGCCATGGCCATTGAGCTTGCAAAAAAGATTTTTGGTGAGTTGAAAGATAAGAAAATTCTTGTTATTGGTGTAGGAGAGATGTGCGAGATTGCTTTGAAGTACTTCAAAAAAGAAGGTATTGGAGATATTTTTATAACAAACCGGACTTTCCGGAATGCCCAAAAACTTGCTGATGAAATTGCAGGAATTCCTTGTCCCTTTAACGACCTTCAGGATCTTCTTGTCAGGGTTGATATGGTCCTTTCTTCAACAGGCGCAGAGAAACCAATAATTGGCAACGAACTCGTCAATGCTGTCATGAAGAAGCGGAAACAGAAGCCCCTATTCTTTATAGACATAGCCGTTCCAAGAGATGTCGAACCTTCTGTCAATGATACTGAAAATGTCTACCTCTATGACATTGACGACCTTAAAGATTTATCGCAGAAGCATCTCTCTGACAGGTTGTCGGAGTCAGAAAAAGCCCATTCAATTGTTGAGGAAGAGGTAGAAAAATTCACCNCNTGGTTGAAGCAGCTTGACATGAATCCATTGATAGCAAGCATCTATGAAAAGGTTGAGGAAATACGCAGTAAAGAATTTAAAAAAACACTTCAAAAACTTCAGAACATTGACGATGAAACAACAAAAAATATCGAATTATTAACAAAAGGTATCGTCAGTAAACTTATCCACCCCCATGTCGCCATCATAAAGCAGAATGGGACGCCTGCAGTGCTTGAAATAATGAAAAAACTGTTCAGACTCGAGGATGAAGATGAAAAAGACGTGGACAATCGGCACGAGAGGTAGCAAGCTTGCCTTAACACAGACGGAAATTGTTTTAAACCTCCTTCGGCATGCTTATCCGGATAATGTCTTTCATATAAAGACAATCAAAACAACGGGCGACACTGTATGGGACAAACCCCTGCATCTCATAGGCGGCAAAGGACTTTTCGTTAAAGAGATTGAAGAGGAACTTTTGAAAGGTACTATAGATTTTGCAGTTCACAGCATGAAAGATATGCCGACCGAAATTGATCAGGGACTCTCTATAGGCGCAATCCTCAAAAGAGAAGACCCACGAGATGTTTTTCTCTCATTAAAACATGAAAAGTTTGGCGATATTCCTGGTGGTGGAAGAATTGGAACTAACAGCTTAAGAAGGAAATCCCAGATTCTTCATCATAAGAAAAGCATCAATGTGATCCCTATTCGGGGCAATGTTGATACAAGAATCAAAAAAATGGAATCAGAGAATCTTGACGGCATTATACTGGCATATGCCGGTGTGGCGAGAATGGGATTCGGTGCCGAGATAAAAGAAATTCTTCCTCTTGAGATGATGGTTCCCCCTTCAGGGCAAGGAGCCATAGGAGTGGAGACGAGAAATGATCAAGATTTGCTGTTCATGCTGAAGCCTATTAGCGATAAAATCAGTTTTGAAGAAGTAACAATCGAGCGCGAAATTCAAATGAAGATTGGAGGTGGTTGCAATGTCCCCCTTGGCATTAATGCTGCCATTAACGATAAAAATCTCACGCTCCATGTTGTTTTTGGCAGGGAAGACGGCGAAATCCTCATGAAGGATAGGCAGGAAGGGGATACCAAAGAATCAAAGAAGATGATAATGAGCGCCGTTTTAAAACTTAATCGGTGCCGTTAAGTACTTAAAAAAATGCCTCTCATCTGAAGAGAGGCATTTTAGAAAAACGCTATTTTTTGAAAAATAATTTAAACGGCATCCTTAAAGGCTTTTCCTGGAGTAAATTTCGGCACCTTCCGCGCAGGAATCTTAATTTCCTTACCAGTTCTTGGGTTTCTACCTTTTCTCGCCTTTCTCTTAGATACAGAGAAGGTTCCAAAGCCAACAAGTGTAACCCTCTCTTCTTTTTTCAAAGAGGCCTTTACACCATCAACAAAAGCATCCAGCGCCTTCCCGGCGGCCGCCTTTGAAATTTTTGCACCTGCTGCCATCTTCCCAATTAATTCTGCTTTTGTCATACCCACCCCTCCTTATAGTTTTTGATTTTTCGTGGTTCCCATAATAACCACCCTCGTGAATAGTTTATACTGCTTATTATAAAAAATATGCAATACTTTTTTTTAAAATATTTTCAATAAATATTTGTTGACGAAAAGCCTAAGGGACCCTCCCATAGTCATCTTCCACACGTTCGATGTCATCTTCTCCAAAGTAGCCGCCGGTTTGAACTTCTATAAAGGTGAGATTTTCCATCCCAGCGTTCATAATTCGGTGAAAAGATCCTTGAGGAATATCAATTGAATTGCCGGCTTCGAGATGGATGTCTTTTGCGTCCAGCGTTACAATTGCCCTGCCATGAATGATATACCAGTGTTCGGATCTACGCTGGTGCCGCTGAAGGCTAAGACGCTTACCAGGGTAAACATAAATTTTCTTGATTTTATGATCGGGTTCGTCTGAGATGACCTGGTAATAGCCCCATGGGCGGTGGTCCTCCTCAAAGATGTTGAGATTACCTGATGTATACATGTTCTTATTTTGAAACTGATAGAATTGTTTTGTCAAGAAACTTTTTTACAATAATGGGGTGAACGACATGAACCGGGAAAAATACACTAAAGAAAAATTGCGCCAATTCCGATAAATTTGAGGAATCATAATGGTCACTAATTGGAATATCAAAAGCGAACTTGATTTTTACTCCACGATGATCAAATACAGGGAGGTCCCTCCGAAAGCTGACCTCCTCGCCAGAACGTGGCTGCAAGTCTGTCGAGAGATTGAAGAACCAGAACATATCTTCATTATGGATGTCTGTGAGGATGGTACCCTTGGATGTGAGGATCTCTGGTTATTTTCGAAAAGTTACGCAATGCGAGTCAAGGGATTTATGGAAAACGAAGAGCTTGAAGTTTTTGGTATTGTTAGACCCATAAGCTTCATGAAAATCAAGGCAAGTGATTATGATTTCAAAGATTTCGACGCACGCTCAAGACTCAACCTAACAGTACAGCTTAACCAACACTGTGCGATGACTATAAAAGCGTCCCAAGGTAACTGTCCAATCCTCGAGGCTATCATAAGATTTCTTAGTTCAACAAATAGTAGTTTTTCAGATTCCAGTATCTAAAATATATCACTATCTTTGCTCAATTATTTTGAGTATCTGCTATAACTTAATGAATTTATTCATGATAAATCTAGGCAAAATAATTAGGAACCAGCCCCGGGTGTTGTGAAATCAGGGGGGACCACAACGGTGGGTATCCGAGGCTGGCATTGTATTTTTACGTTATGCGCGCCTGCCGTGATTCGAACACGGAACCTACGGATTAGAAGTCCGTTGCTCTATCCAGCTGAGCTACAGGCGCATGGTTCTTATTATAACGGTTTTTAAGTATCCTTTTCAAGACTATCCTGGGGATTCAATTGCCAATACACGGAAAATCGTGTAAAATATTCACTTGAAATATAGTAATTACTAAAACAGCAGAGAATAGTTTTAATCCGGATAATTTGCCTCCTTACTTTTATGTAACGTCTGGAAACCACACTTTTGCTTATGAACAAGGTTGTTTTTCATTATACTATTGCAATAAAATGCAAAGAAGGTTATGTTTTAAGGGTTTACGACTTTAATAGAAAAATTAGAGATGAATTTCAGATAAAGCACGAGGTGATGAATGGGTAGTGTTTTNAAATGGAGAAAAAAGAAGATCAGGAAACATAAATACAGAAAGTTAAGAAAAAGGACAAGACACCAGAGGAGAAAGTAAAGCTCTCGTAACTTTCATATTCTCTTCATCCATATTGTCAACCTTGGGGGTTTCCATAACCCCCTTTAAATTCTTAAAACGCACGTCATTCAGGATGATTTTAAAGGTATCGGCACCAATTGAACCCATGCCAATGTGCCAGTGCCTGTCTACCCTGCTCCCGAGATCTGCCTTGGAGTCATTTAGGTGAAAAAGGCCGATTTTGTCCAGGCCAAAACGAACTTCTATTTCGGCGGTTAGGGCTTTCCATACTTCGGGAACACGGATATCATAGCCTGAAGCAAACAGATGTGCTGTATCAAGGCATAAAGAAACTTTCTTTTTGTTCTCGATTTTTTCAAATATACTGAATAGTTCATCTAAATTTTTTCCTATACTATTACCCTGACCTGCAGAATTTTCCATTACAACGTCTACATCATATGTTGATATTGCATAATTGATCGCTTTTGAAACCATTTCAATACCTTTTGCCTTATCTTGACGTGACCCGCAGTGGACAATAATTGCCTTTAATCCGAGCTCGACGCAGAGTTCCACTTCATGGATAAGNCCTTGTATGTGCCTCTCATCTTCATCGATTTTAGCAAGATTCGGCAAATAAGTTAAGTGGGCAAAGATCGGNATTGATCCGGATAATACTTTAAAAGCCCTACAATCANTATCGGACCAGGTTTTCCTTTTCCAGGATCGTGGATTTTTCACAAAAATCTGGATTACTTCNCAGCCCAGCCGCTTGGCCTCTTTCAGGGTCCAATCGAAACCNTTNGCTATTGAAATATGGAAGCCAAGTTGCATTTTTGATTATCTCCTNTGGAATGTCAATAATTATAAATTACTTTATAAAAATCTTGCAAATACGATAATAAAGATGCACAATAATCAAAAATTATGGAAAAAGAACTCGTTGGCATAATCGTAGGAGGCGGACCGGCACCAGGGATTAATGGTGTGATCAGCGCCGCCACTATAGAGGCAATCAACCATGGNAAAAAGGTTGTTGGCATTATTGGAGGTTTCAAAAGCCTTTTTGAAGGGAACAAGAACGCAATGATACCTCTAACCATCGAAGATGTATCGAGAATTAATAATACGGGAGGNTCTATTCTGCGCACATCCCGTGACAGGCCGGATGATGCGAAGGCAAAATTCAAAGTCCTTCTGAATACCATTAAACAGACCGGGATTAAACACCTTATTACTATTGGTGGAGACGGAACGCTTTATATGGCCAATTGGATTGAGCGGGAGGCACGAGGGCTTGTCAACGTCGTTCACACACCAAAGACTATTGACAATGATATTCCTATCCCCGGGGGTTTTTCTACCTTCGGATACCAGACAGCCAGGCATGTCGGTGTAGACCTTGTGAGCAACATTATGGAGGATGCCCGTACCATGGGCAGATGGTACTTTATCTCAACCATGGGACGTCACACGGGTCACCTTGCATTGGGTATAGGAAAAGCTGCTGGTGCAACCATAAGCCTCATACCTGAAGAATTTCCTGAAGCAAAGGTTTCCATCAGAAAGGTCGCTGACATCCTTACCTGCTCGATTCTGAAGAGACTCTCCATGGACAAGGACCATGGCGTAGCCATTATGGCAGAGGGTATCGCAGAAAAATTTGATAATGAAGAGTTAAGCCGCTGCGAGAACATTGAAAAGGATGAAGTAACAGGAAAAACAAGGCTTTCCGATATCCAGCTCGGCAGAGTTCTCAAGCTCCTGGTTCGGGACAACCTTCATGCCATGGGCATACAGATCCCTATAGTGAGCATGAATATCGGGTACGAGTTGAGGGCAGCTCCGCCTATTCCTTTTGATATTGAATACACAAAGAACCTCGGCTACGGTGCTGTACGTTACCTTTTAAAAGGTGGCTCAGGAGCCATGATTGTTGTTTTTGAAGGACGTATCCTTTCCATACCATTCGTCGAAATGTTGGATTCCAAGGGCATCATAAAAGTTAGAAAGGTAGACATTCGATCTGAGCTTTACGAAGTAGCAAGAGAGTATATGATTCGCCTCGAAGAACAGGACCTTGAAGGAAATCGCCTCAAAGATATTGCAAAAGTAACGAAAATGTCACCTGAAGCTTTTAAGGAACGTTTCCGCTATTTAGTAAAATCTCCCCCAGAATGCTAAACAGCCAGGCAGACCGCCCGGTTATCTCAATGCACCCAATCAGGATGATCCCTGACTTGCAGTGCACCCGTAGCAGTGTAAACCAGTAGTAATAAACCTTTTGGAAAGTGAGCTAATATCAAAACCTTTAATATGCTCAGAATTACAGCCATGATCAGTGA
>Ga0031658_1000146_pt1 | contig 11288 bp, 9 predicted proteins | sample FrelakmetPLP11PL_FD_55179 | JGI IMG/M metagenome (GOLD analysis project Ga0031658, IMG submission 55179) | Freshwater lake sediment microbial communities from the University of Notre Dame, USA, for methane emissions studies - PLP11 PL | ecosystem: Environmental > Aquatic > Freshwater > Lake >...
TATCCTGCCGTGACAAATATCGGTTACAATCCCACCTTCGATGGCCAGTCACTCACGATCGAGACGTATATCCTGGATTTCTCCGGGGATCTCTATGATCAGGAAATAGCACTTTACTTTTTGGAGAGGATACGAGATGAAGCAAAATTCGGGAGCGTTGATGAATTGAGGGAGAGGATCTGGAAAGATATTGAAATCGCCCGGAATTATTTCAACAAACCACAATAACTAATGGGCAAGAGGCAAGAAGCGCGAGGCCATAGGTAAGAACAAGTCTTCGATTTTCCCATTGCCTATAGCCTGTTTGTTTCTTCTCTTGCTTTTCATACCCACCCAATGGTAATTTGCCTGTCATTGACACATCATCATCCATTCCCAGGAGGCATATAGATGGCATTAAGGTATGAAGACGTCACAGACACGGTCATGGAAATGTTCAGAAGGGTTAAGAGCCAGTATTTCCCTGAGCTCAAGAATGCAAAGATAAAGGTTCTCTTTGACCTCAAAAAGAGAAAATCAGGCGGGCAGGTTGTAATAGGGCGGATTGTAAAGGCGAATGACCTTATCCGGCACCTCACGAAAAATGGAAATGCGGAAGAAGGTTACGACTTTATCATCACCCTCGACAAGAAATGCTGGGATCACATTACCGACGAAGACAGGGTGAAGATCTTGCGGCATGAAATGCGACACACTTCATACGATTTGGAGTCGGAAGACAATCCCTATAAACTTGTGGATCACAGCATTTTAGACTTCTACGAAGAAGTGGAGATGAACCAGAGCGATCCTCGCTGGCGAGAGCGTGTTGCCATCCTTACCGAAGATATTTACGAGCAGGAAAAAGAAGCCAGGTTGGAGAAAAAGAAGAAAGCCGGCGGTTAGCCTTTGAAGGATTTGTCCTTGTAGACGACCTTGCCGTCCACAATGGTGAGGAGATTTTTTCCTTTCAGCTTCCACCCGTGGAAAGGGGTGTTTTTGCCCTTTGAAAGGAAGGAATTCCTGTCTACCTTCCACTCTGCATCAAGGTTGAATATGATGAGGTCTGCAGCCTTGCCGGGGGCGATCTGTCCGTAGGGAAGGCCCAGGAGTTTTGCAGGATTGACGGTAAATTTCCGGAGAAGCTCAGGAAGGGTTACAACACCTTCGCGGACAAGGGCGAGAGATAGGGCAAAGGCAGTTTCCGATCCTGATATGCCGAAGGATGCGATATCGAATTCCACATCTTTTGATGTGCTTTCGTGAGGGGCGTGATCGGTGGCTATGATATCGATTGTGTTATTTTTCAAGCCCTCTTTCATGGCCGCTACATCCTCTTTTCCCCTGAGGGGAGGGTTAACCTTGGTGTTGGTGTCAAATCCGAGGGTTGCCTCATCGTTGAGGGAAAAGTAATGGGGGCAGGTATCGCACGTGATCTTTTTATAATCTTTCTTGGCTTGCCGAATGGCGCTGACGCTCCCCCCTGAGGATATATGTGTCAGATGGATAGGGGCATTCACATACCTTGCAATGGTAATATCACGTATTACAATGAGCTCCTCAGCAATTGCCGGGACTGATTCGAGTCCTGACAGAAGTGATGCGCGACCTTCGTGCACATAGCCTTTTGAGAGGTCTTCATCCTCACAGTGGGAGATGACAGGAATTCCGAACAGCTTCGAATATTCGAGTGCTTTTCCCAGGATGGCGCTATTTTTTACCGACTTACCATCATCAGAAATTGCGACAATCCCCGCTTCGTAGAGTTCCCCGATCTCTGAGAGCTCTTCCCCCTTCAATCCCTTCGTGATTGCGCCACAGGGAAATACGCGGCATGAAGCCTCTGTCCGCGCCTTCTGTATGATGTAGTCTGTCACGCTCTTATTGTCATTCACAGGGTTCGTATTGGCCATGCAGACAACACTTGTAAACCCGCCTTTTGCCGCTGCCATGGTTCCGGTCTTGATCGTCTCCTTCCATTCATACCCCGGTTCTCGCAAGTGGGTATGAACATCGATGAGACCGGGCGCTACGATGTGGCCGGATGCGTCAATGACATGTACGTCTCTGCCTGATGGGCGAATATTTTTTTCAACTTTTTCAATTGTGCTTCCATTAAGGAAAACATCCATTATTTCGTCAAGGCCGCTTTTTGGATCAATGACCCTGCCGTTCTTAATCAGTATGCTCATGTCTCCCTCCCGAGGAGGAGATAGAGGATTGCCATCCTGACGGCTACCCCGTTTTCTACCTGTTCAAGGATGACCGAGGAGGGGCCGTCAGCAACATCATCCATAATTTCCACGCCCCGGTTCATTGGGCCGGGATGCATGATGATCACATCCTTCCCGGCGCCGGCGATGTGTTCCTTCCTGAGCCCGAAGAATGTTGAATACTCCTTGATGGAAGGGATGTAGTTGACGCCACCCCGTTCCTTCTGTATCCGGAGCATCATGATCACATCAGCATTATGAATAGCCTTTTTTAAATTATATTCCACTCTGACCCCGAGTTCCTCAAGATGGGGTGGAAGCATGGTTGGCGGGCCACAACAGATTATCTCCGTATTGAAATGCCTGAGGGCAAAAATGTTGGACCTTGCAACGCGACTATGGATGATATCACCCACAATAACGATTTTTAGGCCGTCTATGACCCCTTTTTTCTCCCTCATAGTGAAAAGGTCAAGGAGGGCTTGGGTTGGATGTTCATGCGCCCCGTCACCACCGTTTATGACTGATGAATCAACGATCTTGGCCAGCATATGCGGTGCCCCGGGCATGCTGTGCCGAATGATCGTCACATCAGGATTCATGGCCTCAAGGTTCTTCGCGGTATCTTTCAACGTCTCGCCTTTTACGTAGCTGCTGGTGCTTGCCGAGATGTTGATGGTGTCAGCAGAAAGCCGCTTTGCAGCTATCTCGAACGACGTCCTTGTTCTTGTGCTTGGTTCGTAGAAAAGGGTGATCACCGTTTTACCCCGAAGGGTAGGAACCTTTTTGATGTCCCTCTGAGATACTTCCTTAAATGATTCTGCTGTGTCAAGAATGAAGAGGATCTCCTCCTTGGTGAGCTCTGTTATCCCGAGGAGGTCTTTTTTTGTCCAGTTCATTTAGGATATTACAACCACGACTTCATCTTTACCGTCTACTTCGTTGAGTCTTACCAACACATCTTCTTCAGGGTGAGCAGCGTAAAAGGCACCGGCATAGTCAGGGTGTATGGGCAGCTCCCTGTCACCCCGATCTACCAGTACAGCGAGTTGAATTCGTTTGGGCCTGCCAAGGTCCATGATTGCATCGATTGCCGCCCTTGTGGTCCGCCCTGTCTGCATGACATCGTCGATGAGAATGATCGTCATGTTGTTCACATCAAAAGGGATGTCTGTTTTTTTTAATTCCGGCGACTTGAGCTTAAAGACGTCATCCCTGTACATGGTGATGTCGAGGACTCCAAGAGGCAGGGAGATATGTTCAATATTTTCTATCTTCTGTTTGATCCTTTGAGCAAGGTGAACGCCCCTGGTCCTTATGCCTATGAGCCTTAAAGCTTCGCCACCCTGGTTTTTTTCGATGATCTCGTGGGCTATACGGTTGACTGTTCTTTCTACCGCCTTCTTGTCTAGGAGCACCTTATTCTTCATCAGTCGTCCATGGAGATGGCTTTTGTGGGGCATAGCTCAATGCAGGTTGTGCATTCGATGCAGTCTTCAGGGTTTGTCACTTTCACTTCACCCTCATCATCTGTGAAAACATCGTAAGGACAGAGGTCTATACATTCCCTGCAACGATCGCATAAATCGCTGGATATGTAAGGTCTCAAACTTCATATTACTATAATGGGTTTGCATAAAAAAATCAAAAGAAAATCAACTCAGCAAATCTACCTAATTCGTTATGTTATATCCCTGTGGTATTCCTGGAGGGACTTCACTGTTATCCCTTTCTTGTTCTGGAGATAGGCCTTTATGCCCTCGGCCGCTGACTCTGCNGCTGCAGCGGTGGTAATGTAAGGAATCTTGTGTTTAATGGCTGCCTTCCTGATATAGGAATCATCATACTTNCTGTTTTTCCCGATAGGGGTGTTGATAATCAGGTTGATCTCCTTGTTGTGGATGGCATCAACGATATTGGGTCTTCCTTCGTGGACCTTTTTGATGAAGGTCGAGTTGACGCCATTGGNGCTCAGGAACTTGTTGGTGTCGTCAGTGGCCAGTATCTTGAACCCGATGCTCTGAAGGAATTTTGCAACGGCCAGAATCTCTTTCTTGTCTTTTTGCTTTACCGAGATCAGNACTGTTCCGCTTGTGGGTANCTTCTGTCCGGCCCCTTCCTGGGACTTAAAGAAGGCCAGTCCGAATGTATCAGCTATGCCGAGGACTTCACCGGTGGATTTCATTTCAGGCCCAAGGGTTGGGTCAACCTCTGGAAACATGTTAAAGGGGAAGACGGATTCCTTGACCCCGACNTGAGAGTATTTCTTTTGTTTCAGGTTCATATCCTTCAGCTTTTTACCAATCACGAGCTGGGTAGCTATGCGGGCCATCTGGATACCTGTAACCTTGGAAACGATNGGAACAGTCCGCGAAGCCCGAGGATTTGCTTCGAGAATATATACAGTGTCGTTTGCTATTGCATACTGTATGTTCATGAGACCCACAACATTCAGTTCAACGGCTATCTTCTTTGTATACGCATTGATGGTATCGATGTGTTTCTTTGGAATAGTCCGGGGTGGAATGGCGCAAGCGCTGTCGCCTGAATGGATCCCGGCAAGCTCGATGTGCTCCATAACAGACGGAACATAGGCATCTTCGCCGTCTGCAATGGCGTCTGCTTCACACTCAATGGCATTCTCGAGGAATCGGTCAATGAGAATTGGACGACCCGGCCAGATCTCAACAGCCTCGTTGATGTACGATGTGAGCATCTCATCATCGTAGACAATCTCCATACCCCTTCCGCCAAGAACATAGGAAGGTCTTACCAGGAGAGGGTAACCAATGTCATGGGCTACAATAAGGGCTTCCGCAAGAGAAATCGCAGTGCCACTTTCAGGCTGGGGTATGCCAAGGCGTGTCATGACTTCTTTAAATCGCTTNCTGTCCTCAGCAAGGTCTATGCTCTCCGGGGAGGTTCCCAGGATTGTCACCCCGGCAAGTTCGAGTTCTCGAGCTATGTTGAGNGGGGTTTGTCCGCCAAACTGGACAATAGCGCCTATCGGTTTTTCCTTAGTGTAAATGCTGAGCACATCTTCCACGGTAAGAGGTTCAAAGTAGAGTTTATCCGATGTATCATAGTCTGTGGAGACTGTCTCGGGGTTGCAATTGACCATGATTGTTTCAAAGCCTTCATCGCGNAAAGTAAAGGCAGCGTGTACGCATGTGTAGTCAAACTCTATTCCCTGACCGATACGGTTCGGGCCGCCACCCAAAATCATGACCTTTTGCCTGTCGCTTACCTTGACCTCGTTCGGTGCGTTGTACGTGGAGTAATAGTAGGCTGCGTCGGCTCCACTCACGGGCACTGTACACCAGGCCTCTGTCTTGCCAAGGGCAATCCGTTTGTTTCGAATGCTTTCCTCCGGAACATCAAGGATCTGGGCAAGGTATTTGTCGGAAAAACCGTCTTCCTTTGCCTTGGTAAGAAGCTGGTCAGGGACATCTTTTCCTTTGTAAGCCAGGATCTTTTCCTCAAGGTCAAGAAGTTCTTTCATTTGTTGAATGAACCATCTCTTGATTTTGGTCTTTTCATAGAGATCATTGATAGTGGCGCCTTTCCGCAGGGCCTCGTACATGATGAATTGCCGCTCCGATGATGGCTCGCTCAGCATGGTCATGAGGTCTTCCAGGGACCGTTTGTTGAAGTCTTTGGCGAAACCGAGGCCATACCTCTTTGTTTCCAGTGACCGGAGTGCCTTCTGAAAAGCCTCCTTGTAGTTCTTGCCGATACTCATAACCTCGCCGACAGCCTTCATCTGTGTGCCCAGCTTATCTTCAGCCTCTTTGAACTTCTCAAAGGCCCACCGGGCGAATTTTATAACCACATATTCCCCCGTGGGAACGTATTTATCAAGTGTTCCTGCTCGCCAGTAAGGGATATCCTTTAAGGTGTATCCCCCTGCAAGCTTTGCAGAGATTAGGGCTATAGGGAACCCTGTTGCCTTCGACGCGAGGGCTGAGGAGCGAGAGGTCCTCGGATTTATCTCAATAACAACGATCTTGCCGGTATCCGGGTTGTGGGCAAACTGGATGTTTGTGCCCCCGATGACTTGAATTGCCTCCACGATGCGGTAGGAGTATTCCTGCAATTTCTTCTGTACCTCTTCAGAGATGGTGAGCATCGGCGCGGAACAGAAAGAATCACCGGTGTGAACGCCCATGGGATCGATGTTCTCAATAAAACAGACGGTAATCATTTTGTTGTCTGCATCACGAACGACTTCCAGCTCTAATTCTTCCCAGCCGATAACCGCCTCTTCAATGAGTATCTGGCCGATGAGACTTGCCGCAATGCCCCGGCTTGCGATGATTTTGAGCTCTTCCTTGTTGTAGGTAATACCACCACCCCACCCGCCAAGGGTGTAGGCCGGCCGAACAACTACCGGGTACCCGAGTCTGTCGGCAATAGCTAGCGCCTCTTCAATCGAGTAGGCAGGATCTGACTGGGGCATGGGTATGCCGAGCTTGTTCATTGCGTTCTTAAACTCAATCCTGTCTTCGCCGCGCTCGATTGCGTCAGCCTTGACGCCGATAATCTGGACCTTATGCTTCGCAAGGATTCCTTTCTTTGAAAGTTCTGACGCGAGGTTGAGACCTGTCTGCCCGCCGAGGTTAGGAAGAAGTGCGTCAGGCTTTTCTTTTTCTATGATCTTTTCGATGACATCCACCGTGAGGGGCTCTACATATGTCACGTCAGCCATACCGGGGTCCGTCATGATGGTGGCAGGATTTGAGTTTACAAGGACAATCTCGTACCCGATCGATTTGAGGGCTTTACATGCCTGGGTTCCAGAGTAATCAAATTCGCATGCCTGGCCAATGATAATTGGGCCTGATCCGATAATCAGAACTTTATTAATGCCTGGGATCTTTTTCATAATGAATTTCCTTTTTAAAGCGAGAATTTAGCAGAAGCATCCTATCAAAGGGTCTCCACGTTGTCAAGTGTTTTCACTGTCTTAGCTTGAATGATCAGACGCTTTTGTGATACCTTAATGCGATAGGTGGCTTATGGCAAATGAAGCGGTTAAAAGCACTACGGAAGTAACCCGACATGAATCCGGAGAACGAAGCATAAAATTTGGTCTCATCCGGGATCTTTTCATTTTCTGGTTTGTTATATTTCTTGTGGTTCTTTGTTGGACAAATAATATTCTGGTTACAGCAATCCTTATCGCCGCGTACTGGATTAGGTACTATTTCTGGCCCGACAAGGAGGATCTCGTCCTCTATGTTGGTGGAGCCATCCTTGGTCCCATAGCAGAGATTATCGCCACCAAGGTGGGCATCTGGCATTATACCCTGCCTACATTTTTTAATATCCCCTTGTGGCTTCCTTTTGCGTGGGGGTTTGCTGCAGTCCTTATCATCAGAATCGCCCTTGCATTCGTCAAAAAGTAAAAGGCTACGCACTATGTTGTGAGAAAATTCTCTTGACAAAAGATCGGGATGATTATAACTTTGGTATACTTTTTTCAAAATTACTTAAAGGCATTACTATAAAGTGATTAAGTCATTAAAAATCAGATTCATACTGGTTGGGATATTTCTCGTAATTTCTGTAATCTATTGCCTGCCAAACATTTATGAACCGCAGGGTACTCTAAGAAAATACCTTCCCTCTGACAAGATCCATCTCGGGCTTGACCTGAAAGGAGGAATGCATCTTCTCCTTGAACTGGACATGGCGAAAATGATGCAGAACCTGACAGATCGTAAGTTTAATGCCCTTAAGGATGCAATGATCCGTGACGGGGTCCGATTTCTTGCCCTCGATATGAAAGGGAATACCATAGCTGTTGCAGTCAAGGCAGAGCAGAAAGAGAAGCTCTATAATCTCGTGGGTAAGGAATTTTCTGATATTAAGGCAGGGGCAACAAAAACAGAAGGAGACACATTCTCTGTCGATTTTGTTATAAGTGAAAAAGAACTTGCCGATCTGAAAGATAANGCGGTTNGNCAGGCCCTTGAAACAATTCGAAACAGGATAGACCAATTTGGGGTTTCAGAGCCGGTTATCGTCAAACAGGGCGAGAACCAGATNCTTGTCCAGCTCCCAGGCATTAAGGATCCTCAGCGGGCACTTGATCTTATTGGAAAGACTGCACAGCTTGAGTTTAAGCTTGTGGATGAGGAGAACGCTGGAAGGGCTGCCTCAGGGAGTGTTCCGGATGGCGATGAACTCCAGATGATGCGCACCAAGAATAGGGAAACTGGCATTGGCACCACAACCCCTATACTTTTGAAGAAGCAGGCCCTGCTCACCGGTGAGCTCCTGACTGACGCAAAAGTAAGCATTGGCGGAGAATTCAGGAACGAGCCTTATGTCGGCATAGAGTTCAATAGTGAAGGAGCCAGGTTATTTGACAAGATAACAGCAGAGAACGTGGGCAAGCGGCTTGCAATTGTTCTTGATAACACGGTCTACTCTGCCCCTGTTGTGAAAGAAAGAATATCTGGCGGTAAGGCTTCCATTACGGGTGGTTTTACCATGGAAGAGGCAAAAGACCTGGCAATTGTTCTGAGGGCTGGTGCACTTCCGGCACCGGTTAAAGTAGTGCAGAATATTACCATTGGCCCAACCCTTGGTCAGGATTCGATNAGGCAGGGTGTCCAGGCTACCATACTTGGAGCATTGCTTGTTGTTATATTCATGATTATCTACTACCGCTGGTCCGGTGTAATAGCAAATATTGCACTCTTCCTGAACTTGCTTTACCTCCTCGGTGCTTTTAGTGCATTGAAAGCAACGATGACCCTTCCCGGTATTGCCGGTATTGCTCTCACGATTGGTATGGGCGTCGATTCGAACGTCTTGATTTTTGAGAGGATACGGGAAGAATTGAGNCTTGGAAAAACTGTAAGGGCTGCCGTGGATGGTGGTTACCAGAAGGCATGGGTCGCAATCTTTGACTCCCACATTACTACCCTCATCACCGCATGTGTTCTCTTCATATTTGGTACTGGACCGATCAAGGGNTTTGCAATTACCCTGATCATTGGTATGATCATCAACCTTTTTACAGCTGTATTCGGTTCTAAGGCGATNTTTGATTGGATTCTCCAGAAGTTTAAGCCGCGAACGCTCTCCATCTGAGGCCTCGACTATGTTAGAGTTACTAAAAAATACCAACATTGATTTCATCGGGTTTAGAAAGAAGGCTTTTATAATCTCAGCGATTATGATTATCGTCGGGATTTACGCCTTTTTTATGGTTATACTTGGAAGGGCTAATCTTAGTGTAGATTTTACAGGGGGAACGACTCTACAAGTCCGTTTTGCTGAACAGGTTGATATCGGAACGCTCCGAAAAGTCCTTACTGATGGTGGCATTTCAGACGTGCAAATTCAGGAGGTCAGCGGCACAAAAGAGTTCTTCATAAAGACAAAACTCTCGGATACCGACAAAGAGACGATTCAGAATAAAGTGACATTGATTTTCACCAGCCAATTACCTGGAAAAAAATTCGAGGTTCTCGGATCAAACATGGTTGGCCCCGGTGTAGGCAAGGAGCTGAAGCACTATGCGATCATCGCCGTATGTCTTGCCCTTGTAGGTATTATCGGTTATATCTGGTACAGGTTTACCTTCATCTCAGGCATAGCGGCTACCATTGCGACTTTTCATGATGTAGTAGCAGTGCTCGGTGTTTTTTATATTCTCAACAAAGAGATAAACCTACTTATTATTACAGCTCTCTTGACCATAGCCGGTTACTCCCTCCAGGATACTGTTGTTGTTTTTGACAGAATTCGCGAAAATATGGGGGCCATGAAATCGAGGGATGACTTCGGCAAAGTGATAAATAAAAGTATCAATGAAGTCTTGAGCAGGACAATCATCACAGGTATCAGCACAATTCTGGCCTTGGGGGCCCTCATGTTTGCCGGTGGCGAAGTGTTGTTCGATTTTTCCTTCGCCCTCCTTATCGGTTTGATCGTAGGCACCTACTCCTCCATCTTCGTTGCAAGCCCGCTCGTTTTTCTGTGGAGAAAAACTGTAAGATAAATCAAGAAAAGATTTAGCGGGAATACAATTCATACCATAGCCTTTAGCCTATTTGCTTTGCACACCTGGGGGGGAAGCAATGCAATCGAAACTTGAAAATCTTCTCAAAGAAAAGGAACGAGAACTGAAGCTCTACCAGAGATTTCTTGATTTGAGATCTTTTTGCGAAGAGACGATTTTTCCCAAGATAAACCTCCCCCTTAAGGATCACACAGAGGCCCTCAAAGGGTTAATCGAGCGGATCATGCCTGATCCCAAGGATCGTACAGAGGAACTCTTCTCCGGTGAGATATTTGTGCTCCTCTGTGCAATCTATCTCCATGACACAGGATTTATAAAACATTTCGAATGGAGCAGGAACAGGGAGATTTTGAATAGTGATGTGGTTCATCATAAGCAACTCCTTCTCAATTTCGAGATAGCACTGCAACTCAACATCCCTTCATCAGCCATGGAGATTGTGAACGCACTGATCTTTTCCCACGAGGTAAAAAAGGTACCCATGGAGTGGGAGATTGAAGATAACGGCAAGAGGGCTATCATTCGGAATACAAAGATACTGGAAAGTGTTCTCAATTTTTCCCATACACTCCTTGATGTGTTTTACTCAGACTTACGTCATAGTGAACTCAGAAGGCCTGCCACGAAAGACATCATCCTGAGGCCTGACGATGCGCGGGTCGACATTAATAGCAGGGAAGGGCACATTCATATTGGATACGATGCTCGTTTTCCCTATGAGCTTCATGCACTGGAAAAGGCAAGGGAACGCGTTGAAGATATTTTTTCCCTCTTCAAGGAACAGGTGAATGGCAGATTGGGTTTTCAGTATTCAGATCTAACCTGGGNAATATCCAATGACTTTACCTATAATCGAGACAACTTTGAACTTCCGAAGTTTTCTCCTTACGATGAGTCTGAGGCGCCACCCTTGAACCGTTGGGAAGAAAATTTCTGGCTTCTGGACAAGCTATTCCTTTCCCGTCAAGCGATCGTTATAGGTGAGGTGGGCACCGGAAAAACAACTATTCTACAATCCTTTCTTGTACCACAGCTTTCAGCCATGTCAAAAAATGTTT
>Ga0031658_1000147_pt1 | contig 11258 bp, 11 predicted proteins | sample FrelakmetPLP11PL_FD_55179 | JGI IMG/M metagenome (GOLD analysis project Ga0031658, IMG submission 55179) | Freshwater lake sediment microbial communities from the University of Notre Dame, USA, for methane emissions studies - PLP11 PL | ecosystem: Environmental > Aquatic > Freshwater > Lake >...
GTCACAGCCCGCTCGTCAACCCGCCGCTTGCTCTGTCATGTCACAGCCCGCTCGTCAACCCGCCGCTTGCTCTGTCATGTCACAGCCCGCTCGTCAACCTGTCGCCTCTTCGATACCTGTTCGGCAACCTACTGGATGTTCCATGACTCAACCCGCATCTTATTCAAGGGCGTATCGTACTCGACAACCGCCGCGGCGAGTTGCCATGTTACGCGAACCAGTTTCCTCATTGCGACGACCAGCCCTTTACGAAGAAACGGAATCAAGTCGACCGTTTGATTATCAAGTAGACTATGGTAACGCTTTTGGAGGAATAGCTGGTCAATCAGGTGATTCTAGTCTCCCTTCTTTACCCACCATTCCGTCCACTGATGATGTGTTTTTTAATCCTGGAAGTATTGATAGAACTAGCGTACAGTACAATGAAGCGTTAAGACTGTATTATGATAAACTAGGTTATCCAAATTTTTCCCCTAAAAATGGCTATGATTACGGTGTTGAATTTTTCAATAAAAGTGGATTACAAAGTGTGCCGTTAAATTATGGTACCATTAGTAAATTTTAATTCATCACATCCCTCTGATGAGACGATTGACGCTAGAAATATGGTCCAGAATTTGGGCATTATCCCTTTCGCAATCACATCCTCCTTTAAAATTATTGCATTGCATGTAGTGAGAACCTCTAAAATTCTCTTTTCTTACACCCTTATTGACTAAACTTTGAATAACGCTCTGGTGATAGCGCAAACTGTTTTTAGTGCTTTCATAAGAAATCTTTTTTGCTTCCGGATAGCTACGGGCCAAAAACATATTGATTTGGTCCAGAGCACGGTAAGCTTTGGTGGTCAAATGCATTTTAATGGTTTTTAATTTTAAAATGTTTATAAAATTAAAAACCATATTATTATCCAAGTTCAATTGTAAAAAAGAACCATAACATTAAGTTAGAAATATTTTAAAAATTTTTTCAATGGACTGACGACATATGGGACAATGTTCCATAGTTGAAATACATGATTGACAAGAGATGGCGTGGCGACACGGCCAAATACAAGTATCTTTCGCTCGTTCCATGCAGATGACGCATACTTGCGAGTCAAAGATCAACCGTCCACGTCGTATCAACACGTACGGACAAAAGGGATTCCAACGGTAGTGTTGTTGCCATATATTGGTGACTTCACTGAGATGATATTTTTCCAAGTGACAATAGTAACATTTGTAAACCATATTGTATTGAAAAAAACCACATTCTGCCCAGTGTTGTAATTTTGGATTGACAAAAGACATTTGACGCTCGACAACACTTCGATACATTTTTATGAGAAATTTATTAGTAAATTTTAGTAAAAATGAGTTTAGTAAAACAACAGTAAACACAACTAAAGAATTCCTTCGGTAAAAAAAACATGAAACGCAAGCGGGATCAAGACGAAGAAGACGATGAATTGCCCGTCACCAAACGTCGAAAAATCACAAAAAACATCCGATGGCTATTAAATTGGTTTTGTGATTTTTTAAAATTTGGATCTCAATCCTATGAGTTTCGCCGACCTTTAAATCATCAACGTTTTGAGTCGGAGTCACAAATACCTTAAAGTCTTTCACTTTGTCATAATTAAAAACCACAAAATTGTCTTTTTTATCAATATCTTCTACAGTCATTGATAAAATGCCCAATTTGGGCTCAAAAATAACAGCGTGACATTCCACTTCAACCATCATTTGGTTTTCACAATTTATTCGATGATTCGTGACATTTATATCTCCAAATTTAAGCACATAAAATGTTTTGAGAAGATTATCTTCAAAAAAATGAGACATGTTTTCTTCTAGCGCTTTCATAAAATTACTACCCAAATGTTTCCATTCTACTAATACAGTTATTTTAAGCTTACGTCGACTGATCATGCACATGTCTGAACCATGTGTTATCGTATTCGATAATGACATTTTTTCCACTGTCTCCCTTGAACTCGTACTCTTTAAAATAATGTTCATTATTTAAACTAAAAGAATATAGATGGAATGAATGGTTTTTTTCAACATAAGTTATCAATTGTTCCGGATCAAACGGTTCGCATTGTAAAATCATATTATTAAAAATTTTTGGATGACTAAATAATTTATAGGTGCTAAATTTGCAATAATTTAAATAATCTTGAATAGTGTAAAAAATTTGTTGATGACTCTGATTAAGGTTCATCTCAAAAAATCGTCGCTTTTTTAAAATGTGTCGTCGGCTATTCAAACTCATGGATCTAGAAAAAGTCGTAATATCCGGGTTAATATCGTTATCTTCTATTTCGTTTTCTAAATTTTGTAAAGATACCAATAACTGATTTTGAAATGTATTAAGCATTTCGAAATAATCAAACATGACATTTGCTTTGGAACAATTCACAATCTCCTCTGGTATTTGAAAATATGGAGGATGAGGTGGATCGCATATTATTCCATTGACATAATAACAATTACCCGAAAGCGATACGCGTTGAGTAAAAGCATTCGTTAAGGCTTTCACACGTTTAACACCGTTATACTCGTCGTAGAGTGTCAACATATCGCTTTCGTTGAAAATAAATTGACGATGATAAACCTCTTCGCCGTTTTGATACCATAATAACTCACATTGGGGAAAATTAATATCATCGGCGTCTAGGCCGTGATTGATTAAAATATATACAGTTTGAGGATAAGGTGTAAAAGCAGTGTAATATTTTTTTTGTGGATTTAATAAGACGAAATTTGACACATCACGACTATTTTCAAACAAAACGATATTAAATTTGTACCAATATTCTAAAAGACGCAAGTAAATGGCTGGATTGACCCAATTTGGATGAATTCCGTTACACATGACTAATTCTTGCCGAGCATACAATTGGTTTTGTACCAACCATTCTACTGTTGGTTCTTTTTTACCGCTAGCCAAGGAAAGACAGTGAAGTACTGAACGAGGTGATTGATCGACACCGTACCGACGAAATGTTTTACAGTGAACAGCCCAAAACAAAAATGACAATTGTTTTGTCAATAATCCAGTTACATCTACTGGTACTATGCGGTTAGTACTATACGTGATATTTTCTTTAAGATTTTTTTTTCTACTTTTAACATCGTTAAAATAATATTTACGAAATTCACTGCCTATTTTCAATTCCTGATCAGTAATGTAACAACATGGAATGACTGGAAAAGATGCTTTATTTTTCAAGGGATTTTTTCTCAAACCTGGAAAAACGGCTTTTTCATGATGATCACAACTGTACCAACGTGTTATCGACGGTTCGCCGTTAATGGGAAATTTCATAGCACCTTTTTTCGATTCGTGGTGTTTTAAAAGCCGTGGTAAATGTAAACATTTCCTAGGATAATTGATAAGAAATATTTCTGGAACCAAACGTTTTAACATTTTATTACTATTAACAGTATTACCACTCATGTCGTCTGTTTCCGAATCAGTCAATTCATCGTTTTGAAAAATAATATCGTGATCTATTTTCGTATATGCCTCAACAACGTTGTGAGATTGAGCATAGTAAAACACTTTACTTAATTTAGCTTTGACCAACTCTACCATCACCACATCTTTTATTCGATTGAAGTTCAGTTTGATGTAATCTGAATTTAACGGACACATTTCTAGACCGAAGTGATTAGTGACTTTCGAATTAGAATTTACACTTTTTTGACTAATGTTAAATGTAATACTAGTTTCATCGTCTAGTGATACTACTATAGTGTACCACAATTTACTCGTAATATTGTGCTCTTTATAGACAATATAATGAAACTGTTGATTAAGAAAAATATGATCCAAAAAACTAATTATGTTAAGTCTTAGATGTGGAATAATAAAATACCCATTGTATAAATTTTGATCTACCTTAATGTTTAAATTAGGAAACTGATTTTTTAACCAGATATTTAACCCTTCCAAAAAATCGTGATTATTTTTTAAACGTTTTAATTCAAAAGTAATTTTTTGGTTTTCATCACAACTGATCCATGTTTGTCGAAAAAGCCAGTAGCACGTATTGTGTTCCATGTTGTCTGGAAGATTGACGTTTGAATAGCCTTGACAGCAGCGAACAAATTGGTTATAAATTACCAAGGGACATTCGTGATCTAATTTAATTTTTTCAATAAATTCTTCAGGATTTGCATTGACAGACAACATGTACATGATTTTATTGACGATCGTCTTGGAAGTGGGAAAGGATTTTTTTAATCGGTGATCACTATAGTCTCGAGATGCTTTCAGATCGGCAATTTCCTTTTCAATATTATCGAGTGATGCATTGTTCCCAGGTACGCGACCAAATTGCTTCTCTAATTCCCAATGAATGACGTGTTTCATTTCGTTGGAACTTTCTTGGTACTCCCGTAACATGAGAGCGACGTACACGTTTCGCAATTCTTCAACGACCTCTTTTGATTTCGAACAGGTTTTTGTCAAATCAGAAAAACTCATGTCGAGAAAATTTTCACGAATAATTTTTAACCAGTCAATGTTTTCATTACACTTGATTTCAATGAAACGATTCAGTTTATCACTCATGTTTATTTCCCTAAAGATAAACATGAAAATTCACACGGCCAAGACACGACGTCATTTACAGAATCGGTTTTTGGCTCCCATTAAAAAATCGTCGTCCACTAAAACTCCGGTCGAAAAACCATCATCGCTACCTCCTCCGAAAAGTATGTTTTCTCAAGACGAAAAACAGATTATGGCTCTAGCTTCTCTTAATATGAGAAATCAAAAAATTACTAATGTGAAAAGCGGAAATGATGACGCTGATGTCGTCAATACTGCTTCAATGAAAATGTATGTTTCAAATGCGATGCGAGCCGCTACTCCGGTCAATGATCGAGACATTATTAATAAAGCTCATCTCGACAGTAAACTTTTAAATATAGAAAGCAATATGGCTGCACTCGTAGATGATATGCGTTCTAAATTGGAACGCGTTCATGTCACCGATTATAGTCGCAATGATGAAAAAATTGCAAAATTTGAAGAACAAATTAAACAATTGGATACAAACAAAACGAATACGGAGGACATCGAACAACAATTAAAACTTTTAAAAAATATTATGATTATGAGACAAGCGACTCTTTATTCTTCAGGCGTCAACGGGCAATTTGTTCATGGTATATTTTTCAAAGATGCGAAAATTACATCTGTTATGGCCACTAATTTAAAAACCAATGTCAAACTGATAGCCGTTTATACTCAAGTTAATCAAGCTATAAAAAAAGAATTGAAGCTAAAACCTAGAAGTACAATTGAGTATGATTTTGCACTCGATATCGGCACTGAAAGTAAATTCGTTACCTTTGAAACCAATCCTCTAGTTGGTGATGTTTCCGTTACGATCTTTTACGAACAAAAGTCTTCATCTGTGCCATCACAATAATCGAGAGTGACCGCAAGAGCAATCAACAGATTTGTTTCTGAGAATGGTCGTGTGAGATTGACATTCGTGACACATGACGTATTTCCAGGCGTAAAAACGAATAACGTCAATAATATCTTTACGGGTGTAGTAGACTGGTCCTCGTAATACCAAGGACTGAGAATCTTTTTGAATACTACCAGGCACTTTCAGATGACGTTTGATGAAATTGGAAACGTGACGTAAATCTCGATCAAGTTCTAGACATAATACGTCAAGATTATCGATACATGTTCTTTTTTGACCGCGTTTGACTACTTGCGGAAAAGTGATGAAAAAGTTCGACGACATGTTATTTAATATTGAAAACAAAAGTTCAGTAGTAAAAAATACTGGAAACAAATATGCACGCGGTTAACGGTCACAAACGGTCGCATGTCAAATTCCTAGGCACATGTGTCGCTTAGAGCATTAAATTGACGTTTGACTACGGGAGCAGGTTTACCAATATTTTTACCTTTGTATGGATAAGTGAACAATTGCTCGTCCGGAATAGGTTGATTGACTAATGGATCAAATGGGTGAGTTTTGACCAGTTTAGAAAGGGAAGTAATAACATCGCTTGAATCAATCACTTCGGTACTGAATCCCATAAAATGAGTCACCAACATGACGTCAACACCGTGTGCTAAAAGAGCCGATGCCAAAGGTTTATCTTGTTCCCATGATGGTTCCCCCAATTCTGGCATGTTTACTGTTTTAAAAAAATCGTTTTTTTGTCGTTGTGTAAACCAATTGTCGCCCATGGGTAAATAGTAACCAGATCCTCTACATGGAAAGTAATATGTTCCAGCAAAATTGACATTATCTTCAGTTGTACTAGCCCATTTTCCTTGTCGAAAAACTTCAATATAAGTCAATTGTTCAGCACATCGTTGAATGACGCGTTTAAACTCAATCTTGAAATTAACTTCGATGGAAGATTGAGGTCCATTGTCGGTGTGATACATTTGTTGCCGTTGTCGTTTCACAGCAAACGGTAGCGTTAAATTTAGACCCTTACAAATGTCAATATAACGTACTTCACCGCAATCCCATCGATCCATTAGCTGTTGAAGTGTTTGATTTTTCCACACGTCTGGATAGCCATAGACAATGGTGAAATATGAACGTAATTTTTCTTTGTCGTTGGATTGAAGAAAAAGGCTAAAGTCGGGATCTTTTTCTGTTGCAAGAAGTTCAGGGGTCATACCAAAACGGATAATTTTTTTACATTGAGCTATATTTGTAAAAATAGCTGTACTACCTCCAGCTAGACGACATTCGTTCTGGAATATCCACGGATCAGCAATTACATTAGAAATAGTTCCCGTTATATATTTATCATCGACGTTTAGTTTTCGATAACTGTCGTAGAGAATTCGGCGAAATTGTTTTGGATTGTCAGACAAGCTAAAGGGATTATTCTTATAAAATGTTTGAAAGGATCGAATGTCGATAAAAATTCGGCGAGAAAATTTACCGTCCCATTCATTAGAAAGTTGAATGGTTCGATATCCTTTTTGCGCCGCCATCCACACGATATATCTCATGGGTTTGCTTTCAAAATTACAATAATTCCATTTTTCTTGTACGTATTCTAGAGGATCAAGACAGGCACTGATGACTTTTTCGATTGTTGTCGATTTTAATTGTTCTACAAAGACGGTGCTGGCGTATAGGATTATTTTATCGTTTGGTATTCCAAGAGAATGAAGAAGATGAACCGAGTTGTAGGCCATACAAGTAACATTAGTTTTGACAAAACAACCGCTTCCTCTACAGTAATCAAACCAACATCCTATAAAAGTAGTTTGTTGATATGATTTATAATTGGAAAACAGTTGAAGAACTTCAATGAATTCTGTATCGTAGAAAATTGGTGTTTTATTCTCATAAAGAAAAGAACCTGCTTTTGTAGTACGTATAATGATACCTTCTTTTTGTGGAAACGGTGTTAAAGAGAAGGAATCTGTTAATTTTTGTAAAACAACGGGGTCTTCTTTAGCCACTGAAGCTGGATAGATATTTGAAATCAACGCATTTACAGTAGTGTTTACTGGCTGTAAAGCGGAACTAATCACCACTCCTGAATCAAATGTTAGACAAGTCCAAAGTCCATTGCTAAAATCAATCACTCCTTCACATGATTGTTTTTCTGCAGCATCTTCTGTATTGGGTAGAGGAGGAATAACGGGTTTATTAATTATTTCTGGAATTATTTCAGGTCTGGGAATTATTTCTGGAATTAGTTCAGGTTTGGGAACTATTTCTGGAATTGTTACAGGTTGTGTAATTGGTCTAGGTTTTGGGGACGTTTTCGATGATATTATAGTAATGAATATTACTGTAATCAAAATTGCTACTATCACGTAAACGGTAATTCTTATCATTTATTAGCTTAACCATTATTTTAAAAATCAAAAATCATTAAAAATAAATGACTTTTAAAATTTATAATAAACTTTACAATTATGTTCAATCCCCTGGTTCTAATGTATCGCTAGTATCCACTGATTCAAACGGACAATTGGTATCAAAATATATTATTGATGACAATTTGCCTAAAGCTTCCAATGTATTGTGGACTAGCGAAAAGGTGAACGATGATGTAGCCCAGTTAGTTATTCCAAATCGAATTAATGATGTTGCATCTATCAATGCATCTGGCCAATACCAAGATTCTGGATTTATCATTGATGACAATTTACCAGCCTCCGCCACAGTTTTGTGGTCAAGTAGCAAAGTGGGTTCGTGTGCCACGAAAGCTAATTTATCTGTTCCTATTGTAGCTGATAACTTGGCCAAAATCGATATTACAGGTCAGTACCAAGACTCGACTGTAGCTATTAACGATGCTAGCGCACCTTCAACCAGCGTNTTGTACACGTCTAGTAAAACAGATTCTCTCGTAGCGGCTAAAGCTGATTTATCAGTTCCAGCTGCCGCAGGCAATCTGGCTGGAATCGACATTCTCGGTCAGTACCAAGACTCGACTGTAGCTATTAACGATGCTAGCGCACCTTCAACCAGCGTGTTGTACACGTCTAGTAAAACAGATTCTCTCGTAGCGGCTAAAGCTGATTTATCAGTTCCAGCTGCCGCAGGCAATCTGGCTGGAATCGACATTCTCGGTCAGTACCAAGACTCGGGATTGAAAGTGGACGACGCGGCAGCTCCTTCGTCCAACGTCTTGTACACCTCGGTTAGACCCAAAGTATTCATGCTGGTATTTTTAGATAACACGGCGTTGCCGTTGGCTGGTGGTATCCCTTTGACGGGTTCAGCCATCGTCGATCCGTTTTCCATGTGGAACGGCAGCAGCAAAGCCATCATCCCTCGAGACGGTAACTATTTCATCACGGCCACCGTCCGAGTAGGTCCGACGGCTCAAGCCTCTGCCGATCGATGGATCCAATTAGAAGTTTACGGTAACGCGAGTTTGATGGCTAGTCATCGTTTCACGACGGGTTCGGCCATCACGGGAGCGGGTGACAACGATTCCATTTTTTTGAATTTATCGACCGTTTCCAAATTGACACTAGGAGCTCAAGTCGAACTCAAGATCACTAACGCCATCGGTTTAGCCAAAAGCGTCACACCAAGCCATAGTCATTTTAAAATAGCGGAACTTTAATAAGATTTATTACCGCAATAGGTTTTACAACACAATTGACGTGGATTGTCGGGACCCATGAGATATTTACACTCAATACAAGCATTGAAATTTAGATAATATTCCGGTTGAAGCGTGTCGTGAATGCGATAGGCTTCGATATTGTATTTAAACGTCGTCTCCGTCATCCATTTTTCGTCGTCGCAAGGTAAAACGACGCGACGATCGTTGATGAAAACGCTGGAAAAACGTTGACGCAATTCGACTTCGAAATCTGAAAATTTCACTGCAAACATTTTTGGAATAAAGAATAGAGTATAATAGTGTAAAGGCGAAAAACACACTTACTGTTGCTTGTTGGAGAGTCGACGACGGTCTGTGGCGCTTGTTGGGACCTTTTATTCGCTTACCCCTTGTGTACGCTTAGTCTACGCCCGTGTACGCGTGTACGCGTCTACGCCTTTTCAACATTGTGGTCGTCATGGCGGCCATTATTAATTCCCAGTTGAAATGACGCGGCGCAAGTTGTTTTGTCGCACTTTTGTTCAGAGTCGTCACGCCGACGGTCCTGTTTCAAAAGGTACTTCAAAAATGGCAAAAATGGCAAAAATGTCAAAAATGACCTTGTTGCTCGTCGTTGCCCAGTTGTTGTGTCTATCTCCCTGGATTTTCATCGTCTGGTGGTGGCCTTGTAATTTTTACGTTTCCATCTCGTCTACACTGACTGCCGTCGCTTGCTTTGTTTTCAGTGCCTTGATTTCACACCTCCCAAAATGGGGTTTTCAAGTCAAACTTGTCGGAACGTTGATCATTTTACTTTTTTCAAGCTTCGGTATTTACGGTCTCGTCAACGGTGGTACCTGCGACCCGGTACCGTTCTACACCACCATCGCCTATATGTCACCTATTTGTGTCGTCTGTTTGATCATGGTTTTCGTAACAGCGACCGTTATTTCGATCGGACTCACCTACAAACCGACAGAGGAGGATAGACGACTTTGGAAAAACTTTAAAGTGTCGGTGTTTACCGTCACGACGTGCGTTTTCGCAACATGGCTGTCTCTTTTGTGGGTTTTTACCTGCGACGCTTTGCCCGACTTACCCCTTTCGTCGACATGTTTTGCCGTGCTTTTGTGGCTCTTCACGCTCGGACGTCTATTGAAAGATCACCACACGATGTCGTATAATTGGCGTTACGCGATATTTGCCACCGAATATTCAATCATGTCGTCCATTTTTGGTGTCTGTATTTATCTGAATTTGCCTCTATTCTACGACGCAACTACATGCCACGATGCTGTTGTAATTTTGTCTTTAATAATTTATATCTTGTTTGGTATTTGTCTTTCCGCATTGACTTTTTGGTATGTGCTTTGGATTTGTTTGTTCGAGATAAATTGTTGTCGATTAAAATAAGAAACAGATTAACATATTTTCATTTTTTTTTAAAACTGAAAATACTCGGACGTTTTTTATGTAATAAAATGGATACAAACAAAAAATACTCGTTCCGTTTAGAGACCTTTCACTCGTTACAAAGCGTTGGTCTATTAAGGAAAGAGATAAATATTTCGGCTGCAGTAATTTTGGCACACTTATCGTACCTTTTGGACTTTGGACCGTTTGAACATTTGTTTCAAAATTTTAAAATGTATTTCGAAACTCACGCCAAACCCTACGAGGGCGGCACCAAATTATGACAATTTATCGACGAAAAGGTTTCGGTTTAGAGTACAGGTACGGCTTGACGTAGGAAGGAATGGTATTATTTCTCTCAGCTGATCTCGTTTTCTCCCACGTATAGCCATCTAATTTCTCCAATTCCTCGATAACGTAATTTAACGAGCACGATTTATTTCTGGAAATGCCCGGGGCTAAATAAGCCGGCCAACCACAATCTCGTCGGGTACTTTTACGCGTACTTTTACGTCGGGTACTTTTACGCGTACTTTTACGTCGGGTACTTTTACGCGTACTTTTACGTCGGGTACTTTTACGCGTACTTTTACGTCGGGGGCTTTTCTTGCTTCGTCGTTTCGCTACCATTTTATTATACAGTTGACGCATGCACAGAATTTTGAAAACCATGGTATCATGGTTGCCGTGGCACGATTATCGGGACAAATTGGAAGATCGATGGAAACATTTGTTCAAAATTTTCAAAATTGGCGCCTTGTAGTTCCACTTTTCTCC
>Ga0031658_1000149_pt1 | contig 11172 bp, 9 predicted proteins | sample FrelakmetPLP11PL_FD_55179 | JGI IMG/M metagenome (GOLD analysis project Ga0031658, IMG submission 55179) | Freshwater lake sediment microbial communities from the University of Notre Dame, USA, for methane emissions studies - PLP11 PL | ecosystem: Environmental > Aquatic > Freshwater > Lake >...
CATCCCCTGTTTCCCTGCCACCTGGCCGCATCTGACGGCCGCACGAATAACCGGCGCCAATATTAACCCTTGGCCACAAGAGCCGAAACCTCGGTCCGCCACCAGGCAGACAAATTTTTCTAGTACTCAGTACCAGTCACTCTCAATTTAATGTAGTATTAACGTACTATTCAATGCGCCATGCCTCACCGGCTCCGATCACGCCATGACCTTCATGCAAAATCTCCAGGCCCGCCCGATCCGCGTCTTGCTGGTCGATGATCTTCAAATTGTGTCATGGGGGCTGGAAAAGCTGGTACAGACCAGACATCCGCACATGGAACTGGCCGGCTCGGCGGTCGATGCAGCAAGCGCCAGCGCGATCATTTACCGGACTCCAGTCGATATCATCGTGATCGACCTCGATGGCAATATCGGGGTCGATTCCATCGCCGAGTTGAGCTCGATTTCACCGGCGCGCATCCTGGCGCTGACTGCTTCGCGGGATATTTCATTGCACGACAGCGCAATCCTGGCCGGCGCCCGCGGCGTCGTTGCCAAGNGCGAGCNGGTCGAGGCNCTGCTCAAGGCNATCGAGAAGGTACATGAAGGCGANTACTGGATCGACCGCGCCGCGACCAGCCGNATTTTTCTNCANCTNGCCCAAAANNCCAAGGNCGAANAGCGAGACACCNGANCAGNNCCGNGTCGCCAGCCTGACCCCGCGCGAACGGCAGACCGTGGCCGAAATCAGCAAGGATGCCGCNGCCAGCGGCAAGCTGATCGCGCAGCGGCTCAACATCAGCGAAAACACCTTGCGCAACCATCTCAGTTCGATCTACACCAAACTTGGCATCTCCAGCCGCCTCGAACTGTTCGCCTTCGCCAAGCTGCACGCGATCGCCGCCAAAGGCTTNTCAAATCCGCGACGCCGGGGCGAGTCAGCTGCAAGCGCATGATTGACCAGGCTANCGGTCCGCAGGGATACTCGCGCAAGTTCGACTGAACTTTTCATTCAAGTCTCTTTTGCGAGGGGGAGCGCATGAGCGAAACCGCAAATCTGGCGGCATGGGTCGTCTGGGGCGGCTTCGGCTTGGCCCTGATTCTCGGCTTTGTCGCCGCCAGGACCAACTTCTGCACCATGGGTGCAATATCCGACGTGGTCAACATGGAGCACTGGGGCCGCGTGCGCATGTGGCTGCTCGCGATTGCGGTGGCCATGATCGGCACCAACCTGCTGTACTACGGCGAGCTGATCGATCTGTCGAAATCGATTTATCACCGCCCGTCCCTGCCCTGGCTGTCAATGCTGGTCGGCGGCATCCTGTTCGGCATCGGCATGACCCTGGCCGGCGGCTGCGCCAACAAGAATCTGTTGCGCCTCGGCGGCGGCAGCCTGCGCTCGCTGGTCGTCCTGGTCTTCGTTGCGATTTCCGCCTACATGACCCTGAAAGGCTTGTTCGGCCAGTGGCGTTCCAGCTTTCTCGACCCTGTGGCGATCGACCTCTCCGGATTCGGCATGGAGGGCCAGGGCCTTCCCCATCTGCTGGCCGCGCTGACCGGCATGCCGGCGAAAACCGCATTGCTCGCGGCGACGGCGGTCGTTGCGCTCGCCCTGCTGATCTTCGTGTTCAAGGACAAGCGCTTCCGGACCAACGGCGAACAGGTAATCGGCGGCACGATACTGGGGCTGATAATCACCGCCGCGTGGTACCTCACCGGGCACATCGGCTTTGCCGAAAATCCGGAAACGCTGGAACTGACGTTTTTCGGGACCAGTTCCCGCACGCTGGAATCGATGAGTTTCGTGGCGCCCACCGCCTACACGCTGGAATTGCTGATGCTGTGGACCGACAAATCCCTGCGCCTCACCTTCGGCGTCGCCACCGTCCTCGGCGTCGCACTGGGTTCGCTCATCTACGCCCTCGGCGCGCGCAAGTTCCGCTGGGAGGGCTTTGCCTCGGTTGAAGACCTCGGCAACCAGATCGTCGGCGGCCTGCTGATGGGCTTCGGTGGCGTCACCGCCATGGGTTGCACCATCGGTCAGGGCATGAGCGGCGTGTCGACCCTGGCCATCGGCTCGTTCATCGCCCTGTCCGGCATTGTCGCCGGTTCGGTGGCGACGATGAAGTGGCAGCAGCGCTGAGGCCGCCCGGCACTCCTGACCTCGANNTTCCCCGNAGNNGCTAAAGGCTTTTGTAGGTCAGAAATACGCGCGTCTTGGGCAAGCCGAGGCTGAGGAAGAAGCCTTCGGCCACCTTGCTTGCCGATTCCGGCCCGGCGATATACATGTCNCCGTCGGTGATCTCCGGGTGCTCGTTGATTATTCCCTTGAGCATTTTCAGCAAGGCTTCTTCGCGCAATTGGGTGAGGTGCGACAAGTCATGCCCGGCGACCAGCTTCGTGTAGCGGAAATTATCCAGCGCATCCGCCCAGGCGCGCGGAATATTGGGCACGTAAATGCTGCTGTCGGTCGACCCGATCCAGTACAGATTGATCGCCTGAGAGTGCTCCAGTGACATGGCATGCTTGATCAGGCTCTTGATCGGCGCGAAACCCATGTCGAAGGCGAAGAAGTAAAGCGGTCGCGTGATCTTTTCCTGCAGGATGAATTCGCCCTTGGGCCCTTCGATATCGACAACCTCATTGGTCTTGAGCCGTTCGAAAAGATAATCCGAAAACAGGTTNCCCGGCAGGCGGCGCACATGGAACAGAACCGTGCGCTCGTCGCANGGGCAACTGGCNATGGGCANCTCGGCCGTNAATGACTTGCCCAGCGTCAGGGTCACATATTGCCCGGCCAGAAAGCGCAANCGTCTCGAGTGNGGCGTCTGCAGGAGCAGCANCGCCACATCCTGATGGATGAAGGTGATCGACTTGACCTTCGCGGCAATCTCCTGGAACGGAATGTCCTGCACACCGCCCGCCACCGGTGCTTCGATTTCGACATCGGTCACCGCAGTATTGGAACAGAGCAGCACATAACCCTGAATCTTTTCCGCCTCGGTCAGGGCGAAATCATGGTGACGCGTCTTCTTGACCTGCCCGGAAAGGATTTTCGCCTTGCACAAGCCACAATTGCCGCCGCTGCAGCCATAGTTGAGCGGGACACCGGAACGCAACGCGCCTTCAAGCAGGCTGTCCGAGCCCTCGATGAAGAAATCGTGGCCACTGGGCTGCACCGTGACATGAGCCGCCATCACGCGCAAGATGTTGTCCCGCACCGCCAGCGGATTGGGGTAATCCGGCTCCAACGCAGCCCGGGCTTCATTTCCGATCCAGTCGATCAGGCCATTTATCGAGCATTTCGCATCGCCATCCGGTTCATTGCACACCTCGCCCAGCCGGTCGCGCAGGCGGTCGAGCAAATGTTTGAACTGTTTGACCCGAATCTGGCTGATCGCAAGTTCCTTGCTCAGTTCGGTCACCCGCGTGGCGAGGGTTTCGACATCCGGCATGGCGCGCTCGAAGATGCGCTTGCCGAAAGCCTTTTCCCTGATCTGCACCACCCGTTTGTATTCTACGTCGTTTTCGAGCTGCGCCTTGGGGTAGGCCAGCAACAGATCATCGATGCTGACCATGCCATCAAAGGCATGCAGGTCGCCCTGCTGGATCTTTTTCTGCAACTCGCTGCGAATTACGCCAATCAGGCGTGCCGCGCGGGACAGTGTGATCAACTGAGTCCGATCGATCATGGCAACCTCCCTGATACGCGAGCTCAGGCGCTCAAGTCAGCGCAAAGCCGCCGTTCATGATAATGGTTTGGCAATCTGGCGCAGCGCACTGCTGATTTCCCCGGCGCTCGCCGGCCTGACCAGGCGCGCAACTTCCTGCCCGCCGACCATGAAAACCAGCGTCGGCCACAGCTTGACGCGAAACGACCGGCCCAGCGGACGTCCCGGGCCATCCTCGACCTTGAGATGGCGCAGCGCCGGATAGTCGGCCATTGCACTCTCGATCAGCGGTTGCGCCGCCATGCAGTGGCCGCACCACGACGTGCCGAATTCGATGACCACCGGCGCCGCGGAGGAATCGACCTCGGCACGCGTTGTCTGGGTTGCTTCGTAGGTTTTGTTCATTGTCCGACCCTGTCTCCGTTACCCGAAACATTACCTGCATATCGCCCGGTGAACAAGCATCCGGCCAGAAAATCGCGGACGAAAAAAATCCCGGGGCGTCGGGCAGGACGGCATTCCGGGACTGCAATCTGGTGCCGGAGATAGGAGTCGAACCTACGACCTTCGCATTACGAATGCGCTGCTCTACCAACTGAGCTACACCGGCACACCTGTTCGGCAAACCAAACAGAGGCGCGGATCATAACCAGATTTCCCGTGCTTGTGAAGACCGGGCAGTGCCGGCAAGCACCCCGTACAGCGTACAATCACGGCTTTTGCACGTCCTTTCAGGCAACGCCGGCAACCCATGAATCTTCTTCGCGCCCTGGTGACGGTCAGCGGCATGACGCTGCTCTCGCGAATTCTCGGCTTCGTTCGCGATTTCGTGATTGCCCGCACCTTCGGTGCCGGCCTGGCGACCGATGCTTTTTTCGTCGCCTTCAAGCTGCCCAACCTGCTGCGCCGGATGTTCGCCGAGGGCGCGTTCTCGCAGGCCTTCGTGCCGATTCTCGGCGAATACAAGAACAAACGCGGCGATCAGGAAACGCTGCTGCTGATCGACCACGTGACCAGCATCCTGGCGCTGGTGCTGTTTGCCGTCACCGCCATCGGCGTTGCCGCGGCGCCTCTGCTGGTCTGGATTTCCGCCCCAGGCTTTGCGGCCGACGCGGCCAAGTTCGAACTGACCATACAGCTCACCCGCATCACCTTCCCCTACATTTTCTTCATGTCGTTGGTCGCGCTCGCCGGCGGCATTCTCAACACCATGAGCCGCTTCGCGCTGCCGGCCTTCACGCCGGTGCTGCTCAATGTGGCCTTCATCGCCATGGCGCTGTTTGCCGTACCGTATTTCGACCCGCCGGTCCTCGCGCTGGGCTGGGCGGTCTTCCTCGGCGGCGTCCTCCAGCTGGCGATCCAGATTCCCGCGCTGCGCCGCATCGCCATGCTGCCGCGCCCGTCGCTGAACTGGCGAGCGGCGTGGGCGGATCCCGGCGTGCGCCGCATCCTGACGCTGATGGGCCCGGCATTGCTTGGCGTCTCCGTGTCGCAAATCAGCCTGCTGATCAACACCATCTTCGCGTCGTTCCTCAAGACCGGCAGCGTTTCCTGGCTTTACTACGCCGACCGCCTGATGGAGTTTCCCTCCGGCATGCTCGGCGTCGCGCTTGGCACCATACTGCTGCCTTCGCTGTCGAAATATCACGCGAGCGACAACCATCTCGAATATTCGAAACTGCTCGACTGGGGTTTGCGCCTGACCCTTCTGCTCGCCGCGCCAGCCGCGCTTGCCCTCGCCGTGCTTGCAGTGCCGCTGATCGCCACGCTGTTCCATCATGGTGCGTTCACCGGTGATGACGTCTTCCATACGCGCGACGCGCTGGTCGCCTACAGCATCGGGCTGGTCGGGCTGATCCTCGTCAAGGTGCTGGCGCCCGGCTTCTACGCACGCCAGAACATCCGCACGCCGGTCAAGATCGCCGTGATTTCCCTCGTCGCCACGCAAGCCATGAACCTCGCTTTCATCGGCTGGCTGCAGCATGCCGGCCTCGCCCTGTCGATCGGGCTGGCGGCCTGCCTCAACGCCGCGCTGCTCTATCGCGGCCTGCGCCGGCACGACGTCTATCATCCGCAAGCCGGCTGGCCGGCGTTCTCGCTCAAACTGCTGGCGGCGCTGATCGTCATGGGCGGTGCGCTGTGGTTCGCCGGCGGCAGTGATGCAGCGTGGCTGGCCTATCCGCTCGCCGAGCGCCTGATCCGCCTGACCGTGCTGGTGGGACTTGGCGGCGTCACCTATTTCGCTACACTATGGCTACTCGGCTTCCGCCTCGCGGATTTCAAGCGGCGAGCCGCCTAACCGGAAGGAGAACCATCCAATGAAACTGACCAGCACGAGCTTTGCCGACGGGCAGAGAATTCCCGGCCAATTTGCCTTCTGCATTCCCGATGCCGCCCACCACGTCTGTCTGGGCCGGAACCTCAACCCGCAACTGGCCTGGTCCGACTTTCCCGCCGGCACGCGCTCCTTCGCCGTCATCTGCCACGACCCCGACGTGCCGAGCAAGGGCGACGATGTCAATCAGGAAGGGCGTAGCGTTCCCGCCGCGCTGCCACGCGTCGATTTCTTCCACTGGGTGCTGGTCGACCTGCCTGTTGCGGTCAACGCCATAAAAGAGGGCGAATTCTCCGGCGACGTCACGCCACGGGGCAAACCCGGCCCGCAGGCCGCTTACGGCGCGCGCCAGGGCGTCAACAATTACACCGACTGGTTCGCCAGCGACAACGACATGCGCGGGGACTACCATGGCTACGACGGCCCCTGCCCGCCGTGGAACGACGAGATCATTCACCACTACGTGTTCACCGTCTACGCGCTGGGCGTCGAAACCTTGCCGCTCACCGGCAGGTTCGGCGGTCCGGAAGTTCGCGCCGCGATGCAGGGCCACATCCTGGCCGAGGCCAGCCTGACCGGCAGCTATACGCTGAACCCGAAACTCGGCGCCTGATTGCCCGCTGTCGAAAACGAAAAAGGCCATGCAGCAATGCATGGCCTTTCATTCATCCGACCCTGCGCCTAGTAGGCCGGCCGGTCGTTCGGGTTGGCGATGGCCGCCTTCAACTTGTCGGTCATCGGCATCTGCAGATTGATGCCAGTCGGCGGAATCGGGTTGATGAACCACTTGTCGTAGATCCGCGCGAACTCGCCGCTTTGCATCAGGCCGACGATGACGTCATCGACCAGTTTCTTGAACTGCGGATCATCCCTGGGCAGCATGATGCCGTAAGGTTCCGTCGCCAGAACCTCGTCCAGGAAGACCAACTGGTCATTCATCGACGCCTTCGCCCGCTCGCCGGAAATGATCGCATCGTCGCCGACGTAGACATCCGCCTCGCCGCGGACGATCATGCCCATGGATTCAGCATGATTGCGACCCATCAGGTACTGCATGGTGATGTTGTTGGCCAGCGCCGCCTGCTTGATCAGGCGGTCCGCCGTCGTTCCCAGCGTGGTGACGACCCGCTTGTTGGCCAGATCGGCAATGCGCTTGATGCCGCTATCCTTGCGCACCATCAGCCGGACTTCGGCAACGTAAAAGGTATTGCTGAAAGCGACCTGCTTCTGGCGAGCCACGTTGTTGGTCGTCGCCCCGCATTCCAGGTCGGCCATGCCGACCTTGACCATCATGATCCGCGAGTTCGCCGACACGACCACCGGAACCATCCTGATCTCCCGGCCCAGACGTTCATTCGTGGCCTTGGCGACATGCTGGCAAAGTTCCCACGAAAAGCCGTAGACCGGGGCACCCTGCTCCCCGCTGGCGACATACGAGAACGGAGTGGCAGCTTCCCGGTGCGCGGCGTAGAGCACCCCGGCGCCGGCGATCTTGTTCAGCGTCGGCCCCATGTTGGCCGGCGCGGCCGCCGTTTGTGCTGCCGCCGGATTGGCGACGAACAGCAGTGCCGCCACCAGCAACAGCGAATAACGAACGGGTTGAGTCATTTGACGTAGCGTGTTCATGTTCTGATTCTTCATTTCTTGCCCGCCGGTGCCGAGCTTTCACGGTTGATGAGCCATTTGTCGCCGACCTTGGTGAATTCCAGCGTCTTGCGCGTCGCCTCGGGGCGCATGCTGTCGTCGTGATCCTGAACGAATTCGGCGGTGGCGCGATCCAGACCGTCGGGCCGGACCTTGAGGTTCTGGATATCGGACGAAACGCTGCCCTTTTGCGCGAAGCGCGCCTTCTGGGCGCTGGCCCACTCCGCGCGACTGACGCCGCCGCCCGGCGTGAAGGTCGGTGCGTATAACCCTTCGTAGGCGGCAAAGTCCTTCCTGGCGGCAATGGCCGCCCACAACCTGACCTGTTCGACCACTGCCTTCATCGGCCCGGTGGCCTCCGGCGGGGTAACGGCAGTCTGCGGTTGCGGCGCAAAAGGCTGCGCCTGCGGCAGCGCATAATTTGTCTTGTTCGCTTCGAGCAGGGCGAGTGCCCGGGCATTCAGCGCATCGCGATCGATCGGCGCGACGGCGATCGGCTGGGCGGCACACGATTCGGCGGCATCGACGCTGCTCAACTGGCTCTGGTCCGGCGCTTCGACGTCGAGTTTCTTCAATTCCAGGAATTCCAGCAGCGTCCCCATGCCGGCGTAGGTGCGCAGGTAGGCCAGCGAGAGATCCATGTCGGCATTGATCGCAGCGCGGCGTGCCGAAAGCAGTTCGTTCTCGGTATCGAGCAGGTCGAGCAGCGTGCGCTGACCGACGTTGAACTGGTCGCGATAGGCGTCGCGGGTCTTTTCCACGAGGCCGACCTGGATGTTGAGGAAGGAAACCTGTTCGCGCAGGCGGGTGACGTCGTTGTAGGCGATCGACAGGGTCTGCCGGGTATCGCGGCAAGCCTTGTCGCGCAGGTCGGTCGCCAGGTACTTGCGCTCGGTGTATTGCCGCTCGCGGGCACGGTCGGAACCGCCGTTGAAGAGGTTGTAGGTCAGCACCACCTCGGCAACGTTGTTGGTCCGGTCGCCGATGACGCCAAGATAGTTTTCAGCATTGTCGGCGCGCGCCCGGAAATCGAGACGCGGCATGTAGGCGGCGCGGCGGACGGCGATGTCGTAGTCGGCGGCTTCGATGTTCTCCTGGGCGGCCAGCAGGGCCGGATTGTTGGTGAACAGCTTTTCCAGCGCGGCCTTCTGGCTGACCGGCAAGGCCCGGCTGATCAGCGCCGGGGAGAAAATGACCTGCGGCGGCTGGCTATTGACGATGCGCTGGTAGCGCGCGGTGACGTCATGCAGGTTGGCGGTCTCGGTCGTCAGGTTGACTTCGGCCAGGGCCAGACGGCTGGCCGCCTGTTCCAGATCGACACGGCGACCGACACCGGACTGGGTGCGGCGCAGCAATTGTTCGAACGTGGCGCGGTGCGAAACATAGTTGTCTTCGGCCAGATTGACCAGAAAGCGGTAGCGGATCACGTCGAGATAGGCACGCGCCGCTTCGAGGGCGATGGCCTCGGAGGCGTCGAGCAATTCGTAGTAGCGAACCAGTTGTGCCTTGCCGAGACGCTTGACCTCGTTGCGCGTCGCGAAGCCGTCGAACAGCATCTGGTTGAGGCTCACCAGCCAGCCGTTGCGGTCATAGTAGCCTTCTTGCGTCACCTTGGAGCCGCTGAAAAGCGGCTGTTTCAGATACTCGCGGCCGCTGCCGGCAATCAGGTCGACCTTCGGCAGGTAGCCGCCGCTGGCAACACCGATTTCCTCCGTGGCAGCCTTGAAGTTGTGCCACTTGGCAACCACTTCCGGATTGTTCAGTACTGCCTTCTGGGCAATTTCCCGCAGCGTCGCGAACTGCTGCTCGGGCGTTGCCGGCGTCGCATCGGCCGCCAGTCCAAGTGCCGGAAAGGCTGCAAGTATCAGGATGGAAAGGAGATTTTTCGTTTTCATTGCTGGCGCTTCGTCAAAGTTTGGCGAATTATATCGACGCAGCCTTATTTGCGATGTGGAATATTCCGCATCTACACCAACATCTGTTGCGCTGCGCAAATCATCTGCCCGGCAACAATCGATACCCAGCGCCTATAATCCGGACTACGTTCCGACCAGGCTGTTCATCCATGGCAACAGAAATCGAGCTCAAGCTGCAGCTGACCCCGCAAGTGGCGCGGCAACTGCCGTCGCATCCGCTGCTGGCAGGCATCAAGGCACAGCGCCAGCACCTGCTGAACACTTATTACGACACGCCGGGACTGGATCTTAATGCGCGCCGGATTGCCGTGCGCTTTCGCAAAAAGGGCTGGCATTGGCTGCTCACCGTCAAGTCGGCCGAACCGGCGAGCGGCGGGCTGGCCATGCGCAGCGAGTGGGAAACCGCCGCCCACCCGGGGGAATTTGACTTCGGCCACGTCGACAATCCCGAACTCAAGATTTTCCTCGACAACGCGGCGCCGCAACTGCAGCCGGTATTCACCACCGATTTCCGGCGCACCATCTGGCACGTGCCGTTCGGCGAATCCGTGATCGAAATGGGCGTCGACCGCGGCAGCATACAGAGCGAAGGGCGCCGGGTGCCGATCTGCGAGGTCGAACTCGAACTGCTCAGCGGCAACATGGCCGACATCTTCGGCCTGACCCGCGAACTGCAGAACACGCTCGACCTGCGCCCCGCCGTGGCGAGCAAGGCGGAGCGCGGCTACGCCCTGTTCGCCGGGCTGCCCGAAACACCATTCAAGGCCAAGACCGCCACGCTCGACCGGGAGATGACGCCGATTGCCGCCTTCCGCACCATCGCCCTCAGCTGTCTCGAACACTACCAGCGCAACGAGCGCGGNCTGATCGCCAGCACCGACCCGGAATACGTGCACCAGGCCCGCGTCGCGCTGCGCCGCCTGCGCTCCGCGATCAAGCTGTTCGCGCCCGTCCTGCCTGCCGACTTCGTCGCTGCCTACGGCCAGACCTGGCAGACGCTGGCCGGCGCCCTCGGCGACACCCGCAACTGGGATGTCTTNGTCGCCGAAACCCTGCCGCCCATCCTGGCCGCCTTTCCCGGGCACCGCGACGCCCGCCGCCTGCTGCGCGAAGGCACCCACCGCGCCCGCCAGGCACGCGCCGCCCTGATTCACATGGTCGCCCTGCCCGACTACTCGCGCCTGATCGTCGAATTTACCGCCGCCATCTACGCCCTGCAGGACCAGTTGCCGCAGGAACTCGATGAATTCGCCCGCCAGCGCCTCAAGGCCCGCGCCCGCCAGGCCCNGCCCGCCGCCTCGCCGCGCGGCACGCCGAACTCGAACCTGCCGAACGCCACCGCATGCGTATCTGCTTCAAGAAATTGCGCTATGCCGTCGAGTTCTTTACCGCCCTGCTCCCGACCAAGCGCCTCAAACCCTATCTGCAGGCGCTATCCCAACTGCAGGACGAGCTCGGCCTGATCAACGACCACGTTACCGCCCAGACCCTGCTCGACGAAGCCCTGCAATCCCGCCCGCCCGGCCCCATCCACGGCTGGATCGCCGGCCGCCACGCACTGCTGGTCAGCGAACTGCCGGAAGCGCTGGAGATCTGGCTGGGACAGCGGGCGGCGTGGAAGTAG
>Ga0031658_1000153_pt1 | contig 10990 bp, 12 predicted proteins | sample FrelakmetPLP11PL_FD_55179 | JGI IMG/M metagenome (GOLD analysis project Ga0031658, IMG submission 55179) | Freshwater lake sediment microbial communities from the University of Notre Dame, USA, for methane emissions studies - PLP11 PL | ecosystem: Environmental > Aquatic > Freshwater > Lake >...
CTGGTGCAGACCGCGATGACGGCAATCGCACTGGCGGTCGCCGCCATCCCCGAGGGCCTGCCCGCCGTGGTGACTGTCACACTCGCGCTCGGCATGCATCGCATGGCGAAACGTCACGCCATCGTCAAGAAGCTGGCCGCCGTCGAGACACTGGGCTGCACCACGGTCATCTGCTCCGACAAGACCGGCACGCTTACGATGAACCAGATGACGGNGCGTGCGCTGTACTGCCATGACCGGCGGCACGCGGTGAGCGGTGAAGGCTATGGCGGCGAGGGNGTCATCGAGGGCGCNGGCGATGTCCGTCATGTGCTGTTGCCGGCGGCGCTTTGCGTCGATGCCCGCATCAAGGCNGGCGAGCTGATCGGCGACCCCACCGAGGGCGCCTTGCTGGCGCTGGCCCTCAAGGCCGGACTCGACCCCGACNCGGCGGCGGAACACCTGCCGCGCATCGCTGAAATTCCGTTTGATTCGGCCACCAAGTTCATGGCCACCTTCCATCACGACGGCGACAAGGTACGGCTGTGCGTCAAGGGTGCGCCGGACGTGTTGCTGGCACGCGCCGACCACTACCTGATGGAGGATGCGGCGCCGCTGCTCGATGAGGAAGCACACCGCCGCTTCGTTGCGGAGAACGACGCCCTGGCCGGACAGGCGCTGCGCGTGCTGGCCCTGGCTGGGCGCGTCATTCCGGCGGACCAGTTCGATGCCGCCGGCGACCTGCTGCCCTGGGTGCGCAACCTGACGCTGCATGCGCTGGTCGGCATCATCGATCCGCCGCGTGCCGAGGCGCGGCAGGCTATCGCCACCTGCCACGCCGCCGGCATCCAGGTGAAGATGATCACCGGCGACCATCGCGTTACCGCCGCCGCCATCGCCCGCGAACTCGGCCTGCACGGCGAAGCTCATGAAGGGCGCGAGATGGATGGCCTGACCCAGGGTGAGCTTGCCGCCCTAGTGCAAAAGAGCGCGGTGTTCGCGCGCGTCGCGCCCGAGCACAAGATGCGTATCGTCGAAGCCTTGCAGGCCGAGGGGCATATCGTGGCGATGACCGGCGACGGGGTTAACGACGCGCCGGCGCTGAAGACCGCCGACATCGGCGTGGCGATGGGCATCACCGGCACCGAAGTGACCAAGGAGGCGGCCACGCTGGTGCTGACCGACGACAACTTCGCCACGATCGTGCGTGCNGTCGAGGAAGGGCGGACCATCTACGACAACATCGTCAAGTTCGTGCGCTTCCAGCTCTCCACCAACATCGGCGCGATCCTGACGGTGCTCGGCGCCCCCTTTTTCGGCTTCGCTACGCCGTTCACCGCGATCCAGATCCTCTGGGTGAACATCATCATGGATGGCCCGCCGGCGATGACCCTGGGCGTCGAGCCGTCGCGCCCCGGCATCATGCAGGACAGGCCGCGTGCCGCCGATGCGACGATCCTCTCCTGGCAACGCTTCTGGCGCATCGGCCTGTATGGCCTGACCATGGCCGTCGGCACCCTCGGACTCTATGCCTGGGCGCTGGCGCAGTCAGGCGAGGCCAAGGCCATGACGCTGGCCTTCACCACTTTCGTTCTGTTCCAGTTCTTCAATATCTTCAATGCCCGCGCCGAATACGGCAGTGCCTTCAGCCGCCAGTTCTTCGGCAACAGCAAGCTGTGGCTGGCGCTCTTCGCCGTCGTCGCCCTGCAAGTCGTCGCCGTGCATTGGGGGCCGGCGCAGGCGGTGTTCGATACCGTCGATCTGACGCTCACAGACTGGGCCTTGTCGCTGGCGATCGCGTCGAGCGTTCTGTTGCTCGAAGAGGCGCGCAAGCTCGTGTCGTGGCTCACGCGACGCAGGAGGATTCCACCATGAACGCGACGCCCGCGAAATTGCCGGTGNTGTCCTCTAAACGCCGGCCATGCTGCACGCTGAAAATTATTCATCGCCAGGTGGGTTCAACCTCCCTGTCGTGAGTGACCAGACCGCCGCCACGACATAAGTCGGCGCTGGCGGGACGGTGCCGCGACATATTTTTTCAGAAAGGAAAACCGCATGATCGACACTTCTCCTATCCTGGTTGCCACCGACTTCTCCGATCCGGCCGCCATCGCTGTCCGGCGTGCAGCTCAACTGGCAGGCGAACGCCAGTGCCCGCTGCGCCTGCTGTATGTCTTCAATCCATTCGCCTGGGAACACATGCATCGATTCTTGCCATTGCCTCTCCGTGGCAGCGATCCGCGTATCCAGGCGGATTTGGCGCTGGACAAGCTTGCCGTCGATCTGGCGGTTCGCTACAAGCTGACCGACATTTCCAGTGAGTCGGCTAGCGGACGCGCCGCCAGCCAGATCGCCGAGCGAGCCAACGCGGCTGGCGCCGGACTGATTGTCGTGGGCGTATCCGGCGAGGGCAGCCTCTCGCATGAATTGGCAATCGGCGGCACCGCCATCAAGGTCTTGCGGCAATGCCATTGCCCGGTGCTGGTCGTCCGCAATCCATCGGAGACCGCGTATCGGCGGATACTGGTGGCGACAGACTTCTCAGCGACCGCCAATCGCGCCTTGCAAACGGCGCGGGACAGATTTCCGGAGGCCGCCCATACGGTGCTCCATGCCTGTACCGTGCCTTATGAAGGCAGGATGCGGATGGAGGGCGCCACGGCTGAAGATATTGAGCGCTACCGTCAGGAAGAGATCGAGGCCGGGCGGAAAAACATGCATGCCTTCCTTGCCACGGCGGATCGGCAAGCCAAGTCGCCGATCGCCACCGTGGTTCGACACGGCCACGCCGCGCCTGTTCTGATGGATGAGATTCAGACATCGGGTTTCGATCTGCTGGTCGTTGGCCGACATGGCGTCTCCGTGCTCGACGAAAGGCTGCTCGGCAGTGTCACGCTGAATCTGCTCCACCATGCGCCCTGCGACGTGCTCCTGGTTCCTTGACTNACCGATTGCATGCCCTGGTCCGGAGTGTGGCTCAGGGCGAGGCCACCGAGCCCGGAGTCGGTTTTCACTGAGCCCAAAACTGTGCTTCTCAAGGAAACAGTGACTTACAGCAGACCTATCTGGTCGCGGGTTGCGCCGTAGTTGCCAGCAAGGTTGTGGCGGGCGCGAAGGAAGGCGTTTATCAAGTGGCGCAGATGGCGCCCGGCATCGCGCTGGCCACGTTGCCGGCAGCGGCCGGCCGTCAGCATTCCGCGAACGAACGCAACACGTGTTCGGCCAGCGCCCGGCCGCTGAGCCAGGCACCCTCGACTTTGCCGCCGTTGAGCCAGTCTCCGCAAAGTCCCAGGCCAATATCTGGACGCCAGGCGCAGCCCTCGTCAAGCGGCGGCTCGGTGTCGGCGTAACGCCAGCGGTGTGCGGTCCAGTCTTGTGGGGCCGGACCGCCCAGTTGGCCAAAGGCGTACAGGAGGGCTCCTGCGACGCGCTCAGGATCGTCTTCCAGATGCGCCTCGCTCCATTCTGGGCTGGCATGAAGAAGCCAGGTTTCCTTGCCGTTGCGGCCTGGCTTGCTGCTGTTACGGGCGATCCAGCGCAGCGGCCCCTGATTGACAAAGGCGGCATCGAAGGCNAGGTCGAGCNGGGCAGTAAAGCGCAGCATCAGCGCCCATGAGCCGCGCATCACTGNGCTTTCCGCCAGTGCAAACAATTCGGGCGCCAGTTGCTTGAACAATGGCGCTACCTGCGGCGCTGGTAAAGCCAGCAGCACGGCTGAGAAGCTCGTTTCCAGCCAGCCGTGTTCCGCCGAACAGACCTGCCAGCCATGCGCCTGGCGCCTGATCTGTTGAATGTTCGCCGGTGCCTGCACGCTGAGTGTGCTGGCGAGGTAGCGCGCGGGGGCCGTCATGGCCGGTGTGCCGACAAAGCGCTCGACCGTAGACTCGCGATGCTCCCGCGAGTCGCCATCAAACCTCCATAGCCGGGGCTNCCACAAGTCCGCGACCCCGGCCTGCTGCCAGCGCGCTACTTCGGCTCGGAATTCGGCGTGGCGAGCGGTGAAATACTGGGCGCCGTGGTCGCATTGCCAGTCATCGCCTCGACGGGTGCTCATTCGTCCGCCCGGGCCGCGACCCTTGTCGAACAGACTAACTTCGAGGCCAGCCTGTTGCAGCGCCGTGGCGCAGGACAGGCCGGCGATGCCGGCGCCGATCAGCGCCAGATGGGGAACTCGATTCACGGTTTTGTTTCAATCATCGATCCGCCATTCGATCACTTCCTGAAAGCGCCGGACAATGACATAGGAGGTGACCTTGATGCGGATCAGCGCACAGCCGGGAGAGTCGGCAAACGCCTGCAAAGCGGGGTGGCGCGCCAGACAGAATGCCCGCCATTTGTCACGCGCGTTGCCGGCAATTTCTTCAGCCAGCCCTTGAGCGGTCACCGCCATCGCCTCCTCGAGATCGCTACCGAGGTTCTCCCGGTTGTCGATCATGATCGCGACGCGCGGGTTTGCCATCAGATTCTCGTATTTCAGACGGCCGCGTTCCGTCATCAGGATGAAGGACTGCAAATCCTCGGTCACGGAGAAAGCCATCAGGCTGGTATAGGGCTGCCCGTGATTGTCGGTGGCCAGGACTGCGTATTTTTGCGTTTCAAGCAGGCCGGGCAAAATCGCCTGAACGGTATCGGGTACCTTCATGCGAGTAGTTGTTCAGACACCGGCGCGCTTCTCGATCTCGAAGTTGAGTTTTTCCATTTCTTCCTGCGCCTTGACCTGGTTAGTGATGTCATATTGCACACCAAGGTAGTAAATCACGTTGTTGTCGCGGTCGACCAGCGGACGGATCGATAATCGGTTAAGGAACAATTCCTTGTTCTTGCGGTAGTTGCGCAGCGTCACCACGCAGGCTGCGTTTTTCGCCAGCGCCTCGCGGATCGTGGCCAGGCATTCCTGATCACGGTCGTCACCTTGCAGGAAGCGGCAATTGCGCCCGAGGATTTCGTCCAGCGAGTAACCGGACATTTCCTCGAAAGCCTTGTTGGCATAAATGATGGGGCTGTCCGGCAAATCCGGGTCGGAGAGCGTCACGCCATTCACGCAGGCATCCAGTATCTGGGTCAGCACGAAGGGGATCAGGCCATCATCCTTGCTGGTTACAAACATGTAGGCATCTCCTGCAGCGCATGATGGGGAAAAACTGCGCAGGGATGGATGAACTTGCTAGTCTTCATCCAGCATTTCCCTTTCAATAAGCAGTTTCAGTTTCTTGACCGTTCGCTTGGCACCGTCCTGAAGCGCGATGCGGATCAGCTTTTCGAAGGGGCGCATGCGCGGTTCGATCTGGTGCAACTCGAAGGTGAAGGTGAGTTGGGTCGATGAGTTGCGGTCAGCGAATTCGTATATGGAACAGTAAGGCGCGGTGATGCCTTTGAAGCTGACTCGCTTGAGCGGGATGAGTTCCGCGACTTCAAAGGTCGATTCCGTTTTGTGACCCTGATCAACCCGAATCTGACGCGCTTGATAACCAGGCTGTATCGGCCCCGTCGATAGCGGCTCGAGGTCGATGACTTCAGGCGACCAACGTGGATAATTGTTCAAGAAATTCAGCGCAACGAAACGGAAGACCGGTTCGATATCCTGAAAAACTAGCGCATCAGCCTTGGCGGTAATCAATGCATCCCCGATCTTGGCGAGAATTTACGACGTGGCGCGGCGTGGGCGGCCATGACGTAGGAAGCCAGATCGCGGGTCGGCGACCAATGGCCTGCAGGATCATCGCACGGCAGGCATGCCATGTCGACCTGCTGCTTAGGGTCGGAAAGGTGAGTAGCGAATTTCGAAAAGCCGCCACTCTGAATCGCCCCGGGAATCGAGGAGGCTTCATTACTTGAGAAAATGGAGCAGTCGTCGTCGGCGCGCTGGTTGCCCTGCCGCTGGTGCTGCCGCTGACCGTCCTCGGCTTCGCCCACACCGTCGGAGAATTCGGCATCGTGCTGATGATCGGCGGTAACATTCCCGACAAGACGCGCGTCGTCTCGGTACAGATCTACGACCACGTCGAGGCGCTTGAATACACGCAGGCGCATTGGCTGGCGGGTGGTCTGGTGCTGTTCAGCTTCCTGGTGTTGCTGGCGCTTTACACCCTCGGCCCGGCGCAGCGAAAAGCGCCATGAGCTTTGAAATTCGCGCCAGATTCCGCGTCGACCGCAAGGATTTCATGCTCGATGTCGACCTGACCCTGCCCGGCCGCGGCATCACGGCGCTGTTCGGACATTCCGGTTCCGGCAAGACCGCTGTTCTGCGCGCGATGGCGGGCCTGGAACGCACCCGTGACGGCTATGTGGCCATCGCGGATGAAGTCTGGCAAGACGAAAGCCGAGGCCGCTTAATCCCTACGCACCAGCGGGCATTGGGCGTCGTCTTTCAGGAAGCCAGCCTGTTCCCCCACCTGTCGGTGCGCCGCAACATGGAATTCGGTCAGCGGCGTGCCCCCGCCACCGAACGCCGCTTTGCGTTGTCCGAGGTCGCCGATCCGCTCGGCATCTCTCCCCTCTTGGAGCGTATGCCCGGCCAGCTTTCCGGCGGCGAACGCCAGCGCGTCGCCATTGCCCGCACCCTGCTCGCCGCGCCGCAACTCCTGCTGATGGACGAGCCGCTGGCCGCCCTTGACTTGAAGCGCTCGGCGGACAGGCTACTGATCCGCCCCGGCCTCGGGCTACGCGCGCAAATCAAGGCGGTCGCGCTGCTCGGTTAGCGTTCCCGCCGTTCCGAGCGCATAATGCTGCACGCTGAGNCATCCGACATCCAGAGGCCTTCCGACAACGCCTGTTTTTTTCATCAATTCAGTGCGTTANGGCAATTTCGANTTTCCGCATGTTTTTTTGCTCGATGTTGACCCCATTACCGGCAGCGAATCGCAATGAATAGCGTGTATCAACTGGANTGCCCTTCCACGGCTGAAGCAAGCCCGCCGGAAGGCACGCGGCGCATGATCGACGGCGAAGAGCGCGTGCTCTACGATGGTTACTGGATCAAGACCTACCCGGTGCCCGCCGACACCCTGGAAGCCAAGAAACGACTGATTGAGGGNCTGACCCGACGGCTGTTCAACCATACCGAGCATGGCCTCAATATCCCAGGTACCCGGCTCAACGAAGCAAAGGCAGCGCACGAGGCGGAAGCCGACCCGGCTCGGAANCGCGTCAAGGCAGCCATGCTGGCCGGCGCCTATTTCAACCGCGCCACCGACATTTTCCGCAAGCTGGTCGAGCTGCAGGCCGAAGGCGTCGAAATCCGCAGCGACGACGCGCTGATGCGCGAATGCGGCAAATGCCTGCTCAACGCCATGGAACTCGGCCGTTTCGTGCTGCACCGCAGCGGCGAGGAAGGCATCGAAGAACTGTGGGGCGAACCCTTCCGCGCCTTTTCGATTCCCCTGGAGGATTTCTACGAGGCCCGCTACATCAAGATCGGCCAGACCATGCGCGACATCGACCGCATTGCCAGCGCCATGATCGTCAATTTCACGCAGATTCCGGTCTTCGGCTCGATCGAGAGGTTGGTGCGCGACCTCGCCGACGCCGCCAAGGTCAAGAGCGAAAACCTGCGCACCGACCACGACATTTTCGAGGTGTGGGCGCAACTGGTCACCGCTTCCGAACGACTGGCCAATTTTTCGCCGCCACCGCAAACGGTGGAAAGCCGCAGGCCGGACGCACTTGGCCACCGGGTTTCCGACGGCTTGTTGCTGCTCCGCCAGGGCCGCGACCTGATTTTCTACATCGCCCGCGCCCGCACGCCGATGCCCAAGAGTACCCGCGAATACATCGAGCGCTGCGCCACTTACCTCGAAACCGGACGCGTTCCGCTGACCCCGGCGGCACTGCCGGCCTGACAGGGATTTGGCGCCGGTTCAGGATATTCCGAACCTTGGCGAACCGGGGGCGGTGCTGACTGACCAGCCGGCAAACCCCTCCCAACCTCCCCTTGTCAGGGGAGGAGTAAACCCGCCGCGCCGGATCACCCTCCTTTGACAAGGGGAGGGCCGGGGAGGGGTTGGGTCGAGAAGCTCAGCCCAGCGCCTTTGCCAGCAGCACCGCCACATGCACCGCATCGCGCCCGCTGCCATCCTTGATCTGGTGCCGGCAGGAAAAACCGTCGGCGACGATCAACGCGTCGCTCGCAGCGGCGCGCACCGCCGGCAACAAGGCCAGCTCACCCATTTGCCGTGAAACCTCGTAATGCTCGGCCTCCAGCCCGAAACTGCCGGACATGCCACAGCAACTGGCGTCGACGATGTCGAATTCGAATTCCGGAATCCGCTTGCCTGGTACTTTTTCATACCAAGCACCAAATCCGTACCGCACTGGGTCGCCCAGACCGTTATCGAAGACGCGCTGGCAGGCTTTGCCTACCTGCCTCAACGCGACGTCGATGTCGTGCGCAGCTGGCTGCACAGACCCTATTCCATTTAAAGACTCCTGAGAACAAAGGCAACGCAGTCGGGAGCAAGGACAAATCGACCGAGAGGTACAGTGATCATGCCCCTTNTAGACAACGACGAGGCACGACCAGCTAACTCGAGACCGCCCCCTTCGCGACACTGGCTGCTATAAAAGAAAAAGTGGCATTCCGTCGCAAGACCAACCCGAACCAGACTTGGCGGCCTGGTTAGGCGGCGCAATATCTATACGTGCAACAGTAACTGCAAAGGGTTTCGCTCTCCGTATCGCTTGACCAGAGGTATCTTTTGAAAAAGATGGGAGTTCTCGACTTTAATGACCAGTTTCAGACTCTAATTGCGCAGAACAAATTCGCCGCATCCGGAACTTCCTCGCCGGATTAGCACTCTTATCGCACGAGTGCTAAAATGATATCGAGACTTGAAGGAGAATATCACGCCATGACCCATGCCCTTACCCTTCCGATCCCCGCGACTGTCGGCAGCATCGAGGCCTATGTACAGGCGGCGAAGCAGTATCCGATGCTCAGCGAGGCCGAGGAAATGCGGCTGGCCCGGCGCTTCCACAATGAAGGTGATGTGGACGCGGCGCGTCAGCTCGTGCTGTCACATCTTCGTCTGGTCATTTCGATCGCCCGCGGCTATCTGGGTTACGGTTTGCCGCATGCCGATCTGATTCAGGAAGGCAACATCGGCCTGATGAAGGCAGTCAAACGCTACGACCCGGAGCGCGGCGTGCGCTTGGTGTCTTTCGCCATGCACTGGATCAAGGCGGAGATTCATGAATACGTGCTGAAGAACTGGCGCATGGTCAAGGTGGCGACGACCAAGGCACAGCGCAAGCTGTTCTTCAATCTGCGCAGCCTGAAAAACGATTACGAAGGGGTCGATACCCTCTCCGGCACCCAGGCCGCCGAAGTTGCCGCCCGGCTCGGGGTCAAGCAGGATGAGGTCGTCGAGATGGAGTCGCGGCTATCTGGACGCGATCTGGCACTTGAAGGCAATCCGGACGACAGCGACGACGCTTTTGCGCCGATCGACTATCTGGCCGATTCCCGCTACGAACCGACCCGCGTGCTGGAAAACAAGGCAGTGGCGCGGTTGCAGGACGAAGGCCTGCACGAGGCGCTGGCGGCGCTCGACCCGCGCAGTCGCCGCATCGTCGAGGCGCGCTGGCTGCACGACGGCGACGGCGCGACGCTGCACGACCTGGCCGCCGAATTCTCCGTTTCGGCCGAACGGATCCGCCAGATCGAAGCCAAGGCGCTGCAGAAGATGCGCGGCGTACTGGCTGCCTGAGCAAGCGGCGCGCACAAAAACAAAGGGGAGCCAGCGGCTCCCCTTTTCATTTGGCTGTCAGGATCATTCCATCTTGGCGGTCGATGTCGGGTTGTTGAAGCGCAGCCCGAAGGAAAACACCTCTTTCGAGCAGACATCGATGCAGCGTCCGCAATTGGTGCAATTGGCCGCCAGAATCACCGGCCCGACCCCCTTGGCCTCGCCTTTCAGCGCCGGGCGAATGACCTGCGGCTCGGGGCAGACTTCGAAGCAATCCATGCAGTCGTTGCAGGCAGCGCGGCGCGGCGCCGAAACCCGCAGCGGGCTCCAGCGGCCGAGCAGGCTGTAGAAAGCGCCCACCGGACAGAGTCGACCGCACCAGCCACGCGTCATGACGAACAGGTCGAACAGGAAAACGGCGATGACCACGGCCCACGCCGCACCCAGTCCAAAGATCAGGCCGCGATGCAGCATCGAAACCGGATTGATCAGCTCCCACAGCACCACCCCGGTCAGCGCCGAACCAAGCAGCGTCATGGCGAGAATCCAGTAGCGGGTATTGCGCGACAGGCTGCTGCCGCCCTTGATGCCGAGCCGGTCACGCAGCCACCCGGCGGCATCGGTCACGACATTGACCGGACAGACCCAACTGCAATATACCCGGCCGCCGACCAGCAGGTAGAAAACCAGCACGACAGCGACGCCGATCAGCCCCAGCGTTTCCGGCACATGACCCGTCATCAGCGACTGCAGCGCGACATAGGGATCGGTCAGTGGCAGGAAGTTCAGCGTGTAGCTGTAGTTCAGATTGCCCTTGACGATCCAGATCCCGGCCAGCGGCCCGAGCATGAACAGGGCAAGAATGCCGAACTGCGAAATGCGGCGCAGGATCAGCCATTTGTGGGCGCGCAGCCANCCTTTTTCTGCCACGGCTTCGGCACCGATGCGTTTTCTGGCGGCAATCCGGTTCATGGCTTGCCTCCCAGGCCCGGCGGCTGGCTCGGAATGACNCCGGCCTCGCTGCCGGCCATGCCTCGCATCGATTCGGTATGGCCGGACGCCGGGTCGTAGTGCCCGGGCAGGACTGCGCCTTCCGGCACGCGGTCGGGGAGGTCGATCATCTTCGACTCGTCGATCAGCGAGTGGCCGGCCTTTTTCTGTTCCTCCCAGCCCACACGATAGTGCTTGCCGAGTTCGCCCTTGGCCAGTTTGGGCGGCAGGATGCGAATCGCCGCCTCTTCCAGCACGCAGGATTTCTCGCACTTGCCGCAACCGGTGCAATGCTCGGAGTGCACCGTCGGCAGGAACATCGCATGGCGGCCGGTACG
>Ga0031658_1000157_pt1 | contig 10900 bp, 9 predicted proteins | sample FrelakmetPLP11PL_FD_55179 | JGI IMG/M metagenome (GOLD analysis project Ga0031658, IMG submission 55179) | Freshwater lake sediment microbial communities from the University of Notre Dame, USA, for methane emissions studies - PLP11 PL | ecosystem: Environmental > Aquatic > Freshwater > Lake >...
GGCGCTGGCGCTGGCCAGCGGCTGGCTGTTTTTCAACCTGCTAGGCGCCGCCCTGCGTTACCGGCTGCATCTTCAAAAGCTTGACCGGGAAGCCCCTGTGGCATGAGCTATCTGGCCCTCAAGCATTTCCATGTTACCTGCGTCGTGCTCAGCGGCCTCGGGTTCGCGTTGCGCGGTTGGTGGATGCTCAACGATTCGTCGCTGCTCAGGGCGCGCCTGACGCGCGTCGTGCCGCATGTCGTCGACACTTTGCTGCTCGGCAGCGCGCTGCTCATGGCCTGGCAGAGCAGCCAGTACCCGTTTGCGCAAGGCTGGCTGACGGCCAAGTTCTTCGGCCTGCTGGCCTACATTTTGTGCGGGACGATGGCGCTCAAGCGCGCCAGAACCAAGGGCCGGCGCGTGGTGTTCCTGGTGCTTGCATTGTTGGCCTATGCCTACATCGTCGGCGTCGCGCTGACGCGGAACCCGCTGCTTTAGGCTCGGGGATTCATCAGTGCCTTGAGGCCGGGGACATTGAGAATCCGGATGTGCTTCTGCTGGACGGCGATGTAGCCTTCTTCCTGGAAGCGCGAGAAGGAGCGCGACACGGTTTCCAGCTTGAGGCCGAGGTAGCTGCCGATTTCCTCGCGCGTCATGCGCAGGTAGAACTCGGCATGCGAGAAGCCGCGCGCCGTGAAGCGCTGCGACAGGTTGAGCAGGAAGGCGGCCAGGCGCTCTTCGGCGCGCATCGTGCCGAGCAGCATCATGACGCCGTGGTCGCGCACGATCTCGCGGCTCATCACCTTGTGGAAATGATGCTGCAGGGTGTGAATCTCGCGCGACAGGCTTTCCAGTCGCGGGAAGGGAATGGCGCAGACTTCGCTGTCTTCGAGGGCGATGGCGTTGCAGGTGTGGTGTTCGGTGCTGATGCCATCGAGGCCCAGCAATTCGCCGGCCATCTGGAAGCCGGTGACCTGCTCGCGGCCGTCCTCGATCAGGACGTCGGTCTTGAAGAAGCCGCTGCGGATCGCATAAATCGCATCGAACGGCGCGCCGGAACTGTATAAGCGATCGCCGCGCTTGAGGCGGCGGCGAATCGAGACCAGATCGTCAAGCCGCTTGAGTTCATCGTTGGTGAGGCCGAGCGGCAGGCACAGTTCGCGCAGATTGCAGTTCGAACAGGCGGTCTTGAGGATCGACAGGGAGATGGCGTTACCGGAGGATTCGGAAGGCATCAGCAACCTGCGTAAGCTTGATCCAAGTCAACCGTGTTTTCGCAGCTTTTGACCATAATCCAGCCTACTCTTGGTGGCATGTTTAATGAATTTTGCAACTGAAAACCTCGTCTTTGATCCAAAGATCATTCGCCGCTTCGATGTAAACGGCCCCCGCTATACGTCCTACCCGACCGCCGACCGCTTCGTCGAGGCTTTCGATTCGGACGCAGCCAAACTCTGGCTCGGCAAACGCACCATCGGCGGTATCAGCCGTCCGCTCTCATTATACTTCCACATCCCGTTCTGCAATACCATTTGCTACTACTGCGCCTGCAACAAGATCATCACCAAGGACCACGGGCGCAGCGCCAAGTACCTCAAATATCTGGCCAAGGAAGTCGCCCTGCAGAGCCAGTCGCTCGACGGCGAGCACGAGGTGATTCAGCTGCACTGGGGCGGCGGCACGCCGACCTTCCTGTCGCATGACGAAATGCGCGCGCTGATGGACACCACGCGCCAGCATTTCAAGCTGCTCGACGGCGGCGAGTATTCGATCGAGGTTGACCCGCGCAAGGTCGACCGGGCGACCGTGGCGCTGCTCGGCGAACTCGGCTTCAATCGCATGAGCGTCGGCGTCCAGGACTTCGACGAGCGCGTGCAGATCGCGGTCAACCGTGTCCAGAGCGAGGAAGAGACTGCCAACGTGATCGATGCGGCCCGTGCCAACGGCTTCAAGTCGGTTTCCATCGACCTGATCTACGGCCTGCCGCACCAGACGGTGATGGGCTTCAACCGTACCCTGGAGCGCGTCCTGGCCATGGACCCGGAGCGCCTGTCGATCTACAACTACGCGCACCTGCCCAGCCTGTTCAAGCCGCAGCGCCGGATCGCCGAGTCCGACCTGCCGTCGGCCGATACCAAGCTGCAGATCCTCGCGCTGGCGATCAAGAAGCTGACCGAAGCCGGCTACGTCTTCATCGGCATGGACCACTTCGCCAAGCCCGACGACGAGCTCGCCGTCGCCCAGCGCCAGGGGCGCCTGCACCGCAATTTCCAGGGCTACTCGACCTACGCCGATTCCGACATGCTGTCCTTCGGCATTTCGTCGATCGGCAAGGTCGGCCCGACCTACAGCCAGAACGTCAAGACCCTCGACGAATACTACGACCGGCTCGACGAGCAGATGCTGCCGGTGTTCCGCGGCATCGAGCTGAACGCCGACGATATTCTCCGGCGCTCGATCATCCAGGCGCTGATGTGCCACTTCGAACTGTCGATCGAGTCGATCGAGAGCGCGCACCTGATCGATTTCCACAAGTATTTTGCCGCCGAACTCGACGATCTCAAGGAAATGGAGCGCGCCGGCCTGCTCAAGATCGAGCCCGAGTGGATCACCGTGCTGCCGCCGGGGCGCATGCTGGTGCGCGTCATCGCCATGGCTTTCGACCGCTACCTGCGCGCCGATCGCCAGCGGACCCGTTATTCCAAGGTGATCTGAGNCGCGGCAACTAGGGAAGGGGAGGCAGTGAGGTATCCTTGCGCCGTGATCTCCCGCGTTGCGTTTCCCTATCCCGATGCCTGATTCCGGCTATCTCGCCCTGTTTCTCGTCGGCCTGCTCGGCGGTACCCATTGCGTCGGCATGTGCGGCGGCATTGTCGGGGCGTTGTCGATGGGCGTACCCGCGCGCTGGTCGATGCATCTCGCCTACAACGCCGGGCGCATTCTCTCCTACGTCGCCGCCGGCGCCCTGGCCGGCGCGCTCGGNGCGGCCAGCCTGACGCTGGACGGGCAGGCGCCGGTACGCCTNGCCCTCTACNTGCTGGCCAACCTGATGCTGGTGGCGCTCGGCCTCTATCTGCTCGGCGTGACCAGGGCACTGGCCTTCACCGAACGCGCCGGTCAGCACCTGTGGCGCCACATCCANCCGCTGACGCGGCGCTTCCTGCCGGCGACGACCGTGCTGCAGGCCTTCCCGCTCGGCATCCTGTGGGGCTGGCTGCCCTGCGGACTGGTTTATAGCGCGTTGACGACCGCCCTGAGCGCCGGATCGCCCGGACAGGGCGCGTTGCTGATGCTGGCGTTCGGACTGGGAACATTGCCAAATCTGCTGCTGGCGGGCATTCTGCTGGCCAGGCTCAACGAATTTGTCCGGCGGCCGGTCGTGCGCATTGCCTCGGGCCTGCTGGTGTTGGGGTTCGGCATCTACGGACTGATCGGCCTGATGCGTTTGCTGCACTGGATCTAGGAGAAAGCGATGACCATCAAAATCCTGTTGCCCGTCGATGGCTCCGATTGCGCTTTGCGCGCGGTCGGCCATCTGATCGCGCATACGGCCTGGTTTCGGGATGTGCCCGAGATTCACCTGCTGCATGTTCAGCCGCCGATTCCGATCGGTCGTGCCCTCGCGCATGTCAGCAAGGAGACCCTGAACAGCCACTACATGGAGGAAAGCCGTGAACACCTGCTCGGCGCCCAGCAACGGCTCGATGCGGCCAACCGCTTTCATACCACGCACGTTCATGTCGGCCAGACGGCCGAGGTGATCGCCCGGCTGGCCGGTGAACTGGAGTGCGACCTGATCGTCATGGGCAGCCATGGGCGCAGCGGTCTCGCCGGGCTGATCATGGGCTCGGTAGCCAGCCGTGTGCTGCATCTCGCGCCCTGTCCGGTGCTGCTGGTCAAATGAGCGAAGCTGCCGGCTCGGCCCCGGAAGCAGCAGCCGGCACCAGCAACATGGAAACATCGGCTGGCACCGGCCGCGTGGTCGAATTTTCCATTGCCGGCATGACCTGCGCAGCCTGTTCGGCGCGCCTGGAAAAGGTGCTCAACCGCCAGGCGGGGATAGAGGCCAACGTTAATCTGGCCGCCGAGCGGGCGCGTGTGCGGCTCGAGGGCGCGGCGGACGAGGCGGCAGTGATCGCTGCGGTCGCCAAGGCCGGCTTTACTGCCAGCGTCGTTGACAAGGACACGCGGGGGCGGGAAAAAGCGCGCCGGCAGGCCGATTACCAGCGCGAAATCCGCCGCTTCTGGATTGCCGTGGCGCTGACGTTGCCGCTGGTCGGGCAGATGTTTTTCATGTTCGGCGGTGGACATCACCATCCCGAATTGCCGCGCTGGTTGCAGTTTGCGCTGGCGACGCCGGTTCAGTTCTGGATCGGCTGGCGCTTCTACGATGGCGCCTGGAAGGCCTTGCGCGGTGGGGGCGCCAACATGGATGTGCTGGTTGCGCTCGGCACCAGCATGGCCTGGGGATTCTCGACGGTGGTCACGCTGTTCGGACTCGATCAGCACGTTTATTTCGAGGGCGGCGCGGCCGTCATCACCATGGTGCTGCTCGGCAAGCTGCTCGAGGCGCGCGCCAAGGCACGGACTTCCGAGGCGATCGAATCGCTGATCAAGCTGCAGCCGAAGACGGCGCGCATCGAGCGCGACGGTCAGTGGGTCGAGATCGCCGTCGATGCCCTGATGCCTGGCGATGTCTTCATGGTGCGCCCCGGCGAGAGCGTGCCGGTCGATGGCGAGGTGGTCGACGGCGCCTCCAGCATCAACGAAGCGATGCTGACCGGCGAGAGCATGCCGGTCAGCAAAGCGGCGGGCGACAAGGTGTTCGCGGCGACCGCCAACGGCCAGGGCGTCCTGCATTGCCGGGCGACCGGCGTCGGCGAACAGACGCTGCTGGCCGGGATCATTCGTCTGGTCGGCGAGGCACAGGGCTCGAAGGCGCCGGTGCAGCGCCTGGCCGACCGGATCTCGGCGGTTTTCGTGCCGGTGGTTTGTGCCATCGCGCTGGTGACCTTGATCGGCTGGTGGCTGCATGCCGGCGATTTCGCCGAAGCGCTGGTCAATGCCGTCGCCGTGCTGGTCATCGCCTGCCCGTGCGCGCTCGGGCTGGCGACGCCGACGGCGATCATGGTCGGCACCGGGCAGGGCGCCCGCGCCGGCATTCTGGTCAAGAATGCCGAGGCGCTCGAACGTGCGGAAAAGATCACCGTGCTCGCCCTCGACAAGACCGGCACCCTGACCCGCGGCGAACCGCAGGTGACCGACGTCGTGGCGCTGGCCGCCGACGGCGATGCCGCGCTGCGCCTGGCGGCGGCGCTCGAACAGGGTTCGGAACATCCGTTGGCGCGCGCCGTTCTGGCCAGGGCTGGTGCGGTCGACCTGCCAAAAGTGGCAAATTTCAACGCGATGCCGGGCCATGGCGTTTCCGGCGAGATCGACGGGCGCGCGTTGCGCCTCGGCGCGCCGGCCTGGCTGGGCATGGCCGACGATCCGGCGGTGCTCGGCCTGCAGGCGACAGGCAAGACCGTCGTCGTGCTGGAAGAAAACGGCACGGTGCTGGCGTTGCTCGCCATCGCCGATGCCCTGCGGCCGACCTCGCGGTTGGCGGTCGAGCGCCTGCGCGCGCGCGGCATCCGGGTGGTCATGCTGACCGGCGACAACGCGGCGACGGCGGCGGCGATCGCCCGCGAAGCGGGCATCGACGAATTCCGCGCCGGCATCCTGCCCGGCGCCAAGGCGGCGGCCGTCGCCGAACTGAAAGCGGACGGCGGGCTGGTGGCGATGGTCGGCGACGGCATCAACGATGCACCGGCGCTGGCCGCCGCCGATGTCAGCTTCGCCATCGGCGCCGGTTCCGACGCGGCGGTCGAGGCCGCCGACCTGACCCTGATCCGCAGCGACCTGTGCGGCGTCGACGATGCCATCGAACTGTCGCGCGCCACGCTGAGGAAGATTCGTCAGAACCTATTCTCCGCGTTTATCTATAATGTACTGGGGATTCCGCTGGCCGCCTTCGGTGCACTCAACCCGGTCGTTGCCGGCGCGGCGATGGCCATGAGTTCGGTTTCGGTGGTGTCGAATTCCCTGTTGCTGAAGCGCTGGCGTCCTCGGGGCGGCTAGCGCATGGGGAAATGTCTGGAAAATAGCGAAAAACTGTTGCCGTACGAAGCGCTGCTCGAGAACATCGCGCACGTCGTCTATCGTCTGGACCTGGTCAGCGGCCGCTTCGAATACATTTCCGGGGCCGCCTCCAAGCTGTTCGGGCTGGATCTGGATGCCATACGCGATGCCGGCATGGAACTGGTCGGCCGCCACATGTTGCCCGGTGATTACGAAGCCGCCCTGGTGCGCATCCGGGAGGCTGCGGCAGGGCGCCCGGGCCAGCGCACCTCGCTGGCCGTCGATTACCGTCTGGTTGGCGCCGATGGCCGGGTCAGGCATTGTCATGATTCGATGATGTTCGATGTCGATGCGGACGGCAGACCCCTGGTGGCCTGCAGCGTGGTGGTCGATGTCAGCGAACAGATCGCGGCGGCGGAAGTCATGCGCGAGAAGGAGGCGCAGTTCCGGGCGACGATGGAAGCCGCGCAGGTCGGGATTTTCCTGCTGCAGGACGATCTTTTCCGCTATGTGAACCCCTTCCTGGCCAATCTTATGGGCTATAGCGAAGCGGAACTGGTGAACCGTCTGAGCCCGCTCGACCTGATCGTTCCCGAGCAGCGCGCCATGGTTCGGGAACAAATACGGCAGCGCGCTGCCGGCGAACCGGGAGCGCCTTACGAAATCACCGGTTTGCGCAAGGACGGCTCGACCCTGCCGGTCATTATCCTCGGTTCGCCGGCGACCTATGACGGGCGGCCGGCTTCGGTCGGCACCGTGCTCGACATCTCGGCGCAGAAGGAAGCCGAAATGCGGGTTCGCGAACTGGCCGATTTCGACCCGCTGACCGGCTTGCCCAACCGCCGGCTGTTGCGCGACCGCAGCACCCAGTTGCTCGCCGCAGCGGAGCGCGACGGATCGGAGATGGCGCTGATCTTCCTCGATCTCGATCACTTCAAGCGGGTCAATGACTCACTTGGCCACAGCATCGGCGACGAACTGCTGTGCGCCGTGGCGCAGCGCCTGGCGACGGTGGTGCGCAAGGTCGATACGCTGGCCCGCCTCGGCGGCGACGAATTCATCATCGCCTTGCCTGGGGTTCACGCCTCGGGTGCCGCCGAAGTCGCCTGCCGTCTGCTCGAGGTTTGCGCCCCGACTTTCTCGGTGGCCGGGCATGACCTGACGATCACCCCGTCACTGGGGATCAGCCTTTATCCGGTCGACGGCACGGATTTCGAGACCCTGTTGCGCAATGCCGATGCCGCGATGTACAAGGCCAAGGAGGCAGGCCGCAATGCCTTCCGTTTCTATTCGAGCGAGATGAATGTCGCGACGCTCAAGCACCTGCTGATGGAAAGCGGACTGCGGCGCGGGCTGGGCGCGCGCGAATTCATCCTGCACTATCAACCGCTGGTTCATATCGAAAGCGGCACGACGATCGGCGTCGAGGCGCTGATCCGCTGGCAGAATCCGGAAGTCGGGCTGATCCCGCCGGACCAGTTCATCCACGTCGCCGAGGACATCGGGCTGATCAACCCGATCGGCGACTGGGTGCTGCGCGAAGCTTGCCGGCAGGTTCGCGTCTGGCAGGATGCCGGGCTGCCGCCGCTGGTCGTCGCGGTCAATGTGTCGCCGCTGCAGTTCCGCCAGGCGGGCTTTGTCGACACCGTCGCCAACGCGCTGGCGACCTCCGGCCTGGAGGCACGTTTCCTCGAACTGGAATTGACCGAGCGCACGGTGATGAACGACGCCGAACTGAATCTCGGCACGCTCTCGGCGCTCAACGGCATGGGGGTCGAATTGGCGCTCGACGATTTCGGGACCGGCTATTCGTCGCTCGCCTATCTCAAGCGTTTCCCGGTCGGCAAGCTGAAGATCGACCGTTCCTTCGTCCGTGATCTGGAAGTCGATCCGGACGACCGCGCCATCGCCTCGACCATCCTCAGCATGGGCCGCAGTCTGCGCCTCAAGGTGCTGGCCGAGGGCGTCGAAACCAGGGAGCAATATGCGATCCTGCGCGGCATGGGCTGCGAACTGGTGCAGGGCTACCATTTCAGCCGCCCACTGCCGCCCGAGGAACTGGTCGCATTTCTCAAGAAACATCCCTTCGTGGGCAAGGAGTAGGACATGGAAGCCATAGTCATCAAGGTCGGCGGCATGAGTTGTCAGGGTTGCGTCAAGAACATCACCGGCGTGCTGACCGCGTTGCCGGGGGTGGCGGCAGCCGAGGTTTCGCTGGAGGCGGCCGAGGCGCGGGTCTCCTTCGATCCGCAAGTCGTTGCGCGCAGCGCGCTGGTCGCGGCGATCCAGGATGCGGGCTTCGATGCCGAGTGAGTTAAACTCTGCGCCATAACAACATCAGCAGAGAACAGCCGTGTCAGCAGAGCAGGTCAGACTTACCCAGCTAACCCACGGTGGCGGCGGCGGTTGCAAGGTCGCCCCGGACATCCTCGAGAAGATACTTTCCGGCATCAAGCCGGGCATCGTTCCGCCGCAGTTGCTGATCGGCAAGGAAAACAGCGACGATGCCGCGGTCTACCAGCTCAGTGCGCAACAGGCGATCGTCGCGACGACCGACTTCTTTACGCCGATCGTCGATGACCCGTTCGATTTCGGGCGCATCGCGGCGACGACCGCAATTTCCAACGTCTATGCCATGGGTGCCACCCCGCTCTTTGCGCTGGCGCTGGTCGGTATGCCGGTCAGCCTGTTGCCGCTCGAAACCATCGGCAAGGTGCTCGAGGGCGGCGAATCGGTCTGCCGGCTGGCCAGCATTCCCGTGGCCGGCGGCCATACCATCGATTCGATGGAACCGATCTACGGGCTGGTGGTGGTCGGCCTGGTCAATCCGGCTCATCTCAAGCGCAACGGCACCGCCCGCCCCGGCGACCGGCTGATTTTGGGCAAGCAGCTCGGCATCGGCGTGTACAGCACGGCGCTGAAACGGGATGCGCTGAGCGCCAGCGACTACGACGTCATGATCGCCAGCGCCACCCAGCTCAACACGCCGGGACCGGTGCTGGCCTGTCTTGACGGTGTCCATGCGGTGACCGATGTCACCGGCTTCGGCCTGCTCGGCCACCTTCTCGGCATGTGCCGGGGCAGCAAGGTGGGCGCACGGGTCGATTTTGCCGCGCTGCCGTTGCTTGGAAGAGCGATGGAACTGATCGATGCGGGTTACAAGGCTGGCGCGTCGCGGCGCAACTGGGGCAGTTTCGGTCAGGACGTGAAACTTGCGGAAAACCTCGGCGACAACGAACGGACCTTGCTGACCGATCCGCAGACAGCAGGCGGACTGCTGGTTTCGTGCTCGCCGGAGACGGTAACCGAGGTGCTGTCGATTTTCCTGCAGCAGGGCTTCTCGCATGTCTCGGTGATCGGTGAAGTGGTCGAGGGACTACCTTCGGTCGAGGTTTTCTGAGCCTGGAGAATCCGCAATGAACAGCCTTGGGTCAACGCTTCGCTTAATCCTCTTTCTCGNGCTTGCAATGGTTTCCGGGCAGTCGTTCGCCAAGGGCGAGGCGAGTCCGGAAGCAGTGCTGAGCATCGCCAATCGCGAAATCGTCACGTTGCGCACAGCGGCACAGGGTGCATCCCCGGAAATGCGCGTCAAGCGGATCAACGAACGGCTCCGGCAAATGGACGAGCGGGATTTGTCCGCGCCAATATCGCGCGTTCACCTGACCATCGACAATCGCAAGGGTGTCGTCTTCTACATCGGCGACCGGAACATTTTCGTCCTGTATGAAGCGGATCTCGACGAAGGCGAGAAACTCAGCCTCGACCAAGTGGCGGAACAGGTCGGCAAACGCTTCGAGGGCGCGATCGGGGCCCTGATTGAGCAGGGACACGGCACCGTCGTGGTCAAGGGCGTCCTGTTGTCGCTGCTCGCCACGGCCGTCATGTTCGCGCTGCTGTGGGGCATCCAGAGGGCAACGTCCATTGTGCTGGAGCGCCTGCAACAGCGTATCCATTCAGCCAGCGCCGAGACCGATGCGAAACTGCGCTGGGCCGCGCAGGGCTGGTTGCTGGTCAAGCGGGTAGCGCAACTGGTGCTGGTGACGCTGTGGCTTTCGGTGGCCTATCTTTGGTTCACCTATGTGCTGGCCAACTTTCCGCTGACCCAGCCATTTTCCGAGCGCCTTTCAAGGCTGCTGATCGATATTATTGAGCAGATCGGCGAGAGCGCCATTGCGTCTCTGCCCGGACTGCTGACCGTCGCTGTCGTCCTTGTTCTGACCAAGGCTGCCAACGATGTGGCCGGCAATATATTCGACAATGCTTCGCTGGGGCGCTCGCTGATTCCCGGGGTGCACAAGGACACCGCGCATGCGACCCGACGCTTGGTCGGCGTTCTGATCTGGGGCGTCGGCATCGCCATCGCCTACCCGTACCTGCCGATTGCCGACAGCGAATCGTTCAAGGGGCTGTCGGTCATGTTTGGCTTCATGCTGACGCTTGGTTCGGCCGGAGTCGTCACCCAGATGATGAGCGGACTGGTGCTGATCTACTCGCGCGCGCTCAAGGTCGGCGACTTCGTCAGCGTTGGCGAGGTGATGGGCGTGGTCAAGGAAATGAGCGCCCTGTCGACCAAGATCATCAACATGCGCAACGAGGAAGTGACGATTCCCAATGCAGTCCTCGTGTCCAGCCCGATCAAGAACTACACCGGCGCCTTCGGCGAGCGCGGAGCGCTGATCTCGACGACAGTGACCATCGGCTACGACACGCCCTGGCGCCAGGTGCATGCGATGCTGATCAAAGCCGCGGAAGGAACCTCGGGACTGCGTGCGATGCCAAAGCCCTTCGTCATGCAGAAGGC
>Ga0031658_1000160_pt1 | contig 10850 bp, 8 predicted proteins | sample FrelakmetPLP11PL_FD_55179 | JGI IMG/M metagenome (GOLD analysis project Ga0031658, IMG submission 55179) | Freshwater lake sediment microbial communities from the University of Notre Dame, USA, for methane emissions studies - PLP11 PL | ecosystem: Environmental > Aquatic > Freshwater > Lake >...
CCGCTTCTACGATGACGGCATCGCGGCGCGCATCCCGGTGGGAACGACCGCCGACGCGCTGAAGGGCGCGGCGGCTGGCAGCGAGCAGGCGACGCAGTGGGCGTCCATCCAGGCCGACGCAGGCCTGCAGGCGCTCGGACAAGTTGCGGTGCTGCCGTGCCTGCTCACGGTGGTGTTCCTGGTGCTGCTGCTGAACTCGCGCAGCGCGAAGAGCGCGGCGCATGAAGCGGCTACCGCCAACTGACGGCGCGCGACAGGACTGAAATCAAAACGAATCGCAGCAGGCGGAGGCACTGGCTTGCGCCTGCAGCTTGAGCCGCGCGAGTTCCGCGCGCATCTCGGCGAGGCGCTGCGCGTTGGCCGGATCGGCGACCACATCGCGCTCTTCGCGCGGATCATGCGCAAGATCAAACAGCTGCTCGACGCTCCAATCAGGCCACAGGATGTACTTCCACTCGCGCGTGACGACGGCCTCCGACGCGGGGATGAAGTCGCGGCTGGTGAGCATCGCGTGCTCGTAGAGAAACTCGCTGCGCCACGCGGGCGGTTGCTCGTTGAGATAGAGCGGCGCGATATCACGGCCCTGCATCCGCGCGGGCGGCGCGATGCGCGCGGCGGCGAGGATCGTGGGCGCGAGGTCGACATTGAGCGTGAGCGCGTCATCGGTCGTGCCGCGCTTGCTTGCGCGCATGCGCGGATCCCACACGATCAGCGGAACGCGGATCGACTCCTCGTACGGNTACCACTTGTCGGCCAGGCCGTGCTCGCCGTGGAAGTAGCCGTTGTCGGTGGTGAAGATCACGAGCGTGCGGTCGAGCACGCCCTGCGCGCGCAACTCGTCGAGCACGCGGCCACAGGACGCGTCGACTTCGGTCGCGAGGCGGTAGTAGTTTTTCATGTACTCCTGGTAGCGCTCGGGCGTGTCGAAGCGCCAGGTCCAGCGGTTGCGGCCTTCGTTGCGGGCGTTCGAGAGAAACGCGGGCAGCGCGCGCAAGGCCGCGTCGTTCGCGGTCGGCGCCACGGGCACGGTCACATCGCGGTACAGCGACATGCTCTCGGGCTGCGGGAGGTACTGCTGCTTGTTGCCATCCTCGGCGTGCGTGGCGAAAAACGCGACGGTCAGGCAGAACGGCTTGTCGATGGGACGCGCGCGCAGGAAGTCGATCGCGTCGCGCTCGTTCTTCTGCGTCACATGGATGCGCGTGCCGTCGGCTTGCGTGATCCCTGGCTGCTCAATCCAATGCGTGCCGTTGGCGAGGGCGGACGCGGGCGAGTCGTATTCCGCCGCGGGAAACTTGCCGTTGTGCCACTTGCCGATGTGGCCGACCCAGTAGCCGTTGGCGCGCAGCTGCGCGGGGAAAGTCTCACTCCACGGCGTTGTAAACATGTCGAACGCGCGATTGCCGTGACGCGACATCCACTGGCCGGTGAGCATGGTCGCGCGACTCACGCCGCAGACCGCGGTGGTGACGGAGTTGTGGGTGAAGCGCACGCCGTCGCGCGCGAGCTGGTCGAGTCGCGGCGTCTGCACCACGGGATTGCCCGCGCAGCCGAGCGTGTCGTGGCGCCAGTCGTCGGCGTANAGNAGNACGATGTTGAGGGGTTTCGCAGGGNTGNGATNGCGCGGCGCACAGGCCGCCGCGGTCAGCACCGCCGTCAACGCCACAGCAAACATGACGATGACGCTCGAAGCCCTGGCGATCGCGTTCATAGCGCGAGGGTAACCACGGCACCGCGCGGACGACACCGGACAACTCGATGTTTGCAACGCGCAGTTCGAACTGCCTTGAGAGCCGCGACTGGATGACGTTCACAGTTGCGGTCGTGGACGCGAGCTGCTGCGCGTTGCCAATGATCAAGGCCGTCACTGAGTTGTTGGTGCTGAGCACGACCGCGCATCTTCCTGATAGGCTCTTGTGGTGAAACCAATTTCGATCGTGTACGACCCCTGGAAGTGGCTCAAAAATCGATCGCTTCCGCTCTTGATCGCGCTGATCGCCATGATCGCGCTGCACCCGTTGCTTCTCAACGAATTCGGCGCGTCTGACTGGGTGTTTCCGATGGCGATCGCTTTGGTGCCGCTCTTTGGCCTCATGGTGCTCGGCGGGTGGAAGCGCGCGCTCCCGATGATCGTGATGTTCATCACGCTGGTCTGCCTGGCGATAGCGCTGTATCACGGCGACTCCCTCATGATCGCGCGAAGCCCGATAGCGATTCTGGCGTCGGCCTACTACGGATACTTGATCATCAGCATCAGCACGGTGCTGCTGCGCAGCAATGCGCTGATCGACGACCGGGTGTACGGCGGCCTTGCGGTCTTTCTCCTGACCGCGTGTATGTTCGCGACGATGCATCGCCACATTTCCGCGATCAACCCCGACTCATACTGGTCGACGGTCGACGGGAAGTCGGCGCCCCTCGACTGGGATGTCGCGCTCTACTTCTCGATCTCCTCGATCACGACGGTTGGATTCGGTGACATCGTGGCGCGGTCGTCGTGGGCGCGCGCAGTAACAATGGTCGAGTCCGCCACGGGCGTGTTCATCACGGTCGTGTTCATCTCGCGGCTCGCGGCGGTCGGAGTGCCGAAGAACACGCCGCAACATCACGAGTAAACGGACGCCTCTACAACTCTTTCAGCGCGGCGCGGCAGTACCACTTCACTGCGTCGCTCATCGGTGGGTCGAGCGCGTCGAGCTCGGCGTCGGTGCACCAGCGGATGTCGTGATGCTCCTCGCGGGCGAGCGTGGCGTGACCGGCCTTCACCCGCGCGAAGTAGATCATTCCGATGTGTTCGTGCGTTTCGCTGATGCGGTGGATGTCGAGGAATCGCGGGCCGATCAGCGCGCGCGTCCCCGGACCGGTCGTCGGCGGACGCTCGCCGATCAACTCGACGGCGAGGCCGCTTTCCTCGAGCGTCTCGCGTAGCGCGGCCTGCTCAGGATCCTCATCGAGCTCGATGTGTCCGCCGAGCGGAAGCCACTTGTCGAGCTTCTTGTGGTGGATCACTAGGACTTTTTTCTCGTGGACCACGAAGACGGCAACGGTGAAATCAATTTTTTCGTGAATGTGTGCCATGGGCGCGCGGGAGGCTAGCACACCTGCGCGCGCGCCAAAGTTTGGCGCATGCGCGACGCGGCGCGGCGCGGCGATCGCGAGCGCGGCGGCAGGCAAGCCGAATGCATCCGGCCGAAAGTAGAGGACAGGCATGTATCGCCGCGTGCCGCCCGTGTCGCCGAAGGTCTAGGACAGGCATGCAACTCAGAGAGAGTTTGGGACAGGCATTGATTCACCTCTCAAGCTCTGAATCCCACGTAAAAATGTAGCCGATTCAATCCAACCCGAATCTCCGACTAGATTCACGTCGTGACCACACGACGAAGCGACATAGTCGACGCCAGCAACCCTGGTGTCTATCACTGTGTCTCGCGTTGCGTTCGGCGGGAATCGTTGATCGATGACCCTGAGCGCCGCGAGTGGGTTGTCGCTCGCCTCGACTTTCTCACGCGGTTCATGGCGATCGACGTCATCTCTTTCGCGGTGATGAGAAATCACATTCACCTGCTCCTCGCCATCCGGCCTGAAATCGTCGGATGCTGGTCAGACCAGGAGGTCGCTGAGCGTCGAATGGCCGTGCTGCCAAGGAAACGAAAGCGCGGTCGGAATTCAGCGAGCATTGCTATTGATCGAAATGAGATTGAGCTCGCCGCCGTTCTCGCAAGCCCCAAACGTCTCGCGAATGCGCGGCGCGACCTGTCGAATCTCGGCTTTTTTCATCGACTTCTCAAAGAGCCCTGCGCGCGAATCTGGAACAAGGCCGACGGCGTGACTGGGCACTTTTGGGAGGGGCGTTTCAAATCACCGCGCGTGCTCGATGTGGAGGGCTTGATTCAGGTGGCGAACTACATCGAGCTGAATGAAGTGCATGCGTGTGCCGCCGTCTCGATCCCCTCTAGCCTCTGGACGTCGGCGTCAACGCAATGGCGACGATTGTGCGTCGCGCTTCAAGAGTCGCTCGGAACAGTCGACATGGACACCTCATTGATGGCGCTGCGTCTCAGGCAAATTCCCTGGGAGCCGGTGTTTCCATGCCGAACCACACCGCACCAACCTGCTTGCGAGCAGTCGAGTGATGCAAACGCGACACCGCCGCACCTTCGATCAGTATGTGCGGCGCTGGGACGGGATTGCTTCACGCCCTGCCTCGTCGAGTACCTCGAAGTCATGCACCACGCCGGCGCGCGCGCTCGACCTGACAAGCGAGGCTGCATTCTGGATGGTGAGCCGCCGCCAACGGAGTCCGCGATGGTCGCCATGCTTCACGCCGTCGCGCCTGCGCTGAACATCGACTCGTCAGCCGCTGCGGTGCATTTCGCAGAGCGCATCACGGCGGCGATTGCGGCGCTGATCACGGTTTCTCACGGGGATTTCGGATATGCGTGCATGCGGGGGACTTGCTACGGGAGCGCTGAATCGATTCGGCGCGAGGCGGCGCGCCGCGGATGCCGATGGCTCTGGACTGGCCTCGTGCCACCAGTGGCTGCGTAAAGAGTGGCGCGTAGCGTGGATGATGAATTGCGAATGAGCCTTCGGCGGTCGCCGCGACCCTTGATGTGAGTGAGGCGCTTTGCTCAGGCAGCGATGTGGCCGCCCTGTGCGCTTGTGCGCGCTTGAAAATGTATGAGCAGTGCATGAATGGCCGTTGCGATGAGCGCAAATCGAGCGGGCAACGCTTTTGAATTGTCGTTTTTTCTTTGATGGAAGGCGTAATCGACACGGCACGCACCGGGTGACGCGGTGACCAACTTGCCTGTCCTAGATTTCCATGCCTGTCCCAGATCAGCCCGCCAGCCAAAGCCGCCGCCTTTGCTTGCCTGTCCTAGACTTGTCCCCTCCAGAGAGGGATATGCTCCCCCTCAGCGCATGACCAACGCCCAAAACTCCACCCCCAGCCCCGCCCCATCGACAAACCCTCCGCCGATGTGGATGACGGCCCTCCTCCTCGCCTCCCTCGCGGCAGTCGCCGGCCCATGGTCTCGCCCCGACATCGCCCTCGTCTGTGGAATCGCCCTAGCGCTACTAGGAGTCTCCGCCTACGCGGAGGAGACCAAGAGCATCTCCAAGTGGCTCATCCAAGCCTGCGTCGTCCTCCTCGGCTTGCGCCTAGACCTAAGCATGCTCGCCGGCTCCGCACTCGCGGGACTTGCGCTCGCCGTCGGCACCATCTTCGGCGCGATCGCCGTCGGCATGCTGCTCGGGCGGCTCCTGGGAACAGGCCGCGAAATCTCAACGCTCATCACCTCCGGCACGGCAATTTGCGGCGGTTCCGCCATCGCGGCCGTCGGCACCTCGATCGGCGCAAGCGCATCAAGCATGGCCGTCGCCACCGGCGCAATCTTCCTTCTCAACGCCATCGGCCTTTGGACACTACCCGTCATCGGGCACGCGCTCGGCCTCAGCGATGTTCAGTTCGGACAATGGGCGGGAGTCGCGCTGCANGACATCGCGTCAGTCGGCGGCGCGTCGAAGGAGTACGGTCCGACTGCGTTCGACACGGCGAATGTCGTGAAACTCACGCGCGTGATCTGGATCACGCCGATGGCCCTTCTCGCGGGACGCTTCCTCCACAGCGGCGGCGCGAGCGGAAAAAAATCTCCCTTCCCATGGTTCGTCGTCGGGTTTCTAGCCGCGAGCGGGCTGCGCACGCTGTTTCCCCAGATCGAAAGCCAGAAGGCGCAACTCGCGTCGATCTCTGGAATCGGCTTCCAAATCGCACTCTTCCTCATCGGCCTCGGGCTCTCGCGCGATGCTCTGCGCAATGTCGGATGGCGCGCGATCGTGCAAGCCACGCTGCTATGGATCATCCTCGCGGGCTCATCGCTCGCCGTGATTCGTTCCATGCCCGCTTAAACATGGGCCGCTTAAACATGGGCCGCTTAAACATGGGCCGGTTAAACATGGCCCGCTTCAGCACGGCCATCTCAGCGCAACGGATTCACCCCTGAACAGCGCGCGGCGTCGTCCATCGCGCGTGCATGCGATCGCGCTGCGCGTCGCTCCAGTAGTGCGCGCACACCGGATCATCGAGCAGCGCGCGCACGGCGTCGGGCCTTCGGGCGATGGCCGCTCGAGCAACCTCGGCAATGACGCCACGCTCAGGGCCGAAACTCGCCGAGCTGTTCTTCGCGACCACCCGCAAAGTCGGACGACCGAGGAAATGCTGCAGCACCTCGCTCTTGCGTTCGTCACTCAGATCGGTGCGGAGTATCTGGATCCGCCACGGCCCGTGTTCGTACTCGCTCGCACCGCGCTCGACATCGAATGGACGCGAAAGCGGGTCCCAACCCAGTGCCGGCGCGGCGTCGTCGCGAATCCATCGGAGCATTAACTCCCTAGGAAACCGGCCGAAAATGATCGATTCGGCAAGATCGACCGCCTGCGCGAAACTGGCAGGAGCGTCGACCGCGCCAATCGATGTGAAGCGCGAATCGAAGTTCGGCGCGCTCAGCACGAAGATGCTGTGCGCGACAGCCCACGGATCTCGAACTGGAATCACGAAGTCGGCGGGCCGTCGCGGCTCGATGATCCCAAGGCGTACCGCCCAGTCGCCGACATGGCAGCTGCGAGGAAGATTCGCACTCGCATCATGGAATCCCTGGCGCTGCGAAACCTCCGCGACCATGTTCTCGCGCGCAAGCATGTGCGCCTTCACCGACAAACCGAGACCGGCGCCGCGGATCGCATGGTGGATCGCCGTGCTCGCGGTGCGGTAGGCCGCGTAGGTCACTGCGGGTCGCCCGCCGCCGAACATCGGCAACGCCAGCCGCAATCGCTTGACGGCGTAGCGCGCCGCGAAACTCAGGTTGTTCGACACGAGCGATGGTGCGGCTGCGTTCACGCGCGCCAATCGTAACGCGGTTCGCGCGCATCGATCGACAACGCGCTCGTCAGCCGAGCAGCGCGGGCGTGAAACGAAACTCGCGCGCGTCGAACAAGCCTCGGTCGCTGAGCTTCAAGGCCGGAATCACCAACAGCGCCATGAAAGAAAGCGTCATGAATGGCGCCCGCAGCGGCGAACCCAGCCGCCTTGCCCTCTCGGTGAGCTGCTCGTACGCAGCCGCAACCTCCTCCGCCGGTCGATTGCTCATGAGCCCTGCGATCGGCAGCGCAAGCAACGCAGTCTGAGAATCCAAGCCGCCCACCACCGCGAGTCCGCCACGGGCGGCGAACACCGCGTTGACCGCGCGCGCGATTGCCTCTCGACTGGCCCCCACCGCGATCACCTGATGCGAGTCGTGAGCAACGCTGGTGGCGATCGCGCCTTCNCGCAAGGCGAATCCGCGAATAAACGCCAGCGCGGGCGGCGCGGCGTGGTAGCGATTGCACACCGCCAGCAGCAGCGTGTCCGACGCGGGATCAGGCTCAACCACGCCATCGCGCGGACGCAACTCAACGATCACCTCGTTGGTCACGAGTTGCCCGTCGATGGCTTCGATGGCGCGCACCGAGACCGTTGAATGCACGGAATCTGTATTTATAATGAAATCATCAGCGGTCACCGTCGCCTCGCGAAACAGGTTCGGCGTTGGCGCTGGCGCCCACTCGACGAGCGATTTCCCATCGCGCGCGACCAATGTTCCGGCGACGTATGTCGCACGAACCCGAAAGTCGACGAGGTCGTCGACTACCACAAAATCCGCTGAATCTCCCACGCGAAGCAGGCCGGTGGCCAATCGATAGTGCAGCACCGGATGCAGGCACGCCGCGCGCAGCGTGTCGAAGAGGTCGACTCCGCGCGCGATGCAGCGTGCGACGATACGGTTGATGTGTCCACGAATTAAATCGTCAGGATGCGCATCATCAGTTGAGAACATAACCCGATCTGGAAACTCCNACAGCAGCGGCCACAGCGCGTCAAGATTTCGCGCGGCGCTTCCTTCGCGCATCAGAATCCGCATCCCCAGTCGCGCCTTCTCCTGCGCCTCCTCGAGCGTAAAGCACTCGTGGTCGGTAGAAATGCCAGCGGCGGCGTAACGCTCGGCGGCGCTCCCGCGAAGCCCGGGCGCGTGACCGTCGATCGGCTTGCCCGCACGGCCAGCGGCACGGATCTTCGCGAGAACCTCGGCGTCGCCAGCGAGCACGCCCGGCCAATTCATCATCTCGGCGAGATAGCCCAACCTCGGATCGGCGAGCAGCCGCTCCACGCTCGAAGCGTCGAGCGCCGCGCCCGCGGTCTCGAACGAAGTCGCGGGCACGCAGCTGGGAACGCCAAACGCGATCGGCATGCACGCCTTCGCCGCCTCGGCCAGCATGAACTCCACGCCCGCCTCGCCCAGAACATTAGCGATTTCATGCGGATCGCTGACCGTGGCAACGGTTCCGTGCCGCACCGCAACGCGGGCAAATTCACGGGGCGCCAGCATGCTGCTTTCAACATGCACATGCGCATCGACGAATCCGGGCATCAGGTAGCCCGGCGCGAGGGCGGCGTCGGCGGCAAGCTCCGTGATCGACGAAATTCGGCCGTCTTGGACGCAAAGCTCAGCGGGGAAGATCCGACGCTGGTGGACATCGACGAGTTGATATCGGAGTTTCAGCACGAACCCGAGTCTAACGGCAGCCGCCCTTGCCTCGCCTTGCCTTCGCCTTCGCGTTTGCCTTGCGTTCGCGAACAACCCGCGAGCCCGTACTGCCACGGTCGCCGCCGAGGGGTTATGATTGTCCCCTCCCCGAAAGGAGCGCCTGGTGTCCCGGCCGAACATTTCACTCCCTCAGGTTCGTGGTTTCTTGGAAACAAAGCGACGCGACGGTTGGTGGATCCAACCGCTGGTCGTCCTCGCAGGCTTCCTTACCTTCATCATCTATTCGACTTGGGCTGCGTTCCAAGGCGCGAACTACTTCACTGGTGGACCGAATCAGCTCGGCGTGCAGCAATTGCTGTCGCCCTTCTATTCGCCCGTGATCTGGGATGCCGCGGGCGTTCAGTCTGGGCACGCCTGGATGGGCCCGCAACCGCTCTGGTGGCCGGCGTGGATGATCTTCTCGCCAGCACTGCTGATCCTGCCGTTTCCCGGCCTGTTCCGCTTCACTTGCTACTACTACCGCGGCGCGTACTACAAGGCCTTCTGGGGCGACCCGGTGAGCTGCGCGGTCGGCGAGCCGAAGTTTCGTGGCGACAACTATCGTGGCGAGCAGAAGTTCCCGCTCGTGCTGCAGAATGTCCACCGCTACGCGCTCTACATCGCGATCTTGTTCATCTTCCTGCTCGGTTGGGACGCGTTCTGCTCCTACTGGAACCTCGGCGCTGACGGCAAGCATCACTTCGGCATGAGCGTCGGATCGCTGGTGCTGACCATGAATGTCGTGCTCCTCGGCGGCTACACCTTCGGGTGCCATTGCTGGCGTCACCTCGTCGGTGGCAAGCATGATTGCATGTCGTGCAGCAAAGTACGGCAAACCGCCTATTCACGCGTGAGTTGGCTCAATGAGCGCCACATGCTCTTCGCTTGGATGAGCCTGTTCTGGGTTGGTTTCTCCGATGTGTATGTGCGTCTCTGTGCATCAGGTGTCTGGACCGACTGGAGGATCCTCGGGTGAGTGCTCTTGATAAGTACATCGTGACTGAGCATGACGTCCTGATCATCGGTGCAGGCGGCGCGGGTCTGCGCGCGGCGGTGGAGTCGAGCGCCCATGGGGTGCGCACGGCCGTCATCTGCAAGTCGCTGCTGGGCAAGGCGCACACCGTGATGGCCGAGGGCGGCATGGCGGCGGCCATGGGCAATGTCGACGACCGCGACAGTTGGGAAGTCCACTTCGCAGACACCATGCGCGGCGGTGGCTACCTCAACAATCCCGTTATGGCTGAGCATCATGCGCGCGAGGCGCCGTCGCGCGTGCGCGAGCTCGAGTCTTGGGGCGCGGTGTTTGACCGCACCAAGGACGGCAAGATTCTGCAGCGGAACTTCGGCGGCCACCGCTATCCGCGCCTGGCCCATGTCGGCGACCGCACCGGTCTCGAGATGATCCGCACCCTGCAGGACCACGGCATTCATCAGGGTCTCGATGTCTACATGGAAATGACCGTCGCGGCGCTGCTGACCAGCGGCGGTCGCGTGGTCGGCGCCTACGGCTACGACCGTGAGCGTGGACGCATGCGGGTTTGGCGCGCGGGCGCAGTGGTGCTCGCGACCGGCGGCATCGGCAAGGCGTTCCGAATCACCAGCAATTCGTGGGAATACACCGGTGACGGACAGGCGCTGGCCTATGAGGTCGGCGCGGAACTTCAGGACATGGAGTTCGTCCAGTTCCATCCCACCGGAATGGTTTGGCCGCCGAGCGTGCGCGGAATCCTCGTCACCGAGGGCGTGCGCGGCGAGGGCGGCGTGCTTCGCAACAGCGAGGGCCGCCGCTTCATGTTCGACGACATTCCTGAGCTCTACCGCAACCAGGTGGCGAAGGACGAGGACGAGGGCTGGCGTTATGTCACTGGCGACAAGCACGCCCAGCGGCCGCCCGAGCTACTCACCCGCGACCATGTCGCCCGCTGCATCAACCGAGAAATCAAGGCTGGACGCGGCTCGCCCCACGGCGGCGTCTTCCTCGACATCGGCTGGATCAAGGAGCGCATGCCCAACGCGCGCGAGCACATCAAGAAGAAGCTTCCGAGCATGTACCACCAGTTCATGCAGCTGGCGGGCGTCGACATCACCACCGAGGCGATGGAAGTCGGCCCGACGACCCACTATGTGATGGGCGGAATCCGCGTCGACGGCAACACCCAGATGTCCAATGTCCCCGGCCTCTTCGCTGCAGGCGAAGTTGCGGCGGGACTGCACGGAGCCAACCGACTC
>Ga0031658_1000164_pt1 | contig 10790 bp, 3 predicted proteins | sample FrelakmetPLP11PL_FD_55179 | JGI IMG/M metagenome (GOLD analysis project Ga0031658, IMG submission 55179) | Freshwater lake sediment microbial communities from the University of Notre Dame, USA, for methane emissions studies - PLP11 PL | ecosystem: Environmental > Aquatic > Freshwater > Lake >...
CGACATCGAGGAAATTCGCGCCGAGGTCGCCGCCACGATTCTCGCCGACCCCGCCGCCGAGGAGCTGCTCGACCTGCTTGAGGATGGCGAGCCGAAGCCGTCGGTGACAACGGCGATCACCAAACTACTCGGCGGGTCGGGTCAATCACCGCTCGATATGTATCGCGCGACCAGTGCGAAGGGCCAGGCCGGCATCGATCGCGCCTGGCGCTGGGTCGAGCGGCTGCTCTCTGCGGACAAGTTCGGCGAGAACGCGCTCGGGGCGGAGCAACGCGCCGACCTCGCCGCGCGATTTGCCGCGCTCGAACTTCCCAAAACGAAGAAGGGCGCGCCCAACGCGAGTTGGACGAAGCAGCACGCAGCCTTGCTGNCCATTCTGACCGAGGGCGAGTTACGCGACTTGGCCGACCTTCCTTACTTCGCAGCGCTCTTCGATGGTCATTCGTATTCCNGTCAACCGGTTCCCGACGAGTTTCATGAACTCGCCGTGCTTCTCGCCGCCCATTTGCGCGCGGANCTTTTGCGGGATCTGGCCAGCCGCCTGAAAGGTGCGTTGCGCGTGCTTCCCCAGGCCAGTGCGGCGCTCGCGGTCGCGCAGGCCGAGAAGGGTTTGTACAGCTTCAGCGACATCGGCCGCGGCGTGGCTCGGGCGGCGCAGCGTCCGGGTTCGCCCGTTGCCGACGCCAATGCGCTGCGCACGGCGCTCGGTTGCGATATTCGCGACCTCGCCATCGACGAGGCGCAAGACACCTCCGTCGAGCAGTTCCTCGCCATGCGGCCGCTGCTCGAAGAGGTTCTGGGCGCCACCCGTAGCGGACGCTTCCTTCTCGTCGGCGATCCCAAGCAATCGATCTACGGTTGGCGCGGCGGGACTCCGGGCCTCATCGCCCATATCGAAGAGTCCTACGCGAGCAGGCTTTCGCCGGGCGTCGCGCTCACCCGCAGCTTCCGTTCGTCGCCGCTGGTGATGGACTTTGTGAACCGCGTGTTCGGCAAGCTGAGCGACGACCTTCCGCCCCTCGTTGAAAGCGCGCAGTTGGTGGATCTGGTCAAGGTCGCGCCGTGGCTGATGTCGGAAGACTTGGCGCTGGAGTCGACTGAGAGTGCGTTCAAGCGGGCAGTGGCGCGCTGGCCGTTCGCGCACCATGAATCGGCGAAGTCGACGCTGGCCGGACGCATCGACGCGTATGCATGCGCCAAAACGACGACGACCGACGAGGGCACGGCGGAGAGTGAAGCGGCCGAGGTTGATAGATCTGAGGTTGACACAGTTGGGGGCGTGGCGCAGGCTTGCGCAGAGGATGGCGCTCCCAGCGATGAGCTCGACGCCTGCGCGTGCGCGGCCGAAATCGCTGCGCGTGTGCACCGCGAGTTTCCCGAGCATTCGCTGGGAATTCTGGTGCGCACCAACAAGGAGGGCAACGAGATCATCGCGCAGCTCAAGTCGCGCTCCGTGGCGGCGAGCGACGAGGGGCGCGCGACGCTGCTCGACTCGCCCGCGGTTGCGGGAATCGTTGCGATGCTGCGGTTGATCGACGATCCGAGCGACCGGGTGTCGCACTTCATGGTCTCGCGCGGGCCGATGGCGCTAGCGACGAAGCTCGCGCCGATTGAATCGCACAACACTTCCGCGGAGGCAGGGGCGGCGGCGCGGGCGTTTGCCGTGCGCATGCGCGCGCGTCTGGCCGACGAGGGACTCACGGCGGTGTTGCGCGGCGTCTCCGTGGTGCTGACCAACGCAGGACTCTCCGCGCGCGATGCGGGCCGGGTCGCGCGTGTGGTGGCGATCGCCGAGGATCTCGCCGATGTCCCGATGGCGCGCACGCTCGACTTTATCGACGCGATCGAGGCCGACAAGGCCGACGCGAGTTCGTCGGACAAAGTGCGGGTGATGACGGTGCACAAGTCGAAGGGGCTTGAGTTCGACGAGGTGATCCTGGTGTCGCTGGACAAAGGCTGGGGCGCAACGCCGACGGGTTGGGCGATGCTGGCGACGAGCGCAACCGAGCCGCCGCAACTGGTCTCGCCGCTGGCCAACGAGCAGGTGCGCAAGTGGATTCCCGAGCTCTGCGTCTTGGAGCGCGACGAACGGCGGCGCCGGCTGCTCGATGATCTCTCGTCGCTCTATGTTGCGTTGACGCGCGCGCGCATCGGGCTTCATCTGGTGATCGCCCAGAAGCAGGCGGGCAAACTTCCTTCCGCCGCCAAACTCATCATGCGCGCGGTCGATGGGGCTGCGAATGCGAAAGACACGCTCGGCGCGATGGAGCCGATGGCGACAGCCTTGACGCGCGCGAAGCTCGATGGGTCGAGGCCATTCTGGAGCGCGCGCCTCGGCGTGTTGGCGGCGCAGAAGCCGCAGTTGATCGCGCCGCAAGCTCCCCGTGTTATGAATCCCAGTGTCCCCAATCCTCGGCCGCTCATCACCATCGTCGCCCGCGGCGGTGGGCATGCGCCTTCGCCGTCTACGCATGCTCCGGCGTCGTCCTGGGAGATTGATCCGTTCGCGGCTGACGGTGATGGCCGCGACAGTTCCGGCGCCATCATCGCGCTGCGTGGCGTGCTCATGCACGAGTGCTTTCGCGAAGTGTTGTCGTTGGACGCCATCGACTCGGCGCAGAAGCGCGAGGCGATCCTTGGGCCGGCTGCGCTGCGCGCCTCGATTGAGAAGGGGCAAGTGATCTCAACCAAGCTCATCGACGAGGCGCGGGCGGTGCTCGAACGGTGCGCAACGGGCCCGATCGCTCAAGCGCTTCGTCCGACGGCGGGAGTGCGCGTCCGCACCGAGCTTCCGTTTGTGCGCGAGACCGCCGAGGGGCTGGTCCATGGGCGCATCGATCGCCTCGAGCTCACCGAGCGCGACGGCGTTGTGGTCGCAGCCACCATTGTCGACTTCAAGACCGGCGCGGTCGGCGCGGACCAGCGGGCGATGCGCGAGAAGATCGCGCCGTACGCGCAACAACTGTCGGCCTACGCCGACGCAGTTGCGGAGATGTACGGGATCGACCGCGCGAAGATCGACCTACGCCTGCTGTTCGTGGATCGCGGCGAAGTCGTCGAAGTTTGAGCGGGATAAAACGGCGTCGACCGTCGAAGGGTTGAACCATCGACGGTCGTTAGGGCTCGAAGCGCTATCGTAATGTTCTGATGCAACGCGACGGTTCCGCCTCCGCGCACATCAGCCCAGGGGTTGCCTAGGGTCCCTTTTCCAAAGCCGCCGCCCGAGCATTCTTCGAGCCAGCCGAGCGACTGTCATCGCTACTGAGATAAGAGGGAAGGGGCCGACCTTCTGCGCAAGAAGGCAAAGAAATCAGGCCAACGGGTCAAATTGCAAAGCTGCGAGAGTTCTGGCCGGAGACGAGTGTGAGGGGTTGGTTGAGGTCCGACCCCCCGTTACACTTCGATCCGTGCGTATTCCGAGAGCCCCGTTCGTCCTTGCAGGCATCGCGGTAGCCATTGCTGGCGGCGCGCTTGCGTATTTCAAGTTTCCTGAGTTCGCGCGTTCGGCCCTGCCGTTCGTTGCGTTGGTATCGCAGCCGACGATCGAGGCTCCGCCGATCCTTTTCGGGCGCGACATCCGACCAATTCTTTCCGACCGCTGCTTTCTTTGCCACGGCCCTGACCGAGAGAAGCAGAAGGCGGGTCTTCGCCTCGATATCCGTGACGAAGCGATCAGGCCGCGCAAGGACGGCGCGGCGATTGTTCCTGGCAACCCTGAGGCCAGTCTACTTTGGCAGCGCATCAACGAACATGATCCCGAGCGGGTGATGCCGACGCCCGAGAGCGGTAAGCGGGCGATCACTGCCGACGAGCGCGCGTTGCTGCATCGCTGGTTGCTGGCGGGCGCGCCCTACGACCTTCACTGGTCGTTCTCCGCGCCCGAAGCGAGCGCGCTTCCTGTGGTGGACAACAACGACTGGCCGCACAATGCCATCGATCGCTTTGTACTCGCGCGCCTCGAGCGCAACGGCGTCACGCCTGGCGGCGAGGCCCAAGCCGAAGACATCGTGCGCCGGCTCTTTCTGGACCTCACTGGTCTGCCGCCCACGCCCGAAGAGACCGACGCCTATGTCGCCGACGCGCGCGCTGATCGTTACGAGCGTCTCGTTGACATGCTGCTGACCGAAGAGCCGTACCGCACCCGCTACGCCGAGCGCATGTCGGTGCCGTGGCTCGACATCGCGCGCTACGCCGACACCAGCGGAATCCACATGGATGCGGGGCGGCAGATGTGGCTGTGGCGCGACTGGGTGCTCGAGGCGTTTCGTGAGAACAAGCCCTACGACCAGTTCATCGTCGAGCAACTCGCGGGCGATCTCATTCCCAACGCGACCGTCGACCAGATCGTCGCCAGCGGATTCAATCGCGCCCATGTGACCAGCGACGAGGGCGGCGCGATCAACGACGAGTATCTGCTGGAGTATGCGGTTGACCGAGTGAACACCACCGGCGCTGCGTTTCTCGGCCTGTCCGTCGGATGCGCGCGCTGTCATGACCACAAGTTCGATCCGGTCACTCAAGAAGATTTCTACTCGCTGATCGCGTTCTTCAACTCCAACGAAGAGCCGGGCATCTACTCGCAGTTGCCCGACTCCAATCGCGCGATGGAGCCGTTTGTGGAGGTTCCGCGCAAGGCCGACGAACAGAAACTTTCGATCCTGGCCGAGGCGGAGAAGCAGGCGCGCGCGCAGCAGGCCGTTGCGGGCGACTCGGAGCGCGTTGAGCTTGATGGATTTATCGCGGCGTTGCGCAGTGGATTTGCCCAAGTGCCGGCGACGGTCGCGTCGGCGAGCAGCACGGGCGGCGCAACCATGTCGGTGCAGGCGGATGGTTCGGTGCTGGCGAGCGGGACAAATCCCGCGAACGACGAGCACACCATCGTGTTGCGCACCGACGGCGTTGGCATGCGCATGATCATGCTTGAGGCGATGGTTGATCCGTCGCTCGCAGGGGGCCGCGTCGGCCGCGCTCCCAATGGCAACGCGGTGCTCGATTCGATCGAGGTCGAGGCGGTTTCCGTCGTCGATCCGAACAAGCGCGAGAAGGTCGANCTTGCGTGGGCTTGGGCTGACTACGAGCAGGAGAACGGTGACTACCGCGCCGTNAACGCGCTGAGCAAGGGCGAAGGCCGTCAATGGGCGGTGCGTTCGCACGAGGTCGCGGGTCAACGCACCGCGCTGTTCTCTGCGGCGCGGCCGTTTGGTTTTGAAGGCGGCACCGAGTTGCGCGTGACGCTCAACTACCAATCGCCCTACAACAATCATGTCTTCGGTCGCGTGCGGCTCACGCCGATGATGGCCAATGAGGGCGCGCTGGCGCAGTTGCCCGAGGCATCGAGCGGCTGGTACATCGTGGGGCCGTTCGTGGGCGAGCCCGGCGCGGCGTACACCGTCGAGTACGGCCCCGAGCACGAGACGCGCTTCGAGCGCGGCAAAAACTTTCACTTCGCCGAGCAACAAGACGCGTGGCGCTATGCCCCCGCAGTGCTCGAGGCGCAGGCGGTCGGGCTGGCGCAGTCGGTCGGCTGCGAGTTTGTGGCGCGGCAGATCTACTCGCCCGACGCGCGCAAGATCGAGCTGTCGTTTGGCTCCGATGACGGGTTGATCCTGTATCTCAACGGCAAGAAGGTCTTCGAGAATCCAGTGCCGCGCTCGGTGGCGCCGGATCAGGATCGGGTGTCGCTGGACCTCGTGCCTGGCGAGAACTTCCTCGTATGTAAGGTGGTCAACACTGGCGGCCCTGCGGGTTTCTTCCATCGTGCGTTGGCGCGCGAAGGCGTGTTTGCAAACGACATGCTCGCGCTCGTTGCGGGCGACGGACATGCGCGGACCGAGGCGATCGAAGGCGGCCGCAACGCTTGGCGCATTCGCTTCTCCCCGACATTCGTGGCGGCGCAGAAAGATGTCGATCGCATCGGCGCCGAACGCGCGCAGATCATGTCGACCACTCCTAAGACGATGGTCATGAAGGAACGCGCCATGGCGCGCGACACCTTCGTGCAGATGCGCGGCGCCTACGACAAGCCTGACATGAATCGCAAGGTCACCCGCGCGGTGCCCAAGGCGCTCGGCGCGCTGCCTGCGGGCGCTCCGCTCAATCGACTCGGTCTGGCGCAGTGGATCGTCTCGGCGCAGAATCCGATGACAGCCCGCGTGACCGTCAATCGCGTGTGGGAGATGTTCTTCGGCGCGGGCATCGTGCGCACCAGCGACGATTTCGGCTTGCAGGGCGAGTGGCCGAGCAACCCCGAACTTCTCGACACTCTCGCGGTGGAGTTCCGCAACGGCGGTTGGAACATGCGCGCATTGGTGCGCGACATCGTCACCAGCGCAACCTACCGGCAGGCTTCGCGCGTTCGGCCTGAGGTCATCGCGATCGATCCGCTCAATCGCATGCTTTCGTTCTATCCGCGTCAGCGTCTCGGTGCCGAGCAGATCCGCGATCAGGCGCTCTATGTCGGCGGACTGCTGAAGGAAACCGTCGGCGGCCCGAGCGTGAAGCCGTATCAGCCTGAAGGCCTCTGGCAAGAGGTCGCGATGCCTGCGTCAAACACGCGCAACTACCAACAGGGCATGGGCGACGACCTGTGGCGGCGCAGCATGTACACCTATTGGAAGCGCGCGGCGCCGCCGCCGACCATGCTCACGCTCGATGCGCCGACCCGCGAGTATTGCACCNCCCGCCGCACCGTCACCAACACGCCGTTGCAGGCGCTGGTGCTGTGGAACGATCCGCAGTTTGTCGAGGCTGCGCGCGCGACGGCCGAGCGCACGCTGCACGGCGCCGGCGACGATCAGGCTCGCATCGTGCAGCTCTATCGTCGGGTGACGGGTAGTCGTCCGTCCGATCCGATGCTCGCGCGCATGACCAAGGTGCTCGCCGAGAATCGCGCGCGCTTCGTTGCCAAGCCCGAGGATGCCGAGAAATTGCTTGAGGTGGGCGAAGCGCCGTCGTCGGCCAACATCGACGCCGCCGAGCTTGCGTCATGGACATTGCTGGCCAACGCCGTTCTTTCGAGCGACGCAACCATTGTGAAAGACTGAAGAGAACGGACCCCCAATGCCTCAGCCGCAAATCCGATCCACTTCCGCCGACGGCCTCGAGGAGTACCTCCTCAACCTCACCCGTCGGCGATTTTTCGGCAAGGTTTCCTCGACGATCGGCGCGGGCCTCGGCGCGATGGCGCTCTCGCAGCTCTTTGGCAAGGACGCCATGGCAGCGCCCGCGCCGCGCAATCCGATCCTCGGCGCCGACGGTGCGCCCGCGTTTGTGCCCGGGCCGAATTTTGCGCCCAAGGCCAAGCGCGTGATCTACATGCACATGGAGGGCGCGCCCAGCCAGCTCGATCTCTACGACTACAAGCCGAATCTTGAGGCGCGTTTTAACGAGGACCTGCCCGACTCGATCCGCAACGGCCAGCGCATCACCACCATGACCAGCGGACAGTCGCGCTTTCCCGTTGCGCCGACGAAGTTTCGCTTCGACCGCCACGAGAACAACGAGGACGGTCTGTGGCTCTCGGAGTTGTTGCCGCACACTGGAACCATCGCCAAGGACATGTGCGTGATCAAGTCCATGCACACCGACGCGATCAATCACGAGCCTGGCATCACCTTCTTTCAGACCGGCAGCGAGCAGCCCGGTCGGCCGAGCTTCGGTTCGTGGATGAGCTACGGCTTGGGCAGCATGAACGCGAATCTGCCGTCATTCGTCGTGATGATCACGCAGGGCGTCGGCAACATGCAGGCGCTCAGCGCGCGCTTCTGGGGAAGCGGATTCCTTCCCAGCGAGCACCAAGGTTGCCGTCTGCGCTCGGGCCGCGATCCCGTGCTCTACCTGCGCGATCCCGACGGCGTGACTCGACAGGATCGTCGACGCATGCTCGACCTCGTGGATGAACTCAACGAAGAGGAGTTCAAGGAGAGCCTCGACCCCGAGGTGCGCGCGCGCATCGCTCAGCATGAGATGGCCTATCGCATGCAGATGTCGGTTCCTGAACTCACCGACTTCTCCAACGAGGACGCGGCGACGCTGGAGATGTACGGCCCCGATGTGCACAAGCCGGGCTCGTTTGCCGCCAATTGCCTGCTCGCGCGGCGACTGGCCGAGCGCGATGTGCGTTTCATTCAGCTGTACATGCGGGGCTGGGATCAGCACGGAAATCTTCCCAGCGAGCTCAGCGCCCAGACCAAGGCCGTCGATCAGGCGCAGGCCGCGCTGGTCACCGATCTCAAGCGACGCGGNCTTCTCGACGAAACGCTGGTGCTGTGGGCGGGCGAGTTCGGTCGCACCGTGTATTCGCAGGGNACCCTCGCGCGCGACAACTATGGCCGCGACCATCACCCGCGCTGCTTCAGCATCTGGGTTGCCGGCGGCGGCATCAAGCCTGGCATCAGCTGGGGCAAGACCGACGATTACTCCTACAACATCGTGGAGAACCCCGTCGATGTGCACGATCTGCACGCAACGCTGCTGCACCTGCTGGGCGTGGACCACAAAAAGCAGCTGTACCGCGCGCAGGGTCGCGACTATCGCCTGACCGATGTGAAGGGCGAGTTGGTGCGCGGGATCATGGCCTGAGCCTTCGGTCCCGTCTCGTCCCGTCCCATCCCATCCCATTCATGTCATCCCATTTCCCTGATCCAGCGGACGCGTTGCGCCGATATCCTCGCTTCCAATGGCCGACGCTCCAACCACGCTGATCCTCGACTTCGACTCNACCATTGTCGCCGCCGAGGGGCTTGATGAGATCGCCAAGCTCGCGCTTGCCGACGATGCGGAGCGNGAGGCCAAGGTCCTCATCATCGAGGGCATTACCCGCGACGGTATGGATGGGCGTATCGGAATCGACGAGTCGCTGCGCCGNCGCNTNTCGATGCTGCGCATTACTCGCGCGCATGTCGAGGCGGTGGTCAAGCTGCTCAAGAAGCAAATCGCTCCGAGCTTTCGCCGTCAAAAGGCGGCNATTCGCCGCAACGCCGCCAACATCTATGTGGTGAGTTCGGGCTTCCGCGACTATGTGGTGCCGGTGTGCGCNGAGCTCGGTATCGCCGCCGACCATGTTGTTGCCAATGACTTCGAGTGGTCGAGGGACGGCGTGGCCACGGGNTACAACGCCAACGCGCCGCTCGCCAAGCCCAGGGGCAAGCCTGCGGCGGTGCGCGCGCTCGGGCTCAAGGGCACGGTGGTGGCGGTTGGTGATGGCGCGACCGATTGCGAGATCCGCGATCTGGGCGCGGCGCAGGAATTCGTTGCCTATTGCGAGAACATCGAGCGTGAGAGCGTGGTTGCCCGCGCCGATCGCGTGGTGCGCAGCGTCGAGGAACTGCTGTGGATCTACGGGCTTCCGGGCGCGCCGAGCTTTCCCAAGTCGCGCATGGTTGCGCTGCTGTTGGAGAACATTCACGCCGACGCCGCGGCGCATTTGGCAAGCGAAGGCTACAAGGTCGAAACGCTGTCCGACGCGCTGCCTGAGGACGAACTCATCCGCTCGCTGAAGGGCGTGTCGATCTTGGGCATTCGCTCGAAGACGCGCGTGACCGCAGGCGCGCTGGCCGCGGCCGATCGATTGCTTGCCATCGGCTGCTTCTGCATCGGCACCGAGCAGGTCGACCTTGCGAGCGCTGGCGGGCGCGGTGTGGCCGTGTTCAACGCGCCGTACTCGAACACCCGCAGCGTGGTCGAACTCGCGATCGGCGAGATCGTCATGCTCATGCGCCGCGCGGTTGAGAGCGACCGCATTCTCCACGCCGGCGGCTGGCGCAAGAGCGCGCAGGGTTGCATGGAGGTGCGCGGCAAGACCCTCGGCATCATCGGCTACGGGCACATCGGTTCGCAGCTTTCGGTGCTCGCCGAGGCCATGGGCATGAATGTCCTTTACCACGACCTCGCCGAAGTCATGCCGCTGGGCAACGCGCGCAAGGCGAAGTCGCTGGGTGAGCTGCTTGCCAAGTCNGATGTCGTGAGTGTGCATGTCGACGGCCGTCGTGAGAACACGAATCTCATCGGCGAGCGCGAGTTGAAGAAGATGCGCCAGGGCGCGCACCTCCTGAATCTCTCGCGCGGAAACATCGTCGACCTCGAAGCCCTCGCGGCCAGTTTGAAGGCGGGCCATCTTGGCGGTGCGGGAGTCGATGTCTTCCCCGCCGAACCCAACTCGAACAAGGAGCCGTTCGACACGCCGTTGCGCGGGATCGCCAATGTGATCCTGACCGCGCACATCGGAGGCTCGACCGCCGAGGCGCAGCAGGGGATCGGCATGTTTGTGGCCAACCGCCTCGTCGACCATGTGAACACGGGTTCGACCGCGGGCAGCGTGAATTTGCCTGAAATCGCGCTTCCGCCCACGCCGCGCGCGCATCGCTTCTTGCACCTTCACCGCAACCAGCCCGGCGTGCTCGCTGAGATCAATGGGCTGTTGGCGCGGCGCAAGATCAACATCCTCGGCCAGTCGCTGCGCACCAGCGAGTCGGTGGGATATGTGGTGACCGATGTGAATAAGACNTACGACGACGCGGTGGTCGACGAACTCCGCGCCGTTGCGGGTACGATCCGATTCCGCGTTCTTTACTGAAATCGCAGCNGTCGCTGACGGATCGGTCGAGTGCGCGCATCAGGTGCACTCCATGATCAAGATCCAGAANCTCGCCGCCGTNGCGCTCTGCGCTCTCTCGCCCTACGCATTTGCCGCAACGCCTGCTTGCGCGCAGATCCTTGTGCGTGAGCGGCCGGCCGTTCCCGCGGGCGGCAAAGTCGTGATAGGGCAGCCTGTCACGATCAAGCAGAACGCA
>Ga0031658_1000167_pt1 | contig 10588 bp, 11 predicted proteins | sample FrelakmetPLP11PL_FD_55179 | JGI IMG/M metagenome (GOLD analysis project Ga0031658, IMG submission 55179) | Freshwater lake sediment microbial communities from the University of Notre Dame, USA, for methane emissions studies - PLP11 PL | ecosystem: Environmental > Aquatic > Freshwater > Lake >...
ACGGCGCCACCGGCTTCGCCTCTTCCTTCTGTCCAGAGGCCTGCTGCTGCAGTTCTGCCAGACGCTGGGTCTTCATGTCGACCAGCTTCTGCAGTTCGCTGACATTTTTCTCGAGCAATGCCAGCCTGTCCTGCGCCTCCTTGAGCGCCTTGTCCTTGGCGATCAATTCCTCTTCGCCAACGGCAGCCTTGCCGCCCGGGACACCCTTGGCCGGCATTTCGGTACGCGAAACCTTCACCTGGTCCTTGGCCTGATCGACTGCCGACGGCTTGTCTTCGACGCGTGCCGTGACCTTGCCCGCCGCACCCTGAGGAGCGGCTTCCGGACTGGCCTTCGCCTGGGCGGTGGCCGAAGCAAGTTTCTGGCGATAGGTATTCCAGTCCTCGGCCTGAGTGACATATACCTGCCTTGCCTCTGCCGCAGGTATCGCTGCGACGGCCGCCTTGTCGGGAATGCTGAGTATGGCGCCCGCCTTCAGGCGATTGATGTTGTCGCCAATGAACGCATCCGGATTTTTCTTGTACAGTCCGACGAGCATTTGCTCAAGGGTGACCCCGTCATGCTTCGTTTCACCAGCAATCCTGCGCAGTGTGTCGCCCTGCTGAACGACGCGCGTGCCGGACTCCTGAGCTTTCGTCGGCTCCGCAACCGCTCGCGATGGCGTCGCGGCAGCGCCAGTTGGCGCTGGNGCTGCTCCCGCGCCGCGGACTGTCTCGACGACCCGCGCATCCGCCGCGGCTGCTTGCCGTGCCGCTGCCTTCGCGGCAACCTCGGGTGGATCAAGGAGGAACGTGAATTCCTTCAGCAGGGGGCCGGAAGGCCAGCTCAGTTCAACGAGCATGTCCATGAAAGGTTCATTCACGGGCTTCGTGGAACTAACCTTCACCACGGGCTTGCCACTGCTGCGCTTTTCTATTGCGAAGCGCAGATCGAGCAAGGACGACGAAAAATCAACGCCCGCCTCGCGAAATGCCTTCTGATCCGCGAGCCTGGCCGTCATGCCGGCCAACTCGGCTTGCGATGCGCTGATCTCGATCTCGGCGCGCAACGGCTGGCCGAGGCCAGACAGAACNGTGATCTTGCCGAGACTGGCCGCTTCGGCCAACCACGGGGCAAATGAAAGGCAGGAGGCCACGGCGATGGCGGTGGCACGTTTCTTGAAACTTGTCCGGATCATATCGGTCACGGCGAAACCCTGAGTATGGAATTTGGGAGTTTCAAATTAACATCATGCACTTAGCAATGCAAGCTAAACCCGCTTCTCATTACCCGCCTTTTGGCATATTCCCAACAAATGAAAAACGGGGCCGCAGCCCCGTTTTCTCCTGATAAATCAGCGATCAGGCGTCAAGCAGGATGCGCAACATACGACGCAACGGCTCGGCAGCACCCCACAGCAATTGGTCGCCGCAGGTAAAGGCAGCCAGATACTCCGGCCCCATCGCCATCTTGTGCAAACGGCCGACCGGCACGGTCAGCGTGCCGGTCACGGCAGCCGGCGTCAGTTCGCGCTCGGAGNTCTCGCGATCGTTCGGCACGACCTTGGCCCATTGGTTAGCCTTGGCCAGCATGTCGCTGATTTCATCCAGCGGCACATCCCTCTTCAGCTTGATGGTCAGCGCCTGGCTGTGGCAGCGCATGGCGCCGATGCGCACGCACAGGCCGTCGATGGGGATCGAGCCCGGGNTGCGGAAGGCCGGACGGCCGAGGATCTTGTTGCATTCGGCGCCACCCTTCCACTCTTCCTTGGACTGACCGCCGTCAACCGGGACGTCGATCCAGGGGATCAGCGAACCGGCGAGCGGCGTGTTGCGGAAGTTCTTCTTCGGGAAGGCATCGGAACGGATCGTCTCGGCGACCTTGCGGTCGATGTCGAGGATGGCCGAAGCCGGATCAGCCAGCAGGTCGGCCACCGACGAATGGATGGCGCCCATCTGCGCGATCAACTCGCGCATGTTCTGCGCACCAGCGCCGGAAGCCGCCTGATAGGTCATGGACGACGCCCATTCGATCAGGTCGTTCTGGAACAGGCCGCCGAGACCCATCAGCATCAGCGAAACCGTGCAGTTGCCGCCGATCCAGTTCCTGCCGCCCTTGGCCAGCGAGTCCTTGATCACGTTCATGTTGACCGGGTCGAGCACGATCACGGCGTCGTCAGCCATGCGCAACGCGGAAGCTGCATCGATCCAGTGACCATTCCAGCCGGTGGCGCGCAGCTTGGGGAAGACTTCCTTGGTGTAGTCACCGCCCTGGCAGGTGATGATGATTTCGCACTGTTTCAGCGCGTCGACCGAAGAAGCATCCTGCAACGGCAGGGACGCCTCCTTGCCACCGAACACCGGTGCCTTGCCGCCCGCAGCGGAGGTGGAGAAATAAACCGGATCGATAAAAGCAAAATCACCCTCTTCCACCATGCGCTGCATGAGGACAGAACCCACCATACCGCGCCAACCGACCAGACCAACCTTCTTCATGACTCTCTCTCCGAATGAATCTTTGTTTAACGTCCGAACCCGTCGTTCGGTTTACGCCAGCGCCGCCAGCACGGCGTCGCCCATTTCCCTGGTGCCGACCTTGTTGGTGCCGCGCTCGTAGATATCACCGGTGCGATAACCCTGGGACAGCACTTTCTTGACCGCGTTCTCGATCCGCACAGCNTGCGCCTCCAGCCCGAAGGTATAGCGCAGCATCATCGCCGCCGACAGGATGGTAGCCAGCGGATTGGCGACGCCCTTGCCGGCAATATCCGGCGCCGAACCGTGTGACGGCTCGTAGAGGCCCTTGTTTTTTTCGTCGAGCGAGGCGGACGGCAGCATGCCGATCGAGCCGGTCAGCATCGAGGCCTCGTCGGAAAGGATGTCACCGAACATGTTGCCGGTGACCATCACGTCGAACTGCTTGGGCGCCTTGACCAGTTGCATCGCGGCGTTGTCGACCAGCATGTGGCTNAGCGCCACGTCCGGGTAATCGTGGGCGATCTCGATCATCACGTCGCGCCAGAGCTGGGTGCATTCGAGCACGTTCATCTTGTCGACCGAGCACAGCTTCCGGTTGCGCTTCTGCGCCGCCTGGAAGGCGACATGGCCGATGCGGCGGATTTCCGACTCGCTGTAGACCATGGTGTTGAAGCCGACGCGCTCGCCGTTCTCCTCGCGCACGCCGCGCGGCTGGCCGAAGTAGATGTCGCCGGTCAGCTCGCGGACGATCAGGATATCCAGCCCGGCCACCACTTCCGGTTTCAGCGTCGAGGCATTGGCCAGTTCCGGGTAGAGGATCGCCGGTCGCAGGTTGGCGAACAGGTTGAGATCCTTGCGGATGCCGAGCAGGCCGCGCTCCGGGCGCTTCTCCCGGGGCAGGGTATCCCACTGCGGGCCACCGACGGCGCCGAGCAGGACGGCATCGGCTTCGCGCGCCAGCTTGCGGGTCGCTTCCGGATAGGGTTCGCCGGTCGCGTCGACGGCAGAACCGCCGAGCAGCGCCTGCTCCATCTCGAACTTGAGATCGAGGGCGTTGAGCACACGCACTGCCTCGGCAGTGATTTCAGGGCCGATGCCGTCGCCCGGCAAGACACATATCTTCATCTCGTCTCCTTCCTATGCGAACAGCCAGGGCTGCTCGATACGGCGTTTTTCCTCGAATTCGCGGATTTTCGCGGCGTGGCGCAGGGTCAGGCCGATGTCGTCCCAGCCGTTGAGCAGNCATTCCTTGCGGAAAGCGTCGATCGCGAACGGAATCCCGTAACCATCCGGCCGGATCACCGCCTGCGACGGCAGATCGACCACCAGCTTGTAACCCGGCGTCGCCTCGACCTGCTGGAACAGCGCCTCGACCTCGTTGGCCGGCAGCACGATCGGCACGATGCCGTTCTTGTAGCAGTTGTTGAAAAAAATATCGGCGAAGGACTCGGCGATGATCGCCTTGAAGCCAAAGTCGAGCAGCGCCCACGGGGCGTGTTCGCGCGAACTGCCACAACCGAAATTGGCCCGGGTCAGCAGCACCTCGGCGCCCTGGTAGCGCGGCTGGTTGAGCACGAAATTCGGGTTCTTCGGGCGGCCGGCATTGTCCTGACCGGGCTGGCCGACGTCCATGTAGCGCCATTCGTCGAAGGCATTCGGGCCGAAGCCGGAACGCTTGATCGACTTCAGGAACTGCTTCGGGATGATTGCATCGGTATCGACGTTGTTGCGGTCGAGCGGCGCAACCAGGCCTTCCAGGCGAACAAATTTTTCCATGAAGGCCCTTACTTGGTCGATTTCTGGATGGCTTCGCCACCCTTCTCGATATCCTTGCCGATACCGGCAACCGTATTGCAGCCGCTGGCGAAAATCAGNGCTGCTGCGGTCAACACTGCAAAAATGGCTTTTTTCATCATCACCTCCTTGCTTACAGAACGTCACGCACATCGGCGAAGCGGCCGGCAATCGCGGCCGCCGCGGCCATCGCCGGACTGACCAGGTGGGTCCGCCCGCCCGGGCCCTGACGGCCCTCGAAATTCCGNTTCGAGGTCGACGCGCAACGCTCGCCCGGTTCCAGGCGGTCAGCATTCATCGCCAGACACATCGAGCAGCCCGGCTCACGCCACTCGAAACCGGCGGCGATGAAAACCTTGTCCAGCCCTTCAGCTTCGGCCTGCCGCTTGACCAGGCCGGAACCCGGCACGGCGAGCGCCAGCTTGACGTTGGCGGCGACATGGCGCCCCTTGAGGACCGAAGCCGCCTCGCGCAGATCCTCGATCCGCGAGTTGGTGCACGAGCCGATGAAGACCTTGTCGATGGCGATGCTCTTGATCGGCGTGTTCGGGTTAAGGCCCATGTACTGCAGGGCGCGCTCCATGCCTTCGCGCTTGACCGGATCGGCCTGCTTGGCCGGATCGGGAACCACGGCGTCGATAGAGACAACCATTTCCGGCGACGTACCCCAGGTCACTTGCGGGCGAATGTCTTCCGCCTTCAGCGTGACCACGCGGTCGAACTGCGCGCCGGGATCGGAATGCAGCGTGCGCCAGTAGGCCACGGCGCGCTCCCAGACTTCGCCCTTGGGCGAGAACGGGCGGCCTTTCAGATAATCGATCGTCTTGTCGTCGACCGCAACAAAGCCCATGCGCGCCCCGCCTTCGATGGCCATGTTGCACAGGGTCATGCGCCCTTCCATGGAGAGGCCGCGAATTGCGCTGCCGCCGAACTCGATGGCATAGCCGTTGCCGCCGGCCGTGCCGATGGTGCCGATGATGGCCAGCGCCACGTCTTTCGCGGTGACGCCCTTGCCGAGTTTGCCGTCGACGGCGATCAGCATGGTCTTCGACTTCTTCTGCAGCAGGCACTGGGTAGCCAGCACGTGCTCGACTTCCGAGGTGCCGATGCCGTGTGCCAGACAGGCGAAGGCGCCGTGCGTCGAGGTATGCGAGTCGCCGCAGACGACGGTCATGCCTGGCAGCGTGGCGCCGTTTTCGGGGCCGACGACATGGACGATGCCTTGCTTCGGGTCCTTGAACGGGAAATAGGCCAGGGCGCCGACTTCGCGGATGTTGGCATCCAGCGTCTCGACCTGCTGCCGCGAAACCGGGTCCTTGATCCCCTCGTCCCAGTGGTCGGTCGGCGTGTTGTGGTCGGCAGTCGCGACGATGGACGAAATGCGCCACGGCTTGCGGGCGGCGAGTTTCAAGCCTTCGAAGGCCTGCGGGCTGGTGACCTCATGGACGAGGTGACGGTCGATGTAGAGGAGCGCCGTGCCGTCCGCCTCTTCGTGGACGACGTGGTTTTCCCAGAGCTTGTCGTAAAGTGTCTTCGACATGGAACGCTTCGGATGGGCCGTAAAGCATTGAATTATGGCACAGGATCGACGATTTTGGCCGCGTCGGCGGCGTCGACCGCAGCATCCTCCCGCACCCAGCGCCAGACTAGCGCGAATCCGCCGACCGCGAAAACCGAGGCCAGCGTGTAGGTCCAACCGGCGCCGAAGCTGTCCCAGGTCCAGCCGCTGATCAGCCCGCCGAGCAAGCCGCCGGCGCCGAAGGAGATGCTGGAATAGAGCGCCTGTCCCCGGCCCTGAGCACGGCCGGGAAACCACAGGTTGATCGCGGCGATCGCCGCGGCGTGATAGGCACCGAAAGTCAGCCCATGNAGCAATTGGGCGAGGATCATGACGACCGCCGACTCGACACCCCAGCCGATCAGCAGAAAACGCAGGATGGCAGCGGCAAAGCTCGCCAGCAACAGGACACGCAGCGAATAACGCCTGCTCAGCCTGGTCATCAGCATGAAAACGACGATTTCCGCGAGCACACCCAGCGACCACAGTCCGCCGACCTCGGACTTGCTGTAACCGTGGTTGGCCAGATGGATGGAATAGAAGACATAGAGCGCACCATGCGCGGCCGACATCGCAAAGCAGGCCGCGAGCAGCGCCCGCACTCGCGGCTGACGCAGAATGTCGGCGACCGGCAGGCTGTCGTGGGGATGCGGCATCGCCGGAACGTCCGGCAGGACCACGGCCAACGCCAGAATCCCGGCCAGGATGCCCCAGCACACCCAGAGCAGGCCATCGAGCGGCAGGATGTCGAGCACGGCACCGGTGCCCGTCACGGCGACGATGAAGCCGATCGACCCCCACAGGCGGATGCGGCTATAGCGCCCGCGCTCCTCGCGCAGGTGGTCGAAAGTCAGCGTCTCGACCAGCGGCAACGCGGCGCTCCAGAAGAAGGCGATGACCGCCATCGCAACGAGCATCCCGGGCAGTTTGTCGAGCCAGAAGAAAGCGGTAAACCCGGCCAGCCCGGCCAGCGCTGCCAGCCGGATGATGAGCATGCGCCGGCCGAAGCGATCGGCCAGCCAGCTCCAGAGATTGGGGCCGAACAGGCGCATCAACTGCATCTGGGACATCAGCAGGCCGATGTCCCAGGCAGAAAAATTCAGTGACTGGAGATAGAGCCCGAAATAGGGCGAGAAAGCGCCAATGAAGGCGAAATAGAAGAAGTAGTAGCCCGAGAGGCGCCAGTAAGGCAAAACGTGCATCCGGCAATTCTACCGGATGCACCGTCGGGCAATAGGCCGATCAGGCCCTGGCGGCTTGCTGGCCGGCGCGGAAGGCAAGCAGCATGTGGTACAGCTCGTCCTTGAGCTTGACGCGCTGCTTCTTCATGTCTTCGATGGTGAAATCGGCCACNGGCATGTCGTGCTCTTCCAGGTCTTCGACCTTGCCGGTCAGGCGATGGTAGCTGGCAAACAGCGTGGCGAAGTGGGCATTACCAGCCTTCAGCGCGTCAATCGCGTCATTGAATTCCGGAAATTCGTGATGGAGATCGTGATGATCGACTTGCATGAAACTCTCCCTGTGACGACAATTTCGCTCGATGAGCGGCAAAAAAGCTCAAGATTTTACGCGATTTTTCCCGGAATGCGCGGCGTCTGGCAGACGACGTCCCCACATTGCGCCCGGTGCCGCAACGCGTGATCCATCAAGACCAGCGCCAGCATGGCCTCGGCAATCGGCGTCGCGCGGATGCCGACACAGGGATCGTGCCGCCCCTCGGTGGCCACCGTGATGGCCTCGCCATGACGATTGATCGAGCGCCGCGCCTGGGCGATCGACGAAGTCGGCTTGATNGCCATATTGACGACAATCTCCTGCCCGGTCGAAATGCCGCCGAGAATGCCGCCGGCGTGGTTGGTAACAAATCCCTGCGGTGTCATTTCGTCGCTGTGCTCGCTGCCCTTTTGTGCCACGGAAGCAAAACCGGCACCAATTTCGACGCCCTTGACTGCGTTGATCCCCATCATCGCATAGGCAATCTCGGCATCCAGCCGGTCATAAACCGGCTCGCCCCAGCCTGGTGGCACGCCAGTCGCGGCGACGGTGATTTTCGCTCCCACCGAATCCAGCGACTTGCGCAGGTTGTCCATGTAGCTTTCGAGTTGCGGCACGATCCCCGCGTTGGGCGCGAAGAACGCATTGCCCGCAATGTCGTCGGCCGAAACGAAGGGAATCTCGATCGGCCCGAGCGCACTCATCCAGCCGCGAATGCTGACGCCGTGCCGCTCGCGTAGCCACTTGCGGGCAATTGCCCCGGCGGCCACGCGTACCGCCGTCTCGCGCGCCGAGGAACGGCCGCCGCCGCGATAATCGCGAAAGCCGTATTTCTGGGTGTAGGTATAGTCCGCGTGTCCGGGCCGGAAGGTGTCGGCGATGTTGCCGTAGTCCTTGCTGCGCTGGTCCTGGTTGCGGATCAACAGCGCAATTGGCGTGCCAGTGGTCTTGCCTTCGAACACCCCGGAGAGAATTTCGACGGCATCCGGTTCGCGGCGCTGNGTCACATGGCGCGAAGTGCCCGGCTTGCGCCGATCCAGTTCCGCCTGGATGTCGGCGGCGCACAGTTCAAGTCCGGGCGGACAGCCATCGACCACGCAGCCGATTGCCGGGCCGTGNGATTCGCCAAAGGATGTAACCGTAAACAGGGTGCCAAAAGTATTGCCGGACATGGNGAAGGTNGGTCTGGAATGGGAAGTGCAAGTCTATCATGCCGGGCAAAGACGCCCCTTCGGGGANGTTGACCGCAACCATACTCNGCGATCGGACCCGGTCAGCTCTGCGGCTCGTCCGGCCAGTTCTTGATGTAGTTCTTGAGCATCCGGTTCTCGAAGCTCTGCTCCTCGAGCACNGCCTTGGCCAGGTCGTGCAGCGAGATGACGCCCATCAGCGTATTGCCATCCATTACCGGCANGTAGCGCGAGTGCCGATCGATCATCAGGCGGCGCAATTCATTTGCCTCCATGTCGGGAAAGGCAGTCACCGGATCCCGCACCATGACCTCGCCGACCGTCATCCCCGCCGGNGACGAGCCATGTCCCTTGAGCGCCAGCAAGACCTCGCGAAAAGTCAGCAGGCCGGCGATCTTTCCGGATTCCATGACCACCAGCGATCCGACGTCGAACTCCGCCATGGTATCGATGGCCGTCACTAGCGGCTGCCCGGGCGTCGCGGTGTACAGCGTGCCGCCGTTGAGCTCCTTGAGCTGGATGATCTCCCTGACCTGCATGATGTCTCTCCGGAAATTTTTGTTTATTGAATGGCGATGTTAGAGCATCCAGAGGCTTTGGGGAAGCACTTGCATGGGCGTGTCCAGACGGCAGCCCAAAAAGGCTAAATCCCGAAAGTTGCAGGGTTTTCCGCAACGAACTCGAATGAAACTTATGGCATCGGTACTTGTCTTTTGTCATATGAATATATAGCATTAGACTTACTACTTAAGTCATAGAACGCTAGGATACTTGGGTAGGCTCATCACACTAGCGGATGGAGAGTCAAAGATGTCAAACCTGAAAGCCGTCGAAAAAATTGACGCCCGGGAAATCCGTCGCAAGCTCGGCCTCAACCAGCAGCAGTTCTGGTCAACGCTGGGCGTTACCCAAAGCGGCGGCTCCCGCTACGAAAGCGGTCGCAACATGCCCAAGCCGGTACGCGAGTTGCTGCGTCTGGTACACGTCGAGCAGATCGACATCAAGTCGATCAAGCGCGAGGACTGGGACGTGATCGAGTACCTGAAGGCCCAGGAACCCGATCTGTACAAGTCGCTCAAGAAATCGGCGCGCAGCAAGGGTCGGAAAGCAGCCTGAAAATCGGCCTGAAAAGGCCGTCGACCGCGCCACGCAGCAAGTCCGTTCGGGGGGCGACAGAGGGCATTACGGGGAAACCAAAACCCGGATGCCCGTCTTTTCCTGGATCTCCGCCGCGAATTTTTCCATCTCCTCGGCGTCGATGCGCTGCAGACGGGGTGCTGCCGGTTGCATCGACGGCCGCGCCAGGCCGTAAAGATGAACTCCCGCCAGTCGGGAAGCCACGGGTGCGAGCAAGGCGCAATAGGCATCGCGGGCCGCCGCATCCGGCGCAATACCGTCCAGCGCAAACCAGCAGGTCTGAACCCAGGTCGTGGCCAGAGCCGCGCAGCGGCTCAGATTGTCGCGAATCTTCCCGGCGTCCATCGGCACGCCATTGATCGTCTCGACTTCGGCCGGCATCGCCCGATCGACCTTGAACCACACCTCGCCGCCCAGTTCGCCAAGCACGCGGATACCATCCCGCACCCCTGGGCGATGCAACAGGCTGCCGTTGGTGATCAGGCGCACCGGCAGCTTGCCGGCCAGTCCATGCCGCTGCAGAACGCGCCGCACCGCCTGGACCGCTTCGGGAAACTCGGCGGCACTCGTCGGCTCGCCGTTTCCGGAAAACGCTATGTCCATCAGGCGCCGCGCTTCGGCAGGCACCTCACGCGACATGAAGTCGCCGTGCAACGCGTCATCGAGAAAACTATCCAGTTCGCGTTCCAGAAGGTCGAGATCGATCGGTGGCGGTCCGCCGCGGGTCAGATTTTCGACCTGACAATAGACACATGCCCAGTTGCAGGCATTATTGACATTCAGGTTGATGCCCACCGAAACACCGCCCGCCCGGCGTGAAATCACGGGGTAGACATAGCGCAGTCCGGCACTGTCGCGACGGTGGTCTTCAATGGTCAGCATGCGCCCATTGTATAATCCGCGACCACTCAAGAGACGAATCCGCCATGTTGATTACCCGCCGCCTCGAATTCGACGCG
>Ga0031658_1000171_pt1 | contig 10437 bp, 12 predicted proteins | sample FrelakmetPLP11PL_FD_55179 | JGI IMG/M metagenome (GOLD analysis project Ga0031658, IMG submission 55179) | Freshwater lake sediment microbial communities from the University of Notre Dame, USA, for methane emissions studies - PLP11 PL | ecosystem: Environmental > Aquatic > Freshwater > Lake >...
CCGACACACGCCATACAGGAACTGGTGGTGACGAAGGACACGTCAACCCTGACGGTCTATTCATCGGACGGTAATATCACCGAGCAATTCAAAAAGAACCTGACTCCGGAGCAATTCAACAGTATTGTGAAGGTGTTTTTAGACAACAACTTCGCGTCCTACGGGGACAGGTACGATGAAGGCCAGAAGTACGTGACCGACGTAGGCTTCACGGACATCACGTTCAGCGTGAACGGGAAGACAAAGACCGTAACGACTTACAACGTCAATGCGTACCTGCCGTCAGGCCTGATAAAAATACGGGAGAAGCTCCAGGAGACTGTCGAATATACGAGGACGCTTGACGAAAGCCAGGTAAAAGCCCTCGCAGAGTCCTGGATTAAGGAAGCGCCAACCTACAAGTATGACGGTTCAGGACTCGTACTGGTCGATTACGTCCAGCAGGAGTCTTATCCCGTCCGGCACGTACTCACGTACAATTTCACGAGCAGCCACTCGGGATACGGCGACCGCTCAGACCAGGTGACTGCCCCGGTGATAACAAATCATACGATCAAGGTCACGATCATTGACGGCAACGTGGACTCAGCGATCATCGACGGGGTATGGGACGAGATGGGCCAGTTCATGATCGGCACTGAACTGACCTTCTCCTACCAGCCAAAGATGTGCGAGAAGACGCCATGGCAGGTCTGGGAAGAGAACTCCGGGAGGGTGTACATCCGGGCTCCGACTGATGCGGAGATAATCAAGGGCTACTACGAGTCGGTCTATAATATCGATGTCAGGGACGTGAAAAAGATCCAGCTCGACACTATGACCTGCCAGGCCTGCGACATTTGCCCGGAGACCTACAAGTTCGAGCTTACCGTGGATGCGGACGAGAGGTATCCCTTGATCGATGAAGGATGGACACGGGTTAAATGATTATTTTATTTTTGTAATTTCCTTTCGTCTGGTCCTTCTCTCTTTTGTGTCTGTGAAAATATCAGACCCTTAACGAGCCACGGAACGCCCTGACGCTGTAGTAAGAAGGTGCACTGTTATGGTACACGAAGACCTTGCCGTAGCGGCGATCAGCAAAGAGGGCGCCCCCGAGTTTCCTGATATCAGAAGGTGTTTTCACCCAGCTCGATGTCTTCGTATCGAAATTTCCAAGTTTCTGCAACTCCCTATATTGTTCTTCCGTTAAAATCTCTATACCCATGGCAGCTGCCATGTCAATCGCGTTATCTTCTGGTTTATTCGCTTTCCTTGACTCCATNGCTTCACGGTCATAACAAACATTTCTGCGGCCTTTGGGACTTTCCGTTGAACAATCATTAAAAATGTATTCATCTGTCGTTTTATCAAGACCAACAACATCCGGTTCACCGCCGGTTCTTTCCATTTCATTGAGTGACCACAGTTTTTCAGTATTGGCTTCCAGCTTTGCCTGTACTTTAACCCATTCAAGACCTTTATGGCGGTTCATGTTTCTCTCAAAACGGGCTTTCAATGTTATGAGTAGCTCTTCACGTTGTTCCGGTGACAACTCCTTTTTAGGGCTGGTGATGTTTTTCATATTTTTATAAAACCTTGATTGAATTGGTGTTTTAAGCGTATAATTGCTTAAATTTATTCTCTAATGAAAATTTCAATACCTGAAAATTGTGAGAATCTATGAATGTTACAGACAATCATTTTCCTGGCGGATTTCTCCAGATTTCAAAAATTAAAAAAAAATCGTCAAATACCTGACGCANAAGTATCCGCNGCNGAGATGGTACTTCGTGAAGTGTTCGCAGGGCGGATAAAAAGCAGCCTGACTCCCCTCATGATCTNTGCTGAGGAGCCCTGTCGTAACCTTTATCACTTATCGTTCTGTTTGTACTTTCATCGGGAAGCATCTCATATCCCGCACATATATCGCACGGAGGAAAACCAACCATGACAAAAATACTCCCGCCCAAAATCGCCAAAGTGAAGTATCACCGGATATATGCAGACGAACAGGGTGGTTCGCACTTTGATACCGTAACNGTCGAACAAAGTCTCGCGACCGGGGCNCCACCTGCTGCNCCATTCTATGTTTCGAAAGATGGCCCTGCATCGAAGNATCGCTTCTATACGTTTCAGCCCGGCTGGATTGGCGANTGGCACCCGTGTCCCACCCGGCAATTCCTGGCCCTCATGTCGGGTGCGGTGGAGATGGAGACGACCGACGGGACGAAAAGGCGCTTTATGCCAGGGGACCTTGTCCTGCTGGAAGATACTACGGGCAAGGGGCACGTGACGAGAAACATCGGTGACGGGTACGCTGTATACCTCGTGGTGCCCGTACCTGAAAGTTGATATAAACTAGTGCCGGGTTTCACTAACGGCCTATATTTTACAATTACAAAAGGAAATNAAAAAAAAATTTTAATGCCTGACGCAGAAGTATCCCCCGCGGAGATGGTGNTTTGTAAAGAGTTCGCAGGCCGGGCAGAAGCAGCCTATCTCTCTCATATTCGGTGCCGAGGAGGTTCCGCATCCGCAGAAAAGTTCGGTGGGCTGGTATTTTTCCAGTGAGTGACGCTTGTAGTTCTGGCATATCGTGCAGTACTTCCTGCAGATCTTCTTATTCTCTTCGGTGTTTTCCACAACAGGTTTGTCGCTNGCGCTAAACATGCAGGTTAAGGTCNGTGATGAATGATTATAGATTTTTTTTATTGAGTTTTCCTATCTACCTGTGCTTTTGTCCTATCCACGGGCTTTGTCCATCATCTGGCGGGCAAACGCTTCCGCATTCTGAAGATCGTTTGCATCCGGCCTGCCCTTGTTCAATCCGCCGAAATATTTTAAGAAACTATTCGTGTTCCACCCTGCACACCCGAATTCACCGATAACTGTGTAACCTTTTGCCTGCAGTTTTTCCCGGATCTGCCGGTGATTCTTTTCGATGAACTCCCTGTTTGCAACAAACCCCGGTGCACCATAGGTCGAGAAGAGGAAGGCTTTCTTTCCCGAAGAGTTCTGCAGCCTGTCGGCAAGATCAAGAACGGATGGATCAAATGTCGCACTATAGATCCCTGATCCAAAACCAACCAGGTCATACTCCGCAATATCTCCAGGCTTCACCTGCTGCGGTGTTTTAACCTCTGCACCCATCACTTTTGCACAGGCATGTGCGATCTTCTCTGTGTTCCCGTGATGGTACGAGAACACGATTACGAGGGATTGTAATTCCTGTGGATTTCCGATTACAACATCTTTCTTTTCCATTTTTTCACTTTCCTTTGTATTCTCCAATATGGGACATTATGGAAGCCGGATAGACTTTTATCATTACATCATCGTTATGATCTGCTAAAGATTCTGTATTAATTTTGATCGCTGTAAAGGATGCTTCATTTTCCAGACGTTGAATAGAAGCCCGTCAGTTTCTGGTTGTTACGTACATCTCATCCCTATGGAATTTGTGCAATCTCTCCCTAAATCCTAAATATCATTCCCTTACCATACCTCTTTCATGGCAAATATCGGACACTTCATGATCCCGGCTGATAACCTCGACCGGGCAAAGCACTTCTATCATAAGCTTCTCGGCTGGAAAATTGAACTGACGAAAAACACCATGGACCCCTCGGTCAAAGAGATGCAATACCATGATATCGTCACCGGGGAGGCACAGAAAGGTACAATGAACACGGGAGGGTTGTATAAGCGGCATATGAACGAACCCATCCTCACCTTTGTCCTGGTTGATGACATCGACAAGGTGCTGGCGAAGGTGGAGGATCTGGGTGGCAGGATCACGCTGCCAAAGGCACATGTCAAAGGGGTCGGTATAACAGCGATGATCCAGGATTCCGAAGGAAATGTGATCGGCCTCTGGAAGCCAGATAAGAAGTAGTAGCAAGAACGAAAAAATGTCGGGAGAACATCTCGGAATATCAAATTGTTTATTTGCATAGTATATCGATAGTGAATCATGAATGAATGGATGGTACCGGGACCTGTCCCGACTGTCAAGGGGGATGCAGGACATTTCACAGCGTAACTCGTATATCCGGCTTCTTGTTCCGCCCCTCCTCGCGGTCATTTTTTTTGTAATGACCTTTCTCGTTCTTTCCGGGAAACAGATTCCAATCCTTGGCGGCCTTATGCTGGCGTATTTTATCCCTCCGTCCGGTAAGGAATCGATCATCCCGATCGGGATCGGGCTCGGAATACCATGGTGGCTGATGGCACTGACCCTGACCCTGCTGGATGTCATCACCGCCCTTTTTATGCTCCTGAACTTCACCCTCATGCTCAGGGTTCCGAGACTCGGCCCCTGGATTGAAAAAACGACTGCCTCGGGTAAGGAGTTCATGGCTGAACATCCCTGGTTAAACCGGTGGAGAATCCCTGGTCTTGCATTCTTTGTGATGCTGCCACTCCAGGGCACCGGGGGAGTGGGGGCAACCGTGATAGGGTTGATGATCGGACTTTCTCCCTTGGAAATACTGGTAGCCGTTGCCATAGGAGCGGCAGTGGAAAGCCTGGCCTTTGCCATCGGATGGGGATTAGTGCGTGAACTGATGCTGGCAAACCTTGTCCTTGGTATTGTCGTTGCTGCCGCAGTCATTATGGGAACGATTCTTCTCATTATCCTGATCCAGCGACGGTTTTCCCAGGATAAAGAAACGCATTAAAACCAGAAAATATGTCAGGAAGATTGTCACTGGCAGATACCGAATTGTTTTATTGCATTCCGAATTGATAATCAATCATGGATGACCAGGAGATTTCGGGATTAATTATGGCCGTTGTCGGGTTTCTCATGATCCTGTTAAATGCGCTCAGTTATCTTCTCGGCTGGACCTGGAAATCCCCCGCTTTCACGATACTGGGGCTGGTTCTTATCGTCATTGGTGCAAAGACTGCCAGGAAAACATCGTGGATATGGGGTAAACAGTCAAAGTAGTGCCTGCAAAAAAAACTACGGTTACTAAATCGTGATTTATCCATTTTTTCCCGTGTGCCCTCGTAAGAAATTATACAGGAAATTGAGTCCGGAAACAGCCGTCAACATACCAGATCCAGGTCAACTTCAATCAAATTTTTCTGATTATCCTTGCAGTCAGGACAAGATCCTTAATCTCCGGAAGCAGTTGTTCATCCTGCCATCTTCGTTCTGCATCCACTGATTTCCCGGCATATTTAACGGCTTTCAAAGCATACCACGCTGCTCCCAACGAATGATCAGCCATGTGAGCAGTTGCAACCGCCTGTCCTACGGAACGAGCCACTGCAATTGCAGTCGGATCTGAAGTTGCTCTTGCAACTGTATGTGCGGATACTGAAGCGCTCATCGCTTCACCGGTTGATGCATTTCCTGATGCCCATTTCCTGGCAATCAACAGGGCATTTTTTAATCGGTTATCAATTGTTTCACCGAAAAGAGGTAATACATGCTCTGCACAGTCGCAGGCCCATGTAATCAGCTGGTAGTGCTGTTCTTTTTTTAGAGGTCCGTCACGGTGTTCTGCAATAAATCGTTTATCCCGCATCGTAACCTTTCACCGCACTGGTTTGATATGAAATGTCCTTTTTACTACATTACCGCAGATTCTTAACAGACTTTTGCATGCTTCCTTTTCTGATTATATGACTCTACCTTTATCTGAGAAGAATTACTCTCATTCCAATAGTCATTACCCCCTGATTCATGCAGGATCCAGTAAAAAATATTTTGAGGTTTTTTTTGGAAAAAAACAGGAGTGTATTATAACGCAATAACCTACCCGATTAATCCGAATCCTATAAGTCTGTTCTTGTTCAAAGTCAGTATGTTACGGGGAAGAATATACAATGAAAGGTCGAGGGTATTTTGTGGTTGTATTTTGTATTATTGCAGGTTTTGTAATCGCGTGCGGTTGTTTAACCCAGACACCACCAGCAGAAGCCCAGAAGAGTACAGCACCTGCTGGACTGGTTAGCGATGCCGGGATCAGGATCATCACTGAGGAGTTCCCCCCGTTAAATTATGCCGGTGCGGACGGGAAGGCAGCGGGTCAGGCGACAGAAATTGTAACCAGCATTCTCACCCGGCTGAACCACACTGCTTCAATTGAGATCATGCCATGGAGCGAAGGATACACCCTGGCTCGTACAGGGCCTAAAGTGGCTCTCTTTTCAACCGCACGGACCGATGAGCGTGAAAACCTTTTCAAGTGGGTCGGCCCGATTGCATCCTCTGAATATATGCTCTATGCACGGAATGGTTCCGGCCTGCAGATTAACAGCCTCGAAGCAGCAAAAAAGGCCGGGCGTATCGGTGTCGTGAAAGATGATGTCAGGCACCAGTTCCTGCAGGAAAACCATTTTGGAAATATTTCGACCTGCGGGAGCGATGCCGAATGCCTTCGCAACCTGGTGGCAGGAACGACGGATCTCTGGCTGGGAAGCAGCGCGAATGCAGCTGATGTTGCCAAAAAAGAAGGTATCAGTCAGTCTGCTTACAAAGCGCTGTATGCAGTGCGGACCGTCCCGCTCTATATTGCATTCAGCAATGATACACCCGACAGCGTTATAACACACTGGCAGGATGCTCTTGATGCAATGAAGCGTGATGGGTCGTTTGTTGCCATCCGGAAGAAGTATGACATGGCACCATCTGCGGTATCGGCGGTTTCAGTGTCTGCGGGAGAACAGGCCGACCTTGCCCTTGATATCGTGGCTGCTGAAACAGATACACACCTGAAAGCTGTCCTCCGCCCGCTTGAGGTGCTGGCTATAACAACGGAGGCACAATCCGGGGAATGGCAAACCATCCGGCCATTGCTCGCCGCTCTTGAAGAAAAAGAGCCCGATGCCCGCACGTGGTACGCACGTCCAGACGGTAGCTATTATACCGTTGTCGATGGTCTTACAAGTTCCAACCTGAAAACCCGCTCATATTTCCCAGGTGTACTTGGTGGTAAAGAATCGGTGGGGGTTGTGGTCATGAGTTATTCGACCGGTAAAAATGTTGCAATCATAGCAGTTCCTGTCAGGAATCAGACTGCTGTTACCGGAGTTATGGGAGCGTCGGTATACCTTGACACGCTGACCGATAACCTCCGGAGCAAAGTGCCGGAACCTTTGGTTTTCTATGCGATCGATACCGAAAACCAGTTTGCCCTTCATTCAGATAAAGGGCAGATATCCCGCAACATTTCGACGATCGGAGCATCATCATCGTTTGGGAGGGCAATCGGTTCGATGCGTGCACAAAGTTCCGGCACAGTCGGGTATGATGACGCGGGAATTCATTATATGGCACGGTTCCGGTCAGACCCGCTGACAGGCTGGAGGCTTGTGGTTGCCTGGCCCCAGTCAGGTAATACGACAGCAGCGACGTGAATGCCCTGATAAAAATTTTTTGCTGCAGGTTTTCCTTGAGTAATTATTAAACTCCTTCACTCTTATAAAAAAACAACCGTTTTTACTTCTCCCCCTCTAAAAAGAAAAGAATTATGGTGACGCAATCCAATTCTTATGATTCATCAATAACGTAAAACCGGATCGGAAAGGAGCAGAAGATTGAATCTCGCATTGTTTTTTAAAGAACAGGGAATCGACGTTTTCTCCGAAGTCAGTCTTGACGACCTCTCATATGAGGACAAAGCCTCAGTAGCACAGTTTTTTCCCGCTGCCCAATCCGTGATCGTGTTCGGTAAGGAAGTGCCGGTTTTGGTGTACCAGATGACAAAAAAGGAAAAGACCAGGGGAATGCTCAAGGTTGCTGAGACTCTGGACAATACTGCTATTAAACTCGCTGCTCTCCTGGAAAAAAATCAGGTCCCGGCCAAGCCCGTTCCGCTCTATCTGCCGGTCAGGATTACGGACGGAAAAGTCCAGGGACTTGTGCGGTTGAAGCCGGTTGCGGCGGCAGCGGGACTCGGGTCAATAGGAAAAAATACTGTCCTCTTCAATCCCCGTTTCGGACCCCGGTTGTTGCTGAGCGGTGTCGTGACTTCTCGCCATTTCCGGAAAACCCGGAAAACTGAAAATATTGAGGGGAAAGATGAAGTTTTGGCATGCACCGGATGCGGACGCTGTATCCGGCTATGCCCGGAGGGAGCCTTGGGGTCTGCTGACGTCGATGCCTTCCGGTGCCGGACCGTGAGTGCGTTTGTTCCACCCGTCCTGGTCCCCGCTGTGAAGGGGATGCTGGGACAAATGCTGGTATTGAAATGCCTGGCCCCGCTTGCACCATGGATCGCCCGGATGGCAACGATCCGGTGCAGCCTTTGTGTCACGGAATGCCCGAATCTTTCAAAAGAAATGAGTAAAAAATGATCACCATATATTTTGACGGGTTATGCAGGCCAAAAAATCCCGGGGGCGTGGCAACCTACGGGTACCTGATTTACCGGGATGGGAAAAAAGTGAAGAGTGGATACGGGGTGATTGGTTCCGGTGCCGGGATGACAAACAATGTTGCGGAATATTCTGCATTGAAACAGGCAGCGGAATGGCTATACCGGCATGGGGGTGATGACGAGATCGTGATCAAAGGTGATTCTCAGCTGGTTATCCATCAGATGAATGGTACATGGCAGGTAAAATCAGAAACCTCAAAAAAATTTGTTCCTGAGATCCGCAGGCTGCTCGAAGGCAGGAAAATACGTTTTATCTGGATACCGAGAGAGCAGAATGTCGAGGCTGATGAACTCTCGAACATTGCATATAGTCAGCAAAAACGAGAACCAACAGTGGAACCTACTTGTTTTTAATAAGTAAAAGCTAAACTGCGTTTCATGGGGAATCCACCATCACATCTGGATTTCAGGCATACCTGCCCGACCTGCAACCGGCCGGTAAGGCACGGCGATAAATTCTGTGAAGTCTGCGGGACGAAGATACCCTCACTATCCACCTGTAGCAAATGTGGTACTCAGTTCATCCATCCAAAAAAGTTCTGCGATTTATGTGGAGCCCCTTTTCTTCTTGAAGAAATACCGGAACCGGAAGCAGATGAAATACAGGGACCGGCTTTAGAGAAACTACCGCTTCGGGATTCCGACGAGGTGCCGGAACCTGATGAGGAAGAACTGCAAGAAGCGGCCGAAGAAGAGACACCGGAACCGGATACGGATGAAACAGTAGAAACAGATGGAGAGGAAATACCAGAAACGGATGCAGAAGATGTACCGGAACCTGATGGGGAAGAAATACCGGAAACTGCCAAAGCAAAGACACCAATACAATATCATGATAAAATTCAGGAACCGGACACGGCCGAATTATTAGAACAATTTGGTGAGGAATACAGCGATGATGAAACCCTTGAATCCTTGCACAAGGAAAAACCCGCATCTCTGATTCAACCCACAACAAAAAAACCGATCACAATCCCTGCATCTCAAAAACGGGAAATATCAAAGCCTGTTGATGACGCCTTGTTTCTTGTTGATGAGGGGCCGACACCGGCTAAACTTTCGGTAAATAAGATATGGATTATCGGAGGTGGTATTGGACTGATTATCATTCTTGCAGTCATATTTTTCATCGGACTTCCGGTAATCACGGGCACCAGCGTTTTTAAAACAACCAGCAATCCGACACCAGCGGAGATTACACCCATAGCAACCATCACCACTCCGGTAGTAAAAATCACTCCTGCCTCAGGTGCTCTCGTCCCTCAGCCAACACAGACGATCCCCACAGACCAGAAGATCTTCTTTCAAGTCCAGAAAAATCCAATCACTTCAAAGATCTCGGTAATTTTCACCGGGAGTGCGGGTGCGGGCAGCATCAGCAGTGCGGATGTCAGGGTCACCCATGCTGACGGATCGGTAACAATGGGTGTCATTCTGCCGCTGAAAGGCGTAAGCGAAATAACCCTCGCTGGCTCAAAGGAGCCGGATCGTGTAGAAATTATTGCAAAGATGTCAACGGGAGAAACATACCGGGTCTTTGACGATATGGTACCCTTCATAAGGTAGGGTATGAACATAGCCGATGAAGGATGAGCCAAAAACACCGCCAGGTTCAGGTACACCACAATTGACATCTTACCAGGGGGCGATGCACCTCAATATTCAAACGTTAGACGTAAAATTCCCCGCCGCCTCAATAATAACCATTAAATCTGCCTCCATTCTCAAATCAAGCCCTGCAGCATTTTTATTCAGCACATCGGTAAAAGCCCCTTAATGGTCGTACAGCGGCATCCCAAACCAGCAATGCCCAACAGCCCAGATCCTGCAGGAACATCGAAATTCAACCCATCTTTTGGGGTACGATAAAATCGGCCGTTTGGCAAAAGGAGCCCAATTTGAGGACTTCACCAATCGGGGCTCGAAAAGGGCTCCTTTTTTTGTGTCAGACACCAATCGGAACCCAGATTGAGCCCGGAATAACGTCATGTTTTTTGGCGGTTGAAACCCGCTGCAATGGTGGCTCAAAAAACCAGATCCTGATGTCTCATGTTCATATTTT
>Ga0031658_1000173_pt1 | contig 10395 bp, 20 predicted proteins | sample FrelakmetPLP11PL_FD_55179 | JGI IMG/M metagenome (GOLD analysis project Ga0031658, IMG submission 55179) | Freshwater lake sediment microbial communities from the University of Notre Dame, USA, for methane emissions studies - PLP11 PL | ecosystem: Environmental > Aquatic > Freshwater > Lake >...
GGCAATGGATACCAACGTAAGTTCTCATCAGCGTTATTTACAAGCGCGGTAAAATAAGCTAAGTTAAACGTATCTGTCAAATCAATTTCGTTGATAGTTCCGTCCTCTTTAAAGTATGAAACCTCAATGAATTTCTCCACTACTTCCATAATGGGGGTACAGCCAAACCCTGTATTTGCGACTGTAAGACTGCAACAATTTGCCATAGTTTTAATTTTTAAAAATTAGTTTTTTATTTAATACTCAAATTTACTTTATATTCCTATTGCCAAATTTTTTTTAGCAGCAACCAGAGCAATCGGTAGGCTTTCTTAATTCCAACGAAATACGCAATTCTACACCGCTTAATTTATCTTCAAACAATGTTGATTCAAATCCTTTATTGTTCACGTAAACGCCAAACCTCGAAAGGTTAGTTAACTCGTAGTCGCGTATTTGTTGTACTCGCACTTGTTTGTTTAACGTATCGATAAAGTGTTGAGTAAGGCGCTGCATTGGCTTAATCGAATTAGCGTAGAAGTCATCAACTTCCCACTCTTCAAAGTTAGCATGAGTAAGAAAGAATAAACGCAAATCACTCACGCGCTCGAACTCATCTACATCTTCGTTAAATCTTTCGCTGAATATTTCAAGCAAATAAACTAAAGGTGTTTTCTGTGTATCAAATTGCCGTTTAGTTAAAGTAATGTTGGTTTCTTTAACCGTTCCATGAAAAAAGTGAACCGTTGGCAACGTGAATGAACTAACAACTATCGCAGCGCTACCACTTAGAGTAATCACACAGCCCACAATCGAACTTACGGTGTAATTATTATTCCCTATCGATAGCACAATGCTTGGTTGAATCCACTTAACATCATCAACGGTAATGGTGTAAACGCCCGTACTTGGGTTACTTGTTGCCGTAATCGTTACGGTCTTATTCACCGCAGTTAATACGCTGCTTAAGTAGTCGATTATATCGGTCTTATACGTCATAGTATTGCGCTGTATTTAGGTTGTAATTCCAAGCCGTCGTACTCGGGATAAGTCGCATTGACGCNTTNNCGTNNATATANTATTGNACCGCCTCCCAATCACTTATGATTCCATTGTGTCTAATTTCACCCATACGCGCCGCGTTCTCTCCCGTCATTACTATACCTACATCACCCAATGATTTAGCAACTCCACTCTGTGAATGGTGCGCCTGAGTACCTTGTACATATAGGCAATAGATAATACCTTTTAATATTTCCTTCATTCCCCTGCTCTCGAATATCCTTCCCGTTACCCAATTCTGCCCGTTCAAATAAACCCCCGAATCTAATCCGCTAACTTGAATTGCTAAAGGGTTATATACAGCTAAATATCTAGCGCCAACGGGCACGTTATTTACTACCGTTGCGATAAACAAATCACCAAGCGTTAAGCCTAATAATTTGCGTATATAAGTCTTCTCGAACTCGTCAATATAGGCTTGCAGTATTGGCGTTGTATAGGTCGTTTGCGCTATCGCGTAAAGCCCTGTAAAGTCAGTAGTTTGAACTAAGATAGATGCCATATAATTAACTTTAAAAAAAAGGGTGGGCAATCACTCCCACCCCTAAACAAACAATAAACAAACAAACGACTTAAATAATTTCTGCGATTCCTTTGGCTACTAAGATAGCAGCAATATCACCGCTCTCTTTGTAAACTTCACCAGCTTTTAAGTGTTGGGTATCTTTAATTATTTTGATTGATACGTTGCCCTGAATAGGAGTAAGATTTACAACCTCAACAACTTCTTCTTTTACTTTTTTTGCCATCTTTTTAAATATTAAAGGGTGAGAGGTTTAACCCCCTCACCCGATTAATTAAGCATTCAATGCAGTTTTTGCAGTTGAGAAAGAACCAGTTACCAAAGCAGCAGTTCTATTAGATGGAATGTAGCAAACCAATCTCATTTCTGCTAAGATAGTAATTAAGTTCTTAGTGAAGTCGTCCGCATCATGACCCATTGAAATGGTAGCATCTTGACGCATTCTAACATTTACTTGGTTGAAATCACCTAGTAAGAAAGTACCAGCAGTTACACCAGTATTTTTAATTACAGGGATGCCAGCGAAAGTAGTGATACCGTTGTTTACCACGAATAAAGATGGTGCAACATATCCATTATCAGTCGCTTTAGTCAACTCCATGAACGTAGCATCTGTTGGGTGTAACACGATTGCGCTAGGCAAGTAGTTAGCAGCCTCCACTTGGTTGATTGCAGTACGCAATACATCGAAGTTATTAGCAGAAGTACCGAAAGTGCCAGCAAATGAACCAGCAGCATAGGTAGTTGCTTGAGTGATGATACCATTCAAGTTCGGTGTTGTACCGTTACCACTTAATACACCAGCATCAGCTTTCAATGCGATAAGTTCAATTAAGTTATTTCTGATTTCAGCTTCCATGAAAGCTACGTCATCTAACATCTCCATTGATACTTTAGTGTAAGCCGTTACTTTTTCAACCTTAGCCGATTTTTCGTTAACGTCGAAATCTTCTTGAGTTTTAGCTGAACCCTCAGAAGTCATACCAGCAGTGCCTGGGTCGTTGTTAGCCATCTCAGCCCATTGAACGTACATTTTATCTGTTCTACCGAAGTTGGTAAGGTCGATAATAAATGGTCTGCGTCTTTGAGTTCTTACCAAACCAGTTGAGAAAGAAGCTAATTCATAAGGAATAGAAGAAGTACCAACTGCATCGATGTTAGCAGTAGTCATAGTGCCAGCAGCTTTAACTTCCATTGAAGCACTAAAACCTTTTTTCTTCATTTTGTCCTTACCGTTTTCTTTCAACATCTCTTTGTAAGAATCAACAAATAAGTCAGCAAGTGATTTGTAAGATTCTGCTTTAACAGATGCCGCTTCGTTAGCCGCTTTTAATTTTACAATCTCTCCATTTACTTCGTTTTTCAATTCTTCTTTAGCAGCTTTTACAGCTTCTAATTCAGATTTCAAAGATGTAATTTCATCTTGTGATGCTTGTTTAACTGCATCTAGTTTTTTGCCTACTTCGGCATTGATTGCGTCAACTAACGCTTTTTCATTCGCTTCCATTTTTAGAAATTTAGATTTTTAATTATTTCACTTACATTTATAGTTTTCATTTTTTCGCTTGGTTTCGCTTCATTCGGCACTTCTTTTGAAAGTGTGGACTTATCAAATACTTCGGCTACTTCAATCTCTTTTAATATTTGCTTGAACTGCTTAATTTGCAATTCAAACGTGCTTAACATCTCATCGCTTTGCATACCGTTTTTAACGGTGCTTTCAAGCTGGTTAAGTTTACTTACTAAGGCTAATGTAATTGATTCTTTATTGCCGCTTTTAACACCTAAGAAAGGAGTTAATGAGTTAGCACCAAAGGCAACTGTCGAACCTTCAAATAGATTTATTTCTTTAACAAGGTATAAGTACCCGTATTTTTCTGCTTCCTCAGGATTCACCAATTTACTTACTACCTCATTCCATGCAACAGGATTCTTTTCCGATTCGATTAATGAAAGTTGATTGTATTTAAAGCCTATTGAATGATTGTCGTAAATACCCTCTTTGTAATTGATAAGAGTATCATTTCCCAAAGTAGTGTTGGCTATCTTAGATTCAAAGTATATGCCCGTAATACCGTTCTTAGTCGTTTCTTCAAGCACTTGCAACTTACCTACTAATGTCGTTAAGTCGTGATTCAATGCGTGTTTAATCTTTGCAACCGCATTGCTATTCACGCCACGCTCATCTATCGACTTCTTAGCCGCGCCCATTATCAACACGTCTTTGTCTGAATCGAAAAAGTTATAAGAATTAAAGAAACCAGTAACAATACGCGAAGATGTACTAACATCTAAAATATTAGCATCCGCCGACTTAACAGAATAATGAGCCGACTTCTTTTCAGCTTCACTAATAATATTTTGTTTTTCTACGCTCATGCAATATTTATTTGTTCAAAAATAATTACTTTATCAATAGTCAAATTTTTATTTTTTATCCTGTTACCATACTTGCAGCAGTTGACGAATCGAAACCGTAAACATTGACTAGAATAGCTATTGCGCTATTTCGTGATATTTCGTTTCTACTTACCGATGCATTCAATTCAATCAACCCTTGAACACCTCCTACCGTTCCTCTTAATTCAACCTGAGCATTAGCGATTTTATCTTCTATTGATTGTGTCGCTTCTGCTACTGATACTAATGGCGGCATTCCTAACTCTGCTCTATACTCTTCAATAGTTATAGCGCCATCAGCTAGTTGTATATTAAGGTATTCGGTCTTCGTCTTCTCCGCTTGTTCCTCCATTTGTTTATCATCTTGTAACACTGGCAGGTGGTCGTAAGAAGCCTCTAAGTAAAGACCTTGTTTAAATAGTCCAAGCGCGTTATTCAAAGTGTTAATAAAGTCATCTGCTTGAGGTTGTATAGTATTTTGATATGTTGCCTTTAGTCCGTTATTTTTATTCTCAAATGTCGCCCCCTTCGTGCTTGGGAATAAATCCCTATCAGCACCGTAAGCTGCGCAAATGCTTTGAAAGTCGCTCTCTATACACTCCAACAGCATGAGGTCCTTCATTGGAAAAGACATAGGCTGCCACTTCAAAGAACTATTGGTAATAATCTTACGTTTTTGTCCGTCGAATATGCCGTAACTCTTATCCATCTCGCGCGTTATTCTCTCACGCTCTTCTTTGCCTAAAGGTATCGCACCACCATCAGCGCTACTCTCGTTGCTTAATATACCTTCTGCGCCTCGCTCAACTATCAATACATTCTCACTTTTTAACGCCCCAACGATATTTGATAAAGGCAACTGCAAAGCATCAACCTTACTAATTGAAGTAATCAAATTACCTCCTACGCCTTCATTCTTGTATATCATATCGCTTGGCGCAACATTAATATACGTCGATTGGTCGTACACTTTGTATGACTTAATGATGCCATCAATAGTAGTTTGACTGTATAGTTTACCCGTTGGCACTACCTCCACATCGCTAGGTAGTAAGTTCCACATTAGCGAAGGTAAAGCGCTAGGCAAGCCTTTTATTTGATAGATGAAAGCATTTCCGAACACTGACTTAAAAACGTAGTACTCATATAAGAACTCTTCAAATGAGCGTAAAGGGTTAGGCTTCTTTAGTAAGTCCAGCACTGGGTGGTTTTCAATCTCTTCACCCGTCTTTTTATCGTACAAATTAATCTCCATATTCTTGAACATATCGGCAAGTTGGTTAACTACCGATTGAAAGTGAGGAATAGTATTGTATACCTGTAATTTGTTCTGTGTATCAATTAGAATGGGGTTCTTACGGTCGTATATCGATTGAGTGAACATACCATTAACGGTATTGATGCCGAATATCTTAGCGACTAAATTAGATACGTAACTCATGGAATATTTTTTTTAAAATTAACCATTAAATTAATTGCCAAAATTTATTCTAATACGTGGGGGAGAAACACTTGAATGAACTTAGCTAAACCAGCCATTGCATCGGGCGCGTCGTCGTGTTTGCTAGTTCCATCCTTTTTGTACTCAAACATTTGTTTCATCATTTCTTTGTACTCGTGGCTTTGTTGAGAAGGATGTAAGAATAGTAATTTGTTTTTTATTATAGAGTACGACAACTTTATTCGAGTGTGCTTGTTCTGCGTGTTCTTTACCATTAATACCTTATCTTCTTGTACCGTTTGCCTCAATAGCCGTATAAATCCACCTCCTTGATTATTACCCTCTACTCTAACATAGTCAACATTTAAAGCATTAACCATTGTTGATACTTGTGGCAGCGTGATGTCTATATTATCTTGACTAAATATAACATCTTCAATGTATATCTTTTTATCCCATATCTTAGCAAATACAGCACATAAATAATCATCACCTTCATCGGCTATATCGATGTAACCTAATACGGTATCACTTTTTGTTTTAGGCATATCTTCTTTTTTAAAGTATGTAAACTTCTCTTCTTCAAATAAAGCACCTTCAACCTTTCCTCTCCATTTACCTAGTACTGAATGACAATACTCGGCATAATCTTCTTCTTTGAGTTCCTCTACTTCTTTTAAGAATGTTTCAGAAAGGTTGTGAATGTTGTCTAAGTAGGTTGAATGAATATGGCAAACTTCTGGGTGTGTTGTTGTTTCTATTTTCTCTCCTTCTATTTCGATATACGCTAAGTGTTTAGCAAAGAACTTTTTATAAATCCAATGATTGTAACTTGTTGGGTTGAGTATTAGAATAACTCTGTTTTGTGCTTTTTGCGTTCTAATAGATAGGTTAATCTTATTAAATATCTTTTCATCTACCAACTCCTCAGCTTCATCTAGTACCCACGTTGTTATATCAGCTATCGATTTAAGGTTTGCTGTTTGATTTCCGCTACTCGTTTTGATGCCCCTAAACCATATTTCACTCCCCGTCCTAGTGTTTACTATTTCCGATTTGCCTACATTAAAATCATTTTCCCTACCCATTAATTCAATCTTATCTTTGAACTCAGGTATAATTGAAATGTCGGCACTCGTCATTGTGTACCTAGTGAACAATATTCTATGGTCTGCTTCATCGGTTAATAGATTCATTGCCGATGTTATGTGGAAGGACTTTCCGCTACCTCTACCTCCTGTTATTATGATGTACCGCTTATCAGTAGTAAATAGCTTTTTGTATTTAGGATTCAGAACTATCATCGTCTGCCCATTTCATAAATGGTTTGCTTTCATTCGTTATAGAACCTTTCACGTTTACCTCTGTCATCTTAGGCAAGAAGTAAGGAAACAACTGAGCCAATAGTTTTAGATAGGTTGCCTTATCTTCTTTTCGCACCTCTGAAAGTGAGTCTTTCACATGGTCAACTTCGCCCTCCATTATATCCATAAACCTAGCCCTAGCATCTTGAGTTATTTTATTCTCAACGCCCTTTACTCTTCCACCCGTCTTTGGTTTACCCTTCTTAAAAGCCATGTTCTATATTATTCTATTTTAGAATACTTCTTTTTTAACGTCTTATACTTATAACAAAGCATCTCACTTTCATTATTCTGCCTCTTCTCAACTTCCTTCAACGCCTCTTTAATTATCTTAGTGTAATACTGTTTAATCTTCTTGTCGCTCATAACTATTTATTAAGCATAAAGTAACAAGCTATAAGCGAATAAACGCTAAACGCTATTGCGAAGCTGGCGAAGTAGGTAACACCGATAAATGATGTAATTACCCCTACTATCAAAACTCCTTTTACTACTGCTTTTATTTTTGTATTCATATTCTTGTCATTATTTCGATGAAGTATGGTCTTTTATACGTTTCTCTTTCTCTTTCCATTTTAAGTAGTCGCGGCACGTTGCAAGTAATTAAAGCCCATTTAACTCTACCGTATAGCCTTTGTTTTAGTACGTGTCTATAATCCACTTCTTTCGGCACTTGATGTAAATATAGCTTTTCTTTTAGATATTCGTAGTACTCTTTACAATTTTCCTCCGTCATTGTTTCCCACATATCGACAAGAATCCTATCTATTATAATTCTTTGCTCGCTATCAAAATTTTCACTTATTCGCATTGATTTGTTTGTTTTTACGAATTTAGTATAATTTTTTCATTCGGCAACGGTATGTTGATATTAAACCACTCAAGCGCAAATCTTCTTAACTCTTCGTGGTAGGCTTCTTGTTCTTTCGTGTTGTTCTTGGTAGTGCTTTTCGGTAGCCTTACAAAGTCGCCAGTCTGTTTATTTATACTATCGATGTAGTTATAACGTTGCTTCATTGCTTCGTGTATTTGTTCAATCGAGTAAACCTCGCCCTGTGTATCAAAGAACCCTTTTTTTAATAGTGGGTAAATTACGCCCCATAAATAATTATTTTGCTCTGTGCTTCGCGTTGCTTTCCTTTCCTCTATTGTAATCTTCACCTCCCTACCTTCGTATTGCTCAAAGGCTTTGTTTATGCTCTCTTTATTCTCGATGCACTTGCCGTTAACTATCTTGCTATGTATTGAGGCTTTCAATTCAATTTACTTTGCATCTCCAACTCTAATATATCTTTTACATCCTCGATGTATTCTTTGAGTTGCCCCGTAGCCTCACCGCTTTTAAGAATGTGCAATAAGTACTCGGCTGGCACATCGCCCAACTCATAACCTTTGTATTTGCCGAAAGGCATTAAATCAAAATCATCCATATCAAAAAAGTATTATTCCTATTACTTTGCAAATCTCGTCTAGTGATTCGCATTTATCAATTTGACCTTTCCAAGCGGTGAAGAACTTAGCCTCGTCCATTGTTAGTCCTTTTTGGCTTTTAGGTTTGCTTCCATCTTTTAACTCGATGAGGAAATTTTTTCCTTGATAAGCAACAACCAGGTCAGGAAACCCTTTCCCAATCATTGAAGTAATGGCAACGCTGCACCCAAGCTGGCGCAACTGCTTAACTATTAATTGTTGGTTGTCGTCTGTTCTTGCAATTCTTCGCATGTGTCAAACTTAAAATTAAATCCAGTAAATCGCAAATGTTGTGGCTTAGGATTGCTGAAATGCTCTATAATATCATCGCTCTGTTGCTTTTCCTTTGACTTCCATTTAAGGTAAGATGTTAATACGTAGGTATTTCCTACTGGTATCTCTGTGTCTATGTGCGGCTCTACTCTAAAGTTAGCCACGTTCAACTCCAATTCTTTAGCCACAAATCTCGATGCTGCCATTACGGTCGGGCAAACGCGCTCTAAGTATCTTTGCTCACCTACTATTCGATAGATGTACGTTGTTCTTTCGGGTGCTTTCATACTAATACACTTTTACCGTTTTAAATTTCTGCGCTGTTTTGAATACCGTTGTCGGTCTGGTGCGCCAATAATAACCAGCGTATTTTTCACCGTTCGTTCTGCATCGTTCCATTATTCCATTACGCCAACAAGTTTTGTCGGCTTCTGTTACATCAAATTCAATCTCTGCTTTCTTAACTAAGAATTCAATTGCCTTATCAACCCCAATAAAAGGCGTGTTGTTCACTAGCTGCCCAGTTGACGTGTAAACGTAGATTAGTTTTTTATTTTCCATTGTGTTTGTTTGTTTTTGATTAATACTTTAACCTCGTCAACTTTACTAATCGGTACACGAAAAGCGATTGTAGTTGTTTTCTCTGAATATTTCGGTTTAGCGCCCGAACCTTGCCGAGCGCCTCCCCATTCTTTTTTATGTTTCATTAGATACATTTTGCATTTACCCAGTTTTTTCTCATCCACCTAGAGAATACTCTTACATCATTTACCTTATGGATATTATAATGTTCAGCATCACGATTTGAAATACAAATAATGTCGCCAATTCTAGCAAATAATTTACCATATCTTGTGGTAGTTATTTCAAATTCTGTTTTAACTATCTTTTTTTCCATTTTACCTTTACTTAATTATTTAAATCTATTAAATGCAAAGTTGTGCATGATAGTAATATCATTTTTGAAATTACTTTTACAAACACTTATCTGTTTGTCAGTTCCTCGTTGACCGTTATAAATACAAATTGCCTTTGCTAGTTCAGTGATTGTCATTTCTTTGTAGTTTTTCATATCGTTTGTTTTAATCGTTTCAACAAATATACAAGTACTTTTCTATTGTGCAAACTTTTCCAAGTTTATTTTAAATATTTTTTAATTTTCGTGTATTCGTTGTTGAATTCAATATAAGTGCCATCGCTGTTTTTGTGGTCAATGTAGCTTTTAACTATCTCAATAAACTTTTCCCGTCTTTGTGGCGCAACGTAAACCTTAATATCGAAAACCTTTCCAACTTCAAGCGATACGCAAAGCTGCCATATCTTTTTTTCGTAGTCACCACTTAACCAATTACAATCCAAATTTTGCGACATAGTTATCAATTTGAGTTTTCAATTTATCGTTTTGTTTTGCCAAACTTAAATTAAGCCGTTTTAAGCGCTTATTTTCATCGAGCAGGGTGATTACTTCACTCGGCTTAATATCGTTCAACAGATACTCTCTTTTTGCCTTAGAATGGATTTTATCGATGTATGTTTTATATCCTTCGATTCTTAAAGCCATATTTTCCCAATTATTCTTTTTTGCACCTGTTGACTTTTTAGCCATGATGTTGCAAAGTGCTAAGTCAAATGATAAATCAATCATTACCTCCTCCTTGAATAGGTCGTTAAGGCTATCCGTTTCTCTCTCTTCCGCTATCTTAGAACGGGAAAGGGTCTGCATCTTCTTGAACGCTTTCAGTTTCGAATCCTTCATTTTTCTTGTTGTTAAGTGTTGATAATGTTTGTTGAACTGGTGTGCCTTGTCCTGTTTCATTCGCTATTGGATTACGTTCGCCAACTTCAAACCTAGTGTAATTCCAAAACTTGAATATAATAGGTCG
>Ga0031658_1000176_pt1 | contig 10333 bp, 3 predicted proteins | sample FrelakmetPLP11PL_FD_55179 | JGI IMG/M metagenome (GOLD analysis project Ga0031658, IMG submission 55179) | Freshwater lake sediment microbial communities from the University of Notre Dame, USA, for methane emissions studies - PLP11 PL | ecosystem: Environmental > Aquatic > Freshwater > Lake >...
CATTTCATTCCCCCAGATAAAAAAAATAATAAATATAAAAATAGTTTAGAAGATTTAAGCTTATATGGAAATGGCGGAATCCGCTGCAATAAAGTAACCAAACTAGTTGGTGTAGACATGGATTTTTATAGGACTGTTGAGCACAGTAAAGGAAATAATTCCGTAACAGCAAGATCACTTAATGAATTAATCAGTTTAGATTTAATAAAAATAGAAAATTCTACAGGAGTTCAGCATTTTTGTCACAAGCATTTGGCCTCAATTTTTGGGGCAATCCCAAGACAATCGGATTCCAATTCTTTAAATTACAATTTGTTTGCTTGTGCGCCATTTTTTGCCGGCGATGTCATTGCTACATTTTCGCAAATAAGGTTTTTTACTAGTGCTCTAAAAAACCACGAAAACGAAGATTTCATCGATATTTCCCCAGTTTCAATGGCAAATGAAACAGAAACAAACATAAAAACCGACGATCGGTGCATCAGAGATCTTGGGGACTACATTTCAGATCCACGCTCTGTTTTTTTGCCGAGAATAAAAACCCCGAAACTAGGCAAAAAAAATAGTATTAAAAATTTTACTTATAATGTGCCAACAGGTACCGGTGTCCCAGATTGGGTTAAAAATAAATGTAATGTAAAAATACAATTTATTGATAAAAAGTATGCTATAGTTGCAATAAAAGATATATACGGCGCACCAGGAAAAGAGAATGAGGTGCAGCTATTTGCAGATTTTGGCGATAATTACTGGACAAAAATGAATGAGCTTGGAAATAAAACAGTGCTAAAACACTATAGAAACAGGCCAGTAATAGGTTATGGTGATTCAAGTAGTCCCGCAGCCGATGCTGTAAAATATACTGCTGAACTGGAAAAACATCTTTTAGGAAATTTTGAAAGCAATTACTATAGCAGTACCAAAGCTAAAAAATTGAAAAGAAAGCGCTTGAATACGCTTGAGTTGCTATTAAATTTTTAAATTCCAAAAATTATTAAAAAAATTAATATATTAAAAAAATTGCAATGGGCGGAAAAAAAAAGGGCGTAAAAACTGGTAAACATGAAAAATGGGAAATAATAAAAAGAAGTACACAGAAAAATTTGCAAGGAAGTAGTTATAAAAAAGAAGATAAATATTTAAATCCAATTGTCTACAATGACATTGATCAGGCAATCAATTGGAAAATATCGCGCCCACTGAGAGTAATAAATACAAGAGAAAGTTCACAATTCCCTCTGAACGGCGGTACTCACCAGTGCTGTTTCCATGTGATTCCAAAGCGTGGTACGGTCGATGAGCTGCGGCGCTGCCGTCTCCTCAATAAGCTTGTTGGCGTTGATATGAATTTTTATCGCAGTGTTCAGCCGGAAGGCATTACTGCAAAGTCCATAAAATTCTACTTTGACCAAGGGAATATACCGAGGGAATTTATGTTTGGAAGACAATTTTTTTGCTGGCACCATTTGAATCTCATGTTTGGCACAAGACCAAGATTTATTGACAAGGACACTGACAAAACACTAGGGCTTTTTGCAGTTTCAAATATACCAAAAGGTACATTGGTTGCAGCATTTTCAAATTCAAAAATTAATGGTATTCCTGACCTTAATTACTTTAGGGATTTGGCTAATTATTGCACTGAAAGCGGTAGCGCAAATGCCGAAATAAAAACAATACAAATATCTCAGAAGGGAGATAAAAATACACTAAGTGCCAATTACTGCGTTAGTTATGTTCCAGTCGATGACGACGATGAATATAAAGATCACGGAGACTACTTTGATAAAAGTATTTATTCGGCCTTGGAACTTACTGAAGACTTAACTGCAAACCTTGAATTTCCAACTCAAATTTTTGTAAAAAACCTAAAAAATTTTAAAAAAAATGAAAATGATTTTACACTCTCGTATAGTAAAAATAATTTTATACTTAAAGTTTTTGATGAAAGCGACAATAGTGCTAAAATAGAAGACCAAAGCATTAGAATTAATAGAGGTAAAATTTTTTTAGAAGAAAGTGTTGACGCAAAAGCAATAGCTAATATTATAAAAAAACATGGCGAAAATTTAGTTTTCCTTTATTTTTGCCCAAAAACTATGCAATGTTTGTCAGACCAAGACATCGATAATTGCTTATCTATAGAAAATGAGCCAAACCAAGAAATACTATTTTTTTTAAACGCTTGTGCCGCTAAAAATAAAAAATCTTGCTTAAAAACATTAGTTAGTATTCATGATGAGCTACTAAATCAAATTGACGGCAGCGGCAGCAGCGACGACGACGAAAGCGGCAGCGACAACGACGATGGCGCCGGCAGCGGCAGCGGCGACGGCACCGACGTCGACAGCCAAAATTTTGAAGCAAACTACTTTGATGGAAATTTTTCAGCCGAATATTTTGACGCAATGACTCCCAGAGAGTACGAATACTTACGCTACATCCAATCTCAGGGTTCGCAAAACACCTCGGCACAGATATCAAAGATTTTGCCTACCAGATCATATATGGATGGTGATGAACGAGTACGGCTAAATGAGCCCAATAGAGCCATTGCTTATTTTAAACTCTTTCAATTGTACAGAAAAAATATTGATTTTAAGAATGAGTTGGCAAACAGACTGGATCAGTACCATGAAAAAGTAACAGAACAAGTAAAAAAAATTACTTATACACCTAAAGAAGAGTACACTGAAGAGGACATAAAAAATTTAATTGATAAATTAAACGCCGATCCAAATGAATACTTTAATGAAATTGTCGATCAACAGTACCGGAATGAAAAAGATATAAAAAAGCCTAATTTTCTCTATCAACAGACTTTAGCCTTACCAATGCTCCGTGGCGTTGGAACATCCGGTAGTAGCAGCGGCCGGAGTGAGGTTGGCAGTGTGAGAAGTAGCAGAGGCCGAAGCAGTAGTCATTGCGTAGATGAAGATCAGGTTATTGGATATTTAAAGTGGGAAGATAACTCTTGCTGGATTGATACTGCTTTAACACTTATGTTTAATATTGAAACAAACCTTAAAATAAATACAAATATAGAAGTAGTGTATAATGATAAAAATAAAAAAGAAGATCTTGACGTTACAGATCAGATTAATGAAACAAAAAATTTTTTTAAATCAAATGAAAAGAAATTTGTAAAAGAATTAGGATGGAATACAAAAATTTTTAAAAAAATATTTGGTGAAAATGCAAATGGTAAAATTTATAAAAAAGATAGTTACAATGATTCCAATGAATTTATGCAAAAGTTTATAGAAAATAGTTTATATCAACTAAGTCAACTTACAAAGTCTGATGATTCAAATTTTTATAAATTTGATAACACAAAAAAAATAAATAAAAATGATATTTTTGTAAATGCAGATTTAAATTCAAAAAAACAGAATTATAATTTAAATTTAAATTTATATATAAATAATGATAATAAAAATTATTATTTACAATCTTTTACAGAATATATAAATGATAACCATTACTGGTGTAATTTTAAGTATGCAAATCAATGGTACATAAGTAATGATATGAGTAAATGCATAAAAAAGTTATCTAATATAAAATCAAGTAATACATACACTACAAATAATATAATTAGAACATTAAGATTTGTTGAAGAAACTAAACTAAGTGAAATAATGGAAAAACAAAAACTTGCCCTGGATGAAAGAAAAAAAACTATAACAACAGCAGCTGCGCTTTCAACAATTGAAACTGGAGAAATTAAAAAAGCTGAGTATTTTAAAAATTTAACCCCTGAAAAGTCTCCAGCAATTTATGGTAATTATTATGAAAATGGAAACGTCAATACGCAAACATTTAAACAATTAGCTGAAATTTTCTCAAAAAAATCTGATAATGTTCTTTTTATTTACAATAATGATGATGCATCAATTAAACAATTTTTGGATGACCAGCATAATAATGATATAAATTGTTTACCAATATTTGTTAGTGTAGACGATTTAAAAACTATTGTACCCACTACTAATATTACTGTAAAACAATCAATTGATAATGATATTAAAACAATTGAAAATTTGGTAAATACTAATAAAATAAATACAATAATATTTAGCACCGATAAATCAATGCAAACACTGGGCCTTGATTCTGATTCAAGTGAAAATGTAAAAAAGTATATATTTAAAAAAATTCTTGCATTAGCAAAAGCTCCAGCGAAACCACTAGCGCCAAAAGTAAAAGCAAAAGCGCAATCAACAACTTCAAAAAAATCAACAGCATCAAAAGCATCAAAAGGGCAAAAAGAAAAATTTAATTTTAATAAAAATGTAGACTTACAGAATCTTTATTTAAATGTTAATACCAAACAATATTTAAATAACTTTATATTAAAGTATTTACACGATAATAGTGATTTTGATAGAGAAAAAAATGATGATTTAAATGTACTAGTAAGTGATTTGTTATATTATTCTGAGAAAATGCCAATATATAATACAACAGCAAATTATAATTCAATATATAATAGGCTATATGAAAAGGAACAGATAAATATAGAGGAAAATAGACAAAAAAATAGAAAAATTAATAAAAAAAATTTATATAAAATAATAGCATTTCATGGGACGCTATTTAAAGTAATGGATAGAATTTTACCTGCGTTGAAACTAAAGTATACTAAAAAGAAGCCTACAAATATAGAAAATTTAATTAGACAGTACGATTTAATTATAGGCTATTCGTCACTTGAAGCTACCGACAAAAATTACAAAAAAATATATGCTGACGTAAGAGAACAAGTAAAAAATTACCTAGAGGGAAACGCTATTACAAAAGTAAATGATTTGTTACCTTCATTTCAGCAAATAATGAATTATATAAGTAAAGATTCTACCGCATAATTTTATTAGGAGTCAGTAGACCGTACTGACTGAACTGCACGATTTGACCCAAGAGGGGATCAGCAGGATCGATCAAAACCTCAGGATCTATTGTATCAAGGAGAGCCCGACAGCGCCGCACGTTTGCGTAAAACTCGGGCGTCATACAGTACACGGCTGAGGAAGACCGCAGCACCAGACCCTGCTCCAGCATCCGGTAGTAGGCCACTGCAAACTGATCGCAGAAAGGCAGTGGACCAAACCGTGCGCCGCGCGTCGTCTCATAGCTCGAGGACATCGAAAACAGCCAGGAGCCCAGCACCAGGCTAGTGCCATGCAGGGTGCGCGCAGTCAACTCGTCGCGATAGCGCACCAGCAACTGGCCCATGTCGTTGTCGAAGCTCAGCGAGTCATCGTCCCCGAACTCGACCAGGGTATCGCTCACCACTCCCTTAAGATTCTCCAGGTCCCGGATCCGCCGCTCCAGCTCCTGGTCCGACACCGACGCCCGAGACTCACGCAGCGCAGTGGCCTCAATTTCGGCAAACTCCTCGGCCGTAAGCGGCGTCTTCGGGCCATTGAACCGGCTGGGCTCGTTGCGGTACTGCAGAAAAAGCTCCAGCGAGTACACCCGGGGGTTAACGGGAACGCCCGAGTAGCCCTCAAATGATACCGAGCTAAAAAAATTAACAGGGGCGTAGCTGGGCAGCCACTGGCGGAACGTCGGCAGGTCTTTGCGCGAGTACGTCGTAGTGACCGAGACGCCATGCGCCGCCACAAAGGCCTGGACGATGAGGCGCACAGTGCTGGGAGACTTCGAAGAGACCAGAGCGGCGAAGTGTGAGAGCCGGTTATCGATCATGCGCATCGACAGCGGCGTCTCCGGCACCGGGCACCTGGTGGGAATTTGGTAAAGCATCTGGCGCCAAGGCAGCGTCAAAAATATGGCGTAAATATTAAGATGCCGGACGGCAGCCGCGACTCTTATATCAGCTCCGGGGCCGTGGGACCTCTCAATCAAATTGTAGACATCAGTGCCCTCGACCGGACCAGTCTCCGGGAAATTTCGAGCGAGTCGTTGAAAAAACTCCCCGGGACGCTCGGAGTGCGCACACGTCCCAGTGGGGTCGGCAAACAGGTCGGTGGACGGAAGCGGGTAACAGTCGTCGCAGAACTCAAAGGGCCCAAATAGCGTGCATCCTGCCTGCGTCATCGTCCAAAAAAATAAAAAAAAAAATTAAATTTTTTAATTTTTTGTTTTTTCTTTTTTTCTTTTTTTCTACTGCAACAACAATTCTCCACTTTCTGTGCAATGCAAGAGGCTACGGAGCACGTTTTCGAAGGCCTCGCCAGTGCCCTCCAGCACCTCATCAAAGATTTTGTGAACGGCAATAGCTTGATTGCCCACCACCTAGATTCCTACAACCACTTTATATCCACTATAGTTCCTAACATCCTTGAGGAACTGGGAAATTTCAACGCCAACGTCAAATCAGGCGGCCGCCACCACATCGTCTTTAGCAACCCGGTATTTGAGCCCCCAACTGTCCGCAATTCGGACAACCGCGTCTACCCACTGTGGCCTTCAGAAGCCCTCCAGCGCAAACTAACGTACGCCCTCGGCTTTTACGTCGACATTGTGCACCGGCTCTACGACGCCGCCGGCACTATGCTATTCAGTCGCACTTACAGTCATTTTATGCTGTGCGCAATTCCTTGCATGATTGGCTCCGCCTTTTGCTACCTGCGACAGCGACAACCCGAACTGTACTGCAGCCCCGAAAAAATGGTGGGATTTTACACCGGCTACTTTATTGTCTCGGGCCAGGAAAAAATTCTAATTAGCCAAGAAGCAATGCGCACCAACTGGCCCTGCTGTTCTCTGTACGCCGCGGAAACGGACCACCGCAATGCCCGGCTTGAATTGNGAGCCCTCAACACTGAAAAGTGGCGAAGCACCAGCACCCTTAACATTTACCTGGCCCGAAATCACCGCAAAGGCATTTCGCTTGTTGTGGCAATTCCATTTGTTTCGGTGTCGATTGACGCGTACATTGTTTTTTTGGCATTGGGCATTGAGTCCCTTGAAGACATGGTCAATTTGTGCAATAATAACGAAGACACTGAAGATCGGGAATTTATTGAAAAAATTTTAGATGCCCAGGCTAAAGCGTTTGCCAGCAAATGCAATGGTCCTGTGGGAAAACTGACGGCCTTTGACTACATTGCGCATCTGCATGGTAAAATTGCAACCAATGCAATTAAAGCGTCCGTTGACAATGCTTCCGACACGGCTGTTGATATTCTCGACATTGAGGCTCCAGCAATTCTTCCCCCGGAAGACGGTGACGACAACGAGGCCATACCTGCGATTGCCGTGGATCCCGAAGAAGACTTGTCACTAAAAACAGCGTTTCGCCAGGTTTCGCATATTTTTGACGTTGAAGTTTTTCCCCACCTGGGGTTCGACGAGTCCTGTGCCTTGACAAAAGCAAGGTTTTTGGGCGTATGTATGGCAAAAATTGTCCGCGTCTTCTCCGGAAAACAGGAGCCCGACGACCGAGACCAGTACATGAACAAGCGCATCCAGCCAGCCGGCGTCCTTTTGGCCGTTTTGTTTCGCCAACTTATTCGCCGCATGCTCAACCAACTGGCTCTCCATCTGGGAAAAATCCCGCCAGGTAGAATTCAGTTTGAGCACATTATTAATTTCTGCGAATTCAAGCAATTAACAACATCACTGCGCTACTCACTGGCCACTGGAAACTGGGGAATCCTCAAAGCGGGCTGCAGCATTGTTGGGGTTTCGCAGCCGCTGTTTCGTGATTCGCGCACCGGAACTCTTTCGCACGGGCGACGCTTCAGTTCGGGACTCAATCGTGACGGCAAACAGTCCAAGCCGCGGCAGCTGCTTGAACGCCAATGGGGAGTCGTTTGCCCCTGTGAAACGCCCGAAGGCAAATCGTCTGGTCTTGTTAAAGCTCTGGCACTCCTTGCAGTTACTCAAATTTCCATTTCCGCCCCGGTTTTAATCAAGTACCTGTTTCGCTACATTGCTCCTCCTTTACTCGTCCCGATTGGCTTTGCCAGTATCAAGCTGCAGCAGTACGTCTTTGTTAATGGAATAATCATTGGGACAACTAACGACGTCGAAAGATTTTGCCAACGGGCCCGCTTTCTTAAACACAGGGGCTATGTTTCTCGCTTCGTCAGTATATCGGCCAATGACTGTGGCGTTCACGTGAACTGCGACGCCGGAACGCTGACTAGACCTGTATTTCATCTGGAGTCGTTGCGGCGTTTTTTTAAAAGCAATCCAGATTACGCCAAGCGATTTGCAACGCCGGGCATTTGGAAATACCTCATGAAAATAGGCGTTATTGTTTTCATTGACAAGGCCGAAGACGCTCATGTGCGAATTGCGCCCAATGTTTTACTGCCGAGCGTGCTATCCGGATCTGGGAGCCACAGTGCCGATGTTTTTGAGTATTCGGAAATTCATCCCAGCGCATTTCTCGGTCTGCTTGCCAACATGATTCCCAACGCCGAGCACAACCAGGCGCCGCGAAATATTTACTCGGCTTGTATGGGAAAGCAGGCCACTGGCATTCCTCACCTTGATTTTCTGGAACGAGTCGACCCCACATCTTATGTTCTTTGCTATCCACAGCGTCCAATNGTCCAAACGATGGGCGACACTCTAGCCAATATGGAGACAATGCCCGGCGGGTGCAATGCGGTAGTGCTGATTGCGACGTATGACGGTTGGAACATGGAAGACGCTGTGATTTTTAATAAGGCGTCGGTAGACCGGGGTCTTTATAACCTGAATATTTTTCGCACCTACTCTGACGAAATTTCCAACAATAGCACCGACGCCCAGAAATTCTGTCCTCCTAATTTGTCAGTAACCCAAGCGATTCGCGCAGAGAGCTACGAACGCCTCGACCCTGAAGACGGCCTCTTGTCGCCAGGAATGCGGGTGTGCCACGGAGACCCAGTCATTGGAAAAGTAGTAGTGACGGATACGGCGCTGGGCAACGGTCAGTCCGATAAAACCCAGATGGATCGCTCAACGATTGCCAAGCACCAGCACGATACCGCGGTAGTGCACAGTGTCGCGATTACCACTACGCCCAATAACAACCGGCTCGCTCATGTAACAACGGTGTCGCAGCGGCTGGTGTCGGTGGGCGATAAATTTGCGTCGCGTCATGCTCAGAAAGGAGTTTGTTCGGTGCTTGTCGACCAAGAAGACCTGCCGTTTTCCATGATTGACGGAATGGTGCCCGACATTATCATCAGCCCGCACGCCATTCCCTCTAGGATGACAATTGCCCAGTTGCTTGAATCAATTGTTGGTAAAAACGCGGCCTTTGCCGGAAAAATTGCCGACGCTACGCCGTTTGTAAATCATGACATTGAAAGCGTTAAAAAAGCTCTACGGGCCCAAGGTTTCAAAGACTCGGGGAAGCAGCAATTCATCAATGGAAAAACTGGGGAAATGATGCAGGGAGAATTATTCATGGGCATTGTGTACTACAATCGGCTCAAACATATGGTTAAAGATAAATTGCATGCGCGAGCCAAAGGTCCGGTGCACGATTTGACGCGACAGCCGCCGCACGGTCGAGGACGGAACGGTGGGTTTCGGTTGGGCGAAATGGAGCGCGATGCAATGATTGCCCACGGAGCCGCGGCTTTTCTTAACGATCGCTACGTCAAGAATTCAGATGAATTTAAAACAGTCTACTGTAAAAAATGTGGGCAGTTTGCGACGCCCGCGAGGCCATTTGACGCCAAGTATTCGTTTGACGCCCAGGAGGCGCACTGTCGGCTGTGCGACAGCTCGGAGAACGTTGTGCCCATTGTTCTGCCCTACTGCATGAAGCTGCTTGTCCAGGAACTGCAAGGAATGAACATTTACACTAAACTTTTTCCACAATAAAATAAGAAAAAATTTAATTAAATTTTATAAAAATGGAGTTTAGAAACCCTCACAAAGTATTGAATAAAATTTTCCATCATAGTTTGCTTAATACTATAATTCCAGGTACGTTAACAGTTTCCTGCTATGCAAATTTTTTTCCGGTTTGCTATATAGAGAACAATCAGCTGGAAGGATTGGACATTGATATTATGAAAGAATTCGCAAAACGCTGCAAGCTTGAAATAAAATTTATAATAAAACCCAGTTTTCTTGATATTTGGTTTGATCCAGTGCGTAATATTTCCGACGTAGCAGTTGGTGGAATTGGGATGTCCGATAAACGCTCACGGGCTGATACCGAGTGGACAATTCCTTATTTTTATGTGAAACGAACCCTCATTTACAATAAATCAGACCCAATACTAAACTTTCCCGAAGACGTAACCCGGACAATAAGGGGAACGAAAGGATCAAATGGTTGGTTGGATGGCAAGCAAAAATTAGGCTCAAAAATTAAATTATTAAAGGAAGGAAAAAATGACCAACAAGACATCCG
>Ga0031658_1000178_pt1 | contig 10248 bp, 5 predicted proteins | sample FrelakmetPLP11PL_FD_55179 | JGI IMG/M metagenome (GOLD analysis project Ga0031658, IMG submission 55179) | Freshwater lake sediment microbial communities from the University of Notre Dame, USA, for methane emissions studies - PLP11 PL | ecosystem: Environmental > Aquatic > Freshwater > Lake >...
CGAAGCAAGCGTGGCAGAACGAAGTGCCGCGGATGGCCGTGTTCCTAGAGAGAATTGGAGATGAAAAGCAGTTGATATCTCGAGCGCTGCATGATCTCGGACCGACCANAGGCCGGCCACAAGGCATCTTGCTCCAGCGGCGAGGAATGCGCGGCTGATACCGGCGAGTTCATCGCCCGCGTCGACCGAGTTGCGTCCGGTCTCGCAGCCTGCGAGGAACACGACTTGGGCGTCGAGATCAAGGTCGACGATATCGCGCACCGGCATCCAACCGTCGGCGAGCTTGAGTCCAGACGCGTTGGGAAGGGCACCGATAAAGCGCCCGTGGCAAGCGAAGTGAACCATCGATCGGCCACGCACAGCTTCGCGGACGCGCGCGATGGTCGCGGACGATCCTTCGAGCACATCAGTGCTGCGCTGGGCGGCAAGCATCTTGGCCTCGGCATCGATCAGCGGAGCGAACTCGTCGGAAACCGCGATCACCAACGGCCGGTCGGTCGAGGCGCGGCGAAGCGAGCCATCGGCACAAGCAATCGAAGCACTCGGCGCGGTCTGAATCTCGAACCGCTCGATCAGATAACGCTCACCATCAAAGAGTGCCGAGAACGGCACCGCGTGCAGCGGACCGAAGGGCACGATCACAAGGCGCTTGGCCTCGTTGATGGAGGGATTCTGCTCGATAATCGGCAGCAACAGCATGTCGTGCAGCGTGCGCGAAAGCGCGTTCACTGCGCGAAGGCTGCGCGCATCGGCACTGCGCACTCCGGCTCGGAGCTGGTAGAGGAGTTTGTCCACCAGTGGTCCCAGATCAGAGGCGTGTGCGATGCAACGCACCGACGAGAGAACGCCGTTCTGCGCAACGAAGGCCAGAAGCTCTTCGCCAGCGATGAAGTAGGCAACCATCGCGTCGTCATTATCGAGGCGCGCCAGCACTTGGCTGGTATTCATGGGTTTGGCAAACAGGTTTGCAACTCCATGCGCGTTCTGATTGCCGTCGAGCAGTCGTTCCAGTTCCTGCTCGGTGGAGCGAAGATCTTCGAGTAGCTCGGGCGAAACGCCGCGGCGCGTGCCGGGTTCGGAGGCGTCGCGCCCTACGCTCGCATGCAGTGTTGAAAGGCGCGCGCGCAGACGAGTGACTTCGTCGTTGGCTTGCGTTGCTTCGCCGGCAACAGCGGTCGTGCGGTCAATCGTGCGGAGCACGGCGTCAAGCAACACGCGGCTGCGCGCACGCTCGACGGTCAGGAAGGCGTCGGCAATGCTCTTGGAATCACCGCGGGCAAGGAGGTCGAGCGCCAGGTCCTCGTACACGCGCAGGCGAGACGAGGCGAAGGCGGAGCGCAGACGATCGGCGGCGAGAGATCCGCGGAGTTCCTCAGCGAGACCGATGGCGTGTGAAAGCGCGCTGATCGCGCGATCAAGTCCGCCAAGCGCGCGCTCGGAGTCTGCTTCAATGAGTGCGGCGTCGATTTCAACGGTGCGCACGCCAAGAGTTGAGGCGCCGAGGCGGGCACTCTTGGCAGTATCAAGCGCTTGATTGTTGTTTCCCAGCGCGAGTTGGGCACGAGCTTCGCGCACCAAGGCGCGCGCGCTGTCGAGTGGGCTGGCGTCGCGCAACGCGATGGCAGCGAGCGCGGCTGATTCAACAGGGTTTCCTTCGCGCAGCGCGAGCTCGCTTGCGACCAGCGCTGCGGCACGAATGCCACGCGCGTCGCCGATTTCTTCAGCAATGGCGAGTGAACGCGCGGCGGCCGGCTTGGCCTCGCTCACACGCTCAGCGGCCGCTAACGCACGGGCGCGGACCAACAGTCCACGCGCCATTTCCGCCTTGAGTCCTTTGCTCGATGCCGTTGCCAACGCTGCATCAACCGACTCGAGCGCTTCGCCGTGGGCGCCAAGCACAGCAAGTGCCTCAGCCTCTTCGAGGAGCAGTCGTGCGTGATGACCAGGCGCNATGTCGGAGATCATCCGCGACGCGCGGGCGAACTCGCGCAGCGCATCGCCAAATCGACCTTCGCGGGCGAGGAGATCGGCGCGGTTTCCAATGACGACCGCGTGGGCAAGCGGAAGNTTGGAAAGAAGGCTTTCCGCNCGNTCGAATGCGCCGTGCGCTTGCGCCATGCGATCAAGCTGCAACAGCGTTTCGCCGAGCGTGTTTTCCACAGTGCCGCGTGCAGCGGACTCTGACTCGGGAATTCCCGACAAGGCCCGTTCAAGGCAAGCAATAGCGTCCTGTTGCTCGCCACGGATCTTGTGCACGTTTGCAATATTAAGTTCTGCCCGGGCCGCGAGGTCACGGCGGCCAGCGCCAACGAGCGCGTCGCGCGAAATGCGCCCGCGCTCAAGAGCGTCCGCTGTGCGTCCAAGCTTCGCCAGTGCGTGCATCGAAGCAACACCGGCGCGCGCCTTTTCAATTGGATCGTTCGCCGCATCGGCTGCAGCCTGCGCNTCGTCAGCGCGGNCCAGTGCCTCATCGAGGCGGCCNGAGTAGGCAAGCGCTGGAATCGTCGCACGCAGCGCACGCGCCACCGCCGACAGATTGTTCAGCGCGCGCGCAGTTGCCGCCAGCGCCTCACCGACGCTCAAGGCTCGGTCAGGTGCACCCGCCGCAATGCGCTCACATTCATCACCAAGGGCCAGCAGGGTTGCGGCCGCGCCACGCGCATCACGAGAAACCGCATCTGCGCGCATCGCTTGCGCGAGCGCCTCAAAGGCGGCAATATCGAGTGATTGCGGGTTGGAGTTCATACTGCTGCTCCTCCACGCATCGGCGCACTAGGGCCAAGCGGTAGGACGATGGTCGGATGCACGGTGCTGTCGACAGCGCGCGCGCTCACGACAACTTCGCATGATCCGATTGGCAGGTTGATCGCGAACATACCGAGCGCATCGGTCGCATCGGTCGACAGGACGACGCCATCGGCATCGAGCACCGCGATGATCGCCTTCACAGGCATGTCGTCGCCACGCATCACTTCGCCGACCAGCCGCACAATGCCGTCTTTGGCGACGGTGCGCTCTGCGCGAATCGTGATTTGCGCCGTGTCTACCACAGCTTCGAATACATCGGCTCCGTGGTCGTCACGCACGCCGGCCAGCGCAATTCCATTGTCGGGGTTCAGCCACTCGAGCACGACGGCGCCCGCGCGGTCGAAGATCTCGCCCAGCATCGTGATCGGCGAGCGCGATTCGGCGCGACGCGGTGCAAGTCGAGCGCCAAGCGCCTTGGCTCGCATCACTGTTTCGGCTGACGGCTCGTGCAGCAGATCGCCCTTCATGGCAAACACCGCACTGGTGAAGGTGGAAAGCAACTTGCCGACGCGTGGATCACGCGTCGCGGCCGATTGCACCTCAGCCATCAAGGCTGGTCCGGCAACGCCCGACGCGGCGTCTGCGATCTGTTCGATCGAGACTTTCCTGCTGGGGGTGGAGTTGGGTGTGTGGTTAGTCATTGCTGTTGCGTCCAAATCACGGACTTGTCGAATCCGCGACGTCTGGTTGAGGGGAGCACCCGGTCGTTCTTGAAATACAACCATCGTGGGGAAATGGTCGAATCGACAGGAGTTGCGCACTTGCGTTCAATCGTCTTCTGCTTCAGAACTCACCGACGGAGTGGCATCCGGCGCGTCCGCAAACCCCATGCGGCTCAGTACAACGGTCAGTTTCTCCAGGCAGCGGGCTCGGGTTGGACCGATAGAACCCACCCGAATGCCGATTTTTTCGGCGATCAGCGCGTAGTTAGGCTCGCCACCCGCGCCGAACAGCGCTTCGAGCAGATCCTTGCATTTCCCGCCCAGCCTCTCGAGGCCCTCGCGAACAAGCTGCTTCTCCAACTGCGCGCGACTTTCAATCGAATCTTCGCGGCTATCGACGGGGTCCATCGACTTATCGGGATCCGAATCAAGCGACCGCGCGCGCTCTGCTGACTGGCGAGTTTGGCTCGAGATCCGCCAGCAGCGTCGCTTGGTCGTGGTGACGAGCCAACTTGCAAGGGCGTTTTCGTCGTGGATCCCGTCGATGTTCGTGATCAGAGTTGTGAAGACATGTTGGAAGATGTCCTCAGCCTCTTCGGTCCGCATGCGGTGTTTCACGATCACCGACCACACGAGGCGGCGATAACGCTCGACCAACAGCGACCAGCCGGCGGAGTCACCGCGGCGGCAGCGCAAGAGGAGGTTGGGATCAGATTCAAACGACGACACGGGTGGTCAGTGTAAACACGAGAAACCTGAGGAAAGGTGTCGCCGGCCAGTCGGTTGCCGGCTTCCCAGGTTCAACCCCATCGGCAAATCGACGCCATTGGCGCGAGGCATGCTTGGATTCCCACCATCATCCGCCATCATCCCCAACCGTTCGGTCGCGTAGTCGATTCATGTGGTCCGACCGACGGTCCGACTATTCGTGCGACTCAGGTTTGGCGCTGCTCCCACCAGCCCAGGCACACCAGTTCTCGGCGCGAGCCACGGTCGCAGGATGGTTGTTGACCATCGAAGCAGGGAGAAATGCGGCGACCAACGAACGATGGGGCAAGGGACCTTGAAACTCGCCTCATCGAATCCCGTCGATTTCTGAGACAACGCCCCCATGGATGGCATTCGCGGGCCCGTGAACGATGACTGCTCTGACCTCGCCGCGCTCGATACCGGTGACCGGGAAGCGGGCAGACGGATCTATGACCGACACGCACCTCTGATCTTTGCGCTGTGCCGCGACGAAACAGGAGCGCGTTCGCGTCAGGACGCTGAGGACGCCGTNCAGGAGACCTTCCTGCGCGCCTTCCGCATGCGAAACCGTCTGACCGACTGCACCGGTTTCCGTCCGTGGCTCTACGCGATCGCCAGGCTTGTCTGCAAGGAACGCCGGACCTCGCGCGCNAAGGAGCGTCGCGACCTCGGCTACGGGCTCGATGCCTCGCGTGGGGCGTCGCGCGAATCCGCCAAGGAAGGGACCAAGCGAATGCCAAACCACACCATGCAAGGCCTGCTCGAGAAGGCCGGAGGCGCAAGTGCCTCCTCATCGCTCGAACAGCGCGAGACGATGGATCAACTGGGAGATGCGATCAACGCGCTTCCCGAGGATCTGCGCCTCGCGCTGCATTTGTTNTACATCGAACCAGACCCCGTCGACGCTGCCAAGCGCGCGCTCGGAATCTCCCGCGCGCAGTTCTATCGGCTCGTCACCCAGGCACGCGAACTCATTGCTGCGCAACTCACGCGCGAGGATCACAAGTCATGACCAATCAGATCAACCATGATTCGCGCGGCGACCAGACGCCTGAACCCGTTCGCGGTGATCGGCTCGACGCGATGTTGCGCGCCTGGCACGAAGACCATCGCGAAGGCGCGCGTGCCAAGCGCGACGAAATTCTCGAGCACATCGCCCACGCAACGCCTGCAACCAAAGTGAAATCGCCCAGTGTGCTTGCGCGCATCGGCTTCTCGCGCATCCTCTCCGCTGCGGCGGTGCTTGCGGTTTCTGCGCTGCTGCTCGTGCTTTTTACCAGTAACACCGAGCGTGTTGCCTTTGCCGACGGAGGGCTGGTGCAGGTCGCTGAAGGTGGCGCGCTCGACGCGCTCGACAAGGACGGCAACACGCTCGGGCCATGTCCGTTGCAGCACACCGATGTCAAGGTTGAGATCAGCGGACTCTTCGCGCGCACCATCGTCGAGCAGACCTACGCCAATCCGTATCCGCGCACCATCGAGGCCGTGTACACCTTTCCGCTTTCCAACCACGCTGCAGTCGATCGCATGATGATGATCGTGCGCAGCGGTGAAACCGAGAAGACAATCGAGGGCGAAGTGAAGGAGCGTTCGATCGCGCGCGCTATGTATGAAGACGCGCGCGAGTCGGGCTATGTCGCCAGTTTGCTTGAGCAGGAGCGGCCAAACATCTTCACGCAGTCGGTCGCGAACATCGAGCCGGGCGCGACGGTGAAGGTGCGCATCGCCACCATCGAGCTTGCGCGGCGCAAGAACGGCGTTGCGGAATATGTGTTCCCGATGGTGGTGGGTCCGCGTTACATCCCCGGCCACGCGGCGTCGATGCCGACTCTGCCCGATGGATGGGAAGTGCGCGAAGGCGTGGTGCTGCGTGCGCCTGCCGGTGTTGAGGTCGCGGTGGAAACACCGTTCGCGGCCGCGCGGCTGACGCAACTTCTCGAGCGCGCCATTCCAGTGCGCGCGCCGAAAAACGAAACNATCGATCAGTTGCTGCAACTGGGCGAAGGCGTGCAATTCAGCGCGAAATACGGCAATGGCAGCAGTGANCGCGGTGTGTACTTTCCCGCGCGCGGACTCGGCGAGCTCAACGGGCGCTTTTTCTATGCGCCGCTCGGCAAGGATCAGGGCNCGGGTTTCGCGGGCGACACCAATCAGGTTCCCGACGCATCNCGCATCACGCCGATGCCCGTGAAGCCGAGTGATCGCGCTGGTCACGACATCAGCGTCACNGTCACNATCGACTCGGGCGGCCCAGCAATTCGCGACATTGTGAGCGAGCTGCACGCGGTGACTCGGACGCGCGGCTCCGACTCGATGGAGACGGTCACGCTCGACGACAAGAAGACGATTCCCAACCGCGATTTCATCTTGCGCTGGAAGACCGCCGACACGGCGATCGAACCGGCTTTCTTTACCCATGTGGTTCAATCGTCGGACGCGAATGCCGATGCATCGGTGCAGGGCGGCTATTTCGCACTCATGCTTGAGCCGCCTGCGCGCGTTGCTCCGGCGGAAATTCGTCCGCGCGAACTCATCTTCGTGCTTGATGTCTCCGGTTCGATGAACGGATTCCCCGTCGAGAAGTCGAAGGCGCTCGCTCGAAAGGCGATCGCGTCGATGCGTGCGGGCGACACCTTTAACTTCATCACCTTTGCTGGCGCGACCAGCGTGCTTTGGCCTGAACCGCGCGCGGCCAACGAGGAAAACCGCAAGTTTGCCGAGGATTTCGTGAATGGTGCTTACGGCGCTGGTGGCACCGAGATGATGGCTGCGATCAACGCAGCACTTGTCCAGGATGGCCGCAGCGGGATCCTCCCCGCCAAGTTGCTCGANATGCCCGCCGACGGCCGCACTGTGCGCATCGCCGTGGCCCACAATGGATTTCTGCGCGATGTTGCCGGAACAACGCTCGACGCTGGCGAAGGTCGCACGATCCCGGTCGAGCTTTCGATCGCAATGCCAGCGAATCCAAAGAAGCTCGCGATCATCGTCGATGGCACTTGGGAAACCCGTGATGGAAANCGCTTGTTTTCCGCCAAGTCCGCGAAGTTTGAAGATGCCGATGCCCGCACNCGCTTCGTGTTCTTTCTTACCGACGGTTACATCGGCAACGATCAAGCCGTGGTTGCCGCCGTGGGTCAGAACGCGCGCGCCTCTCGTGTTTTCAGCTTTGGTATCGGCAACAGCGTGAACCGTTTCCTTCTTGAGGAGATGGCGCGCGCCGGTCGCGGCACTTGTGAAATCGTCACCTTGGCCGACGAGGCCGATGGTGTGATCGAGCGGCTCACCCGCCGCATCGAGTCGCCGGTGCTCACCGACATTGAGCTTGATATCTCGGCAAATCTCGGCATTCACGACCTCCTTCCCGCTGGCGATCATCTGCCCGATCTTTATGACCAAGAGCCGATCGTGCTCATGGGGCGCTTCGATCATGCGGCCAGCGGATCGATCACTGTTCGCGGTCGTACTGGTGCTGGCGCGTGGGAGCGCACCATTTCGGTGGTGTTGCCGGAAACTCAAACAGAGCATGATGTGGTGAAGACGCTGTGGGCGCGCGCCAAGGTTGACGCGCTCTTGCTGCCCAAACTTGCGGCGGTTGAAAACCAGTCGCTTGATGCGCCGACCAAGCGCGCGGTCATTCGGCTTGGCGAGTCGTACTCCATCGCCACGGCGTACACCAGCTTCGTTGCCATCGAGAAGAGCCGCGTGGTTGTCGGCGGGAAGCCGATGTTGGTCGCGGTGCCAGTCGAGTTGCCGGATGGCACGAATTGGGCTGGATTCTTCGGCGAAGGCGTGCGCCCCGTCGATGCGATCATCGCCGAGAGTCGCGGCAGATCGAGCGTTGAACTCGAAAGTCTTGCAAAGACAGCGTCGACGCGCGGGCTGATTTTGGATTGGACCGACTTTGATGGGTCGCAGCCAAACGCAAACGAGTACTTCGGCGCGCCGGCGGTATCGGCACCTCCACTGAACTCGCCAGTCGTGACCGCGACCATGCCAGCATCCACACCCGTGCCTGTGTCGGCGTCAGTGGCCGTCCCAAGTGGATCTGTTGCTAAGAATCAGCGCGAACTATTTGAGAAGAAGGAAGGCGGCGCAAGCGGAGCGGTTGGAGCAAGCAAGTCGTTTGGCGGAGGCGGCGGATTCGGTGGTTCTGTCGCTGGCGAGAAGGCGAAGCGCGATACAGGCGTTCCGCAGGTTGGCGGACGGATTGCGCAGCGACGCGCGGATCCGAGCGGGTCCGACTTTGCGCGCTTGCGAAGTGCGGCGGGAGGAGCGAAGCCAGGTTCGACGGCAGGTTCGACAGGTGGATTCGGCGGCAACCGTCCAGGCTCAGTCCCTAGCGCAGGTGCACCTGCCGCCGATGCGAAGGACAGCGCCGTTGGGGACCGGCGCGACCTCGACCGCGACCTCGACCTCGACAAGGTCCAATCGGACACAGGCGAGGTTCAACTCGAAGCCGCCGCCGCAGCCGATGGCGCTCCGAAGCAGGAACTTCTTTCGACCGCCGAGCGAGATCGCCTGGTGCGCGTGCTCGATCGCAGGCTCGTGCTGCTTGCAATCGCGCAACTTCTCGACAGTGCTGGCTCGGTGCAGGCGATCGCGGACGAACTGGGCTTGCGGCTTGAGAACGGCACGATCGCGCTGGCGATGAAGGTCGCACGGACCGACGCAGGCGCGATCGATCCGAAGATTCTGCAGGCGCTGCGCACGCTCGGCGCCACTGTGAGCGCCGAGGACGCATCGCGCGGACTCCTGATCGTGCGCGCCCCCATCTCGGCTCTCATCAAGCTCGCCGCAGTTGACGGGGTGAAGCGCGTCGAACCGCTTGCGACCAAGTAGTCCTCCCTCAGGTAGATCCAGTAAGTCACGGTCGGGCGGCACGCNAACGCCGNCCGACCTTGTTTTTGCGGCAATTGCAGCGAGAAACCAATCGGTTCGCCGATGAAGGCAACATGTCAGCCTTCGGNCCAACTCCAATNCCGGTGACCCCTAGCGCGGTACAGGCATCCTTCATCGCGCAGCACGCTTCGGGCGCNCGCGCGCGGGAGAAGTCCAAGCCGCAGGAAGCCGACGCCAAGCGCAGCACGGTGCGCGACGAGATTCGACTCTCCGATCCACTTGAGGCGCAAGCCGTCGACTCGAAGCCTGATGCTGTCGAGGAATGGAAGCATCAGCGCGGCGGAAGGCAGTACCACGATCCGCGCCTCGCCGCCGCAGATCCGCGCCGCATCGATGACGATGATCAGACTGAGCACAAGCTCGACCTCAAGGCCTGAAGCGCGAGCTTGACGCGCAAGGCCTGACGCGCAAGGCCTGACGCGCAAGNCCCGNCGCACCTCACTTACGTCGAAGCGCGCACGCCCAGNGTNTTGTAGATGCGCTTGGTCGCGCCGCTCTTGTTCAGCGTGTAGAAGTGGATTCCCGCGACCTCGTTGTCGAGTAGATCACGGCACTGCTCGGTTGCCCAGTGGATGCCTGCGTTCTCGATCGCCTCGGCGTCGCCTCGGCAGCGGGCGATCGCCTTAAGCAGCGGCGCGGGAAATCGGGTGCCCGCCGCGAGATTCGCCATGCGCTGCAGACCTGCGGCGGTCGTCACGGGCATGATTCCAGCCATAATCGGCAGTTTGACCCCAGCAAGTTCGCACCGCGCGCGCCAATCATGGAACGCGTGGTTGTCGAAGAACAGCTGGGTAACGATGTAGTCCGCGCCCGCGTCGGCCTTGGCCTTGAGGTGATCGAGCTGCACGATCGTGTTGGGCGTCTCGGAGTGTCCTTCCGGGAAGCCGGCCACGCCGATTCCGAATCCGCGCCCATTGTTCACCCCAAGCCGCTCGCCCTCGCGCTTGATAAAGCCAACGAGATCGGCCGCGTAACTGAAGTCTCCGAGTGCCAGGATGCGCGCCCCACCTGGCGGATCGCCGCGCAGAGCCAAGACATTGCTCACGCCGTTGGCGGCGTAGAGCTCGAGGATGGCGTGGATCTCGTCACGAGTGTGGCCGAAGCAGGTCAGGTGCGGAACCGGCTC
>Ga0031658_1000181_pt1 | contig 10150 bp, 6 predicted proteins | sample FrelakmetPLP11PL_FD_55179 | JGI IMG/M metagenome (GOLD analysis project Ga0031658, IMG submission 55179) | Freshwater lake sediment microbial communities from the University of Notre Dame, USA, for methane emissions studies - PLP11 PL | ecosystem: Environmental > Aquatic > Freshwater > Lake >...
GTTAAACGGGCAATTCCAAGGCGCAGCCCGAAGAACCGGTGCTGTCGGGTTGGAGAAGTGAATCACGTCGATTCGGCATGCGTCCAGTGACAATATTTCATNGCGGAGATAACATCCATGCATGGACATCGATATCCGCCTGATCCGGCACGTGCTGACGCTCGCCCGGCATCGCAACTTCGCGCGCGCCGCCGAGCAACTTCACCTTTCCCAGCCGGCCCTCTCGCGCAGCATCGCCCGGCTCGAGGAAACGCTCGGGGTCCCTCTGTTCGACCGTACGCGCGACGGGGTTATCCCGACCGACTACGGTCGCATCGTCATCGAGCGTGGGCAGGACATCCTGCGCCGCGGGCAGGAATTGAAACGCGAACTGGATCTCAGGCAGGGCCTGGAGGTCGGCGAGGTGTCGATCGTCGCCGGCCCCTTTCCCCACGCCATTTCGGCCGGCCCGGCGCTTTCCCGCCTGCTGGGTTCGCGCGGCGGGCTGCGCGCCCGGCTGGCCCAGCAGAGCCCGCGCGGGGCGGTCGAGCAGATCCTCGTCGGCTCGGCTGACCTCGCCATCGCCGACTTGCGCGAATGGGGCGATGATCCCCGCCTGNAACTCGAGCCGCTGCCTCAGCATGTCGGCTTCTGGGTCGCCCGCGCCGACCACCCGTTGGCCGGACGGCGCGGCCTGGCACTGGCTGACATCCTCGCCTACCGGCTGATCTGTGCCCCTCTGCCGCGCCAGCTCGTCGATTTCTTTGGCGATTTTCCGGCGGCCGGCCATGCTGACCTGGAAGACGGACTGTTCTACCCGGCAGTTTCCCTTGATGCGATCAGCTTCGGGCCGGAGATCGCGGCTGCTTCCGATGCGGTCATGCTGACCCCCATCGGGATCGTTGCGCAGGGGCTGGAGCGTGGCGAACTGGCCGTCCTCGACCTACACCTGCCGTGGCAGCGAACCTCTTACGGCTTCGTGACGCGGCGCGGTCGCACGCCGGCGCCCGCGACGCTCGAATACATGGCCTGCGTGCGTACCGTCGAAGCGGAGGCGATGGCGGAAGAGCGCCGCCTCCTCGAGCGCTACCTCGGATCCGGTTTCGCGGAGGGCGGCCGGTGAGCGGCCTTTCCCCGCCGCACCCCGGACAGCGGACGCTCGCCGCCTGGGTGGGCTACGACATGGCGCTGCACGGCTATGCGCTGATGATCCCGGCGGTCGGCTACGCACTCTACTTCACGTCCGTTGTGGCGGCCGGCGAGGCGCGGGCCAGCCTGCTGTGGTCGATCGCCGTCGCCATTCCGCTTGTCGTCTCGGGGCTGCTGGCGCCGCTGCTCGGGGCTTTGGCCGATGCCCGCGGGCGGCATCGGGCGCTGCTCATCGTCGCCACGCTCGCCTGTGCGGTGGCCACGGCGGCGCTCGCCATCCCGGGGCAGGGCGCCGTCGGTGCGGCGATCACCACCTTCACGCTCGCTCACCTGGCCTTCCTGCTGGCGGGCAGCCTCTACAATGCCTACCTGCCAAAGCTCTCGAACGAGGGCAACGTGGCGCGCATCTCGGGCCTCGGCTGGGGCCTCAGCTATTTCGGCAGCATCGCCTGCCTGATCCTCTGTCTGCCCTTCGTCGTGGGCGGCATTGTTCCAGGCGAAGAAGGGCGCTATGCAATAGCCTTCGTCGTCACCGCGGCGTTCGTGGCCGTGGTCGGGCTGCCCGCGGCTTTCGCCCTGCCGGCCACGCAGCCGGAAGGCGCGGGGCGAGGCAACCCCTACCGGCGGATCGCCGACAGCGTGCGCGGCTGGCGCGGCAGGCCGCAGATTCCGCGCTTCCTGTTCGGCTACTACCTGATCAACGATGCGGTGGTCACGGTCGTCTATTTCACCGGGATCTTCCTTCGCGACACCTTCGGCCTCAGCGTACAGCAGGTGCTCTGGCATTCGCTGACCTTCCAACTCATCGCCATCCCGGCCACGCTCGCTTTCGGCTGGCTGGGCGACCGCTGGGGCCAGCAGCGCGCGCTGCTGCTCAGCCTCGCCATCTGGGCCGTCGTCCTGCTGCTGATGGCGTTCGCGAACGGGCCGAGGGCGCCGCTGGCCATCGTCGGCTGCCTCGGGCTGGTGCTGGGGTCGACGCAGAGCCTGTGCCGAAGCATGTTCGCGCGCCTGTTCCCGAGTGACCGCGCCGGCGAATATTTTGGCTTCCACGCGCTGGCCGGGCGTGCGTCCTCCGCGGTCGGGCCGCTGCTCTTCGGGGTGGTGGCGACGCTGGCCGGCAGCCAGCGGGTGGCGATGGCGTCTTTGGCGATCTTCCTCACGGTCGGTGGCTGGCTGCTGCTGTCGGTCCGCCTGCAACGGGCGGCGCCTGACGACGGAGTCAGTCGCGCAGCTTGAGTTCCTGAAGAATGGTGGTCGAGATTTCCTCGATCGACTTGGTCGAAGAATCCAGCCAGCGGATGCCCTCGCGGCGCATCATTTTCTCTGCTTCGGCAATTTCGTACTTGCAGTTGTCCAGCGAGGCGTATTTGCTGCCGGCACGCCGCTCCTCGCGAATCCGGTGCAGGCGTTCCGGCTGGATGGTCAGGCCGAACAGTTTGCTGCGGTGCTTGTCGAGGGTTCCAGGCAGGAGGCCACGTTCGAAATCTTCCGGAATCAGCGGGAAATTGGCGGCCTTGAGGCCGAACTGGATGGCCAGATAGAGCGAGGTCGGCGTCTTGCCGCAGCGCGACACGGCGACCAGGATCACGTCGGCTTGCGCGAGGTTGCGGTCGGTGATCCCATCGTCGTGGGCCAGCGTGTAGTTGATCGATTCGATGCGCTTCTTGTAGTCGGAACTGTCGGCCGTGCTGTGCGAGCGACCGACGGTGTGGCTCGACTTGACGCCCAGCTCGGCCTCGAGCGGGGCGAGGAAGGTCTCGAAATAGGAGAGACAGAAAGCATCGGCCTGGTGGACGATGGTCGCCAATTCCGCATCGACCAGCGTGGTGAAGACGATGGCGCGCATGCCATCTGCCTCGCCCTGCGCGTTGATGCGGGCTACCGCGTCGTGGGCCTTGGCGACGTTGTCGAGGAAGGGAATGCGGATCTGCTTGAATTCCACATCCTCGAACTGGGTCATCAGACTGTGGCCGAGGGCTTCGGCGGTCAGGCCGGTGCCGTCCGAGACGAAAAAGGCGGTGCGTTTGATTTTTCTGGGCATGCTGCGCCCATTTTATCCGCTGTTGCGCAGTCCCGAGGCGATGCCGTTGATGGCGAGATGGATGCCGCGGGCGACGCGCTCGTCGGTTTCGCCCGCCCGGTGGCGCTTGAGCAGTTCGACCTGGAGGTGGTTGAGCGGGTCCATGTAGGGTGAGCGCAGTTGCAGCGAGCGCTTGAGCAGCGGATTGTCGGCCAGGAAGTCGTCCTGTTCGAGAATGGTGAAGAGGTGTTTGCGGCTCAGTTCCCATTCGGCCTTGATGCGCCGGAAGATGCTGTCGCGCAGTCCGGCATCGGTCACCAGCTCGGCATAACGCGAGGCGATGGCGAGGTCGGTCTTGGCCAGCACCATGTCCATGTTGGACAGCAGGCTCTTGAAGAAGGGCCAGGCGTTAACCATCCGGCGCAAGGTGGCGAGTCCATCCGAATTGGCCTGCAAATAGGCGTCGACCGCGGAACCGAAGCCGTACCAGCCGGGCAGCATCAGCCGGCATTGNGCCCAGGAAAATACCCAGGGAATGGCGCGCAGGTCCTCGATGCGTTCGGAAGGCTTGCGCGAGGCGGGGCGGCTGCCGATGTTGAGCGTGGCGATTTCCGAAACGACCGTCGACTGGCGGAAATAGGTGGTGAATCCGGGGGTTTCGTAGACCAGCTTGCGGTAGGCGGCGAAGGCCAGCGCCGAGAGCTGGTCCATCACCGGGTGGAAGGCTTCGGCCGGCTCGACGCGGTTTTCGTGGTCGGTAAGGCTGGCTTCCAGCGTCGCGGCCAGCAACACTTCCAGGTTGCGGCGACCGGTATCCGGATTGCCGTACTTGGTCGAGATGACTTCACCCTGTTCGGTCAGGCGGATCTGGCCGGAAACGGCGCCGACCGGCTGGGCGAGGATGGCATGATAGCTCGGGCCGCCGCCGCGGCCGACCGAACCGCCGCGGCCGTGGAACAGGCGCAGGCGGACGCCGTGCTTGCCGAAGATGCGGGCCAGTTCGATTTCAGCCTTGTACAGTTCCCAGCCCGAGGTCAGGAAGCCGCCGTCCTTGTTGCTGTCCGAGTAACCGAGCATGACTTCCTGTTCGTTGCCGCGCCCGGCGATCAATTCGCGGTAGGCGGGCAGGCTGAAGATGGCGTCCATCGTCGCCGCGCTTTTCTGCAAGTCTTCGATGGTCTCGAACAGCGGGATGATGTTGACGTCGAGTTCCGCTTGCTTGCCCGGGCGGAGCAGGCCGGACTCCTTGAGCAGCAGCGCCAGTTCGAGGAGGTCGGAAACGCCGTCGGTCTTCGAGATGATGCAGTTGTGCAGGGCGGCCGAGCCGTAGCGCTGGCGCAGTTCGCGGGCGGCGAAGAAGATGGCCAGTTCGCCCCGGGTTTCCTCGGAATAGTCCAGGTAGGGCGAGTAAAGCGGGCGCGGCGTGGCGATCTCCTCGACCAGCAGCCTGATGCGGTCGACCTCGGAAAGTGCCTCGTAATCGGGGCAGCGGCCGGCGCCGGCAAGCAGTTCGGCGACGCTGCGGGCATGCACTTCGGAATTCTGGCGCAGGTCGATCGGCGCCAGGTGGAAGCCGAAAACCTGCACCGCGCGCAGCAGCCGGCGCAGGCGGCCACCGGCCAGCGAGGCGCTGCCGTTCAGCTTGAGCGAGTTCGACAGCACCTTGAGGTCGGCCCGCAGTGCATCAGGGTCGTCATACGGAGTGGCCTGGCCGATTTCGTGGCGCACCGGTTCGACATGGTCGAGGGTGCGGGCGGTGGCGGCAACCCGGGCATAAATGCCGGACAGGGCGCGGCGGTAAGGTTCGTCGGCACGTTGCGGCGAGTGATCGGTGGAGCGTTCGGCGAGGTCATCCAGTTCCGGTGTGGTGTCGACCAGCAGGTTGGACAGCGGCAACTCGCCGCCGAGTTCGTGGATTTCGTCGAGATAGTGATTGAGCGCTGCAGCCGATTGCAGGCGCAGCGTTTCGCGCAGGATTTCGGCGGTGACGAAGGGGTTGCCGTCACGGTCGCCGCCGATCCAGCTACCGATACGGAAAAATGGCGGCAGCGCCCAGTTTTTTTCGGGATAGCGCTTGTGCAATTGCTGCGCAACCTGGACATAGAGGCGCGGCAGTTCGGTGAAGAAGGTTTCCTTGAAGAAACTGATGCCGTTCTTGACTTCGTCGAGCACCTTGAGGCGCACCGGGCGCAACATGCGCGACTGCCACAGGGTCAGGATGGCATTGGCGAGGCCGAGACGGTTCTCGGCATCCTCTTCCGGCGTCATGCGCAGTCGTTCGCGCTGGTCGAGCAGGTGGGCGAGGTCGCGGTGGTTGCGGATCAGGCTCTGGCGCTGAACTTCGGTCGGATGCGCGGTGAGGACCGGCGAAACGACGGCGTGGGCGAAGAAATCGACGACGGCCTCGGGCGTGATATTGCTGTCGGCTAGCTGGTCGAGGGCATGGACAAGGCTGCCTTCGCGCGGCGGCGAACCGGCCAGATCGTAGGCGCGCCGGCGCCGGATATGGTGCTCGTCCTCGGCGATGTTGGCCAGTTGCAGGAAATAGCTGAAGGCGCGGACGACGGCCTGCGTCGTGTCGCGCGACAGCGGATCGAGGAGGGTAGCGAGTTCGGCGCGGGCGGCCGGATCGCCCTCCCTGGCGAAGCGCACGGCGGTCTGGCGGACGCGCTCGACAATTTCGAAAACCTCATCACCTTCCTGCTCACGCACGGTGTCGCCGAGCGCCCGGCCAAGGAGCCGGATGTCGGTGCGGAGGGGTTCGTTTTTGTTGCTGTCGAGCGTATCCGGGGGCATTAATGTTTCCTGACTAGAAGTACCGAGGCGTCCGCTATTTTAGCGACTTGTTCGGCCACCGAGCCAAGAATCAGCCTCGCCAGGCCGCGCTGACCATGGCGGCCGATGACGATCAGGTCGCAGCCAAGTTCGCGCGACTTGTCGACCAGCACTTCCGAGACGCGGCGTTTCATCGTTTCGAGCAGTATGGTCTCCGCGTCGATACCGCTGGCCGCCGCCCGGGCGTCGTCGAGAATCTTCGCGCCGGCGCCGCGAATCGCCGCCATTGCGTGGTCGAGATTGAGCGTCGTGCTCACTGTGCGCTGGTGCATGCCCAGCAGGACCTCGTCGGCGACATGCACGATGTGCAGTTTGGCACCGGTGGCCCTGGTTATATTGATGGCTTCGTCAAGGGCGCAACGCGAGGTTTCGCTGTCGTCGATGGCGACGAGGATATTCCTGTACATGATTTTTCTTTCCTGAGTTGTTGAATGGGGTGNGGCGAACCTTAGCAAAAACCCNGCGTTTCGCCAGTTAGGGAATTCCTCAGCATGTCTGTTGCGGTCGACTGCATTTTTCGAGCAGATAGGCGATGGACTGGTAATTGCGCCCGGTTTCGGCGGTCAGGCCGATTTCGCAGGTGCGGTTGGTCGATATGCCGCAGGTGCAGTTGGCCGGCAGTTCCGCGTGGATNTGGCGCAGGGCGTGGCGGTTCAGCTCCGGCACGACAAAGCCGCGGTCGCCGGCGAAACCGCAGCAGGTGACGCCGGCCGGTTCGACGATCTCTTCGGCGCAGGCCGCGAGCAGGGTGCGCAGCTTGCCGTCGGCGCCGTTCTTCCTGACGCTGCAGTTGACGTGCAGGGCGATCGGGCCGCTTTCCTTGTTGATTACCAGCCGTGGCAGCAGCGCATCGACGGCGAATTCGTGGAAATCGTGGAGCGTGAGGCGACCGGCCAGGTGCTTCTGCATCCGGGCGGTGCAGGTGCTGGCGTCCATGATCACCGGGTATTTGCCGTTTTCCGAGGCTTTCATCAGCGCCGCTTCCAGCGTGTTCGACATCCCTTCGGCTTCCTCGGCCATGCCCTTGCTGGCCAGCATCTGGCCGCAGCACAGGCGGTCGAAGCCTTCCGGCAGGATGGGGGCGTAGCCGGCGCGGATCAGCAGTTCGCTGATCACATCCCCGAGCTGCGCAGTGCCGGATTCGGCAGGCCCGAAAATGCGGCCGCCACACGCCGGGAAATAGACCACCGGATCGCCCTGGACAGTACGAGGCAGCGCTGCCTTGCCGGCGTGCGGCATGTCTTTCTTCCAGGCGCCGCCGGAAACGCGGCCGAGGAAGTTGTCACCGAGGATGCCGGAAGCGGCATGGCCGACTTTCAGCCCGAGGCGCGAGGCGTTGGCCAGCGTGGCGAAATGTTCGCCGGTCCAGGCGTTGACCGCGCGCGCAGTGTCGCCCAGGCGCCGGCCGCGCAGGCGCCGGGTCAGGTCGCCGGTATCGATGCCGACCGGACAGGCCGTCGAGCACAGGCCGCAACCGGCACAGGTATCGAGGCCCATGTAGGCGTAGTCCTTGCCGATGCTGCCAGACACTTCGCCAGCGGCAGCGCGGCGCGCCAGTTCGCGGACGCTGACGATGCGCTGGCGCGGGCTGAGGGTCAGCCGATGCGACGGGCACAGCGGCTCGCAGAAGCCGCATTCGATGCAGCGGTCGACGATGTCCTCGGCGGCCGGCATCGGCTTCAGGTTTTCGAGATGGGCGTGCGGGTTGTCGTTGAGGATGACGCCGGGGTTGAGCAGGTCGTCGGGGTCGAACAGGCGCTTGATCGCACGCATCAGGTCGGTGGCTTCCTTGCCCCACTCCATCTCGACGAAGGGCGCCATGTTGCGCCCGGTGCCATGTTCGGCCTTGAGCGAGCCGTCGTACTTCCTGACGACGAGATCGCAGACGTCGTCCATCAGCCGCGCGTAGCGGTCGACTTCGGCCGGATCGCCAAAATCCTGGGTGAAGACGAAGTGCAGGTTGCCTTCCAGTGCGTGGCCGAAAATGATTGCCTCGTGGTAGCCGTGGTGGCGCAGGATGGCCTGCAGGTCGAGCGTGGCGTCGGCCAGCGCGGTGATCGGGAAGGCGACGTCCTCGATCAGCACCGTGGTGCCGGTGCGGCGCATGGCGCCGACCGAGGGGAAGGTACCCTTGCGCACCTTCCAGTACATCTCGCAGGTGGCGGGATCGGTGGAAAACCGCATCGGCTCGACGGTGGCGACGCCTTCCATGGCAGCATGCACGGCGGAAATTCGCTCATTTATGCCGTCGACCGTAGCAGCGCGAACTTCGATCAGCAGCGCGGCAGCATTCTCGCCCAGTTCACGCATGATTGCCGGCAGGCCGGGCTTGTTTTCGACCGAATGCAGGGCNGGGCGATCGAGCAGTTCGACGGCGGAAACCGGCTGCGGCTTGAGGCGGATGACCGCCTCGCAGGCGCTGCGGATATCCGGNAAGAAGGCCAGCGCGCTGGCCTTGAACGGATCCTCGACGACGGTCTGGTAGGTGATGCGCGAAATGAANCCGAGCGTNCCTTCGGAGCCGATCATCAGGTGCGCCAGTATGTCGATCGGGTCTTCGTAATCGATCAGCGCGTTGAGGCTGTAGCCGGTGGTGTTCTTGATCTTGAACTTGTGGCGGATGCGCCCGGCCAGCCGGGCATTGTCGCGCGTGTCGCGGCCCAGGCGTTCCAGTTCTCCGAGCAGCACCGCGTGGCTGTGCGAGAAGGCATCGACGCTCAGCGGGTCTTCGGTATCGAGCAGCGTGCCATCGGCGAGCATGACGCGCAGGCCGGCCAGCGTNCGGTAGCTGTTCTGCGCGGTGCCGCAGCACATGCCGGAGGCGTTGTTGGCGGCGATGCCGCCGATCTTGGCGGCGCCGATGGAGGCGGGATCGGGGCCGATTTTCTTGCCGAACGGTGCGAGGCGGCGATTGACCTCGCCGCCGACGATGCCGGGGCCGGCTTTCACCCTGCTGGCGTCGGCATTGATTTCGCAGGTGGCGAAGCCTTCGCCGATCAGGGCCAGCACGCCATCGGTGATGGCTTGCCCTGACAGGCTGGTGCCGGCGGCGCGGAAGGTGACCGGGGTTTTGTTCGCCCTGGCTGCGGTCAACACCGTTTTGAGGTCGTTTTCCGATTCGATGACGGTGATGACTTCCGGGATCAGGCGGTAGAAGCTGGCGTCGGTGCCGTAGGCCAGGCGGCGCAGTTCGTCGGTGATGACCTGGTGGGCTGGCAGCGTCCGGCGCAGGGCGGCGGCGACGGCGCTCAAGCTCTTTCCCTGAGCAGGTCGCGCAGTCGCTTCGGCGCTGGTTTCAGCGGGGTGCGNACAGTCGTCCANGGNCCCTGGTTNGCCGGCATCAGTCCCCTGAACCGACTCCCCAGCCAGGTCGCCATCCCATAGAGCGCAGGCGACCGGTAAACCGCCGCCCACACCCGCCAGATGGCCGTCACCCAGCCCTTGTAACCAGCCCCTTGCCCGCGCATCGCCGGCTTGGCATGTGGNGCTGAAAACGACTCTTCCCGCAGCCGCATCAGCAACTCCGGAATCGGGATCCGCACCGGACAAACTTCCGCGCAGGCCCCGCACAGCGACGAAGCCGTCGCCATCGTCGCCGTCGCCTCCAGCCCCAGCATGTGCGGCGAGATGATCTTGCCGATCGGGCCGGGATAGGTCGTGCCGTAGGCGTGACCACCGATGCGCGTATACACCGGGCAGTGGTTCATGCAGGCGCCACAGCGGATGCATTGCAGGGTCTTGCGCAACTGTTCGTCGGCGTAGGCCTGGGTGCGCCCGTTGTCGAGCAGCACCAGGTGCACCTCGGTCGGGCCATCCTTCTCGTGCGGCTTGCGCGGGCCGGAGATCATGTTGAAGTAAGTCGAGATGTTCTGCCCGGTTGCCGAGCGGGTCAGCAGCGAGAGTAGTGGCGGCACGTGCTCGAGCTTTTCGACGATCTTCTCGATGCCGGTGATGGCGACATGCACCGGCGGCGTGGTAGTGCACATCCGGCCATTGCCTTCGTTCTCGACCAGGCACAGCGTGCCGGTTTCGGCGACGGCGAAATTGACCCCGGAGAGACCGATGTCGGCCTCCAGGAACTTTTCGCGCAGCACCTTGCGGCCGATCTGGATCAGTGCGTCGACGTTATCGGTGTATTCGACGCCCGGCACCTTCTCGTGGAAC
>Ga0031658_1000182_pt1 | contig 10126 bp, 8 predicted proteins | sample FrelakmetPLP11PL_FD_55179 | JGI IMG/M metagenome (GOLD analysis project Ga0031658, IMG submission 55179) | Freshwater lake sediment microbial communities from the University of Notre Dame, USA, for methane emissions studies - PLP11 PL | ecosystem: Environmental > Aquatic > Freshwater > Lake >...
TGGCTCTACGCGCTCGATTGCGGTGCATTCGGTTGCAGCGCAGGATGGAAGTCCTTCGCGCAGATCCCGTCGATTTGCCGTCCGTCAGGCGATTGGGTCATGCGCGTGAGCTGGACTCCGCAGCAATGCGAGATTCCCGGCGCGTGCTGCCTGCCCAACGGAACTTGCCAGAGCCTCTCCAACAGCGCGTGCGTTGCGCAGGGCGGCGTCTTCAGCGGCGCCGGCGTGGTTTGCACCGCCAACACTTGCGTTGCGAATATCTGTCCGTGCTGCTTCGTCGCCACCGGTGGCTGCGTAACGCTCGCGCCATCGTCTTGTCAGGCCGCGGGCGGAATCGCTGGTCCCACCGGGCAATCGTGCACGGGTTATGTCTGCTTCCCGCAAGGCGCGTGCTGCCTGCCCGACGGTTCATGCGCGGGCTCGATGAGTCCATCGGCGTGTGCGGCGCAGGGCGGCGTTTTCCAAGGCAACGGCTCCGTCTGTTCCGCAGGTCTTTGCCCCGAGCCCATCGGCGCGGCGTGTTTTGCCAACGGGTTCTGCTTGCAGCTCACGCAGGCGCAGGCTGTGGCGGCGGGCGCGAATTGGGCGGGTCCTGGCACTACTTGCGTCGATGCCAACGCCAACGGCATCGCTGATGCTTGCGAGGCGGCGAATCCCGCCGACTTCAACGGCGATGGCATCGTCGGCGCGCAAGATCTCGCCATCCTGCTCAACGCGTGGGGAGCCACCAGCGGGCCGGCGGACCTGAACCACGACGGTCATGTCAACGCGCAAGACCTGTCCATCCTGCTCGACGCCTGGAGCTGATCGGACTTCGCGGACGGATCTGCGCGCGCAGCAAAGGGCGTGCACCGCGCACAGATTGCACAGATCGCACAGACCGACCATCAGTTTGGTTCGCTGATCATGTCAAGGACACGCCTGTTGCGGTGTTCACGGCTGGTGTCATGTTCAAAGGTCGCTCATCGTTGGGAGAAGATCCATGCAAAAAACCCTGCTCGCGTTCGCCATCGCGCTTTCATTCTGCGGCCTCGCCCACGGGCGGGAATCTTGCGGTGCGCCCAGCGGTCGCGATTGCATGAGAGTTCGCGCCACTCCAGGTTGCTCCGACGCGAGTTGCTGCTCGGCGATCTGCGCGCTCGATCCGTTTTGCGGACAAGTTGAATGGGATTACATCTGCCGCCAGTCCGCCGTCGAGCGCTGCTCGCCCGCAGTGGCGATCAATGACACGATGGATACGGCGATTCTGATTCAGACTGGTTCATTCGAGGTTTGCACCATCGGCGCGACTAACGGAACGGAGATTCGTCTGCCCGCCGGTTGCGGCGGAATGTTCGGCAACGACATCATTCACGATGTGTGGTTTCGCTTCGTCGCAACCCACACCGGCCGAGCGATCGTGAGCAGCTGCCCAGCGACCCGCCCAGGCAATTCCGCCGAATTCGACAGCATCATTCTGCTGCGCGCCGCGAGCGGCGAAGTGATCGGCTGCAGCGACGAAACTCTCGGTTGCGGCGGTTACGCCGAGGTCGATGTGCCGATCACCGCGGGCAACACTTACTTCGTGCAGGTTGGCGGACACGACATTTATGTTGGATTTGGAAGCTTTTCCCTCGAGCAGCGTGGAGTGCTTCCGCCCCCGTCTTGTCCCGCCGATCTCACTGCGAACGGCGTGGTAAACGCACAAGATCTATCGATCATGCTCAGCGGATGGGGCACGGCATCGGGCGATGTCACGGGCGACGGCCTGACCAATGCGCTCGACCTTGCAACATTGTTGGGCGCGTGGGGAACCTGCCCGTAGCCGAGTTTGTAACAATGCGGGCATGAAGGCGATCCTGTTTGCAATCTTGGCGGGGCTGTGCTGGGGTATTGGCGAAGCATGCACGCGCAGCGCGTTGCACGCGGGCCGAATCGGTCCTATCAGTGCGATCACAGTGCGCTCGCTGGTGGCGATCCCGTTGTTGGTCACGACTTACTGGTTGATGACGCGCGGCGCCGTCGGACTCAAGGTTGAGCCGCCGCTGGCGCAGGTCGACGCAACCACATGGGCGAAGCTCGTGCTCGGCTCGGGGCTGGTGGCGGGGGCGGTGGCCATGATTTGCTTCTACATCGCGCTGTCGCTCGGAGAGGTGTCGGTCGTCAAGCCGATCGCGTTCTCGATCGCTCCCGTGGTGGGCGTTCTTCTCGGCTGGCTCGTGCTCGGTGAATCCATGGACGCGCGCAAGGCCATCGCGATCAGTTTGATCGTGACCGGAGTCTTGGTGCTCACGACCTCGGGAAAGTCGGCAGGAACTTTGCCCCCCGCGGCGGGTGGTGGCGCGGAGTCCGAGCCAACAGGGTTGCGATAACCGCGACAGCAAACCGGTCGCGGTAAATCGGTGGACAAGCGCCGCGATTTGGGCGATACTTNGTTTCCGCTCAGCCCCCGCAATGAAGCGCGGGGGGCTTTGCACACGGAGAGGTGTCCGAGCGGTTGAAGGAGCTAGTCTCGAAAACTAGTAGTGGGTTCGCCTACTCGTGAGTTCGAATCTCACCCTCTCCGCTTCATGAAAAACCCGCGGTCGTTCCAACTTTCCAAGTTGAAACGAGCGCGGGTTTTCTCATTCGCGGAGAGTCTTGCGTCGTGCTTGCGTCCTGCCTGCGCCGCGAAACCACTCAGCGTGCCGGCACGATCATCGTGTCGTGGAGCCAGCCTCGGGTTCCGTCGGTGAGCTCAATCTGGGCCCATCCGGGGCGCGATTCGCGCATGCGGCACTCGGTGCCTTCTGGCAGCGTTTCCGCGAGGACAGTGTCGAATCCGTCGCCATTGCCTTTGCGCAGCGTGGTCGGCTCAAGGACGACCGCCGTCGACATCGACGCGCGGCGGGTCACATCGAGTGTGACGGTGAGTGCGACGATCATGGCCACCGCCATCAGGCTGCGGCCGATGGCGGGTCGATGGAGGATGAAGGCGATCGCTGCGGCCCACAGCAGCGCAACGGTGATGCTCCAGCGCACGAGTTCGCTGCTGAAGGCCCAAAGCTGTCCGATGCGTTCGAGACCGGAGGGCGCCGGGACGCCGGGCGAGCGGGTGACCTTCGCGCGCGCCTCTGCCAAGTTCGCTGCGATGCGGACGTCGCCGGGCGCGCGGGCTTGTGCGGCGCGGAAGTCGGCGATCGCAGGGCCGAGGTCGCCGGCACGAAGCAGCGCGTTGGCGCGATTGAAGAGCAGGGGAGCGGTCGCGGCGATATCGATGGCCTGCTCGAATTGGCCAGCGCTCTCGATAAAACGCGCGCGCGCGGCATCGTCGTCCTTGCCCGTCAGCTCGACGCCTTGGGCGTATGCGGCTTCGGCCTGCGCAACAATCACTGAGTTGTCAATGCGTGCATGCGCGATGAGCGGCAGCAGCGCGAACGCCATTGCCAGCAAGCCGATGATCAATCCCATGATCAACACCATGATCAACCCCATGCTCAACCCCATGCTCAACCCCATGCGCAGCCCGATGCGCAGTCCGAGGATGCTGAAAGCGCGCGTCATGGCTCCACCTCGCTCGCAACAAATTCAACGCGCGCCGTCGCCGCGTCGAGCTTGCGGGCGAGTGCGCGCGCAGCTTCGGCGTCAATCGCGCCGCCGAGATAGCGCGCGCGCTCGCACTGTCGCAGCAGTTGATCGGTCTGCTCGACGAGCGTCGCCTCGACCTTGGCCGATGCAAGGAGTTCGAGCACATCCTTGCGTGCCAGCCCAGTCCGGGCGTCGCCAAAGCGGCGTGCGATGAAAGCGATCAGCGTCGATTCGATCGACTCCGCGCTCGCCCCTTCAACAAGCAAGATTTCGAAGTGCGCAAGCGCCTTCTTGTGTCGTTGCGCCCGCGGATCACGATTGCGCCGCAGTCGACCAACGACGGCGGGCGCGAAGGCAATGGCGACTGGCAGCACTGCGGTGACCAGCATCAGCATGGGCGTCACCGTTGCGCGCGTCGCACATTCATCGACTGATGCGTTCGCCAGCAGCCCGCCCTCGACCTTGGTGAAAGTCGGCTTCGACGACGCCGCGGTTGCCAACGCCGCGTCATCGGTGTTGATCCGCACCACCGCGCTCGGCTTGACCCTCAGTGGAATCGGCGCGCTGCGCACCGTCTCGTACGCGCCCTTGGCCGGGTTGAAGAAGGAAAGTTCGACCGAAGGAATCTCACGCACGGTTTCGCTGAGCGCGCGAAGGGATTGAGTGAAGATCTTGCTGCGGCCTTCGACGGTGCCCGACGCGCTTTCGCTGGGAACGCGGAAACCATCGGCAAATGCAGGCTGATTCGCCAGTACGGGCGCTTGCAAACCTTCGAGCGCGGCAGTCGACGAATTGTCGGTCAAGCGCATGGTGATCGTGATCGGATCGCCCACAGAGACTTCGTTTGGCTTCGCCACCACCAGGATTTCGAAATCGCCGACCGCGCCGTTCCACTGTGCCGGTCGCGCGCCCTCGGGCAGCGGCAAGATGCTGGCGTCGATCGATTTGGGCGTAACACTCAGCGTGCGCGAGCCCGCAAGCGAAAGCCGATTTTGAAACACGAAATCGTTTCCGCGTTGCAGACGAGTTGGATACTCCATGCGCAAACGAATATCGCCGACAACGGGCGTTCCCGTTGCGATGGGATCGAACGACTTCGCCACCGTGAAGACGAGGTACTCCGCGCCATCGACCGTGCGCAGCTCGCCGCGCGGGCGACGGTTCTCCGACATCATCTTTTGCAGCGTTGGCCCAAAGACTCCCCACGACGAACCATCCATGCTGACCAACGACCAGATCGATTGTTCATCAAGAGTGATGCCGAGCGTTGCGTCGCTGAAACGCTTCACGAAGAGCTCAAGGTTGAGCGCCCCTTGCTGTCCGATGTAGAGGGTGGCCGGCGTTCCGGTGACGCGGGCAAACATAAGGATTGCCGCATCGGACGCGGTGATGTTGATCGCGATTGCCTTGGTGCTGTAGCGCATCCCATCGGCGTCCACAGTGAAAGGAGGAATGGTGAAGGTGCCGACCGTGGTCGCCAACACCTCAAAACTCAGTGAAACCGTGCGCTGTTGGGTGGCGCGGCCATTGATGTTGGAGAAGCTGGTTGATGTTTGTTCGCCAGGAAGTCGCTTGATCTCGAGGCCAGGCACTTCGGTGAAATGCGGCCCGTCGAACGACTCGAGGTTGATCACATTCACGCTCACGCGCAGCGGTTCATTGACGAAGCCCTGCGTGGACGCGGCTTGCGCGGTGATTCCCTGGGCGTGCGCAATCGAGGCACCGGTGAGTGCGAGCGCGATGGCGAGAATGATGTTCAGTACCCGTGTCATGAAGCGGTGCGCTTACCAGTCCTTGGGCGCGGGCTTGGTGCGCGCGCGCTCGTGTTCGAGTTTATCGAGAATCCGAGCCCGCTCGCGATCGCGGATCTTCTGCAGAAGTCGCTCGACATCCTGCTTGGTCATGGGCTTGGAATCCTGCTTGTCTTGAGGCTTGTCTTGCGGCTTGTCATCGGACGGCTTTGGCTGATCTTGCTTCTTCTCGTCCTTCTTCTCGCCGTCCTTCTTCTCGCCGTCTTTCTTCTGGTCGTCCTTCTTCTGCTCGTCCTTCTTCTGCTCGTCTTTCTTGTCGTCCTTCTTCTCGTCGTCCTTCTTCTGCTCGTCCTTCTTGTCGTCCTCTTTTTTCTCGCCGTCCTTGTTCTGATCGTCTTGCTTCTGCTCGTCCTTCTGTTGCTGCTTTTCCTGCTCTTTCTTCAGGTCTTTCAGCACGCGATAGGCGAGCTCCGCGTTGGCGCGGGCGTCGATGTTGGTGGGGTCGGCGCGGACGGCGTCCTTGAGTTCGCGCAGCGACCGTTCGAGTGATTCGATGACGGCTTGCTGAGCGTCGGGTGATGGCTGCGGGTTTTCGCCTGCAGTTTGCATCGATTTCAAGGACTGCGCGTAGCTGGTCGTTCCTCGGTTGTACATCGAACGCGCGGCGATCATGGCCTTGGCGTTGCTGGCGGCGGCGGCGAAGAGTTCGCCGGCAAGTTCGAATTCACCGGCGCGATACATGTTGACGCCCGCGTTGTAGACGCTCTCGGCGCGGGCATCGGGCTTGGTAAGCAATGCTTGGGCGTTGGCGCGCATCGTTGCGGCTGGAGAAACATCGTCCTCGGCGAGCACGATTGCAGTGGTAGGTGTCGCGGCCAGTGATGCGGCGATGAAGCAGGTCTTCCAGTGATTCATTGCGAAATCCCTTCCTTCGTGCGTGCGAGCAGCAGGGACTCTGTCACGAGCAACGCAAGCGCGAGTGCAACGAACACCTGAAACAAAGGCTGTTTGGTCGAAACCGCACTGCGTTGGCGCGTCTGCTTTTCAAGACCCGCCGACAGCAGGCCCGCGAGTTGCGCCATATCCGCCTGCTCAACGCCGGCCTCGACGAAGTACCCATTGCCCGCATCGGCGACCTGCTTAAGCAGCGACGGATCCATCTTCGACCACACTTCCTGGCCTTCATGCACAAGGTAACGGCGCTGCCCGCGCGCATCCACAGGAATGCGTCCGCCATCGCGCGCATCGCCGATGCCGATGGTGACCACGCGAATTCCAAAGTCAGTCGCCGCAACCGCGGCCGCCTCGACGGGCTCGCTTTGCATGTCCTCACCGTCGGTCAGGATCACGATCGCCTTGCCGGCACCGGCATCTTGCCTCGCAGCAGCGTCTTGCTCGGCGCCGCCGGAAATCGCGCCTTTTGAAGCTGTTCCAGTGAGGCTGGTGGTGGCAAGACGAATGGCGTCGCCGAGCATCGAGCCGCCGCGAATGGTCGCTTGCGGCGAGAGCGATTCAAGTTGGGTGCGGAAGGAGCGGTGGTTGAAGGTCAACGGGCAGCGCAGCGATGGAACGCCCGCGAACTCGATCAAGCCCACGCGATCACTGCCAACGCCTTCGACGAGGTCGGAGGCGAATTGCTTGGCCCGTGCGAGTCGATTGGGTGTTGCATCTTCCGCGAGCATGCTGCGCGAAACATCGACCACCACCATCACATCAACGCTGCGCTGCTCGACGGTTTCCAACGACTTTCCGCCGCGTGGATCCATGAGCGCGGGCACCAGAAGCAAGATGGCTGCGCCCAACAACACCGCGCGTCGCGTGCTGCGTGCACCGACAACGCCGGGGGCGATGCGCGCAAACAGTGCAGCGTCGGCCATGCGCGCGCGCGCGCCGCGTCGCCACAGCACGAGCCATGTCAGCAACGCAGCGCATCCAACGGCAACGATCAGCCAAAGCGCCGCACTGGGGCGGGCGAATTCGAGGCCAGTGGTCCAGGCCTCCATGGGATCGCCCATGCTGTTGTTCATGCTGTTGTTCATGCTGTTGTTCATGCCATGCTCCTCAGCCGAGTGCATGCAAGCACCGTTTCCGCCGTGAGCAGAATCATCGCCAGCACCAGCACCGCTGGAATTTCAATCGGCGCCAGCAGAGGCAGGTCAAGGTTGAAGCTCGCGACGGCCAGTTCGCGGTAACGCGTCTGCCTTGACTCCTCGATGTTGCTCTTCTCCAACGCATCGATGGTTTCGTAAATCGCGCGCAAACTGTCGCTGTCAGTGGCGCGAAAATATCGTCCGCCCGTTGCGGTGGCCATTTCGGTCAGCGTCTTCTCATCGATCGACACTGGCACGCGTTGCAGTTGAGTTCCGAATGGCGTCTGCACCGGCACATTGGCGAAACCCTTGGTTCCTAGGCCAATCGCGTAGATGCGAACTTCAGTCGACTGCGCGAGCGCCGTTGCCTCGAGCGGCGCCAGTTCGCCAGCGTTGGANTCGCCGTCGGTCAGCAGCACCAGCACGCGCGATTTGATGCGAGTGCGTCCGTCGCGATTTGCTCGATCNGATGCGTCCTTGAGCTTGTCGACGCCCAGTGCGACAGCGTCGCCGATGGCCGTGCCCGACTCGCTCGACTGGCGGTCATCGGGAAAGTCGATCTGCTGCATCGCCTCGATCGCAACATCATGGTCGAGTGTGAGCGGCACCAAACTGTCGGCTTTGCCCGCGAAACAGACGATTCCAACGAGATCATTCGGGCGTCCAGCGAATCCATCGCCGCCCTTGATGAAGCGGGTGGCCACATCCTTGAGCGCATCAAGACGATTGGCTGGTCGATCGTTGAGTGAGAAATCGAGCGCCTTCATCGATCCGCTGCGATCGACCACCAGTTCGATGGCGACGCCTTCGACGCTCGTGCGCGCGGATTCGCTTGGAATCACGGGGCGCGCGAGGGCGATCACCAGGCAAGCCAACGCGCCCGCACGCAGAAACGGCAAAATCCGCCGAATCCGCGTCATCCGCCCACGCGGCGCGTGCTCAACCGCATCGAGCGAACTGAAGCGCACGGTAAAGCGGGCGCGGCGCCACGAACGCAAGAAGGGCATCAGTGCGAGGGGCAGCAGGATCAGCAGCCAAATCGATGAAGGATGGAAGGTCATGGCTTCGAGCCTTCCCGGTTCTTCGATGCTTCATGGGCCTTCGATGCTTCATGGACCTTCGATGCCTCATGGGCCTTCGATGCTTCATGGGCCGTTCGTTCTTGCGTGAGCTTTGCGTTGGGATCAGCGGGCGCGGGCTTGGTCTTCTCAACGAATGCGCGCGCGGCGATGAGGTTTGCGTCGCATTCGGCGCGGGTGGGCTCGGCCTTGGCGAACTTGACCTGGTCGGCCAAGCGCAGCAAGTTGCGCAGCGGTTCCGTTTCTTGCGCGGGGAATTCCGCGTGGGTGCGGGTTGAGTCCATGAACTCGCGCGAGGTCTGTTGCTGCGCGGGAATCGCGTAACGCATCGCGACATAGTGGCGGACGATTCCCGTGAGCTCGTCGTAATAGCGGCCGTACTCGGCTTTGGCCGGCAACGCCGCGTCCTCGAGCCGAGCGAATGCACCGAGCGCCCATGCATCGGGCGCAAGTGGCGGCTTGGGTCGCGCACGCAGCAGAAAGTATGCGGCCAAAGCAGCGGCGACCAAGGCAACCGCGCCCGCAGCCCACGGCCACCAGTTGAACGGACCGACGATCTCAATCTCGCCGATGATGTCGCGGAACTGCGACGGATCAACCTTCTCGCCCTCCTTCACGCTGAGGAGACTGGCCACGAAGAAGGTCGGAAACTCGATGTTTCCCGTCATTTCCTTGCCATCGTGCAGCCACTGCGCCTGGAGCGGCGCCGGCTTGACGCTGCCGCTGGCCAGCGTTGTGAGTTCGATCTCGATGCTGAAGTCCCAGCCTGCGTCGAACGGTTTTGAGATCGAGAGCACATCGAACTCGCCCAGCGTTTCCGGCGCGCCGAGCGAGACTGTTGCGGCGTCGACGCCCTCAAGGCGAAGCTGGCATGAGATCGGCTCGCCGACCAGCGTAGCCTTGGGCCAAGAAAAAACCTTCGCCAGAACGCCTTCAAGTTGCGTCTCTTGGACGAGCAGCGGCGAGGTTGGCGCTGCTGTTGGTGCCGCTGTTGGTGCCGCTGTTGGTGCTTGCGTTGGTGCTTGCGTTGGTGCTTGCGTTGGCACTTGTGGCGCAGCCACGCCTGCGCTAGCCAAGATTGCGCTGGCCACGATCGCGGCGGCGAACAACGAGGAGAAGCCCGACTTCATCGCGACCTCCGCGCTTCACGGCGACTGAAGTACGCGCGCAGAGGCGCAAGAAAATCGACGCCAGTTTCGAGCAGCAACGGCTCGGTCTTGGCTTTGCGGAACAATCGATCGCGCGCCTGCGCGCGATCCTCCGCGACCTCGGCCCAACCTTCGCGCACCCAACGCGAGCTGGTGTCATACGCGCGCACCTCGCCGGTTTCGAGATCCTCGAGATCAATGATGCCCACATCGGGCAACTCGCGTTCGCGGGCATCGGTCACGATGATCGGAATCACATCGTGACGCCTTCGAAGCCGAGCCAGCGCGCCTTCCCACGGTTTGGCCTGCGCGGGGGCGAGGAAGTCGCTTATCACGCAGACCACCGTGCGCTTGGAAAGCGAAGCATTGAGTTCATCAAGCGCACGCGCGATGTCGGTGCCACGACCTTGCGGAGTGAACGCCAACAGATCGCGCACGATGCGCAGCACATGCCGCGCGCCCTTTTTCGGCGGAACGATTGCCTCGATGCGATCGGTGAACAGCAGCATGCC
>Ga0031658_1000183_pt1 | contig 10116 bp, 3 predicted proteins | sample FrelakmetPLP11PL_FD_55179 | JGI IMG/M metagenome (GOLD analysis project Ga0031658, IMG submission 55179) | Freshwater lake sediment microbial communities from the University of Notre Dame, USA, for methane emissions studies - PLP11 PL | ecosystem: Environmental > Aquatic > Freshwater > Lake >...
AATTTTTCGTATGGTCGAGTGTCTTTTAAAGTGAGCTCGGTTATCGCTGGGGCTTGTTCTATTAGTTGAGTCATGGATGGTTGATAGTGTCCTTTTTCGGCGAATTCGATGAAAGCTGCCATTTTTTCTTCTTCATTCATAAAGTCATCGTTTTCTATGAATGTTGGGATGGCATTGTTTAGTGTAATGACTCCTGATTTAAGTGTACGAAATTGCACATTATAGCATGGTAGAGTTTGATCCATATGTTCGATTTGTGCTATTTGTGTGTTACTAGGTATGACCATGTAGTCATTTGTGTCATTGTATAACGGAATTGAGAGCGCTGTTATGTCCGTGTATGCTAGTAACGTGTTTCTCATGTGACGTAGTCCTGTGACGTTGACTGCTGTAACTTCGAAGAGAACTGAGCCTTCAGATGTTTTTATTGGTAGTGGTTTGCAGTCTGAAGCCATGGTACATGAGATGTTTGTCATGCAGAATGGTTCGATTAGAACTTCTTGTTGTGTTACTACATCATATGAGTTCACTGATCTGTTGTGAATTTTTACATTGGCGAATTCTTGTTTGTGCGACTGTAGAAATTCAAGTAAATTGACAATCCTCGTTTGTCTTGCCTGCATCAAATAGATGTGATCATTTGTTTCGGCAATTTTTAATGAAGATCCTGTGACGTCGCGGCCTAAAATAAGGTCGTAGTCGATGTGATCAGAAATGACAACTTTTTGTTCAGTTATAACGACATTTCCGTTTTCTCCTTGAAACGTTAGCCAGATGTTAGCGGTTCCTTTAGCTGGAGACATTTCGCCAGTGCATGATTGGATCAGAATTGGTTGACTTGGCTGTGTGATTTGATTAACATTGGAGCCTGGGATTCGCAGAAACGCTCTTGATCTCATTGTAGTTACTGCGCAGCCTGAGTCATGTAGAACTTTGAGTGGTAGAAAATTTCCTTCTTTTTCTGTTGAAACTTTCAGGTAGATGTAAGCGAGTGAAGGGTTTAGTTCTTCTGTGACGCTTGAAGCGACTGTGATGGTATCTTCTGTTGGCTCCATTGTTGCCCTGTGAGGTTGAGATGATTGTTGATTGTTTGATGTAAGGTTCTCTTCCTCACTTTCCTCCCCTAGGGCATGGGGGAAAATTAGTTTTTCTTATCTGGGCATGGAAATTCGATCGTGCCCGGATTTGTGATGATTGTGTTTCTGTAATCTTCATCAATCAAGTGGTAGTTGTTTTTCCAACATTTAGTAGCATTGCATTTGTAGTATGCATTGTTATGTCCTGTGATGATGTTTATGTCTTGTTTTGGGACTTCAAGAGGTAAGTCTTCTTGCATTTTTGTAGTTGATGGTCCTCTGTGAGCTTCTGCTCGTTGGCGTCGTTCTACGCTGTCGGCACGTCTTTGCATTTCGCGTCGTCGTTCTTCATCGCGTTTCCTGTCTTCTTCTTTTTTCTGGTAATCTGCTCTTCGACGACCTTCTTCTTCATACAGTTTATCAGCTCTGCTTCTCTTCTCGGCGACGTCGTTCATCACGCTGGCGTTGTTCGTCGTCATACCGACGTGCGTCACTTGATGGTGTCCGGTTTTGTTGGTAAACAGGTTTGTCGCTTGAATATGTCCGCTGATATGGAGGACGTTCTCTTGACGGTGTTCTGCCTCTTTGTTGAATTTCAGGTGGTTTATTGTAGAGTGGGGGCTGTTGGCTGGTATTGTATCTGCCCGGAGATTGTGATTGTGGGCGTCCGTAGGGTTTGCTGTAGACTGTATCTCCTCTCGATCCTGACCTGTAACGAGTGTTAGATGGGGACTTATTTCTGTCATATCTTGATCTTGGCGCCGCTGCTGAGGTCGGATATGGTGGAGGCTGTGACNTTGTTGGCGCCGACGTTGATTGGAATCGTCGATTGGTTTCAATCTCCATTGGTTGAGGCGCTTGAGCATTCCATGCTGCAGAGTTGATAGGTAATGATAATGAATTTAATGTCATTCCTGATGCTGCATGATTTAGTTGAGCTGAGATTTCATTTGTCATGATTTCTGGTGGCCATTCAGATGGTGGCATTTTGTCATGAGCTTGTTCATAGAAATGTGCTGCTTGTTGAATCTCGTCTAGTGTAGCTCTGTATCCGTCCATTTGATGGTTTTCTTCGATGGCGTTGATGTGTCTTGCTACTTGAGGTGTGATGATCCTGTTCAANACGTCTCTNAGATGTACAGTCCGGATTGCCGGCCATGCTGTGATGTCATANTGAGGGGCAAACTGTTCGATGATGACTGCTGCTCTTAACATTGCTGCTCGGAGATGTTCGTTTTTCTTCCTCTGGAAGTTTTGAATTTGAGCTCTTTCTGTTTGAAGGTTGCGTTTACCTCCATAGATTCCGGCCCAAAATTTCAAGATTTTTTCTAGATTGAAGTTTGATGTTATCATGTTGTCGAGTTGTCCAACTGCTTCTCCTTCGACAACTTTGGTGAATGCTTCAATGTAGTCTTCTTCAGTGAAATAGTTTTGCATTCCATATTTTCGCAGATTTTTCCAGGTGCGGTAGATGTCGGCTGTTGATGACTTGGGGTTGAAGATGCCCACGTTGTCTCTGATGCTGCTGCCGTTCATGACCATGTGGTGACGTCTGTGTGTNGCAGGTGGGGCGTCATATGTCGGCATTTGAAGGGTGCGAGGGTCTTTGTATTGGCTTTCAATGACACTCTTTTTTCGTTGTTCGAGGTCGGCAATGCTTTGTGCTGCGTTTTCGATGAGTCTGGTCAATCTTGTCACACTCTCTTTTTCTCGATTTGTTAATTCGGCAGTTGTTCTTTTGTCGACTAACATCATTTGCATTGAGTTGGTTAAAGTTTCCCTGAGAACCATTTGNTCGTTTAATTGTCGATCAATGTCGAGTGCGATCCGGCCATATTCTGTGTTGTATGGTCTGATTGCTGTTGTCTCCTGGCTTAGGATGTTTCGTAGAGGAGGCGGTGCTCTCGGTGCTGGTGTTAGAGCTGCTCGTTTGAGTAATCGACTTAGTTCATCTTCGGCTGTCTCGGCATTAGGATTGAGATGTTGTTCGTCGATTATGCGTTTTCTTTCAATTTCGCGTCTTTGGATGACATTGATTTGACGCATATCATACTGGACTTGTTCCAGTGCGGCTTGAAGTTCTGCGATTCGGCGTTCTTGTTGTTGGTGAATTTGTTGCTGACCTGGAGGTGCTTGNTGCTGTTGTTGTTGCTGCTGTTGTTGTCCGTGCGGCAGTTGTTGTCCGTGCGGGGGTTGTTGTCCGTGCGGAGGTGCATTTTGAGTATCGCCTGCCTGCTGTTGTTGATTCATATTGGGATTGAGTACTGAATCTCTGATAATAGGTTTTTTCTTTTCACTGTCTATGTTGTTTTGTAGATCTGGGTCGTCCATGAACGGAGATGTTTTTCCGTCATCTCTTGTTGCCATAATTGTTTATTTAAATTCTGCACTTGATTGGTAAAATGTCTGATTACATCGTTCATATCACTAGGAAAACTTTCATTTGTAAAAAAAATTCACTTATAAAAGAAAACTTTATGTTATGGGTCACTCTGTTGTAAATCGATGTGAGTTTTGAAAAAAAATTTGATGAGATTGTTCGTTGTAGACGATTTTTGTGTTTATTGGTTATGTGATGAGAACTATGTATCACTTCACTTAACAATTAAACTGTTTGTGGTCGAATTATTCTTCACTGAGTTGATGATTGCGAGGATTTATTCGAGACTGCTCGTGGTCGCCATATTACGTCTGACTTAACGAACTAATAGTTTCTATACTTATGTGAGTAGTAAGATGGTAAAAATAAAGAACACAAGTTTGATGTTTCTCTTTTAACAAAACTGGAGAGACTGATGTATTTCTAGGCTTGCAAGTACAACATAGAGTATATACAGATGGAGGGGGTTAAAGGTCTCATGCAGAGTCTTGAACTCTAACATCTGTTGGCTAGACATAACTTCTGAAAAGCGATCTGTGGACAGTATCGTAAAATCCGTGCGTGAAAGACTTGATCATTCTGGGAATGAGCAAGGCTTTCATAAAGAAAGTTCTTTTCAGAATGTACATCAGAAAAAAATTGTTGGATAAGGCAATTGTAAAAGTTGTAAACATCAAAAATTTAGTTTCCAAAATTATTTGTGTGGATTAGGATCCGTGCGTGAGAAAAAATTTTAGTTTGTGTAATCTTTGATTGGTAAGAAAATTTAGTGGGATGTGTATCAAAAATAATTAAATATAGAGTGACATGTGAAAAAAAATTAAATTGTGTTAGTTAACATTCTTGTCGTTCATTTTTGTGTTAGTGAATCGTTTAATTAAACGAAAATTATTTACAGAATGCTGTTAAAGTGATGTGTTCCGAATACTGTGAAACGTTTGGCTTAAATGCATTATTTGGGCTACAACATTTTGTGTAGGAGTTTTCTTGAATATTTTTGGGTGTTGTTGTCCTTTACTTACTTAGGCGTTTCATAGTGTTTTGAACCTCAATCAGTTTAAATCATTTCCTTTGCTTTTTTCGCGTAGCATATGGATGTTTTGGGATCATGACAATTGTCCCGTCGGCTAGGATGGTGTGACGGAATTTGTCTGGATTTGGCATGCTCTTTTCGTTGTATAGTGGTAGTTTTGATTTGTCGAAATATGCCGGGTATCCTCTCGTTGATGATTGGCTGTTGTTCGTTCTTGATCTTGACTTGCGAATTGATCCTGGAGGCGGCACATATGTTCGGGGGCGCCATGGTGGTGGAGAGATTTGACGACGGCGTTCAGATGAAAGTCGGCGCCGTTCTGATGATTCGTATCTGCGATGTTCTGATGAGTCTCGCCGGTGGCGTTCGGATGATTCGCCTCGGCGTTGGTCGGATGACTGTCGTCGGCGTCGCTCTGATGATTCTTGTCTGCGTCGCTCGGATTCTCGCCGTTGATTGGCTGATATTATGGACGATGTTTGGGATGATGATCGTCTATTTCTACTCCTGCTTCTGTGGGACGTAGGCGTGTCCGATTTTGAGGACTGACGTTTATGCTTTTGTTGATGATTTTGTGCTTCATTTTCCTCTTGTTTCTCATCTCTTTGGCGCTTGCGTTTTTCGTTGAGATAGTTCCTTAGCTCTTGTCGGTTGTTGAACATGTTGATTCTTGGCTTGTCAGCTTCCTTGTCGTCCATGGTTGAATCAGTATCAAAATTTGTGTCTTCTTTGTCGGCGTTGATTTTGATCTCCGGTGATCCCGGTGGTGGTGTTTTGTCTTTTTCTCGTTTCATTGGTGGCTCTGGGGTGAGTGGGTTATAGTTGAACTCATATTTGTTGTCATCTTTCATCATGGCGTTGAACATTTTCAGAAATTCGTCATGAGATGGGTTGCCTGATGGTCTATCTTTGCCAACTTGTTTGTAGTCCTGCGCTAGTTTGTGAACATGTATCATTAGTTGTTTTTCCCTGATTTTGTCGATGATGTTTGAGAGAAACTCGGCTTCCGGATTGTCTATTTCTGGTAGATCTGGTTTGATAGGTTCTTGATTCTCAACGATGCGAATCATGTTTTCTTCGAAGTGGACTCTGAGGTTGATGATCGGTTGTGATCTTTGATCTTCTGGCATGCAACTGATGATGCTAAGTGCATGGGTGTAGTCGAACATGAATTTGAAGATATCGGTTTGAAAGTGTAGAGCCCTGAGAAGGGTTACAAATGTTAACCTGACATCGTCCTTGTTCTTTAGGATGTCACCTATTCGTTTTTGGCCCTCGTTGATGAGAATGTGTTTGACACAAGGCGGTTTGATTGGCTTTTTCCTTAGGTGGTTTATGACATTAGCTTGGAACATTCTTGATTGTAGGATGAAGTCTNGCTTGTATTGTTCAGTGATTCCTCTGGCTTCTCTCTCATGTGTTAGCGCGTTGATGGGGNCAATGAATTTTAGTGCGACTAGGTACATTGCGTCGGCCAGATGTAAATCGTCCGAAATTTTCACGAGGTTTTCTATCTGAATTTCGAAAGCTTCTTCTTTGGCCATCTCGATGATTTCCTCAGTGATAGGCAGTGGTGGGAGCTGAGGGACTGTTTCGGTCTGGGTGTCTTGATTTATGGATGTTTGTGTGTTGGTCTGCGTTTTTCGAGAAGTGGTTGATTGAAGGTCTGTTTGTGTGTCTTGATTTTGCATTGGTGTTGGAGATGTTTGTTGGTTCGACGCTTCAGTTCGTTGATTGATGTTGTGTTGATTGGTATTGTCCTCAAGGTTGGCTTGTTTGTCCCTTTGGTTTCGGGTGTAGCTGGAAATGAAATCCGCTTCGAATGAGACTTTGATGTTGTAGTGGCCTGTGCTATCCTCCATAGGAACTGGTCCGTATTTGTTAGGCTTGTGTTGGTCCACTCTTATCCAAATGTCAGCATTATTGCCTCCTTTTGTTTGATAGAATACTTTTGGATATGTGATTTCCAGCGCTTTTGCTTTGCATGCCCATTTGTATGGTGGCGTTTGTCTGATGATTCTGCGGGATTCTTTGATTTCCTGTGCCCAGAAGCTTATGCTATGGTAGAAGCTTAATCTGCCTGGGGTAGTCGTTGTTGTAACCGTCAGTCCTGATTTGGAAGCTTTGGCATGTCGAACTTCTGTTGTGACTTTGATGTCGACTTCTGGGTTCATGCGCCGATTGGTCGGAGTCGCTTCGCCACTGGATTCTTCGTCGGATCCTGCGTCGCTTGCTTCCGATTCTGTGTGAGAAGATTCGGACTGTTCGCGGCTGTCCGGTGATTTGGATCTGTGAGCTCTACCTTTTTTCGGCATTTTGATTGATTGGCTGTAATGAGATTAAAATCAAAATTGAGATCAATGTTTCATAATTAGATGTTACCTTTTTAAAATGGAAATTTACTTCATCGATTTTCAAGTTAAAAATTGTTTTGTTCAGGAGAACATTGAAATTTCTTGGTCGATGGAGTTTTGATCGTTCATTTGGTTTTATCTAAGAAGAAACAGTTCAGTTGGCTTTAGATGTCTTGTCGTCGATAGGCTTTGTCGGCTTGATCCAACTGATGCCTTAAGATTGACGGGAATTGATGGTTGTAGTCCGTGTGAAATTGGTTGAATTCAATTTCGTCCTTTTGATTGAGGTTTCTCATTGAGACATATTCAGATTCATGAAGGCTGTCTGTGTCATGAATTGAGTGTCTTCTCGGCCTTGGTGCTTTTTTGTCCTTGGTGACTCTGTTTTGGAGTTCGTAGATGTCATATTGGATTTTCTGAAGTCGGCTTTTCATTTTCTTTTCTTCTCTGTCTGTTTGGGATTCGTAATCGTCGTGTTTGGTGGATCTGACGCAATGCATAATTCTGAGACAAGCCATTCCTTTGTACCTGCAAAGGTACATTGTGATGAGGATTGAGATGACGATTCCTGCTAGCATGATAGCGCTGAGGATGAATGTCAGACTTTTCTTTGGCTTGAGGGCTTCTGCCAGGAGGTCTGCCAGAGACAATGCTTGGTCTTCATCTTCTGCCAGTGTAATGTGATTGTGGACATAAGTGATGGTGTTGTTGATGTCCTCGTTAGTGATTTCATATCCAGTTGGTTGGGGAAAATGTTTGAGGATTTCATAGATTGGGACATTGGTGAGATTCTGGACTTCTTCTGGATCTCTTGTTTTAAACGATCCTCCGTCTTGGGTAGTGATGGTGCATGATGGTCTGAGTCGTACTTGTCCTTGCCCAGAGATATCAACGCTTTGGTCCATGTAGTCTGTTGAGTGTTTGTGTTTTTCACACTTAACATATAGTCTGGTGTTGTTCTTGACTGAAAAGTACATGTCTTGATCGTCGAGGTAGTAGAACATGGGCGTGTTGGGGTCGATCTTTTTCATTGGACAGATGAGTTCACTCCTGGTGAATGTTTTGATGGTACATGAAGTTGCATCGTGAGATGGTCTTGATGCTTGATGGATGACACATTCGTGTATGTTTTTCATGCAAAGGTTGTATTCTTCAACGCTGATTGGGATGTATTTGGATCCGGATTTGGAGATCGCGATGTGAGTTGCGTCGATATCCGGAATATGGACTTCGTTTCCGATGAATACTGGGACTGCGATAGCTCGGTGGAAGTGGTATTGTTTTGATTCGTCTAGGATTGGAATTTGGAAGATTAGTACCAGTTGATTTTCTTCAATGACGGCGGTGGACCTGATGTCGTTGAGGTTGGTGTTCAAAATGAAGCCTCGTCTTGCTAGGGTTTGTCTTGACAGTTCGTCCACTTCTTTGACTGTCAAAGCATATGGTGATGTTTGTCTGTTTGATGCTGAGGCAAGGATTTGAACATATTTTTGAACTGTCATTTGAAGAACTTGTGAGACATATTGGATGGTCTTGAAAAGGTCTCTCTCCATTACCATGATGGCCATTGCTTCTGCATTTGATGAGAATTTCTTTTGGAAGGCGATTGTTTTGGCCATGACTGTGTTGAGGGCTTCGACGATTTTGATGTCGTTTAGCTTCAATGTGTCGATGCTGGTTGCCATTTGTGTAAGCACTTTGGCTACTTTGGGGTTTATTTCAGTTGAAATTCCGAGCAGAGCACTGAATGTGTTTCCGAACCATGATAGTGGGGCGTCGCCGGTTGTTGCGGATGAGATGACGTTTCCGGCGGCGACCGCGGCCGTGACCGTTGCCATTGCTGGTAGCCATGCGAACCGTCTTGGTCGACTGTGGCCGTTGCCTGTTGTAGTACCATTGGTTTTGTGTCTGGTGTCCACAGTTACTGTTTTCGAGATGTTTTGATTGTTAACTCTGAAATCTTCAACTGTTTCGCTTGATTCATCTTCTGCTTCCCGTAGAANTTCTTCGGCTATTGATCTTGCTTGTCGTTTTCTGTATTCGTCTGTGTCTTCCTCTTCTTCCTTGTATGTTAGTAATTTGCTGATGTCATCAAATTCGGAGACTTTGGGGAAGAATTTGGTGTAGACCGGTTCTGTTTTCTGAACGTTGATTCTGAGGTTGGTTACGTCGGCTGCTTCTGTAAGAGTTACTGACATAATGTTGATTGCAGATTCCCTATCTCGTTTGCAGTTGTGACCGGTGAGTTGGTATAGAATGTTGTCTTGCAGATTTGATAGCTTGTTTGTTATTATTTGACGTTCGCAGATGATATATGTTTCGATGTTCATTTCATTTGCCGATACCATTTTAATTTGCATTGTTTCTGTTCGATGATTGTCGACTTTGGTGAGGTAGGCTAGAAAATATTTTGGTGCCATTGGGATTACATATTTTCCTTCGGTGTAGTCAGCCTGATGGTGCCAGTTTGGGTAATCGCCGCCATAGTATAGATGTGGGAAAACTTGATTTTTGACCCATTCTGAATTTGATATAAATTTGAACATGTGAGTGGATTGGTCAAATCTGATGCCAGCCTTGACATAATCGACTTTATATGCTAACGCTTTTTGCTGAATGCGTTTGTGGTCTTCGAAATTGTGAATTTCGGGTTGCCTTGCATTCATGCTTGAGCATGCTCTTTCGGCCTCTTTGAGTTGGTATTTGAGCGGCGTAATCAGAGTCTCCCATTTAGGTTCAGCAACTGCTGCTGCTTCTTGGTTGAGACGGTTGATTGCTGCTCTTTTGAGGTCGTTGTGGACTCCTTGACAGAAACTTGAATATAAGGTGGTGAGATCTGTCGCGGTTTGTGCTGCCTTCTGTAGAATGCTGGTGTCGGCGATCCTCTTGTACGTCATGAACTCGCCGTTGATCTGTGCCGCTCCGATGTCTTCGAATAAAACTCCTCCTTTCTGAACTGTTTCTTTAGATAAAATCATTTGTAAAGATGCCAAAAGAACTAGAAATAGTTTGAGACCCATACCTGAAAACTTTTTGTCTTGTCACTTTCACTGTTGAAATGAAACTGACTTGTTTTCGGGATGTTTAGTTTTGGACCGAATTTAATTAAGCGTTGGCCATAAAATGGTCCGTTGGCGGAAACGCATCTTCATTGTTTTTGTCCTCTTGAGCTTCACTAGCTTACCGGCCGGCTGACTCTCGTCTTCCAGTCATTTCCCCCGGGGATTGCATATGCATCTGCATGCTGCATCTTCGTCCCACGGGCTGGCGGTC
>Ga0031658_1000191_pt1 | contig 9902 bp, 9 predicted proteins | sample FrelakmetPLP11PL_FD_55179 | JGI IMG/M metagenome (GOLD analysis project Ga0031658, IMG submission 55179) | Freshwater lake sediment microbial communities from the University of Notre Dame, USA, for methane emissions studies - PLP11 PL | ecosystem: Environmental > Aquatic > Freshwater > Lake >...
CGGCTGCGGCGATGTCGCGCTGGTTCGCGTCGGCCCCGAGCAGGAGGTCGAAGTGGTGGTCGAACCGACGAAGGATTTCGATCTGGGCGCGGGGCCGGGCAAGTCGGTCACGCGACGGGTGAAGGGCGGCACCGTCGGAATTCTCTTCGACGCGCGCGGCCGTCCGCTCACGCTTCCCGAGTCGGCCGTCGATCGCAAGGCCGCCGTCGCACGATGGGCGAAAGTATGGTCAACCTGAACCTCTGTTAGGTTGCGCGGATGGCCAAGGCATATACGCCAGGACTTAAAGTATCGGCTCGCACGAACTTTCGCGCGCGTCGACTGCTGCCCGTACAAGGCGATGTGCTGGTCAAGCTCGGTGACCGCGTACGCGCCCGCGACATCGTCGCCCGCACTTTCATCGACGGTGATGTTGTTCCTGTTGCGGTTGCGTCGCTGCTCTCGGTACAGGCGGCCGATCTTCCCGATCTGCTGCTGGTGAAGATCGGCGACGAGGTTGCGGCGGGTCAGATCATCGCGCGGTCGAAGGGCATCTTCGGCTTCGGCAAGAAGGAAGTCGCATCGCCGTCCGCGGGCACCGTCGAGAGCGTCAGCGCCACCACGGGGCAGATGATGCTTCGGGGCGCGCAACTCGCCGTTGAAACCAAGGCGTACATCGATGGCACGGTGGTCGAGATACTTCCCGGCGAAGGCGCGGTCGTCGAAACCGACGCGGTGTTCGTGCAGGGAATCTTCGGCATCGGCGGCGAAACCATCGGCGCGATCCGCATGGCCAGCGCCACGCCCAATGCGATCCTTGACGCAGCGCAGATCAAGCCCGACATGAAGGGCTGTGTGGTGGTCGGCGGCGCGCGCATCACCGCTGTCGCCGTCAAGGCCGCGCAGGCCGCAGGCGTGGCCGCGATCGTCTCGGGTGGAATCGACGATTCCGATCTGAAGGCGATCCTCGGCTACGACCTCGGCGTCGCCATTACGGGTACCGAGAAAATCGGACTCACCATCGTGGTCACCGAAGGCTTTGGCGACATCGCCATGGCCGAGCGCACCTTTGCGCTGCTGAAGTCGTTCGAGGGCCGCGAGGCCAGCGTCAACGGCGCGACGCAGATTCGCGCGGGCGTGATGCGACCCGAGATCATCATCGCGCGCACCGCCGCCGACCCCGCGCCCACCCACGGCGCGCGGACCGAGGCGGGAGCGCTCGAGATCGGCACGCAGGTGCGACTGATCCGCGATCCGCACTTTGGAGTGCTCGCAAGCGTGACGGCGTTGCCCAACGAGCCCGCCGTGCTCGAATCCGGCTCGAAGGCGCGCGTGCTCGAAGTCGCATTCAGCGACGGTCGACGCGTGACGGTTCCTCGGGCGAATGTTGAACTGATCGAGACATGATCAAGACATGATCAAGGCATGATCGAGACGCGACTCCGCCTTGTGCGGCGCGCAGAGGAGACTTTGATGATGAATGCACTTGCGCTCAGGTGGGCTTTCCGAACGATGGCGGCGGCGATGTTGTCCGCGAACGCCGGTGCGTTGGCGATGCCGCCCGCGCCGACAAATGTCGTTGCAACAGACCGACCAGGCGATGGTGGTGGCGCGGTGATGTTGCAATGGACCGCGCCCGCGCCAACCGAGGTGAAGGAGGCGCGCATCGAGCGCAGTGCGACCGCCGCCGAGTTGAAGGCTTCCGCGCCCAACGGCGCTGCTTGGATCAGCGTCGCCAGCGCGCCCACGCTTGCGGGCGAAGGCCTTGGCTTTGAAATCACCGACCTTCCGCCCAGTGCCGCCGACAAGAGCAGCACCGATCAACTCGTCTTTCGCGTTGCCTTTCTCGCAACCGATGGCGAGATGAGTGCATTCACCGACTCCAACACTGTGGTCGGTGTGGCGAACATCTTTCTTGCCAAGAAGCTCGGACTTGCGGTTTCGCTTGTCCTTGTTTGTGGCTCGGTGATCCTCTGGATCTTGCTCGCGCGCGCGGGCCGTTCGGTGAAGATCCGCCGCATCGCTGCGCTCGATGCGGTCGATGAGGCCATCGGTCGCGCAACCGAAATGGGTCGCCCCGTGCTCTTCGTGCCGGGCATCCAAGACATGACCGACATCCAAACCGTCGCCGGCGTGACCATTCTCGGTCGCGTTGCCAAGACGGCCGCCGAGTACGACGCAACGCTCGAGGTTCCCACCTGCCGCTCCATCGTGATGAGCGCGTGCCGCGACACCGTTCAAGCCGCGCACTTCGGCGCGGGCCGTCCCGAGACTTACCGCGAGGCGAACATCAACTACATCACCGACGAGCAGTTCGGCTATGTCGCCTATGTTGCGGGCAGGATGGTGCGCGAGAAGCCGGCCGCGTGCTTCTACATGGGTGCGTTCTACGCGGAGAGCCTGGTGCTGGCCGAGAACGGCAACGCTGTCGGCGCGATTCAGATCGCGGGTACCGCCGAACCGTCGCAGCTTCCCTTCTTCGTCGCCGCCTGCGACTACACGCTGATCGGCGAAGAGTTTCTCGCGGCCAGCGCGTATCTCTCCGGCGAGCGCGATCAGTTAGGCAGCATCAAGGGTCAAGACCTTGGCAAACTCATCGCCGTGATGGCGATTCTCGTGGGCTGCGTGCTCGCGACGATCGCTGCGTTTGCGCCCGAAGGCGCGTCCGCCCGCGCGAGCGCTGCATTTCAAAACTTTCTCGGAGGCTAACCCATGCTTCGACGCACCATCCCGATGCTGATTCTGGCGGCGAGCGGCATTCTGCTCGTAGTCGCTTACTTCTCGCCGTTCACGACCAGTTGGAGCGAGACGGTTCTTGACTGGTTCAATGTGCTCGCCGCCGTTGCCTTTGTGTTGGGCGCAGGAAATCTTCTTGCGGTCAATCTCGAACTCGTTTCGTCGCGTCGCGCTGGCTGGGCTTACGCGCTCATCACGCTGCTTTCATTCGCCGCCATGTTCGTCTTCGGTCTGTTCAAGATCGGCGTGGTTCCCAACCCCGATCATCCCAATGTCTACTTCGCCGGCGATTACGAATCGTCGCAGTCCGCATTCGGTTGGGTGTACGAGTACATCTTCTCGCCGCTGACATCGACCATGTTTGCGCTGCTCGCCTTCTATGTTGCCAGCGCCGCTTTCCGCGCCTTCCGCGCCAAGAACATCGAAGCGATCTTGCTGCTGAGCACTGCGTTCATCGTGCTGATCGCGCAGACCGCGGGTGGAATGTTCCTTACCGGATGGATTCCAGAGGACAGCATGTTCGCGTTCCTGCGCTTTGACTGGATGAAAGTCGGCATCACCGAGTACATCCAAACCGCGGGCATGCGCGCGATCACCATCGGAATCGCGCTGGGCATTGCGGCGACAAGTCTTCGCCTCATCCTCGGCCTCGACAAGAGCTATCTCTCGAAGAACTGAAAGGAGCCAACCATGACGACTACAAGCCAAACAAACATGAACAAGCAATCGCCTGGCCGGCTTCGTGAGTTTCTCGCGGGCATCGGCAATGTCGATCGACGCTGGATCTTTCTTTCGATGGCGCTTGCCGTCGGCGTGCCGATCCTGCTGAAGTTGCGCTTTCCTGAGGTTCCCGGCCCGATGGCGAAAGCGACTTTCGACGCGGTTGAGAGCATCCCCGAGGGATCGCGCGTACTACTTTCGTTCGACTACGACCCCGCGAGTGCGGGCGAGTTGCAGCCGATGGCCAGCGCGCTCGTCTACCACTGCGCGTCACGCCATCATCGAATCGTCTTCATGGCGCTGTGGCCGCTGGGCAAGCAGATGGCGGACAAGACCATCAAGGATGTGCTGCTGGAGTTCCACCCTGAGTACAAGTATGGCGTCGACTATGTCCAGCTTGGATACAAGGCGGGAAATGAAGGCGTCATCAAACTGATGACAACCAACATTCCTGGTCAGTATCCAACTGACGCCGACGGCGCCGCGCTTTCGAAGATGCCCATCGTTGCTGACGCCGCCGATCTGCGCGCGTTCAAGTTCATCGGCAGCTTCTCCGCTGGCTATCCGGGCGCGAAGGAGTGGGTGCAGTACGCCAAGGGAAACACACCCGACGCGTTTAAGGTTGTTGGCGGATCGACGGGCGTGCAGGTGAGTCAGTTGCTTCCGTATTACCCAAAGCAGATGGAAGGCCTGTTGGTTGCCATCAAGGGCGCGGCTGAATACGAGATGCTCGTGACCAGCAAGTATCCAGCAGCGCAGCACGCCGATCGACTCGAGGAGGGTCGCCGCCGCATGGGCCCGCAGTTGGTCGCACACCTGCTGATGATCGGCCTGATTGTGTTGGGTAATGTCGCGATGATTGCCGGACGCGGCATGAAGGGTGGTGCACGATGAGTACCGCGAAAACGCAAACATCCGCGCCCGGCCAGTCCGATTTGCGCTGGCTCTGGATTTCGTTGATGGTGTTTTCAGTTGCCGCGCTCGCGGCCAACACCTTTTTGCGCAAGGACGGCATGGCGCATCGCTATGTCGAAGTCATCCAGTTTGAGCGCGTGGAAGCGACGATGGTTGTTGAATCTGGCGCGAATGCGACGGGAGCTGAAACCGCTCAAACTGAGTGGGTCGATCCCACCGACGCGCGCCTGGCCAATGGAACGCTGCGCCTTGTCGAAGGCGTCGCGCCGATCAAGTGGAAACTGCACAAAGATGTCGCGTCCACGACGGAAGCCAACGAAACTATTGCGCGGCGTGCTGCGGGCGACATGAGCGCCCCGGTGGTCGAGCTCAGCATGTGGAACTCGCTGGGAGTGTGGGCGGCCGCGCTTCTCACGCTCGGCATCTTCTCGTTTCTCTATCGCGACAACCCGTACTACAAGGTGTCGGAGAGCCTGCTGATCGGCTCATCGGCCGCGTACTGGATGATCAACGGCTTCTGGACCACGATCGTCCCCAATCTGTTCGGCAAGCTCGCGCCTGATGTCGTGCGCGCCTACGCGATTCCATCGCTGCCGGTGTCCGAGCACCCTGGACTCGATGCGGGACTTGCGTTTGTGCCGCTGATTCTCGGCTTCATGCTGATCTGGCGTCTTGCGCCCAAGGGCGGTTGGATCGCGGTGTGGCCGCTGGCGTTCATCATCGGCACTACGGCGGGACTCAAGTTGGTGTCGTCGATCGAGTCTGACCTCATGGCGCAAGCGGTGGCGACCATGAAGCCAATGGTGGTGTTCGCGGCGCCGAGCACGAGTGCCGTCGCGTCATCAGCCGTGAGCGCGGTCAATTTCTGGGCAACGGTCGGATCGCTCGTCGGCGTCGTCGGCGTGCTTTCGGTGCTGACCTACTTCTTCTTCTCAGTCGAGCACAAGGGAGCGGTCGGCAAGGCGGCGCGGCTGGGCGTGTGGTTCCTCATGATCACTTTCGGTTCAGCCTTCGGCTTGACGGTGATGGGACGAATCACGCTGCTCGCGCAACGGCTTGAGTTCTTGTTCAATTCGTGGCTCAACATCAATTGATGACGCGGGCGCTCTTTCGCGCGCCTCCGACCAACCGCAGGGTTTGGTTGTCAAAGACAGACGTTTCCACCAACAGCCCCGGCAACCCGCTGGCGAACAACACGCCGAGCGGGCCACCGCGGCCGCAGACAGAAGATTGATTGCTTGCGAACGGCGTGCTGCCGCATGATGAACGCATGATCAACGCATGATTAACGCTTGCGTCGCGACAGAACCCCCGCGAGTCCGAGCAGCGCGATCGCACCTGGCGCTGGAATCGCCGAGCCAGACACGCTGATGTTGTCGAAGCGGATGCTGCCGGTGGAACCGGTCGCGCCGTCGACGACAAAGCGCAGCGATGCTGAACCGTTCGCCAAGAAGTCCCCGGCCGCGAGCTTCAGGCTCACCAATTCCCACGCCGCTGCGTTCGAGGTGAACTTGGCCGCCGTCACCCATCCGCTCGCGGTCCAGTACTCAACCCGATTTGCTGCCGCGCCAGTGGCCGAACGGCGGGTGGCGAAGTTGAGCACGAGGTCGAGGTATCCGACCGTCTGAAAGTCGACGCGCATCGACGAGTTGTTCGAGATCGTTCCCAGCGCCGCAAGAGAATCGCCGGCGAGCTCCCCCGTTTGCCCGCCGAGCGTTGTTCCTTGCAGGACGGTGGCGCCGGCCCCGAATCCACTGAAGTCGATCGTTCCCGTGCCCGTTGTGGCGTTGAACAGCGTCGACTGCGCTGGATTCACGCCATTCAGATTCCATGCCGCGACAACAGAGCCGTTGGCGAGGTCCGCTGTGAAAGCAGCGGCCACAAACCCCATCCCGAGCGCCCACACCGTGGTGTGACGCGCATGCAGACCGATATCGCAAAGAGACATCTCTCTTGTCCTTTCCTGGGCCCTCGCCCGAGGTTTCGAGTGCTCCGCAGCGAACATCGCCGTGTTGAGCTGCCGCGAAGATAAACCCTGTGCGGATGCCTCCTCGATTTCACCACACAACTGCGTGGACTTTTTTCTACGATTTGCTCGGCGCACGAGCGCGGTCTGAAAACGCTGTGCGGACAATCGGAACGACCGCGCCACATGCAGTTTCGCAAGCAAGTTTGCACGCAAGTTTGCACGCAAGTCCGAACGCAGGATCTCCGAACCCATGACCACCTCCGCACAAAATTGGTACTGGTCGCAGGCCGGCGCAACGCTCGGCCCCGTTGATCTCGATGAGATTCGCCGACTCGCAGCCAGCGGCTCGATCACGCGCGACACTTGGTTGTTCGAGCCCGTTGGTGGGGCTTGGGTGGCGGCGAGTTCGGTCGCGGGTCTCTTCGCCGCCAGCGTGTCGGCACCGCCTGATGCCACGGCAGCTTCCGCGTCAAATCCCGCTTCAAATTCCGCGCCCGCGCCAAATCCCGCGCCAGCCGTCCTCTACTGCCGCTTCTGCGGCGCAGGAAATGATTCGTCGGCCACGCGTTGCGGATCATGCGGGCGCGAGTGCAACCAGTCGATGGGCCTCGATCCTAAGGTCGCCATCGTGATCTGCCGCGCGAGCATTCTCGCCGCGCCGATTCTGTTTCCATCGACGGTCGTGATTCCCTTCCTAGTGCCGGGAATCGTGTGGATGCTCGGCTCTGGAAATCCGCGCATCGTGGCGGAGACGAAGCAAACCTTCAATTGCCTGCTCACGCTGCTCATCGCATTGATCGGCATTTGGATCTTCGGCTTGTTGGGCCTGGTGCTCATTCTCCCCGCCATTCTTGCGGGAATCGCAACATTCGCCCTCGCGGTCTACTGCGTGGTGGTCGGCATTCAAGCGCTGATCGCCGCATCGAATGGCGTCGAATACAGCTACCCGTGGGTGTTTCGGCTTATCAAGTGAGCCGCTACTTCGCCGAGGTTGATGGCAGCGGCGCCGCCAGCAGTGCTGCCGCGCTGGCCAACTGTTGCGTNGCGAGAAGCACNGCGAGATCGATCGCNGCGCGCATCGAACCTTCGCTGGCTTGNCTCTTGCCNGCGATGTCGAACGCGGTGCCGTGATCGGGGCTGGTGCGGACGATCGGCAATCCGAGCGTCACATTCACCGCCTTATCCCAGCCGAGCAGCTTGACGGGAATGAGGCCTTGGTCGTGGTACATCGCAACCACCAGATCCCAATTTCCCGCAGCGGCAGCGATGAAAATGGTGTCGCCCGGGAAAGGCCCGTGCACATCGATGCCCGTTGCGCGCGCCATGTCGATGGCGGGCTTGATCACGCGAATNTCTTCGTCGCCGAACAGTCCGTTCTCGCCAGCGTGGGGATTNAGTCCGCACACGGCGATCTTCGGACGAGCGATACCCAACTGCTGGCAGAACTCGTGNCCGAGCGCGATCGGCTCATGCACGCGGCCGATGGTGAGCATGTTGCGGATCTCCATCAGCGGCACATGGGTTGTTGCAAGAACGACCTTGAGCCGCGGCGAAACAAACGCCATCGCTTGTCGCTTCGANNTNGTGCGCGCGGCGAGAAGCTCGGTGTGACCCGGCCAACGGAATCCCGCGAGNACCCACGATTCNTTCGAGATCGGCGCGGTCACCANCGCATCGATTCGGCGCGGATCATTCGGCGCCCGCAGCGCGTCCTGAATCGCGTCCTCGACGAAGCTCTTCGATGAAANACCGCCAGCTCTCGACGGNGCNCGCTCGGATCCAAGCGCGCCAGCNATGGCGTAGTCGATGACGGTGAAATCGCCGAGCACCATGCTCGCATCGCGGGCATGNTCGATGCTCACGCGAAACCAAGTCGGATGAACGCGCGCCTTTTCCGCGGCCGCCAGCATCAGCTCGTTATCGCCGTAGACGACGAATCGCGCCGACGCNCGCAGCGATGCATTNGCCAACGCCTTAACGACAACCTCCGGCCCGATGCCGAGAGGGTCGCCCATGGAGATGCCGACGAGTGGTCGCTGCATGCCTGCAGGATAAGCAACGGGCGCTCGCGGCGCTTTCAGGCNGATCGCTCTCNCNCGGCGCTACTTGCGAATTTCGATCTCNGCGCCATCGGCCAGCGATTCCCAAACCAGCGCGACATCGGCCGCAAGCAGCCGCACGCAACCGAGGCTGCGGTCATGTCCGATCGAGTCGTTGTCGATGGTGCCATGGATTCCGTAGCCAGCGAATTTCGAGTTCGACTCCTCGATTCCTTCGAGTCCGAGCCAGTGTTCGCCGATCGGATTCGCCGGATCGTCCGCCTCAAAACGCTGTCCGTTGACGGGATGAGTCCATTCGGGATTCAGCAACTTCGAGCCTGCGCGAACGCGAAATCGCCCGAGTGGAGTACCGCCCGCTTCACCGAGTCCGACCGGCAGCGACGCGACAACGATGCGATCCGAACCGATGCCCATGCAAATGTCCAAGCGGTAGTCGCGCTTCGAAATCACCGCGCTAAACGGCCCCTTTGGCAGCTTGATCCGCTTGCCAACTTGGATCGACTCGGGCTTCTTGATGTTGTTCATGCGCGCAACCAGCCGCCAATCGCAGCCGAGTTTGTTCTTGCGAACGATCTTCTCCAGCGAATCGTTGGGAAGAATCGTGTACTGGAAACAGCTCGAATCGTTGGCGTTGTAGACGGGCGTGAGAAAGAGTTGCGCACTGAAGCGACTGAGTGCGTTGGAGGCTTGGCGCGCGTCGCCTTCGCTGAGCGCGTCGGAAAGCAGGGCTTGCGAAAGCAGGAGGCGAGCCTTGATCGGGTCAGTGGCGCCGAGCGAAAGTCCCTCTTGCAGTTGCGCAGCGGGTGATCCTGCAGGCGCACTCGCGGGCGGAGTTTGCGCGGGCCCGTTGGCCTTGAATCCGTTGTCAAACTTCGCGGGCGAACGCGGCTCCTTCGCGGTTTCATCTTTCGCGACCTCTGGTTTCGCAACTTCGGGCTTCGCAACTTCGGGCTTCGCGGCATCAGGCTTTGCAACATCCGGTTTCGCAACCTCAGGCTTCGCGAGATCGGGCTTCGCTTGCTCTTGCGTGGCGGGCGTTGCCGTGGGCTCGCTCTGGATGGTTCCAGTCATCGCGATCGCTTGGTCGAGCGCGGTCGGCGATGGCGTTGGTTCGGTGGAAGGCCTGGTGATGGGCGTCGTGATGCGGTTGATGACGGGCGCAGGCTCCAGCACAAACTCAGCGGCGTTGGCTGCGCGCTGCATTGCGAAGTCCGAGCCGGCGTTCTTGCTGATCAGCCAGTACGCGCCGACGCATGCGCCGGCGGCGGCGATCGTCACCATCAACAACATGGGCTTGCCGCGGCCCTTCGGGGAGGCGGTGCGTTCGGGTCGGCTGTTCTGGCTTGCGANTGCCATGGATTGATTCCTCGATTGAATCTGCGAACGGTTCCGCGTCGCGATCGTGCGGTGAAGGCCTGCAAATGCAGGGGGGAACAGCGTACGCCCTTCCCGATGGGCGTCCATGGCACGCAGGGAAAATTCGCACAGCGTTCAGGTGTTGGTAACGGCACTGGTCCCCATGA
>Ga0031658_1000192_pt1 | contig 9902 bp, 6 predicted proteins | sample FrelakmetPLP11PL_FD_55179 | JGI IMG/M metagenome (GOLD analysis project Ga0031658, IMG submission 55179) | Freshwater lake sediment microbial communities from the University of Notre Dame, USA, for methane emissions studies - PLP11 PL | ecosystem: Environmental > Aquatic > Freshwater > Lake >...
AATCCCCGGTTCCTCCAGGCGGCGCGGGCGGAAGCCGCGACGGGCCACCCCTGCGACATCCCTGCGCTCCTGGGCGAAATCGCCGTCGCCTGCACCGCCGAAATCTCCCGACCGATCGCAAGCCTCTCCTACCGACCGAGCCCGTTCCGCTGTGTGCGGGTCGAGTTTGGGAGCGGCGCCGTGTCTTACGCGACAACCCCCGCAAGAACCCCCGCGACAACTCCCGTTTGGAACAGCCCCATGACCCAAGCCCTTCTCTGCGAAACCTTCGAGTTCGCCGCAGCTCACCGTCTGCATCTTGCGACGCTTTCCGATGAGGAGAACCGCGCCCTCTTTGGAAAGTGCAATAACCCCAACGGCCACGGGCACAACTACCGCATCGAAGTTGCCGCGGCGATACCGACGGGCAGCGCGGGTGAGTTTGGCTTCGCGGCGATGCAGAAGGTTGTCGCGCGCGAGGTCATGGAGCGCTTCGACCACAAGCATCTCAACCTCGACTGCCCCGAGTTCCGCCAGCTCAATCCATCGGTTGAGAACATTGCGCAGGTCTGTCACGATCTACTGAAGCCGGCGATCGCCGCCCAAGGCGCAACGCTGCGTTTTGTGCGCGTGTGGGAAACCGACAAGACGAGCTGCCGATATCCGGCCTGAACAGCGTGCAGGACCAATCATGAACACGATTTCGACCATTGTTCGCATCAACCTCGCCTCGTTCATCTGCGTCGCACCCGCGCTTTTCTCCGCACCGGCTTTGGCGCAAAAAATGATTCCTGTTCCAGCGCCGACGGGGGTGTCGACCACTTCAGCCCCACCACTGCCCGCGCCGCTCACGCGCGATGAACAGCGCTTCCGCGAACTCGCCTCCTACATCAAGTCCCGCGGCTCCATCGACGCGCAGACGCGCGCGGACATCGTCAAGCTCGCCGTCGACATCGACAAGGACCTCACCGCCGCGACCACCGACCGCGATCAGATGCTGCGCTTGCTGCCAGCGCGCGCGCAAATCGCCATCTGGCTCGACGACTCCGCGGCGATGGACTCCGCCTTCGAGCGGCTACTCGCCGTGACCACCGCGCCCGACGCCGTGGTGCTCGCGTGGGCGCGCGAACTCAACGCGAGCGGGCGCTTCGAGAAGTCCGCCGAAATGCTGCAGGCGCGCGTGTTCGCCACCGATGCAAAAAACATCGACGCCAAGATCGCCCTCGCCGATGCGCTCATCGCCACCAACCGCTTCGAGGCCGCGCAAGCCGCACTCAACTCCGCGCCCGCACTCGGCCGCACCTCTGAGCAAATGATGGCGATCGGCACCGCCACCCGACGCGCGACTTTCGGACGCTCGCTCTTCAACCGCGAGCTCGGCGCCCTCGTCAAGGATCAGCAGAAGGGCGACCTTCCCATCGTCGAGATCACCACGACCCGCGGGCCGATCCTGGTTGAGCTCTTCGAGGATCAGGCGCCCAACACCGTGGGCAACTTCATCGAGCACATCGAGGCGGGCACCTACACCGGCACCACATTCCATCGCTTCATGCGCGGCTTCGGCGTGCAAGGCGGCGACCCGACGACGGCGACGGGCGGTATCGGCGGCAACTCCAACGGCGGATGGGTCATTCCTGATGAATCGACTGCGGCCGACCATCGCGCGCCGTTGGTTGGTCGACTGGTCATGGCCAAGCAACACGCGACCGACAGTCCGATCAAGCCCGCGAGCAACTCGGCGGGCTGCCAGTTCACCATCCTCACCGGACCTGCGGAAAGCCTTGACGGTTTTTACACCGTGTTCGGTCGAGTCATCGACGCAATGGACCGCGTGAACCAGCTGCGCGCCGACGATCAGATCCTGAGCGTGACCGTCATCTCTAAGCGCAACCACGAATACAAGGGCGTCCACTTGGGCGCTGGTTCCGCCGGTGAGTACGCGCTGCCCAGGCCGGGAATCGCGCTGACGCCGGCGCAATCAGGCGATGTAGGTCAGTAGGCGCAGACGGTGGACGCCGCTCATTCGAGGCTGATTCAGGCTTCGATCTTCTCGCGCGTCAGTCCATCGGCCTGGTAGCGGTAGCAGCAGCCGGCTTCCTCGTCGCGAGTGACCTTGTGGCTTCCGTCACAGAGCGGAAACTTCTTCGACAGCCCGCAGGCGCATACGAAGATGGCCTTGCCAGCGGAGCCTTCCGTTGGTTCGATCTTGATCGGGGCAGTTGCGTCGAGTTTGACAATGCGAGACACGAAAGTCCTTTGGATAGNGGGGAATCAGAACTCGAGATCAGCCTCACCGAACAGGCGAAAGCCCTTTCGGCGGAGGATCTGGCCTGCGAGCGTGTTGTCGTCGGTTGAAAGTACGACGGTCGGATGACCATCGGGCCGCGGCATGGTGGGATAGGCGAAACGGATGTTGAGTTCGGCGCCGAGCAGGAACTTGCACAGATGGTGCAACTCGTGATCCTTGCCCAGTTCGGCGACGAGCACATTGGTCTGACAGGCGGGATAGCTGTGGCGATCGAGAAACCGACTCGCGATTTCGGGCTTATCAAATGAGGCGAATCACGGCGTAGTCGGAACTGTCCATGATCGAGATCGCGCGCACCGACACGTCGCTCTCTTCGCTGAGGTCGCCGAGAAGTTCGCGCAACTTGCCGACGCGGTTGTCGAGGAAAATACTGAAGTGGCGCACCATCGGTGGGGCGTAGCCAAGTTCGGTTTCCTGCGGCAACATGCTCATGGGTTTGATGCTACCCGAAGTCCGCCTTGGGAAGTTTCCTCGTGCGATCGCGTTGTTGATTGACCCACGCGCTGAGCCGACTTCGAGATCGATGGACGGCACCGATCGGTTCGCCGAGTGACTGCGGGTCGAAGGCCGGCGGCGTTCGGGCCGAGGAACGCGGGTATCGACTTCCGTTACTCTGAACCGTCATGTGCCCGCAACGCGCCACCGTCTCTCCATTGCCAATGGCATCGTTACGGGCATTGCTCATGGCATTGCTCATGGCATTGCTCATGGCATCGAACCTGGCATTTGGGGCCTTTTTCGCGGGGGCGGCGCCGATATGCGCTGCTCAAGACCAAGCTCCGCAGAGCCACTCGACCGCCGCCGAGGAAAGTTCTCCTTCGCAGCGATTCGCCCAACTGATCGCGGCCCACGATGAGTGGCGGCTCACCGTGTTTCCCGAGTACGCGTTGCGCCGAGGCATCGACACCCGCGCCGGCGAACTCACCGACTCCTCCCTCGCTGGCGCGTATAAGCGCAACGCCTGGATCGAAAACTTCATGATCGAGGTGCGCGCGCTCGATGCAAGCACACTTTCCGAGGGCGATGCGCGCGACTACTTTCTGCTGCGCCGCGACCTCGAACTCTCCCTCGAAGGATTCCGCTTCGGCGCTTGGATGATGCCGGTCAGCGGTCGCAACGGTCCGCACCAGGACATCGCGCAGATGGGCGATCTGGCGACCTTCACCGATCTCAANGACTACGACGCGTACATCAATCGCTTGCTCGGCGTGCCCGGATCGCTGCTGGGCACGATGGAAGTCATGCGCGCGGGGATCGAGGCGGGATTGCTGCCGCCCAAGGTCACGGTTGAGCAGGTTCCGCTGCAAATCCGCGCCGCGCGCACCAGCCTGCCCGACGCGCTGCGCAAGCCGTTCAACACGATGCCCAAGACCATCGCGCCTGCGGATCGCGAGCGGCTACTGCGCGACTTCGAGCGCACGCTCGAGCCGATCGACATCGTGCTCACCGAGTTCGAGGCGTTCTTCATCAACGACTATCTGCCCAAGTGCCGCGCGTCGATCGCAGCGAGCGACATGCAAAATGGCGCTGCCTTTTACGCGCATCAACTCAAGGTGCACACCACAACCGCGTTGAGCGCGCAGGAGATTCACGCGACCGGGCTGTCCGAGGTCGCGCGCATCCGCGCCGAGATGATGACCGTCATCGCCAAGACCGATTGGTACAGCGCCGATCCCGCGCGCGCGAAATTGCCCGAGGACGAGCGGTTTGCTGCGTTCGTGCGGTTTCTTCGCAGCGATCCCCGCTTCTACTGCAAGACTTCCGCCGAACTGCTCGCGCGCTACCGCGATGTGTGCAAGCGCATCGACCCCAAGTTGCCCGCGCTGTTCGCCACTTGCCCGCGGCTGACCTACGGCGTGCGCGAGATCCCCCGCTTCATGGCGCCCGCGCAAACGACCGCGTACTACCAGCCCGGAAGCCCGCAGCTGGGCGAGCCTGGCTATTTCTACGCGAATACCTATGCGCTCGACCAGAGGCCGACCTACGAGTTCATCCCGCTGACGCTGCACGAAGCGGTGCCCGGCCACCACTTTCAAATCGCACTCGCGCAGGAACTCACCAGCGCGCGCGCGTTTCGCAAAGACCTTGATTCGACGGCGTTCACCGAAGGTTGGGCGCTCTACGCCGAGCGACTCGGAATCGAGATGGGCTTCTTCGACGATCCCTACGACGATTTCGGCCGGCTGCTTTACGAGATGTGGCGCGCGTGCCGATTGGTGGTCGATCCGGGCATGCACACCTTGGGCTGGTCGCGCGAGCGTGCGATTGATTTCCTCAAGCAGAACACGGCCCTCAGCGAACTCAACATCGTGAATGAGGTCGATCGCTACATCGGCTGGCCCGGTCAAGCCTGCGGCTACAAGATCGGCGAGCTCACCATTCGTCGGTTGCGCGCGGTGGCGGAAAAAACGCTCGGGGCAAAGTTCGACCTCCGCCGTTTCCACGATGCCGTGTTGCTCGACGGACCAGTTCCGCTCGATCTGCTCGAGCGCAACATCAACGGGTGGATTGCTGCGGAAGAGCGTCGCATCGCTGCACAAGGATGATTTCGCGGTCAGAATCGCGCGCATGCCGACGAACACGCTGACGAGAGACATGCCAGGAATCATCATGGGAAACATGCCGCCGCCGATCCACGACAACACCCAAGCCTCTCGGCTTCCCGCACTGCTCAAGCAAGTGTTCGGCTACGACGAATTCCGGCCGCTGCAGCGCGAGATCATGGAGACATCGCTCGCCGGGCGCGACACGGTGGCCATTCTGCCGACCGGTGCGGGCAAGAGCCTGTGCTACCAGTTGCCGGCGTTGGTGCGCGACGGGCTCACGGTGGTGGTGTCGCCACTCATTGCGTTGATGAAGGATCAAGTCGATCAGTTGCAGGCCGCGGGCGTAGCGGCAACGGCGATCAACTCTTCGCTCGATGATGGCGAGGCGCGGCGCAGGCTGGCTGGTCTTGAAAATGGACGCACCAAGATCTTGTTTGTTGCGCCCGAACGACTGCTGATGTCGGACTTTCTTGCGCGCGTCGTGCGATGGAATGTCTCCGCTCTGGCCGTCGACGAAGCGCATTGCATCAGCGAGTGGGGTCATGACTTTCGCCCCGAGTACCGCCGACTGCTCTCGGTGCGGCAGGCGTTACCCGGAGTGCCGACGCTTGCGCTGACGGCAACGGCGACGCCGCGTGTGCGCACCGACATCATTGCGCAGCTCAAGCTCGACGCGCCTGAAGTCTTCATCGCGAGTTTCAATCGACCAAATCTCATGTACCGCGTGGTGGCGAAAGACGGCGCGGCGGCGCAAACCATTGAGTTCCTGCGCGGGCGCGCCCAAGAATCGGGCAAGCGCGTCAGCAAAAACGACAGCAAAAACGACAGCAAGGGCGCCGGCAAGAACGAGGACGCCGGCATCGTCTACTGCCAGTCGCGCAAGTCGACCGAGGCGATGGCGGCGGCGCTGATGCGGGCGGGCGTGTCGGCGGCGGCCTACCACGCTGGGCTCGATGCCGAAACGCGCGCGCGCAATCAGGATGCGTTTTTGCGCGACGAAATTCGCGTGGTCTGCGCGACGGTCGCTTTCGGCATGGGCATCAACAAGCCCAATGTGCGCTTCGTCATCCACGCCGATCTTCCCAAGAATGTCGAGGGCTACTACCAGGAGACTGGCCGCGCGGGCCGCGACGGTTTGCCCAGCGAGTGCCTGCTGCTTTACTCGCGCGGCGATGTCGCCAAGTACATCGGCTTCATCAGCGAGATCGAGGATGAGGATGCGCGGCGGACGGCGCGCACCCAGCTCGACCGCATGGCGGCGTTCGCCGACAGCGCAAAATGCCGACGCGTTGAGTTGCTCCGCTATTTCGGCGAAAACTGGACCAACGAGGACGGTGGTGAGCGCTGCGAGGGCTGCGACAACTGCCTCGAACCACGCGAGAGCTACGACGCCACGCTTGAGAGCCAGAAGTTCATCAGCTGCGTGCTGCGCATCGCCCAAGTGTCGCGCTTTGGCGTCGGGCTTCAGCATGTTGCCGATGTGCTGGCGGGCGCCGACACCGAGAAGATCCGACGCTGGGCGCACGATAAGTTGCCGACCTACGGCATCGGCAAGGACCGCCCGCGCACGGCGTGGGTTTCGCTCGGGCGCCAGCTTGTGCAATCGGGACACCTGGCGATGAGCGAAGGACAGTTTCCCACCCTCGAGGTCAGCCAGCTGGCCGTCGATGCATTGCGCCAACGCGCGCCGATCATGTTGGTGAAGCCGGTGGTGAAGGCGACCGACGACGCGCAGGATGACATGGACCTGAGCGGCGGGTTGGGGGGCGGGTTGGAAGGGGCCGCCGACGGTCGGTCAAGTGGACGCGCGGGGACCAAGCCCAAGGCTGGCGCCATCGAATGCGACGAGGAACTGTTCACGCGGTTGCGTGAAGTGCGCAAGACGCTGGCGCAGGCGCGCGGCGTTGCGCCCTATGTCGTATTCAACGACGCCACCTTGCGCCTCATGGCGCGTTCATACCCAACCAACGACGAGGAACTTCTGCGCATCACCGGCGTGGGCGAGAAGAAACTCGCGGACTTCGGACTTGAGTTCTCCACCGCGATCAGTGCGTGGCTCGATCAACATCCCAAGCAGATTTTTGCCGATCGCCCCCCTGCCGCCGCGGTTGCGGTTGCTCGCAAGACCGCCAAATCCAGCGTGCTCAATGANACGACGCTGCAGACGCTCACGCTNNTNCGCGCNGGCAACTCAATTGAGCAAGTGGCGCAAGCGCGCGGATTGGTGACCTCGACCATCGAGGGCCATCTTCTGGCCGCGCTGGAATCGGGCGAGCAGATTGATCGCGCGCAATTGATGTCCGATGAAACGGCGAGCGAGATTCAGTCGGCGTTTGCCTCGGAACGCGGCGCGGGCCTGAGGGCGATCTTCGATCGACTCGAAGGGCGCGTGAGCTACGGACTACTGCGCCTCTACCTAGCCGTCACCGCCAAGTAGGCGCGGCAGCCGAGTAGGCGCTTTTTGTTTGTTTTGTGAGGACAACGACCCAGACCTCAATCTCCGCCAACTTCTAGCCGCGGAAGTTTGCGCCAGCCTTTTTGCCAACCAAGGCGGCGGCGGCGGCGAGAGCGATGGCGAGGAATGCCATCGCCCAAACTCCCAGTGCGCTCGCAACTCCTGGCCCGTCGCCAAGCCGCTCGGCCAGCGAGAAGATCGCCTTGGTGATCGGATAGTCGCTCTCGCGCTGCGCGAGAATCAAACTGTCGGAAACCTCGAGCATGGCGAAGCAGAACGCAAGGATCGCGCCGGCGGCGATGTTGGCCGCCAGCAGCGGCAGCACGATCTTGCGAGTCACGCGCCAACGCGATGCGCCAAGGTTGTAGCCCGCCTCCTCGAGCGCGACCGAGGTCTGCTCGAGTCCCGCCGCGGCCGAGCGCACCACATACGGTAGTCGCCGCACCGCATAGGCAAGAATGAGAAACGGCACCGGATTGGGCGTGGGCCCGAGGATGTCGCCGACAAAGTGCAGCGGGCCGCCATCGTTGAACGGCCAACGCAGACTCGCCGCCACCAGGCCGAACGCGAACACCAGTCCCGGCACCGCCAACGGAAGCATGACCAACGCATCGAGCAGCCCGCGCCCGCGCACGGTGCCGCGCACCAANAGCCGCGCAACGAAGAGCCCGACCACGACATCGATGACGGTGGCGATTCCCGCAAAGATGATCGAGTTGCGCACGCTGCCTGCGGCCAGCGGATGGGTCAGCGCCTGAATGAAGTGATCGTCGGTGAGGCTTGCTGGCAGAAGCGTTTGGTACCAGCGACCGTTGGCGGCCAGCGCNGTTCCGATGACACCAAAGTGCGGCAGCATCGCAACGAAGGCGACCGACGCGAACGCAAGCGCGGCAAGTCGACCAGACGCGCCGCTGAGCTTCTTCAACCCGCCGCCGGCGCTGGCCTTGGCGAGCATGGCGTGGCCCTTGCCGCCGAGGATCAGACGACCGACGGTGTACGACAGAATCGTTGCGCAAAGCATCACCGCCGTCAGAGCGTAAGGCTGGCGCGACGCCTCCATCTCCTTGATCCCGTTGAAGATTTGCACCGGCGTTGTCTTGGTGAACTCGAGCATGAGCGGCGTGCCCAGTTCGGTAAAGCTCCAGACGAAGACGATGGTGCCGCCGGCGAACAGGCCCGGACGAATGAGCGGCAAAGTCACGCGAAAAAAGCGCTTCCAACTGCCGGCCCCGAGGTTGGTGGCCGCTTCCTCCATCGACGGATCGAGGTTGGCGATCGCGGCGTAGAGGTTGAGATACAGGATGGGGAAGAGCGCGATCGCCTCGAGCAGCACGATCAGTGCGAAGCCGCCTTGGCCGATGAAGTCGATCGGATTTACGATTGCATGGAGGTCGATGAGCAGCGCGTTGACCGCGCCTTCACGGCCGAGCAGTTGGCGCATGCCGATCGCGCCGACGAAGGGCGGCAGAATGAGCGGCGCGAGAATGAGCGTCGAAAGCAGCGGCTTGCCGACGAAAGTGGTGCGCGCGGAAAGCAGCGCCAGCGGAAGCGCGATGACGACGGCGATGGTGGTGGTCGCGCTGGCGATCANAAACGCATTGATCAGGCCTTCGCGCAAGACCGGGTCGTTGAANACATTCAGAACATGGAAGAGCGTGAACGAACCGTCGTCGGTGACGAACGCGCTGGCCACGCCAAGCCAGATGGGATAGACAAGCGGCACGCCTACAAGGAGGAAGAGCACCGCAAGCCAAATGCGCTGAGTCGTCGGACGCATGGGCGCCGATGGTAGTGGAAAGCCTGCGCCGCACCGATGAGTTCGGCTCTACTTCACCGCGACTTAGATCGGTCCCCACGCGCTCAGCAGAATGGCCAAGTCGGCGGCGTTGACGATGTTGTCCGCGTTGAGATCCGCGCTCCCCGCGGTGCCCCACTGGTTGAGCATCGACGCGAGATCCTGCGCACCCACGACGCCGTTGCCATCGATGTCGGGCGAAGCCACGGTGTTGGGGATGTACCACCCGACCACCACCGGCATGGCCGTTTGCGTGCCGNTGTTGCGCTTGAGCTCGAGGACATAATCGCCCGCGGCGAGGTTGCGCATGTAGAGCAGNTCGGTGTTCTCGGTTGCGCTCTTGCTTTCGCAGTTTCCGCTGGCAAACGCCGTCGCGCCCGCATCGCCCGAGATCGANACCAAGGCGCCGCCGACAAGCTTCCANAGGCGCAGATCGAAGTCCTGCACATTAAAACTANTGAAGTTGGTTGCCACCTGACGGTGCCAAGTTGCGGCAACGCTGGCCTCGCTCACGCCCTGATGGACGCGAAACGACCAGTAGGTGCTGGTGTTGGACAGCGCGGTCGGAATGTAATCCCAACCTTGGTGACGAAGAAAGACGCTCGACTGCGGCGTGGCGAATCCGTTGGCCTCGCCGCTGGTGAAGATCAGGTGGGCGCGATCGATGTTGAGAAGGTCGGCGCCGTAAACGGTGTCAAGCGGCGCAGTGCTGATGCCGCGAGACGCTCCGCTGGTCGGGGCGCCGTTGGACCAAGTAGGACGATGGGTTGTGCCCGCCATGAGCACCGACTTGATGGTGAGCGCCTTGTTGGCGTTGGC
>Ga0031658_1000194_pt1 | contig 9819 bp, 8 predicted proteins | sample FrelakmetPLP11PL_FD_55179 | JGI IMG/M metagenome (GOLD analysis project Ga0031658, IMG submission 55179) | Freshwater lake sediment microbial communities from the University of Notre Dame, USA, for methane emissions studies - PLP11 PL | ecosystem: Environmental > Aquatic > Freshwater > Lake >...
CGGCGACCTCGCCGATGCCGGCGGCGACGCCGCCTACGCGTCGCTGGCCGAGGCGTTGCGCCGACTGCCGATGCCTGCGCATCTGCTGCCCGGCAACCACGACAGTCGCGCGGCATTGCGCCGCCATTTTCCGCAACTGGCCAACAACGATGGTGGTTTCATGCAGGCGGCGCTAGCCACGCCGGGCGGGTCCTTCTTGCTGCTCGACACGGTGGAACCTGGCGTCCCGTGGGGCAGCTACTGTATCCAGCGGAGGGAATGGCTGGCGCAGCAACTTGCAGCGGCGGGCGACCTGCCGCTGTATGTCGCGATGCATCACCCGCCGCTCGCACTTGGCATCCCGTCAATGGACCAGTTCGCGCTGCGCGATGCCGAAGCCTTCTGGTCGGTCATCGCGCCGCACCGTACGCGCATCCGCCACCTGTTTTTCGGCCATCTGCACCGGCCGATCGGCGGCAATTGGCGCGGGATTCCGTTTTCGTGCGCCAGTTCGCCAAACCATCAGGTCGCGCTCGACCTGACCACGGTGCGCGGCGACGACGTACCCGGCTGCCGCGAGCCGTCGGGTTTTGCGGTAATCCTGATCGACGCCGAAAGCGTCATCGTGCATCACCAGCAATTGTTCAACGGCGAAACCAGCTTCTGGCTGTGACGGCCATTCAGCCAGTGACCGCCGCCTTGGCCGGCGCCCACTGCCGGCGACTGACCGGCAGTTTGTCCGGCACACCGCGCAGCAGCGCCCAGCCATAGGCTTCGGCGTCGTCACCGGCGGCTTTCTCGAAACCGGCGAGCGCCGTCTTGGCCACCAGCACGGCGCGATGCAGGCGCATGAAGCGGCTGGCGAACTCCTCTTCGAGATGCGTTAGCGCCTCGTCCAGCAGGTATTCGCGGGCGACGGTGCGGGCGGTCACGTATTTCAGATCGGCCTTGAAATACAGCACTTCGGCAACCGGCACCAGCAAAAGCCGCCCGCGTTCGTGGCAGGAAAGGTGGGTGCGCCCGCCACCGCGCGCCGCCTGGCCGATGGCAGCGAGCAAGGCAGGATCGGGACGCGGCGCCGCCACAATTTTTTGCAGCGCCGTCAGCAGTCGCTGGGTGCGCACCGGTTTCAACAGGTAGTCGACGGCATTCAGGTCGAATGCCTGCACCGCATAGTTGTCGTAGGCGGTGATGAAAATGACGGCGGGCGGGTGCTCGAAAGCGCCGAGATGGCCGGCCAGTTCGATGCCATCCATGCCCGGCATGCGGATGTCGGCAAGGACGACATCGACCGGGCTTTTGCGAATGAACTCGAGCGCCGCGATGCCGTTGCCGGCCTCGCCGACGACCTCGCTGGCGAACTGGATGGCAATATCGCCCAGCAGCTCGCGCAGCCGCGAGCGCGCCAGCGGTTCGTCGTCGACCAGGAGGATTTTCAGCGGCTTGTCTTGCGGCATGGCAGGATGATGCGCACCTCGTAGGTTTGTTTGCCGGCATCGATTTCCAGCCGCGCCTCGAGATCGTAATACAACGCCAGCCGTTCGCGAATATTGGCGACGGCGATCTGGTTGCCACTGGCGTGCTGGCCGGCGGCAACCGTTGGATTGGCGATGGCGATGCGCAGTTCCTCGCCGCGCTGCTCGATGGCAATGCGCACGACGCCGCCTTCCGGCGCCGGCTCGATGCCGTGATAGACGGCGTTCTCCAGCAGCGGCTGCAGCATCAGTGGAGGTATCGGCAAATCCATGGAAACCGCCCCGATTTGCCAGTCAACCGCAAGACGCTCGCCAAGGCGCAGTTTTTCCAGTTCAAAGTACTGTTTGCCGAGGGCGATCTCGTCGGCCAGGCTGACCAGTTCGCCGGGGTCGCGCATTGCGGCGCGGAACAGGTCGGAGAGCGACTCAAGGGCCGCCTCGGCCTGTTGCGGCCGGGCGCGAATCAGGGACAGCACGGCGTTCAGCGAATTGAACAGGAAATGCGGGCGGATGCGGGCATTCAGGGCCGCCAGCCGCGCTTCGGTCTGGGCCGGCGAAAAGGCGCGGGCGCGCAATTCGAAATAGCCGAGCAGGACGATGCTNGCCGCCATCGCCAGCAACATCGGCCGCAGCGGGTTGGCGCCATCGCCGAAGCCGAGGGACTGCCAGAACGAATTTTGCGCGAAGGCCAGTCCGGCAACCAGCATGACCACGGCCAGTTGCCCGAGCCTTAGCGGCAATTTGCGCAGGACATCGCGCAACGCCGCCAGCAGCCCGAGCGCCAGCAACAGCAAGGGTTCGACAAGTGCCGCCATCTCGACGTAGCGCGCCATCCAGCCGGCCGGCTCGGGCGCCTGGATCAGCGCGGCGGCGAGCGCCATCGCATTGACCCCGAGCAGGACGCGCAGCATGACGCCGAAATTGCGCCAGTCGGGTAGCGGATGCGTTGCGGGAAAGTGCCGTATACTTGTCATTCCTGATGCGTTCTCGCCTTGACAGCCCCATTTTATGACATCCAACGCCGCACAATACACTTGGGCCGGACGATTCTCCGAGCCGGTTTCCGATCTCGTCAAACGCTACACCGCTTCNGTCGACTTCGACCAGCGCATGTGGCGCCAGGATATCCGCGGCTCGCTGGCCCATGCCCGGATGCTGGCGAAGCAGGGCATCATCGCCGCCGCCGACCTGGCTGACATCGAGCGCGGCATGTCCATCGTCACCGAGGAAATCGAGTCGGGCAAGTTCGCATGGTCGCTCGACCTCGAGGACGTGCACCTCAATATCGAAAAGCGCCTCACCGCCCTCGTCGGCGATGCCGGCAAGCGCCTGCACACCGGCCGTTCGCGCAACGACCAGGTGGCGACCGACATCCGCCTCTACCTGCGTGATGCCATCGACGACATCCTCGTCCTGATCAAGGCCTTCCGCACGGCGCTGGTCGACCTGGCCGAGAAAGAGGCGGCGACGCCGATGCCCGGCTTCACCCACCTGCAGGTCGCCCAGCCGGTGACCTTCGGCCACCACATCCTCGCCTATTTCGAAATGTTCGGCCGCGATGCCGAGCGCTTCGCCGATACCCGCAAGCGCACCAACCGCCTGCCGCTCGGCGCCGCCGCGCTAGCCGGCACGACCTACCCGATCGACCGCGAATTCGTCGCCGAACAACTCGGCTTCGACGGCGTTTGCGAAAACTCGCTCGATGCCGTTTCCGACCGCGACTTCGCCATCGAATTCACCGCCGCCTGCGCGCTGCTGATGATGCACATCAGCCGCCTGTCGGAAGAACTGGTGATGTGGATGAGCCCGCGCGTCGGCTTCATCCAGATCGCCGACCGCTTCTGCACCGGCTCGTCGATCATGCCGCAGAAGAAGAATCCGGACGTACCCGAACTGGCGCGCGGCAAGACCGGCCGCGTCTATGGCCAGCTGATGAGCCTCTTGACCCTGATGAAGTCGCAGCCGCTGGCCTACAACAAGGACAACCAGGAAGACAAGGAACCACTGTTCGACGCCGTCGACACCGTCACCGACACGCTGCGCATCTTCGCCGACATGGCTGGCGGCATCACCGTCCGCGCCGACAACATGCAGGCCGCGCTGACTCAGGGCTTCGCCACCGCCACCGACCTCGCCGACTACCTGGTCAAGAAGGGCCTGCCCTTCCGCGATGCGCACGAGGCCGTCGGCCACGCCGTCAAGGCCGCCGAGGCCAGGGGTGTGGACCTGCCGCAACTGACGCTGGACGAACTCAAGGCCTTCTGCCCGCAGGTGGAAAACGACGTATTTTCGGTGTTGACCGTTGCCGGCTCGCTGGCTTCACGCAACCACATCGGCGGCACCGCACCGGAACAGGTGCGCGCCGCCATCCAGCGGGCGCGCAAGCGGCTCCAGCTTGCATGAAACCGACCCCATGAAAAAGCTCGGCAAATACGAACTGGTCAAAAAACTCGGCGAGGGAGCGACGAGCACCGTCTACCTGGGCCGTGATCCATTCGCCCAGCGCGCCGTCGCCATCAAGGTCGCCAGCCCGGGCATCCTGCACGACCCGGAAAAGGGCAAGCTGTACAGCAGCTTGTTCCTTAACGAGGCCTCGCTGATCGGCAAGCTCAACCATCCGCACATCGCCCAGATCTACGATGCCGTGGTCACCGACGATATCTGCTACATCGTCATGGAATACGTCCCCGGCGGCACGCTGGAAGCGCACGCCCAGCCCGGGTATCTGCTGCCGGTCGACCGCGTCGTCGAACTGGTTTTCAAATGCACGCGGGCGCTCGACTACGCCTACCGCCTCGGTATCACCCACCGCGACATCAAGCCGGCCAACATCCTGCTGGCCGGCGCTTCGGACGTCAAGATTTCCGATTTCGGCGCCGCCATCATCAACAACGCCGGCAGGGAGCGCACCCAGATCACCGGTATCGGCTCACCCGCCTATATGTCGCCGCAACAGGTCCAGGAACAGCCTCTCGACCACCGCACCGACATCTATTCGCTGGGCGTCGTCATGCACCAGTTGCTGACCGGCGAGCTGCCGTTCACGGCGGGCAACAACTACAACATGATCTACCAGATCGTCAATGGCACCCCGGCCCGCCCATCGGCGCAACGGCCGGGCCTGCCGCCGGTCCTCGATGAAATCGTCAGCCGCGCGATGGCCAGGAATCTCGATGACCGCTATCCGACTTGGCAGGCCTTTGCCCACGACCTCGCCCAGGCGGTGCGCAACGGCCAGTTGAAGACACCCCGCACTGAAGAATTTGTCGACACCGAGAAGTTCGCCACGCTGCGCGCCCTGCCCTTCTTCTCCGACTTCACCGATGTCGAAATCTGGGAGGCGCTGCGTTTCGCGGGATGGAAACGTGTCGCCCCGGGCACGGCTATCATGCGCGATGGCGAACCGGGCAACTTCTTCTGTTTCGTCGCCGACGGCACGGTGGCGGTCAGCAAGAACGGCACCCGGCTCACGACGCTGGCCAGCGGCGAATGCTTCGGTGAAATGGCCATCATCAGCCGGCGCGGCCATGTGCGCAGCGCCGACGTCGTCGCCGACAGCGCGGCAAACATCATCACCATCCGCGGCGAAGCCCTGGAAAAGGCTTCCGAATCCTGCCGGATGCATTTCTACCAGGGCTTTCTCGATGTGCTGGCNACCCGGCTGGCACTTTCCAACCAGCGGATCGCCGCAATCTAGTTTCCGTCGGTGAGCGGCAGTGAGGCCTCGGCTTCGCTCGCCGACCCGTANAGACGGGGTGCCAGGTGCCGCTTTTCCAACGCCTCGCCGAGTTTGACGCGCAGGAAGGTGTTGGAGGTGTAGCGCGTTACGTCGTGGTAGTGGCGCTCGACCACGCCCTTGACCATGGCGATGTAGTCGTCGACAAGTTCCGGCAGAATCGAGAAGCGGTCATAATTGACGATGGCATTCACCTTGTGGCCCACCGCCTTGAGCGACTCGTCGACCGCCTGGCGGATCCGCGCGACATCCTCCGCGNTCCTGACGTTCAGCCCCGCAAAATTGACGAAGAAGAGATTCTTGCCGGGATCGTAGGTCAGGCGCTCNNCCATCGGGATTTCCAGCATCTGCGACCGCATGTTCATCGGCTCGTCGCGGAAAATCCGGGCATCCATCAGCGCCGGCTCGCCATGCATGATCGGCACGAAAGCCATCTGGTCGAGGATGTCCTTCTGCAGGTCGACCCCAGGCGCNATTTCGGTCAGCATCAGCCCCTCGGCAGTCAGCTGGAAGACGCAGCGCTCGGTGATGTAGAGGACGCTCTTGCCCCACTTGGCGGCCTGCGGGCCGCTGAAGGTACGGTGCTCGACTTCCTCGACGAANTTCCTCGANTTGCCTTCTTCAAGAATNCGCAGTTTTCCGGCGTCGACCGCGACATCGAGATTGGCGCAGGTAAACGTCCCGACAAAAACCACCTTCTTGGCATTTTGCGAAATGTTGATGAAGCCACCGGCGCCCGCCAGCCGCGGGCCGAATTTCGAGACGTTCAGGTTGCCCTGGCGGTCAGCCTGCGCCAGGCCGAGGAAGGCGATGTCGAGGCCGCCGCCGTCGTAGAAATCGAACTGGCTGGGCTGGTCGATGATCGCCTGGGCATTGGTCGCCGCACCGAAGCTGAGGCCACCGGCCGGCACGCCGCCGATGACGCCGGGCTCGGCGGTGAGCGTCATCAGGTCGATGATCTGCTCTTCGGCGGCGACGTTGGCAACGCCCTCCGGCATGCCGATGCCGAGATTGACCACGGCGTTTGCCTTCAGCTCCAGCGCTGCGCGGCGCGCGATGATCTTGCGTTCGCTCATCGGCATCGCGGCGATCGCCGACATCGGCACCTTGATCTCGCCGGCGAAAGCCGCACTGTACGGCTCGCTGAACGTCTGCATGTGGTATTCGGGCTTTTCGGCGACTACCACGCAGTCGACCAGAATGCCGGGAATCTTGACCTGACGCGGATTCAGCGTCCCGCGTTCGGCGATGCGCTCGACCTGAACGATAACCGTGCCGCCCGAATTGCGCGTCGCCATCGCGATGGCCTGCGCTTCGAGCGTCAGCGCTTCCTTCTCCATCGTGATGTTGCCGTCCGGGTCGGCGGTCGTGCCGCGGATGATGCCGACGTTGATCGGGAAGGCCTTGTAGAAAAGATATTCCTCACCGTCGATTTCCATCAGGCGTACGACATCCTTGGTTGTCATCTCGTTCAGCTTGCCGCCGCCGAAGCGCGGATCGACGAAAGTGCCGAGTCCGACCCGTGTGATGGTGCCCGGCTTGCCGGCAGCGATGTCGCGGAACAGGTGGGTGATGACGCCCTGCGGCAAGTTGTAGGCCTCGATCCGGCTGGCGACGGCCAGTTGCTGCAGCTTGGGCACCAGGCCCCAGTGCCCGCCGATGACGCGGCCAACGAGGCCGTCATGGCCGAGATGATTGAGGCCGCGTTCCTTGCCGTCGCCCTGACCGGCGGCATAGACGAGGGTCAGGTCGCGCGGGCTGCCGAGGCCATGCACGTCGGCCTCCTGGCTCTCGAGAAACAACTCCTCGAGGGCGACGGCGATGTTCTCGGCGAAGCCGATGCCGACGAAGCCGCCGGTCGCGACCGTATCGCCATCCTTGATCAGGCGTACCGCCTCGCGGGCCGTGACGATCTTGCCGGTGTCGGAGGCGCGTAGCGATGAGGTCATCGGGTGGCTGGCCAGAGGCATGTCTTGTCTCCTTGTATTCAGTGAACCTTNACGAGGCCTGAACGATACCAGTTGCATTGCGACCGGCGAACTGTCAGCGCAGGAATTCGCGACTGATCTGCTTGAACACATCCGTACCAGCCTTGTGCAGCCACTCGAAAGCCACCATCTCGCGTGACACGATGCGGCATCCCTCCTGGCGCAGTCGCGCCAGCGCCAGATCCTTGTCGCTCGCCCGTCGCGAGCCGACCGCCTCGGCCACGACGAAGACCTCCTTGCCCAGCGCGCGCAGGCCGAGCGCCGTCTGCAGGACGCATACGTGCGCCTCGGTTCCGGTCAACACGATCTGACGCCGCGAAAAGTCGGGCAGCCGCTCCAGGCAACCGTCGGCAACCGCGGAAAAATGGATCTTTTCGACGACGCGATCGGGCGGAACGGACGTACCCAGCTCCGGAACCATCGGTCCCAGCCCCGCCGGGTACTGGACGGTCGCCCCCACCGGCACGGACAGGCGTTGCGCGACCGCGACCAGCCACAGATTGTGGCGCAATACCGTATCGATATCCTGGATGGCGGGCGCCAGCCGCTCCTGCAGATCGATCAGCAACAGCAGCGAGTGGTCGGCATTGATCAACATACGTGCACCTCACGAATCAGCTCTGACATTTTGCGTATCCTCCTTGCCTGAAAAAGGAACCCCGCTCAACAGCCACGCGCGCCCGGGTTGCGGGTGAACCCGAAGCCGCCCCCGCTCGCAGTCGCAGGCATGATGCAGATTACCATTGCCAGCGACTTCGCAGACCTGCCGATGTCGGCCGGGAAGGGCGAAAAGGGCACGGATTGCTCGACCACGGATCTGACGAAGGCGATTTCGTCCTGCTGATCGGCCGCGTTGAGCACTTTGAAACTCTTCAGCGAGCCGTTGGGGTTGAGACGGATCTCCACCGCTGCCACCTTGAGTCCCCTGCCGCGCGGGTCGTTCCTGACGAATCCGGCGCTCCGGTTAAGCTTTCTCACCAGTGAATCAAGATACATTTCGAGACTGAACGGATCGACCGGCGGGCTGTTGGGCAGGCGCTCGAGCACCTCGCTGCCCTCCTTCTCCGTGGCTGCCTGCTGGCGGCCGATATCCCTGGCCATGGCCAGGGAGCGTTGCGCCAGATCCGGCGCCTGGCGCGCCTGACCGTCGAGTTCGCGCAGGAAGCTGTTCATTTCCTCTTTCTGCGCCACCGACCACCGGGGAACCGCCGGTGTTGCTGCCCTGCCCGACGCCTTGTCCATCGCCAGAATTTTTCTTTGCGCTTGCGGCGTGGCTTGCCTGACCGTTGCCGGCGCCGGAACGACGGCCGGCGTCGCGGGCTTGGGCGGCGTCCGCGGCTGTTGTACGAGGCTGGCCTCGAGACGCGTCGCCGCCCGCTCCTCGACCCGGGGCGACTGCGTCGGAAACGACAGGATCACACCGTGCACAATCAGCGACAGCAGCAGCGCCAGGCGGAGCGACCACTGGATGCGGAAATTTTCCGGTGGGGACATCGGCGGCATTCTAATCCGGCCGCTGTCCGCAAAAAGCGTTCGCGGCCTACTCCACCGCTTCCGCTACCCGTCGCGCCCGCACCGCGGCGGCCAGCTTTTCCAGCACGGCCACACTGTCTTCCCAGCCGAGACAGGCGTCGGTGACGCTCTGGCCGTAAGTCAACGGCTTGTCGGGCGACAAATCCTGGCGGCCTTCGACGAGGTGGGACTCGACCATGACGCCGACGATGCGCTCCTCGCCGGCTGCCATTTGTGCGGCGACGCTGTCGCAGACTTCCATCTGCAACTTGTACTGCTTGCGGCTGTTGCCATGCGAAAAATCGACCATCAGCCGGGCGGCGAGACCGGCCTTGGCGATTTCCTCGCAGGCCGCTTCGACACTGGCGGCGTCGAAGTTGGGGGACTTGCCGCCACGCAGGATGACGTGGCAATCCTCGTTGCCCATCGTAGACACGATGGCGGTGTGGCCGGACTTGGTCACCGACAGGAAGTGATGCGGCGAATTGGCCGAGCGGATGGCGTCGACCGCGATGCGCATGTTGCCATCGGTACCGTTCTTGAACCCGACCGGGCACGACAGGCCCGAAGCCAGTTCGCGGTGTACTTGCGACTCGGTGGTGCGCGCGCCGATGGCGCCCCAGGCGATCAGGTCAGCCGTATATTGCGGCGTGATGGTGTCGAGGAACTCGGTGGCGCAGGGCAAACCCAGCTCGTTGATCTCGAGCAGGATCTTGCGGGCGAGACGGACGCCTTCGTTGATGCGGAAGGTGTTGTCCATGCGCGGATCGTTGATCAGTCCCTTCCAGCCCACCGTGGTGCGCGGCTTCTCGAAATAGACGCGCATCAGGACGACGAGATCGTCGGCATGCCGCCCGGCTTCCCGGGCAAGCTTCCTGGCGTATTCCATGGCCGCATCGTAGTCATGGATCGAACAGGGGCCGATGATGACGAGCAGGCGATCGTCGGCGCCATGCAGGATGCGGTGGATGGTCTGGCGGGCACTGTAGGTGGTCTGCGCCGCGCGACTGGATACCGGATATTCGCGGAATACATGCGCCGGCGGCACCAGTTCCTTGATTTCCTTGATGCGCAGGTCGTCGGTATTCGGTTTGTTTTGCGGCATCATGGCCGGCCCCATTCAAAAATT
>Ga0031658_1000199_pt1 | contig 9690 bp, 10 predicted proteins | sample FrelakmetPLP11PL_FD_55179 | JGI IMG/M metagenome (GOLD analysis project Ga0031658, IMG submission 55179) | Freshwater lake sediment microbial communities from the University of Notre Dame, USA, for methane emissions studies - PLP11 PL | ecosystem: Environmental > Aquatic > Freshwater > Lake >...
AGTGGTCGTTCCTTCCGCCCGTGGACGGCGGTCGCCGCTACCTCGCCATCAACTGCGACGAGGCCGAGCCCGGAACCTTCAAGGATCGGCTGCTCTGCGACTACGACCCGCACATCATCCTCGAGGGCATCGCGATCGCGTGCCACGCCTGTCAGCTCGATACCGCGTACTTCTTCATTCGCGGCGAGTACCACCACCAGGCCAAAATCGTCGAGAAGGCGATCCAAGAGGCGTACGCCAAGGGCATCTTCGGCAAGCAGGGGCTGATGAACGGCAAGAGCAAGTTCGCCGTCGACTGCTACCTCCACCGTGGCGCGGGCGCGTACATCTGCGGCGAAGAGACTGGTTTGCTCGAGGCGATCGAAGGTCGCCGCGGCTGGCCGCGACTCAAGCCGCCGTTCCCTGCGGTCAAAGGCCTTTTTGGCCGTCCGACCATCGTCAACAATGTCGAAACGCTCGCCGCCGTCGGCCCGATCATCGACAAGGGCCTGGCGTGGTGGAAGGGCATGGGTTGCGAAAGCAACATCGGCGGCGCGCCCAGCTACGGACCCAAGCTCATGGGCGTGAGTGGTCATGTCAATCGCCCCGGTGTGTTCGAGTGCGACCTCGGAATTCCGCTCAATCAACTCGTGGAGAAGTTCTGCCTAGGCATGCGCGCGGGCAAGAAGTTCAAGGGTGCGATCGCTGGCGGCGTGTCGATGGGAATACTCGGCACTGACCAGTACGACGCGCCGATGGATTTCGACATCGGCCGCCGTTGCGATGTGATGGGCCTCGGCACCGCGTGTCCGACCGTCTTCGACGAGGACACCGATATGGTGGCCGTTGCCCGCAATATCGCGCGATTCTTCAAGAACGAGTCGTGCGGCCAGTGCACGCCTTGCCGCGAGGGCGCGGGTTGGATCTTCAAGCTCATCTCCCGCATCGAGCGCGGTGACGCGACCACCAAGGACCTCGATCTCCTACTTGAGATCGCCGGTTCGATGGGGCTCTCGCCAGGCACGACCATTTGTGGTTTGGCCGACGGCAACAACTGGGCGATTCGCACGATCGTCAACAAGTTCCGCGGCGAGTTCGAGGCGCGGGTGAAGCCGTACTCGGTTGCCGTCAGCGGAATCTCGCTGACGGTCACCCGTTGAATCAAGCGCTGGCCAGCGTCCATTTTCACGCCGGCGCGGGCTGCCCGTCCGAGCTCGATCGATCACGCCTCGCCCGTGAGTTTGCAGCATTGCTCGCGCACTTTCCCCGCACCGTCGCCCGCGTCGATGCGCAACTCGTTGGCGATGAGGCCATGGACGCTGCGCATCGGCGCTACTCCAACATCGCGGGGACGACGGATGTCCTGAGCTTTCCCGCCCACAATCAGCTCGATCCCTCGGCGAGCGTCGAGGTTGACCTCATCATCTGCACCGAGGTCGCTGCTCGTGAAGCGGCCGCGCGTGGCCACGCGATAGAGCGGGAAATTCTCCTCTACGCCGTGCACGGANCCCTGCACGCCTGCGGGTACCGCGACGACACCGAGCCCGCCGCCGCCGCGATCCACGCCGAGGAGGACCGCGTTCTCACCGCAGCAGGTATCGGGTCGGTGTACGCTGTGCCGCCGCGCGAGACTCCGCGGGAACCACTGTCGTAATGCCCTATCTCATTCTTGCCATCTGCCTGACGGTTATCGCGACGAGTTACTTCTCGGCGCTCAATCTCGCCTTGGTGCAGGCAAGCCGCTCCGGTCTGGAGAATGAGCTTGATCGGCTCGGGCTTCTCGATCGTGGACGCTGGCTGCTTAATCGACTGCAAGAAGCATCGCATGCAGTCGCGTTCTTTCGCACCATCGGGCGCGTCACCCTGTTCGCACTGGTGTTGGTTTCGGTCGAAGGTTTCGGCGATTCCGCCCGCATCACACTCACGGGGCTCATCACCACCGCCGTGATTTCGGTCGCGCTCGTCTGGCTGTTCACCAGCGTGCTGTCGAGCGCGATCGCGCGGCACGCGACTTACTCGGTGATTGCTTCCAGCCTGAGTTTNGTGCGCTTCACGCTNATCCTCGTTGGTCCGTTGCTTGCCGCAGTCGGCTTTGTTGACGAGGTGGTGCGCCGCTTGTCGGGCGCGAATTTGCGCGAGGACGAGATCGAGGACGAACTCCTTCACTCGATTGAAGACCGCAAGCGCGAGGGCGAGATCGATCCCGTCGCCGCAACGCTTNTNCAGCGCGCCGTCGTNTTCGGCCANACCAGCGTTGCCAGCGTGATGACGCCGCGCACCGACATCGAGGCGATCGAACTCAGCGACGACCTCACCACCGTGCGCGAGAAGATCTCCGCCAACAGCCATTCCCGCATCCCCGTGTTTGACGAGAGCCTCGACCAGATCGTCGGCATTCTCTATGTCCGCGACCTCGTCCGTTACTTCGGCGCCACCACCGCCGACTTCAACCTGCGCGCACTGTTGCGCGAGCCGTTGCGTGTGCCCGAAACCAAGCCGATTGGCGAGCTTCTGCGCGATTTCCAACGCAGCGAGGTTCACATGGCCGTCGTTGTCGATGAGTACGGCGGAACCAGCGGACTCTGCACCATCGAGGATGTGATCGAGGAAATCGTCGGCGAAATCCACGACGAACACGAGGCGCAGGACGAGCTTCCCGCGGTGCTCGACCGCATCGANGGATTGCGTTACGAGTCCGACGGCCGCGTTGCCATCGCCGAAATCAACGAGCGATTGGGCATTTCGCTNCCCGACGACGGCGATTTCGACACCGTCGCCGGCTTCCTGCTTGATCGCTTCGGCCGCGTTCCCGTGCAGGGCGAGAGGGACGAAACTCCCGAGGCCACCTTTGAAATCCTGGCGGCAACGCCGACAAAGATCGACCGTATCGCGATTCACCTTCGCGAGGAACTCTTCGCCGACCGGCCGCGACCTGGATCCGAAGCCGCCGATTCGTAAGCGAAAGATTTCTATCGCGGGGGGAAAGCGGGGGAGCACGATTCCGAATCTCCGCCGCCTTTGACCGAGGTACGCCCCAACGCGGGACCTCCATACTCTTCGAGCGATCATACTTTCGGCGCGACCATGTCCCACTCCGCCCCCGCATCCTCGACCTCGACCTCGACCACGCGCTTGCCGCTCGAGCGTTGGCGCCGAGCGCCCAACGGCCGAGTACGCGATGGGCAGGCCAGCGATGCTGAACGGGTTGCCGGCGTCGCCATGCACCTTTGGCCGCTCGCCGTGCCGCTGATCGGACCGTTTGCGCCCTTCATTCCGCTGTTTCTGTGGATTGCGATGCGTCGCAGCAGTGCTTTCGTCGACGATCATGGCCGCGAGTGCATCAACACTCAAATCATGATCCTCATCCTGCTTGTTGTTCCTTGCATTGGATGGATCGCGTTGATTCCGTGGATGTTGGTTTGGATCGTGTCGCTGGTGCGCGGCGCGGTCGCGGCCGCGGGCTGCGAGATCTTTCGCTACCCGATGGTGCTGCGCGTGCTTCGTTGATCCGCGCGTTCGCTTGATCGCTACACTGCGGCGGTGGCGCTCCTCGAAGCTAAAAATCTCGTGAAGACCTACTCCGGGCGACGCGTCGTCGATGGGGTGTCGTTCGAAGTCAACGCCGGCGAAGTCGTCGGGTTGCTCGGTCGCAACGGTGCGGGCAAGACCACGAGTTTCCGCATGGCGATCGGCATGATCACGCCCGAAGGTGGCAGTGTTCGCTTCGATGGCAAGGATGTCACCGACGCTCCCATGTATCGCCACGCGCTTTCGGGCATGGGCTATCTGTCGCAGGAACCGAGCGTGTTTCAGCGCCTCACCTGTGAGGACAATCTGCTCGCAGTGCTTGAAACCCAGGCACTCAGCCGAGAGCAGCGAAAAACGCGCGCGCATGAGTTGCTCCGTCAGTTCGGCCTGCTGCACAAGGCCAAGGACGAGGCGCGCACCTGCTCGGGCGGTGAACGGCGTCGGCTTGAAATCGCGCGTGCGCTCGTGACTCGCCCCAAGTTGATGCTGCTCGATGAGCCTTTCGCCGCCGTCGATCCGCACACCGTTGAGGAGTTGCAGATCGAGGTTCGTCGGCTCGCCGACAACGGCATCGCCATGTTGGTCACAGATCACAATGTCCAGCAAACGCTGCGCATCTGCGATCGAGCCTACATCGTCCATGAAGGCCGCAACCTCCGCGAGGGCACACCGCGCGAGATCATCAACGACCCCAGCGTGCGTGAGGCCTATCTCGCATCCACCTTTCGCGGCGACGAGTTCGATTGACGATGCAAACGCGCCCAGCAATCCGTACCCCCGCGATCCGTATCCTCGCGATCCTCGCCTCAGCCTCGACATTGATTGGGCTCACCGGCTGCGTCGAGCGACGCATTTGGATCGACACCGACCCACCAGGCGCGCTGGTTTGGCTCAACGACGCACAACTCGGCCGCACGCCGGTCGCGGTCTCGATCCTGCATGACGGTGTGTACGACCTTCGGCTTGAGAAGGATGGTTTCGAGCCCATCGTGACTCCAGCCACCGTCGATGGGCCGATCTGGGACCAGGTTCCGTTGGACTTCTTCGTGGAGATCCTTCCCATCTCGGCTCGCAGCGAGACTCACTGGCGATTTGCGCTGCGGATCCGCGACGATTCCCAAGAGGCGCTCGCGGCGCGTGCACAATTGATGCAGCAGGCCATGCAGCAGGCCACGCAGCAGGCCACGCAGCAGGACACGCAAAAGGATCAGGCGCAGCAGACGCCACCGCCTCGCTGAGGCGCGAGGCCAACATCATTCTTGTCTCAGAGCACGCATGTCTCAAAACATACATGTCTAAAAACACACCATCCGGCGCGCTCCGACTCGCTCCGGATGGTGGATCGCGACTCACGAGGAGCCACAAGTCCGTAGGTTCGATGTTGTGTTTGCTCGAATGGTGTCGTTGGACGGCCTTCCGATGCAGCTCGCAAGGTAACGACTTCGAGAGGCCTTGGTCAATGCATTGCTCGCGGAATGTGCCAATCGCATAGTTCGAACGCAAGTCTATTCTGGAAAGTTGTTTATGAATGAAGACTTCGCCTCGGCGTCCAGTAACAAATCCGATCGCTGGGTCGATGTCGCCCTAGCGGCGCTCTACCGAAGGGTCGACGATCGTGTCGAGCTGTTGGTTGCCCGCAGGCACGCGCAGGCGGTCCGCGGCGGGCTCTGGGAATTCCCGGGCGGCAAGATCGAGCGGGGTGAACTCGCGGCGGCGGCGGCGGTGCGTGAACTGCGCGAAGAGGTCGGCCTCGATGCCGACGCGCTGATGTCCGCACCAGTGGCGTTGATGGTCGTGGAGCACTCCGATCCAGAGTTGGCCAGCGAGCGGTCGGTGCGGCTGCACGCCTTCCTCGCCGAGGTCAAGCCCAACGCCATTCCCCAGGCGTTGGGAGCGAGCGAGATTCGCTGGATCTCGGTCGATGACATCGCCAAGTATCACTGGCCAAAGGCCAACGCTTCGATCAACGCGGCATTGGCGACGCGGTTCAGTTTATGAAGGACATGGAAATTGACCGCAAGTGTGCTCCTTGCAAAGATGGCCGCGGACGCCATCATGCCACCATGCTTCGCCCCACGCTCGTTGTCTTGCTCCTGAGTGCTGGATCGGCACACGCTGGCGAGTTTCATTTCGATCCGATTGCCGCTGATCCAACGGTGTTCTCGCTCGACGATGCAGCCGATGCAGCCGACCCGACCGACGAACTCGCCGCGCCGCGCGCGCATCTCGCAGCCGAAGCCTTCGACTACGAGCCGTATGTGATTGGTGCGAGCGACTTCAACGGCATCACACTCGTCGCTGGAGGAGTGTGTTGGAACTGGTTCGTAGCTGATCGCGTGTCGGCCGGCGTCTTCGCCGAGGCAATGAATGTGAATCAAGTGGGCGAGAACGCCTTCGGTGTCGGAGTCGGCGTGAGTATGCGCTGGCACTTCATCCAGAGCGAGAAATTCAGCCTTTTCGCCGAGATCGGCGTGGGTGTTTGCGTGTTTGATTCGCCCGTTCCCAGCGACGCGACTTCAGTGAACTTCACGCCGCGCGCCGCCATCGGCGCGAACTTCGCCATCGACGCGACCACCGAACTCTCCGCCCGAATCGGTTGGCTGCACATCTCAAACGCGCAGACGGGCGAGCAGAATCCTGGCGTCGATACGCTTGCGTTTGCCCTTGGTCTGCAGTTCGCCTTCTAGGCGGCGCGATCCATGCACGCGTAGTCGCACGGTTCAATTACGCGTAGCCGCGCGGGTGCGCGCGCATCCACTCCCACGCGCTCTTCACTACGGCGTCGAGGTCGGTCCACTTCGCGCGCCACCCGAGGTCGCGTGCGATGGCGGCGGGGTCGGCGTACAGCGACGGCGGATCACCTGGGCGTCGCGCGCCGACGATGGCGGGAATCGCGTGGCCAGTCACGCGGCGACAACTGTCGAGCACCTCGCGCACTGAATAGCCGCGGCCGATGCCGATGTTCCAACACTTGAACCGACCAGGCTCGAACGCCGCGAGCGCCGCGACATGGGCGTCGACAAGATCAGCAACATGCACATAGTCGCGGATGCAGGTTCCATCGGGCGTCGGATAGTCCTCGCCGAAGACGGTGATGTGCGGACGCCTTCCCAGCGCGACTTCGAGGCAAATTGGAATGAGATGGGTTTCGGGTCGATGGTCCTCGCCGAGGCGCCCGCGTTCGTCCGCGCCCGCCACATTGAAGTAGCGCAGCGCGATTGCCGCCAGCGGGGCGGGATCGTTGACGGCGGCGCAGGCAGCGCGCAGCACGGTCTCAAACTGCAACTTCGACGCGCCGTAGGGATTGATCGGTCGTTGCGCGGTGGACTCGGTGATGGGCATCGCCTCCGCAGCCGGCTCGCCGTAGGTCGCCGCCGTCGAGGAGAAGATGATGCGGCGCACGCCCGTTTCGCCCATCGCCCGCAGCAGCGAGATGCCGCCCGCGGTGTTGGTGGTGAAGTAGTCGAGCGGGCGCTCCATGCTCTCGCCGACATAAGTCAGTGCCGCAAAGTGAAAGACCGACTCGATCTTCCCATCGGCCAAGGCCCGGGTCAGCGCGTTGGTGTCGGCAAGGTCAGTCTCGATGAAGGTCAGCCGGTCGCCGCCAGCCTTACGCAGCGCATCGACCGCCCCGCGATGACCGCGAAACAGGTTGTCGACGACGGTCACCGCATGCCCGTCGTCAAGAAGACGCAGGCAGGCATGGGAGCCGATGAAGCCGGCACCGCCGGTGACCAGAGATCGCATGGGGGAAAGCCTGGCTGGAAGCTTCGGTGGAAGCCCTGAGGAAAGCCCTGAGGAAAGCCCTCAGTAAAGCACTGAAGGAAGCCTCTCTATCGGAGAATCAAATCAACCCGTCTGAGGCTTTTCCTCCCATCTGCACTTGCGAGCCTCGGAACACGGAAATGGCTGCAAGTCGGGGCCAGAGAAGGCCGATAGCCCTAGGCGTTGCGACCCGTGCAGACCGCGTAGACCGCACAGATGGTTTCCTTTCAACACCGCACACCAATCGGCACCAACATGCGAACCACCGCGATCCTCATCGGCCCCGCCGCATCCTGCGACCTGCTCGAGCGACAACTCGCGCTTCTGCCGCTGGCCCCAGTGATCCTCGGTCGTGTGCATGTCGGTCCNGACGCCACCCCNGGCGCGGGGNCGCCGGTCTTGGGCAACCTCGAGCAGCTCGAGTCGATCTGCGCCACCCGAAGGCCCGGGCTCGCCCTGATCACGCTGCCGGCACCCATGGCCGATTTGCTCGCCGCCATCCGCACTCGCCTTCGCAAACTCGCCATCACTGATCGCTTCATGCCCGCGCTCGAGGACCAGCTTGCTGGCGTCGGTCCGCGCACCGAGATCGATGTCGACCTGCAGCGCCTCATCGGCCGCGCGCCACGTCAGGTTGACGAAACTGCGATTCGCGCCGTCATCGGCGGCCGCACCGTGCTGGTGACGGGCGCAGGTGGCTCGATCGGTAGCGAAATCTGCAGGATCATCGCCCGCTTTGGCCCAGGAAAGATCGTCTTCGTGGAGCGCAGTGAGAACGCGCTCTTTGAGATCGACCGCCAGATCGCCCGCCGATTTCCCCTCATCGCCCGCCGCGCCGCGCTGCACGATGTTGTTGACGCCGAGAGCACCCTGGCCCTCTTTCGCGAGGAAGAGCCCGACATCGTCTTCCACGCCGCCGCGCACAAGCATGTGCCCATGATGGAGGACCACCCGGGCCTCGCGGTCGACAATAATCTTTTCGGTACCAAGAGCGCCGTCGACGCCGCCATCGCCGTCGGCTGCGAGCGCTTCGTCATGGTCTCCACCGACAAGGCCGTCAACCCGACATCGATCATGGGTTCGACCAAGCGGTTGGCCGAGCTCTATATCCAGCATGTCAATCGCACCGCCGCCACCGCCTGCTCGCTGGTGCGCTTTGGCAATGTGCTGGGTAGCTCGGGGTCCGCGCTCGAAACTTGGAAGAAGCAGATCGCCGATGGCGGCCCGGTCACCCTGACTGATCCGCGCATGACCCGCTATTTCATGTCGATTCCCGAGGCGGCGAGTCTGGTCATCCAGGCGGCGGCGCTCACCGATCGCTCGGCCACCAGCGGCGAGGTCTTTGTGCTGGATATGGGCGAGCCGTTTCGTATCGTCGACATTGCCACCCGCTTTATCTCGATGCACGGCCTCACCCCCGTGTTCCCCAATGACGCGGGCGCAGGAACCCGTCATGGCGAGATCGCCGTCACCTTTACTGGCGCGCGCCCGGGCGAGAAGCTCTTTGAGGAGCTCGCGCTCGACGCCGAGACCATCCGCGAGTCGCGTCACCCCGACATCCGTATTTGGGGCTTGCCCTCGCCCGACGCGAGTTGGGTTGAGCGCATGGTGGAAACGCTTGCCCCGAGCCGACGCAGCCGCGATGGGGCGAAGGTCGCGGCCTTGGTTCGTGAGTTGGTTCCCGAGCGGCCGATCGGCCAAGCCAACGGCAACATGACCGCATCGGCGGCCTAAACGATCCCGAGTCCAGTTCGGGCTATGCGCATGTCGTGGGTCAGACCTGTTCGGCGTCGTTTGCAAGCGCCGCGGCCGACTCAAGCAGCCGGATCAGTTCGCGGGTTGACTCGATCGCCGCTTCCATGCTGCTGGTTCCCCTGACCTGACGGATCGGGTCCTGGCGGCGGTCCTCGGCGAGCTTGTTCTCAACGATCGACTTGTTCAGTTCGAGTTCAACCAGCACGGCGCGGGCTTCACCCAACGCGGCGGCAGCGCGCTGCACGGCCAACGAACCAGTCAACTGGTTGGGCACCTCGAGGGTTTGGCAGGGGATCGTGTGCGAACGCGATTCCATAAGGGGGGATCATGGCAATGAATGGTCGGTTCAGCAAGCCCGATCGACGCTGTTGTCTGCGCCCGAGAACTAGATCGGGGTCGAGGGGCTCTCGTGGGCGCCGATACAGGACTGCTCGGCCCGAATCTGGGAGCAATCTTCCGCTAGAGCTGCTCGGACTCAATCGAGGCCGACTCGCCGGCGAGTTTCTTGGCGGCGTAACGGCGCAGCCAGTTCTCCCAGGTTCGCCCGCTCGCCGCATCTTTGCCCGTGAAGGAAAGGCTGGCGATGTCGGTGAGCGCCAGGGTCACACGGGCGTCGGAGTCGATGGGAAGCAGGCGGATGCAGGCGCGATTGAGCGGCTCGAG
>Ga0031658_1000200_pt1 | contig 9656 bp, 9 predicted proteins | sample FrelakmetPLP11PL_FD_55179 | JGI IMG/M metagenome (GOLD analysis project Ga0031658, IMG submission 55179) | Freshwater lake sediment microbial communities from the University of Notre Dame, USA, for methane emissions studies - PLP11 PL | ecosystem: Environmental > Aquatic > Freshwater > Lake >...
CGAAGGCGTCACAGCAACTGTTCAACCTTCCGACAGAATATCAATCTCCATCAGACGGAAAAGTTCCCCGGGAACCTCATTTGAGGTTTCTTCCGGATCACCATTGCTGGAGCATGTCCTGGAACAACTTAACCTGACTGCATCTGTTGTCACGGAATGCACCCTGCCGATTGGTGCCGGATTCGGGCTTTCTGCCGCAGCACTGCTTGCCACACTCACTGCCACTAACCAGCTTTATGATCGGGGGATGAATGCAGAGGAAATCGCTCAGTGTGCCCATGCGGCAGAGGTAGACCACCAGACCGGGCTCGGTGATGTTGCAGCCTGTCAGGGAGGGGGGAGAGTCATACGATCCGGCCCGGGTATCCACGGATTGATTGAACGGAGATATGACATGCCTGAACCATTGTATGCAATAAGTTTTGGACCAATTCATACTCCGAGAGTCCTGGGATCATCAGCACAAATGGAACTCGCATCCTCCGCTTTTCCCAAAACAAAACCGGGAAATGTCGAGGATTTTTTTTATCTTTCGCGGCATTTTGCTCAGCAGAGCGGTCTTATGACAAAGCAGGCTCAAAATGTTATCAGGCAATGTGACGCAGCAGGAATACCATCAAGTATGACGATGCTTGGCAATGGTGTCTTTGCGTATGGCCGGAAAGCAAAGGAGGTACTTCTGGCCTTTGATCATGTATATGAATTTCGTGTATCAGCAACGGGCGTCCATATTTTGGAGGACCTGACGTGATACCTGGTGATCATCCCCGCTATCGCTCACTTGTAACCCGTGAACGTCTTGCAGAATGTGCAAAAAAGGGAATTGTTGCATGGGAGGGGTTGACAGCCCATGGGCGNGGTGAAGCATTTGATTATCTCATTGGAGAGAGGACTACCAGAAGTGCANTTATNGCCGAGAGGACTGCTGCCGCAATGCTTCTGACAGCAAACCACCCAGTCATCTCGGTGAATGGTAATACTGCGGCACTTGCAGCGCATGAAATTTCTGCATTGCAAAAGGCGTGCGGAGCCCGCGTTGAGGTGAACCTTTTCCACCGGACAGAGGAACGTGTGATCATGATAGAGAATATTCTCCGTGAGGCAGGAGTCGATGTTTTCTCAGGTGACGCGGAGAAGTTACTGCCTCTTTCCCATGACCGTGCCTGGTGCAGGCGTGAGGGGATGTTCTCTGCAGATGTTGTACTTGTACCTCTTGAGGATGGAGACCGGTGCGCAGCTCTTGTCGCCATGGGAAAGAGGGTGATCGCGATCGATCTCAACCCTCTCTCACGCACCGCCCGATCTGCAACCCTTACGATTGTAGACGAACTGACTCGCGCACTTCCGCAGATAGCTCACGCCTGCAGGGAAATTTCTGAGCCGGAAAAAAAGTGTCTCATCAGTTCAGTTGACAATCATTATCTTTTGTCAGAAGCAATACGTGAGATGACTGATAGGTTGTCCCATGCTCTGGATTGAGAAATACCACCCGGAAAAACTTACTGACATCCTCGGGCAGGACCCGGTAATCCAACATCTCTCCACCTTTGCTGCATCAAAGTGCGTTCCCCATTTGATCCTTACCGGACCGCATGGAACCGGGAAAAGTGCGGCGATTGAATGCTTCGCAAAGATGCTCTACCAGGAAAACTGGGAATTGAATACTTCGGTTTTCCAGACAAGTGACCTCTTTTTACAAGGAAAAGCGTACCTTGAACAGGACGATCGATATGCCCACCTCTACCAGAAAAGCCAGTCCCTGATTACCAATTTTAAGTATATAATAAAGTGGTATGCTTCACTCCGTCCGCTTGATGCGGAATTCAAGCTGATGGTTTTTGAAGATGCTCATTCNCTTACAAAAGATGCTCAGCAGGCATTGCGGAGGATTATGGAGCAGGCAAGCACAACCTGCCGTTTTATCTTTTCAACAACCAACCAGAGTGCTCTCATCCCACCTGTCACATCCCGCTGCCTTCCACTCTTCTTTTCGCCCGTGGACCAGAATGTCATGCTCACGCATATGCGAAGGATCAGAGAAAGGGAAAATTCAGGAATGCATTCCTGCTCTGATGATGATCTTGACCTGATCGCACAGGTAGCCCGTGGCGACATGCGCCGGGCAATCCTGCTCCTTCAGGTCGCTCTTGAAGCAGGACGTTGTCAGGATCTCTTTGCAATTGCCCAGTCAGAAACAGCAAATGTAACCGCATCTGCCCTTGATGCTCTCAAAAAAGGAGATGCGCGCAATGCGATCCGCCGTCTTGAGTCCCTGATGATTGACTACGGTCTTTCCGGCAGTGAAGTATTCTCGGAAATTCGTACCATAACGCAGCGGGAGTATAACGATCCAACTCTCGCAATAGCGCTTGCCGATGCTGAGTTCCGTATACATCATGGAAATAACGAATTTGTCCAGATTGGAGCATTTGTCTCCGGAATCCGTGAGGTCTTCATATGAGTGCTTCCCGGCAGAAGAAAATCCAGGAGCATTACGATACCGTTGCCGATACATATGATCACCATTATGACAAGCCACGGGGACGCTGCTATCATACCCATATCAGCACCACTATCATGAGTGAGCTCCCAAAAGGGGCAAAACTCCTTGATATCGGTTGCGGAACGGGTCTCTTTGTTGAAAGATATATTGAGTCTGGCGGTAATGCCATAGGACTCGATATCAGCAGCAAAATGATCGAAAAGGCACGACACCGTTGCACAATATGTGATTACGCCATAGGGACCGGAGAAAGAATCCCATTTTGTAACAATACATTTGATGCGATCTCCAGTCTGCTTGTGTTCAGTTATATTAAAGATCCCGAAACAATGCTGAACGAAGCATACCGGGTTTTAAAGCCCGGGGGGAAAATCGCAATCTGCACACTCGGAAAAAAACTCCTCACCCGGGGAATCCCGGCTATTTACCAGATCAGCGAAAAGATGAATGTAAAACATGTCGTTATGAAGGACTTTGGGGAGCACTATTATGACCAGAAAGAAATGGAGGATCTCTTTACCGCTGCGGGATTTTCAGATATTTTGGTCACGTGGTGTTCTTTTGCCCATATTGACATGATCGATCCACTCTTCGTTCTTGCGCAGAAGATCGAACCATTCGTTGAGAAGCGCGTTCCCCAGCTTGCCTATAACATCTGTGTGAGCGGGAAAAAACCCAGAAATTAAAAAGGTTACTGGCGGCTCTGAAGGGACGGATAATCAACCGATAATGTGAACACCGTAATCTTGAAGATCATACAAAATACGATACACCTGGCCTCATAACCTTTCCAAGTCACAGCGGGCACGGCGTTTGGTCACCAATCTGCGGNNTGGGTGCCTTTTGGGGGTGACAGCATTCATCTAACTGATGGAAAAGGAGTGATATCCTCATCATTCTATTGCAAAAAAGCGATTTTCGAAGNAACTGTTTTAAAAGTTAAACGCANACAGGGGTTTCACCTCCGCAGATTTGGCTCCCGCGGATAGGATAACACAACGATAAATAGTACCAAGTACCGTCCTCTCCAGCACCGTACCGGTGCTTTGAATTTTTTCCTGATAAAAGGGATTCTCTAGAGCCTTACAGGCACGTTTTTTTTCCCATCAGATTCTTTAAAACGCGCTGTTTTTTCCGTATCGCAGCTTCCGAGGCACGTAAAACTCCTTTTTTCATCTCCTCAAAATCGCGGATATCAGTATCAACAACCTTTTTCACCGGTGTATAGGCAGATTCCCGGAACCGGGGCGAGAAATCACATTCCTTTCCGTCAACCATGAGAATTGATTCTGGCTTTCCCTTTTCAACGTACCCGATTTCATGCATCCTCACACCGGCAGATTTCACTACCCGACAGATCTCTGCTGATACTTCAGGAGGTGCAACAAGGAGGAGGGAATCTAGGGATACTCCCAGATAATCGATCTGTAATGCTTCAAGCATTGCCCGTACATGGGATTCCACTAAACTCCCTATTGCATTTTCATCAATAATGATACGGCATCCGGCAGTTTCCGCCATCTCAAACGCATCGCCCCGCAATCCACCATTCGTTACATCAGTCATCGCGTGGACACGCAGGAAGACATCACTTTTCATGAGGGTTTCACAGGCAATAAGGAAATTAAGATTAATGGTCTGCTCAACAACTTCGGGAAATCCTGAATAGATTGCTGCAGTCGCAATTGTTCCTCCTCCAGAACCCTCAGTCATCAGCAGGACGTCACCAGGCTGCGTTGCTTTCCGGGCAGTGAGGTGTTCAGCAATACCGACTGCCCCCACGCATCCGGTCAGCCGANTCCCCAGTACCATATCTCCACCGATGCGGAGGGTAGAACCGGTGACAAGAGGCACCCCCATCGCTTCTCCAACGGTTGTAATACCGGCAGTGTAATCAAAAATCTTTGCCACATCACCATCATCAGCAACATGAATATCTGAAAAGAGCATAATCGGTTTTGCCCCCATTACGTAGACATCCCGGAGTGTCGCGCGGGTTACATGGAATCCTGCAAGGAACGGATAGTCGGANAGACGGGAATGCATTCCGTCAACAGTACAAACAATATAGTTTCCTCCGGCAGATACCGCACCTGCATCATCCATTTCATCTACGCCGACNGATGCTGAGGTTTTACCAATTATACGGGCGATCTGGCGATGGGCAAAAAAATCCCCCTTTCCCCNGGATCCAACNCCAAACTCCCCCATATGCACACCAGCGGGTTCAAGTTCAAAAAAATCACCCTTAAGACCCCGGGTATTCTTCACTTCTTCAATAACNGCATGGGCAAACGCGGATGCATAGGAAGGCTGTACGTTTTTTATTTCGATGATCTGGTCCGCCAGGCTTTTTTGTAAGGCATCTTCATTTTTCCCGACAACGAGTCGTTTTCGAACATATTCCTCAACATCCATAGATTTCTGTACGTGCGAGAACCATAAAAAATGCAGGGAAAAATCCGGCAAAATCCAAAAAAATTATCCGATTTTATCGTAAAAGAACGCCCATTACATCGGAAAAGCTTCTCAGGGCATCGTCAAACTTCCCACTCTTTAACAACGAGAGAGCCTTTACCATACCTGTGCGTGCATCCTTAACATCTATATAATATGCCTGATCAAAAGCCCGTGCAGATTCTTCAAGTCTGCCAAGCATAAAGCAAGAATTGCTCATCACAACCCATGCATCAGCTATCGTTGGATTAACTTCCAGAGCTCTCTTAAGACTATGAATCGCGTCTTCGTGTTTCCCGAGAAGACTTAGAGCGAGTCCTTTGCGATAAAGCGCGTTTGCGTTCCTGGGTTCTATGGAAAGGGCCCGATCGAGAACATCGATCGCTTCCTCATACCTTTTTAAGTTGATAAGGGCGATTCCTTTGTTGATCAGCGCAGAAAGATAAAAAGGATAAATTTTGAGGGCCCGATCGTAGCAAATGATCTCTTCCTCGTACCATCTCAACTTTCCAAACGCATATCCTCTATTGACCCATGCTGAGAGATAGCGGGGCCGGAGTTCCAATGCCCGGTCACAACATCTGATCTCCTCCTCGAACCTTCCCAGCATGCCTAAAGCAACCCCCTTATTATTCCATGCTGTTGCATTCTCAGGGTCGATNTTCAATGCCTGCTCGCAACATTGTACTTTATCCTCAAACCTGTCGAGCATCCCAAATGCAAATCCCTTGAAATTCCATGCATCAACACAATTTGGATCGAGAGAGATTGCTTTTTCGCAACACTCGATCTCTTCTTCATATCGGCCCAGTTTTCCAAGAGTAAAACCCTTACTGACCCATGAGTGCACATGATTGGGATTCATGGAAAGTGCTTGAGAAAAAGCTAAAAGCGCATCCTCGTGCCTTCCATCCCGGCCGAGAGCAAGACCCTCAAGATAATAATCCCTGTCTTTGTTGTGGGACAGCATATTTTCTGAAATTTCAGGTGATTTGCTCATGCAAGGAAATCCATGGAATAGAACGGTTCTTCTCAACAAATGCTTAGTGCAGGTGATATTTATGTTAACGGATTAAAAAAATCTACGTTAAACATTCCTCATCTGAAAGGTTCTATCACACGTCAGGTTTCTCCTTTTTAAGAAAGGGTGAAGTTTTTTTTGGTGAGTCAATTTCAACAGTGTTATATCCCTTATCAATGTATCTAGCATCATTGTACCTCAAAAACAGACATGATGATGCATCATCATATCCAATCGGTGTTATCCTGTTAGTGGCAATAACGTTCCTTCTTGCTCTTCTTGTCCTTCTTATGATCCAGATGCAGCCTTTTGCATTGAATATGGAAACGGAGATCCCAAAAATTTTCATGATTACTTCCATTAAGAGTGTTGACGAACTAACAGGACAGCTGAATTACGATAGTCGTGTCCTTCTCATCCATACCGGNAAAGCAGACATTCAGAACAAAAATCTTAAGGCAAGATTCTTAAAAAACGGACAGCCGGTATCCTGCACAATAGCTACCCTGAATGGGCATGATTTCATCAGCACATCGCATACCGGTGTCCAGTGGATGGGAGGTTCCGGGTGTTCAGGGGCAACATGGAGCCCCGGAGAGCAGATCTGTATTGACTTCTCTGATGGAACATTTCGTCCGGGTGACAGAGTACAAATGGACATTATCGATAAAATTACGAATATAACCATCTCGCGGCATGTGTATATGTATGAATAAAAAGACAGAAGGATTTTTGCGAGAACCGAATTATTAATATAAAATTGTGCTATTAGTCAATCTGTTTGAAAACGCCTTTTTTTGCTTTGAGGATTTTACATTCCGGGCAGTGCCAGGAATCAGGAACATCCTGCNATGCTGTACCAGGTTGTATGCCCTGCTTGGGATCTCCTTTCAGGGGATCGTAGATATAATGACATTCGAGACATNTGCATCGTATCATCTTTTCCGGCTCTTTCATGGTCAATTCAACTCCAAAAAATATAGCACTCGATATTTTCTAATTTTTTTCCTCTGGATTTATTTGAATTCTTCCTAACAGGCAACCGATAAGCCGGTGGGGTTCTCTCAGGTTAATTTGATACAGGAAAAGGTGCATGACGGGCGCAAAGCCGCGCTACGCGCAGGGGTTCGGGAATTTTCCCTTCAAGGGTAAAATCATTGCACAGCCTTGCTGCATCCCTCTGATCCATACCCCATACCCGAATGAACAGTGTTTGATGTGTATGGAGCTCGATAGGAATGCGTTCTCCCAGTGCCTCATAGGCTTGTACTCGTGCAGCATCTTCAGGAAAATGGTGTCGGATGTCCGCAATAATCCCCTCAGAGTCCTCATAAGTAACACAGATTACCGGGATTCCTGTCTCCTGGGCAATCAGAGCAGGATTCAGGATATTAAACCATGCAATTACACAGCCAGACAGCATAATCACATTTATATCGTTGCGTTCAAGCTCCNGCACCATGTGCAGAATGGAGGCAGTAGCATCCATACCACCGACGGTTACTGTTGAAAATATAAAACCGTCTATGCGAAGGTCTTTTCGCATCACCACTCCTGCAAGCCGGGAAACCGATCTTCCGGAATAACTTTCTGCAATACCGAGCGCACGAAGCCCTTTTTTCGGGATGTGCATAGAAGCACTTATGTCGCCCGATTAAAAATACTATATCAATGATGGTTAACAAAGATGAGGTTTGTATCTTAATCCCAACATTAAATGAAGATCTGACGATCGGAGAACTTATCCGTGAGTTCAGGGAATTAGGGTATAGCCACATTCTTGTTATTGATGGAAATAGTACTGACAATACGGTGAAAGTTTCCCGCGAAAGCGGTGCCATTGTCCGCACGCAGTCTGGTAAGGGTAAAGGGAATGCCATAATCGAGGCATTTGAGATCATAGAGCAGCCTTATATTCTCATGCTTGATGGGGATGGGACGTATAGTCCGGATGATGCGGAAAAAATGCTCATTCCCCTGTTTTCAGGATTCGATCAGGTTATCGGTAACCGCCTTATCGATGCGCAGGAGGGTTCATTCTCCCGCCTCAACCTTTTTGGAAATCATCTGGTAAATTATCTTTTCAAGGTTGCCCACAGCCGTGATCTTCATGACGTTCTTTCCGGGTATCGGGCTTTTACCCGGTCTGCTATTCACCAGATGAACTTAAAACAGAAAGGATTTGAAATTGAGACCGAGATCTCAGTGGAATCTGTCCGAAACGGGCAACGGGTTACAGTTGTACCGGTCAAGTACTCCCCCCGTCCGGGGACCACTACAAAACTTTCACCTTTTCATGACGGTGTCAAAATTGTGAGCACGATCTATCGGCTGGCACGGGTGAACAATCCTCTGTTCTACTTTGGCATGATAGGGATCTTCACTTCATTTCTTGGTATTCTCACAGGAATTTATGTATTGCACGAATGGTTGCAGGGAATTGACCACATTCCCCTCACCATTCTTACTGTGCTTCTCATAGTCGTGGGTATTGAAATTTTCATGTTCGGCATGATCAGTGATATGCTATTAATCTTCCACAGGGAAACCATACGCGAAATTCAGATTCTGCAGTCCCAGAAACCACCAAAATAACACTCTTGGTCCGGTTTTTTAAAAATAGGTTACTCTATATGCGATTTTTCTGTGGTTGCCTGAAATAAACTCCGTTTCAGGATAAGTATCCGGCAGGAGTGTTCTGCCAGTGACGTGTAAACATACGCCTCATCAAGAGTTTTTCCCGCAGCAAAAGTACCATGTCCCCGTGCAATCACCAGTCTTGAAGATGCGAGAGAGCGGGCAACATTATCTGCAATTTCCTGGGAACCTGGTGCACCCTGGACAACAGCAATTTCAGGGCAGAACATCTCCCCTTCGCTGTCTTCAGGAACAACCTTTTCCATGACAATTGATGCGGCTACAGCGTAGGGGGGATGGGCATGAATTACCGAATCATGGTTTGTCGTTCTGTATACCTCGCGGTGCACACGATATTCGCTTGAGGCACCAATGGGCGCATCTCCCTGGAGTGGTACAAATACAAGCGCGCCCGCAACATCGAGATACGCTCCGGTTCGTTTGATGAAAAAACCTTCATCACCTTTTCTGACACTCATATTCCCAAAATTTCCACCCACAAGGTGCTCGGCAAAAAGTCTCTTTCCTATCCGCTCGAACTCAGCAGAATACATTCAGTACACCTCTTTTTCCCACAGAATTCTTTTGCATATTCCACGATATGTGCATGGGTCTGTCGGTAAACGTAATTATCTTTTGGAAGACATTTTTCAAAAAGGCGTTTTAAATTCTGCCGTTTTTCAGGTACTCCTATGCACCGCATCATACGCTCAGTGTACGCATCAATCACAAAACTTGTCCGGAGCAGACCGTAACAGAGAATGCTATCAGCAGTTTCTTCACCGATACCTGACACAGCTAATAACTCAATCCTGAGGTGTGAGGTCGATACATCAGCCATTGCATCAATTCCACCATAGGTATCTATGACAAATGAGGCAAGGAATTTGAGACGCTTTGCCTTGACATGGTAGAATCCTGTACGCCGGATTGCATCTTCGATGTCCTGAAGATCTGCTTTACCGATTGCGTCAAGAGAACAGAGTCCTCTTTTTTTGAGATTTGCAAGTGCCTGCTCGACATTCTCCCAACGCGTCT
>Ga0031658_1000202_pt1 | contig 9541 bp, 10 predicted proteins | sample FrelakmetPLP11PL_FD_55179 | JGI IMG/M metagenome (GOLD analysis project Ga0031658, IMG submission 55179) | Freshwater lake sediment microbial communities from the University of Notre Dame, USA, for methane emissions studies - PLP11 PL | ecosystem: Environmental > Aquatic > Freshwater > Lake >...
AAGTTTGGCGCTTGATTTAATTGTTCCAAAAGTAACTGAAAAGTATAGAAAACAACTGCTGCGTCAAAATTGTGTTGGAAAAAAAAATGGAAATGTACCATTGTTGTATCAAGACGTGCCGGAATCTATTCGCGATGAAGCTTTCCGTGATTTCTTCAAGGCGAGGAAGACTGCTTTTGTTAATTTAAAAAATGGTACGATCAAGCACTTCAACATCAAGATAAAGAAGCGACTACCATTTAACGCTGGCTCGTTGGGGATTAGATCGCGATTTTACAATGGAGGCGATAAGGTATCAGCAATTTTAAGAAATACTTACCAAGGTTCTTGGCTTCGAAAAATCAAATCAACTCCTTTGCTCCCATTAAATTTGCCCAAGGATTCCCGATTGACACTCAACAAAAAAAATCAATGGACTCTGCACGTGCCAGTTCCTATTTGCGACCAAGGCGTAGACGCTTCCATCAACTCCTTGGGCGAGTATACGAGTCCATTGAATTATCCGGAAAAGCTTAAGACAACTGCGCCTTCTATCGTTGCAGTTGATCCTGGCGGAAGAACGTTTATGACTGCTTATGTTGCTTCGATTGAACAAGACTTGCATGGAATGGTACAAGAGTTTGGAACAAAAAAAGATGCTAATTTCCTGCTTACGATTGAAAAGCAAGCAGCCAAGCTGACAAATGCGGTTAAAAGTAAACAAACGAATCAACGAAAACGCCGTGGTTGTAAACGTCGCGCAAGGAGACTCCTGCACAAGGTACAAGATTGCGTAGATGAACTTCATCGTAAAACTGCCATTTGGTTACTTGGCAATCATAGCGCAGTCGTCATTCCATCGCTAAAGACAAAGTCAATTTTAATGAAAAAAACTTTAAACAAGACTGCAAAAACTACCTTAAACCGCTGGGGTCACTATCGATTTCAGCAGTGGATGAAGCACAAGGCGGCTTCTTTCCCCAACTGTACGCTAATCGATTGGGGAGACGAAGCCTATACGACACAAGCGTGCGGCGCCTGTGGTAACTTGAACAAAAATGTTAACTCAAGTAAAATTTATCGATGTTCTGATGGCGATTGTGGCTACTCATTGCGACGAGACGTGCATGGCGCTCGGAATATATTGGTAAAATTCATGGCCGAATGCGGCGAATACCTTCCTGCGCTATAAAACAACTATCCGCCCAATGCTTTTGAGGGCAGAGGTCTATGATCTCAAAATGACTTATCGTCGAGGACGGTTTACCGACATTTGAATGAAATCGCGCAGCGCTGGCGCGCAAGTGTATAGTGTGAGTTTGTTTATTTGTCTAAGTTAATAAAGCGAAACTCATTTTTTATTACAAAAACATTAATAAAAATTAATTTTAGTATATATTGATTACGAAAAGTAACTTGTCCAAGATCTTCTGTGCCAGCTGCAGCAGGAGCGTAACCGCCCAGAGGTCTATGATCTCTTACCGACATTTGAAATGGAATCGCGCAGTGTGGTTTTGTATGTTTGTCTAAGTTAATAAAGGGCTTGTACTTTATTAATCTATTTTTTTTGGAATATTTTGGGATTTTTCTGAAAAAAATTTAAGAATACAATTTTTTGATTTACAGGTGCAATGGCCGTTAAGGCGGTGAGTAGTAACAATAATGGGAATAAAAACAATTTTTTCAACTAGTGGCATGTTTTAATAAATAATCAAAAACTTTCAAAAAAAAAATTTAATTAATTAAAGCACAGTCTGAGCCAAAAATACTAGTATTTGCGTGCAAATCATTATAATTAGTCAAGGTTAACACCTGCCTAGTAGCATTTACAATATCAGTCCTTACAATATCAATATTTACAATATCAATATTATTTTCATGACCAGTAGAAATAATTTTTAAAATATTATAATTGAGTAAATCAAAAATTATAAGCCAATGATTGCATTTTATAAAAAAGATAAAAAAAAAATAAGAGAAATGTTTTAAATCTATGATTTAATTTTTTGGAATGGTGTAGTGCTCATTTTTATAACAAGAAGCATTCATTTCCCATACAAGCCTAATGTATTTTTTCTTTGATTAAAAATTAATATTTAAATAAAAAAAATGTACGAGATAATTTTTGTTTGCTTGCTTGTTTGCTTATATATAATACTTGTAGTAGTATTTCTGTGGCTAATTTTTGGAAAAGAAAATGGAACAGACCCGAAAAAGAAAATGGCGGGGCCAGTGCCGATAGGGCCCCCGGGGCCCGTGCCAGGGCCAGGGCCAATAGGGCCCCCGGGGCCAGGACCAGTAGGGCCCCCAGGGCCAGGGCCGGTGATTCCTCGAGAACTCCCGGGGCCGATGAGTGAAAAAGGATTTGATTTTAAAAAGTTAAAGCTTAGTAGATTTGACGAGACAAAGGATTATTACTACTGTAAAAAAGTAGAAAATGTAGAAACAATTCTGCAGAAGAAAAGCGAGACGTCGTGGGTAGTAGTGTGTGCAGTGTGGGGTTTGGGATCGGTTACATACTACGAATTGAGTGGATGCTTGGAGAATGGCCCAGTAAGATTTTGTGACGCGGAAGGCAATAACCTGTCAGTTGGTTGTAGTAGAGGAGGAGGGCTTTTTGAAGGACCAGTATTTATTGGGAAGCAGTCAGTAGATGAATATTTAAAAAGAATAGAATGCAAGAAAAGTTTTTTAGTTTTAGAGGAATTAGAATTTACAGAGAAGTTTACAGACAAATTTAGGGAAGAAAATAAAAATTTGCAATTTTATGAAAGTAAGACGCCCAATACAATACATCTGAGATTTAGTGGACAAAGCTTGAAAGCTCAAAAGCTTGAAATAATTTTAGTAGGACATGCGAGTGGATATGTAAATGTTGATGGGTGGCAAGAAACGACNTTTATTAAAGGTTAATNCGTCAGTTGTTCTGCGCAGCCGTTAGCGGTTCTGCGAGCGCTTCAGGAGGTGTTGGTCTGAAGCAGCAAAGACAAACGTTGAGTAAAAAAGCTTGGAGTTCTGGGACGCAGCAAAATACAAAAGCCAGTTCCTCGAGCATGTTTAATATTGATTAAAGCAGTTTAATAATTTAAGCACCAAAAAAATTTAATTTTAGGGTAATAAAAGATGATAGTTAATTATGAAGAGTATTTTGGAAAAAATGAGGTGCAGGAGTACAGATGTAGTCCTTGTAAAAAGAATTACTTTATAACAGAGCTAAGAAAAGTAGGAGATTATGTGCATCAGTATGTGACAAATGTTTATTACTTGGACACGCTAACCACACACACATTAAATGACGATGTGGAAATTTATTCCAGCACAATGTCAGGCACAATACTGGTATATTCAAGCAAGCATCCGGAGTGTGACGAGTGTTTGCAGCACAGAAAACAAGTAAAGGAGAACAAGATAGTAATCCGATAGGCATGAAGCCGGAAAAAAATTATAAAGAGAAAAAAAACAATTAATTAAATGAATTAATTAAATAAATGAATACGACGAATTGCGCACTAATAGGAATAGCGTGTGTGACCGGGATGTTGGGCGACTCGATGCTGCAATTGGGAGCGGCTAATGGGCTTGGGGGGCCGACGGGGTGGGGTCTCAAAGACTATTTTAAGCAACATGGCAGAGCAGAGTCTATTTTTATAGCTGGTGGGATGATGGTGATTTTCTTTCTGGGAATAATTATTAGTAGGATTCCGATAACGCTGCTATCGCTAGCAATATATGGTGTATTGCTGGACCTGTTGTTTCGAAAAGCGATGATCTTCAAAAGCCTTAAAGGGTACTATGAGTACTTTAATTATTTCTGGTCGGCAGTGTGGGGTGCGATACCGATGATGATGCCGCTGATAATTTACAAAATATTTAATTGATTAATAAATGCTATGCAAGTACAAAAATGCGCTAGGCGAGCCGGGAAAAGGAGTACATTCGTACAGGGTATTTGATATAGCAATTGTGGATGTAGTACTGACAATCCTTCTGGGTTATGGGGTATCTTGGGTGTTAAATACATCTTTTTTGTGGACGTTGATAGCTGTATTTTTGATTGGGATTGTGGTGCACTGGATTTTTTGTGTTGACACGACGATAGGAAAAAAAATAAACCATTGGTTTATACAGCTATAAGAAAAGAAATGACGAATATATTTTTAAACTACATTGGCGGCCAAGTTTCAGTGTACATTTTAGGCCAAGCAAGAAGATTTATAAAGCGATATATAGAAACTGATGGAAATGATGCGGTGGGAGAGATGCAAATATTTAATAATTTTGAATGCAATTTTCAAGAGTTTTTTATGGAAAATGATAATGAAAATTTTGAAAAAGAGATAGAGCTAGAGAGCTTGACAGCTTGCTTTAAAACAAAAAAAAAAAAGGATTTTGAAGAATCATGGGAGTTTATAAATTGACACGATAATAATTTCCTTAACAATTTTAATTCGCCAAAAATTTTGTTTATTGCTGAAAATTGCGTATAAAGTATGTGTGCTCAACATTTTAATTTTTTAAGAAATCAAAAAATGCAAAAATACTGGTTTCCGATTGAGAAAATCCTAAGGCATCACTATCGGCAGTGTGATGAAAAGCAGTACAATAAAATACTAGAAATTGGACCAGGAATTACGCCGTTTAGTAAAGCGACGCACTTGATAGATACGGACGAGAGCGTAGCGGAAAAAGCCAAAGACAGTGAAAAAAATTATTTTTTTATAAACATATGTGTGGATAAATTTCCATTTAATGATTTTTTCTTTGATTTTGGGTATAGTCGACACACGTTTGAAGACATATGGAATCCTCTACAGGCATTTATTGAAATGTCGCGAACGTGTAGAAGCGGATTTATTGAAACGCCATCGCCGCTAGTAGAACTAACAAAGGGCGTTGACGGTGGTCCGGCAGATTCGCCCGATCCGAACTACCGGGGCTATGTGCACCATCGCTACATTATTTGGACCGATAGTGAAACCAATACACTGTATTTTTTGCCAAAGATGCCGATAGTTGAGCACCTGACGTTTTCTGAAAATTTCCAAGAAATGATAAATTTTTATTTAAAAGATGAATACTATTGGAACAACTATTACGAATGGGACGAGAACAAAAAACAAGCGATTGTGTTTCTTGATTTTGAAAAGAAAACATTTGATATGTATTTGACGACGAGCATACTGAAATCGATTGAACACACGACTCAGTACATAAAAAAATTGCAATAAAAAAAACTTATTTTATTAATTAGATTAATCCAGCATACATCATTTCAGTATGGAGCTGGCTGTGCATGAGCCTGGGGGTTCCGGAGGCGCTGCGTCTTTTTCGGACGCGACGCGACATGGGTCTAGAGGAACCTGCGCTGCGTCTTTTTCTGACGCGACGCGCCATAGGGGATGCGCTGCGTCCTTTTCGGACACGGCTGCGTCGCTTTGATGAAGGCTTAGATTTTTTGCGCATTAAATGACCCATGATTTTTATTAAATAAATAATAAAAAAATTAATAATTAATAATTAATAAATTTTTCAAAAAAACAAATGTGTGTATCTGAAAGAGCTTCGATAATAGCATTTTGTCTTGGGGTTATATTTGTAGTAATACTGATTTTTAGTCAACGAGACAGTCAATATCGAGACCCAGTCATTGCGATATCTGTGATCTGGCTCTGGGTNTTAGGGATGCAGGTTGCGGAATTTTTTATATGGCGCGATAAATGTGGAATTGTGAATAGACGCGCGACAAATGCAGCACTGATACTGAATTTAACGCAGCCCCTGATTGTGTTTGTAGCGTTAATGATTTTAAATGCAGCAAATGTATACGCAAAAATAGCGGCGTCGATAGTACTAGTTTTCTATGTGTGTCATATAATATATTTTTTGAACAACAGTGAAAATTATAGTTGCGTAGAGCCGCAAAAAAACTGTTCAGGGCTAGATCTTTTGTGGTGGAAAAAAGCGTCGGGAAAAATATTTCTTTTTTCAATAATAGTAATATTTTTGCTGCTGTGTCGTCCAATTAAAGTAGCAGTGTTTGCTTGTCTTTTTATTGTGATTGCGTTAATTATTTCAAACAAGTTTTATAGTTGTAACCAGCCATCGATGTGGTGTTTTCTAGTAGTAGCATTTCCAATATTTTTAATAATTTTTATAAAAATGATTGAAATGAAGACAAAATTTTAATTAATTAATAAAGCGCTGTCGATTGAATTAGGTAATAAAGATTTATTATTTTTTTCGAGGAACACTGCTAATGTGGTACAAGTCGCGAATTGGTGGAGGATCCATAACGCTGTTGTTTTTTCCCTGGATAAGCTGGGTAAGGTTAAACGGTGTACAAGGAGCATTCTTTTTACACTGTCCAGCAGGACCAGCGAGGCAAAAGTTATCGGGATCGCTTGATGGACAGGCTCGGCTAGCCACCTGGGCGTCGGAAGCCGCTGGACAGCAATTTGTTGATCCGGTTGAATCCGCACAGGCAAACTCTTGGCCTGTTACGCTTTGGGCACACATGTAATTGGAGCAAACGTCGACCAGATCATCGAAAATCCAATCGAAATTGCCTAGGCCTTCTGAGAAAATCCACTGTACGACGCGAATGACGCCAGCCAGTTTTGGGATGAGACCGAGGTCCGAAAGGATCCTGGCGATGATGCTTGCTGCGAAGTCATAGTCGCGTTTTGCATCTGGTTTGATGAGATCGTCGCACTTGCCGCCCAGACGGGAAGTGTAAACCGATGCGAGTTGCTGGCACATGAGTTCGCCGAGACCGAATTGCCACCATTTGTGGCAAGCGTGTGAAGAATCGTCTTTGTAGCCCTGCCAGCCAACGGGAACCGAGCCTTCTGGGCAATTTTGCCACCAGGAAGCGGGGAGAGTAGTGCATTCTCCGGTGCCCTTTGGGGTTCCGGGGGCTAGTACGCGATACGATTTTCCGTCGACGGATTCGTTGTTGATTAAACTCTGGATCATGTCGTATTTGATACGAGTTTCGAATTTTTTGATGACTCCGGAGATGCCACCGATGTTGGAAATTTGCTGTTTTAGCCAATTGATGATTGTAGATATTGAGGGCCAAGCGTTGTTTATATTGTAATTTGGAATTGGGCCAGGAGGTCCTGGAATACTTTTTGGGGGATTGAATGAAAGGTCGATTGTTGTAATAGCACCCTTTGAATCGATGACAACAACAGGCAAATTTGAGAGATAGACGAAGAACGAGTGGTATCCTTCCCAGACCGGATCTGAATTTTGATCGTGATGGGCGAGGTATGCGTCCAGCAAATTTATAAAGTGCTGAATTCCGTCGTAGAAAAAATTTATATTGGCTGGATTTGGATTAACATTTTGGAGTAAAGTGTATAATTTATTCGGCCACTGAGGAGTTTGTTGACTGTCCTTTATAATAGCGTAAAGTTGAGTGGTGAATATGTCTATTTGGTAATATTTATTATCGGTAGAATTTACTGGTTGAGGGTCTGGAGTAATGGGTATTGCTGGATCTTTGTAGATGGTAATGCCGTTTGGAAAGTAAAGCGGGCCGGGGATAGCCAAGATTCCACTGCTATTTGGGGTTAGTGAACTTACTTTAAGATCATTTGAGGCATTGCCTTGATATTTTGAACCAAATCCTACCGAGGTCAATTTTTTTAGATTGTCGCAAGAAATAGTACCTCCGATTGAAGAGTCGCAATTCAAACTGTTTTTTTTATTGCGATAAATTACGATAAGGAAGATAACAGCAACACTTAAAGCAACGATGAGAGCGATGTATAGATAATCCCGGGGTTCCATTAAGAATTAAAATTTTTTTTTAATAATATATGTAAAAAAAATAAAATTATTTTTGGAAAAATGAATTAAGCAGCAAATCAACATAAATAAAAAAAAACATTAGTATTTAAACATCGTAGTAGCCGCCGTGCTCTGCAGTCATATGGTCGTAGCAGTCACCGGCCTCGTCAAAATCGCGAAAACATCCGGCAAATGCGCATAGATGTGTAGCAATGCCCCGAGAAGCACAAGCGACGCACTCGACGTGGTTGCAGCCGGTATTGATGACGCCATTGGTGGAAATGGCCTTGCAGACCTCAGCGGAGCACCGGGGACAGTTGAAGATGCGGTCCACTGGCGCGGTTGACGTTTGCGGCGGACGACAGTCCGAACAAACAAAGCCGGTAGCGTTAGCATTAGAATTAACAGCATGTTCGCCACAGGCCCGTTGCGCCAATGGTTTTAGTGTGTTGCATGCAATACACCAGGCCATAGTGTTTTGGAAGGCAATTGTTGAGGCATTTTCGGGAACAATGAGATTTTTAATAGGATGATTTGCCGAACTCTTCTGGCAAATGGCGCGGCGACAAAACGGACAATTAATTGCCGACATTTCTACAATGCAGCCTGGCTTGGCGAAATCCCAGAGCTTGTAAACGCAGCCGGTGCAAATGACGCCGGTGCAATTGGGTTTACCGGCGATGCCGCAGATAGCAAGCTGGCCTGAATGGGGATCGACTTCTTCGCAACAAAGAGTGCAATCCAAAATGTATTTTAAATTAAATTGCAAATAAAGAAGTAAATCAACCTTATGAAAAATAGCGTCTCCGTTGGGCAGAGTTAGCATTTTGTTATGGATGGTATCGATTTCGCTTTTCCAAGTGCTTCCGAGGGCAACGGTCCTATTTTGGCGCAGCGCCAGAGTGTCCTTGAGGCCATTGGTTGACAAAAAACGATTGAGCTCCACAATAGTCGGTAAATACTGAATTTTATTTTCAACACAAAGAGCGCATTGTTCGAGCGTTGACGGCTTGGACCCCGATCCAGGCATAATCCATTTGTTTAAGCAAGAACTGCATTCAACCAGCGGGGCTTTTTTTTCATTAAAACAGTAATAGCACTTGGCCGAGTATTTTTTTTCGATAAAGATATCAGGACGAACCAAAGCATAGATGCCACGACATTTTTCGCAAGTAACGTGCTTGGCCGTTTCAGATACTTCAGTCGGTTCAAAGCAACAATTACCCGGTTCACAGAAACCGCAAATCGCCGAGCCAACAATCCTAATGGACTCGGGCCGGTTGAAGCCACATCGGTTGCAACAGAATGTTTGAACGGCAAGATCCAATAACAAAGGTTTTGTCGAAACGGTCACGGTAATGTTTTTTGGAAGATAAATGATGTGATTGGCGTTAGCAGTGGCCAAAAAAATCCGGTGCTCATCCAGAGTAAGAAACGCCCGGTGTTTTTGCTGCAGCAAAAAGCGGACAAAATCAATGGCAAAGTTCTCAGGGTACTTGTATTTTCCAAGAGAATCGGTTTCAAAATTAAGCCATTTGCCGACGACAGTGCCAAGGTAATTCCGGGCCCTGGTGCGTAATGTATAATCGGCTCCGAGTGATAGCAAAGCAATGATGGCGCTCTGACGGGCATTGGCAAGATAACCTGGGGAAATTAAATGAGTAAGCATAGAAAAAAACAGGTAATCCGGAACGGCCTGGGGAACGATAGCAAGCGAGGACGGTTGAATTTCATTGGAGTCTGAGAAATCAACATCAAGGTTAAT
>Ga0031658_1000204_pt1 | contig 9525 bp, 7 predicted proteins | sample FrelakmetPLP11PL_FD_55179 | JGI IMG/M metagenome (GOLD analysis project Ga0031658, IMG submission 55179) | Freshwater lake sediment microbial communities from the University of Notre Dame, USA, for methane emissions studies - PLP11 PL | ecosystem: Environmental > Aquatic > Freshwater > Lake >...
TGGTCTTGGGCAATTGGTACTCAGAAAAAAATCACGATGGCATTTTGAGCAATATCTTGTCATCGGTTGGTTTCCTGATGATTGTTTGTTCCTATTTTGTCATTCGGAAGAAATATCTGTTCCCCGGCTATTGGGCGCTTCTGCCGGTTGTGGGTGCATGCCTGTTGATTCTCGCTGGCCCGGGCGGATTCGTTAACCGCAGACTTTTGGCCAATCCCGTGATGGTGTGGATCGGGATCATCAGCTACCCGCTCTATTTGTGGCATTGGCCACTGCTGTCGATGGCGACGATACTTCAGGGGGAGCTTCCTTCGCTAACGATACGCATCGTCGCCGTATTGCTAAGTTTCGTGCTCGCTTGGCTGACATATCATCTGATCGAGCGCCCGATTCGCTTTGGTTCCAGAAAATGGATCAAAACAGCGGGTCTGTGCGGACTAGCCCTTGTTGTTGCAATTGCTGGATATGTTGCCTACGTCCGGGATGGCTTGCCGAACAGGGTGCGTGATTTCAGTGGAGTCTATGGTCCGGGCCGCGAGCACAGATACATCGAAACCGCGGAATGCCAGAAGGATATCGGGAGAGGTTACGCAGGCATCTGCCTCTCCGAGGGTTCTCCGCTAACGAAAGGTGTTGCCGTGATTGGCGATTCCCATGGCCAGGTCTTGTTCTCCGGGGTCGATAACGCGAACAATGTCATTCTTGGCGGGTACGCTGCACCGGCCTTGAGGGGAGTCGGTAGCAAGAGTTCATTGCAGTCGAATATCGACCCTGCCTACAATTTTGCGTTGCAGAACGAAAATATCAAGGTAGTCGTTATTGTCGGATTCTGGGCTGCCTATACGACCGGGGTTACGCTGAAAGATCCTGAAAAAACGGATTACGGGATCACCTATAAAGGTCAGCGCGGAGCGGCCGCATTCGCAAGTGCCTTGGGCGATACTTTCGCTGAACTCAGTCGCGCAAACAAAAAGATCCTGTTCGTTATCGATGTTCCCGATATCGACTTCAATCCACGGGCAAATTCAAGAGCTTGTGCAGATACGCGCCCGTATATTCTTGAGCCCAAAGACATGTCCATCCCGTGTGCTGTCGCCAGGGAAGTGGCCGATGCCAGGTACGCCAACTATCGAAAAGTGGTTTTCGAGGTCGCCAAGGCTTATCCAAACGTGACCATATTTGATCCTGCCGCCTTGCTGTGTGACGAGAATTATTGCTGGGCGGGCAAGGACGGCAAGATGCTGTACGTCGATGAGCATCATTTGTCAGGTTTCGGCGTTGCGCTTCTGGCACCGGAACTTGAGAAAGTTATCGGCAAACTGCTCGAGAAGAATTAGCTGGCGGAACTATCGTTCAAGTGCTCCTCGATAAGCACTGGAAATGCATCGGATTCCTACGCGGTGGTCATCGCCAGCTCAAGGGCTGGCGCGCAGCCAGCAGTTGCTGGAGGCGACCGACCGCCCGGTCGAGCAGGTCGCCGTGCTGGCCGGATTCGGCTCGGCGGCATCCATGCGGCAGCATTTCCAGCGCGCCTTCGGCATCACGCCGAGCGTCTGGCGGCAGGGTTTCCGGGGGGACTGACCGCCGCTATTCGAGCGCGGCGATGAAGCGCCGGCGGGCGGCTTCCAGTTCGGCCCGGGAGAAGTCGTCGGTGATGCGGAAGCAGGTCCGGTAGAACTCGTCGAAGGCGGCGCGCACCCTGGTCTCGTCGAGGCTGCGCNGGCTGGCCGGCGGCTTTTCCGGGAGCGGGTCGAGCGGCTGGAGATCGGCGTAGCGCGGGATCATCTGCTGGCCGCCGGCCTCCGAGGCGGCCGTGATCGGCCCGGTCTTGACGAAGACCTTGCCCTGGTATTCAAAGCGCGCGCCGATGGGGATGTCCTGCAGCCTCATGCTGGATCAGCCGCTCTGACTGGCGTTGCGCACGGAGATCTGCTCGTTCATCGTCCAGAAGTCGTAGAGGATGCCGAGCAGGAAAAAGCCCCCGGTGAACAGGTAGAGGATGCCCGTCACCCACTTGCCCTGATACATGCGGTGCACGCCGAACAGGCCGAGGAAGGTCAGCAGCAGCCAGGCGACGTTGTAGTCGATGGGGCCTGCATGGAAGCGCAGATCGGCAGCGCGATCCATGCCGGGGATCAGGAAGAGGTCGATCAGCCAGCCGATGCCCAGCAGGCCGAGCGTGAAGAACCAGATGGTGCCGGTCACCGGCTTGCCGTAATAGAAACGGTGGGCGCCGAGAAAGCCGAACAGCCAGAGCAGATAGCCGATGACCTTGCTGTGATTGTCCCGTTGCTGCATATGCCTTGCTCCAGTATTACGGGTTGCTTGAAAAGTGAATCGCCCCCGCCGTGCCGCGATCATCCGTCTGCGGTGGGGCGCCGACAAGTATGGAAGGGCTTGGCGATTTCTGCAAAGGCATGGCTTGCCTTTTTTGATTTACTGTACAAAAATACAGCTATTGGTTTTTTAGCGGAGCCGGCCATGAAACTCACCCCACGTCAGCAGGAAATCCTCGACTTCATCCGTAGCACGCTCGAAGTGCTTGGGGCGCCGCCAACGCGCATGGAAATTTCCAGCGCCTTCGGGTTCGCTTCGCCCAATGCGGCGGAAGATCACCTGAAGGCGCTCGCCAAGAAAGGCGCCATCGTCCTCGAACCAGGTTCGGCACGCGGCATCCGGCTCGTCGAGCAGCTCGGCCTGCCGCTGATCGGCAGCGTCGCTGCCGGTTCGCCGATCCTCGCCGTCGAAAACGTACAGGGCCGCTACGCGCTGGATGCCCAACTGTTCAGTCCGCGCGCCGACTACCTGCTCAAGGTGCGCGGACTGTCGATGATCGATGCCGGCATCTTCGACGGCGACCTGCTCGCCGTGCACAAGACCAACCAGGCGCGCGACGGCCAGATCGTCGTCGCCCGGCTTGACGAGGAGGTCACCGTCAAGCGCCTGCAGCATCGGGGCGGCTTTATCGAACTGATCGCCGAAAACCCGGATTTCGAGCCGATCATCGTCAATCCGGGCGAAGTCGATTTCGCCATCGAAGGCATTGCCGTCGGCCTGATTCGCGGGGCGATCAGCCGCTTGTCATGANGCCCGCGCCGTCGCCGGTCGTTCTGGCGGAGGTGCTGGCCCGCGGCGATGTCTGGCGCGGCGACACGCTAGCCAGTCTGCCGGCGGCGACCATTCCGAGCGGCCATGCCGAACTGGATGCCGAGTTGCCGGGCGGTGGCTGGCCGTGCGGAAATCTGACTGAAATCCTCGTCGACCGCAGTGGCCTCGGCGAAATGACCCTGCTGTTGCCGGCGCTTGCGCGGCTGTCGCAGGCAGGCGGTTGGCTGGCGCTGGTGGCGCCGCCCTGGCGGCCGCAGGCGCCGGCCTGGGCGGCAGCGGGGGTAGCGCTGGAACGGCTGGTCGTCGTTCAGGCCGGCCGGCAAGCCGCCTGGTGTTGCGAGCAGTTGCTGGCCAGCGGCGGCTTTGCCGGTGTCCTGGCCTGGCCCGATCCCGGACTCGACGCGCGAGCCTTGCGCCGTTTGCAGATAGCCACCGAGCAGCGGCCGGTTTTTGCCTGTTTGTGGCGGTCGACCGCAACCGCCGGCAGTCCGTCGCCGGCGCCGCTGCGCATCGCGCTGGCGGCCGGTGCTGGTGGCCTGGCCCTGCGCATCATCAAGCGCCGTGGCCGGCCGGCGGCTCGTCCGCTGATCCTGAACATTCCCCGTCCCGGGAGAACGAGTCGTGTTGTGGCTGGCCCTGCATTTCCCCCTGTTGCCGCTCGAAGCCTTGGCCTGGCGGCGCTCGCCTAGCGCGCTTGTCGTGCGCGGCCGGGTTTGGGCTTGTGACGGGGGCGCGGCGGCGGCTGGCGTGGCCCGTGGTCAGCGCTTGTCTACAGCGCTGGGGCTGCAACCCGGCTTGGCCGTTGGCGAGCGCGATGTGCTGCGCGAGGGGCAGGCGCTGTCCCGCTTGGCCTGCTGGGCAGGGCGGTTTACGCCGACGCTGAGCCTGGCGCCACCGGCCGGCTTGCTTCTGGAGATCGGCGGTTGCCTGCGTCTTTTTGGCGGGGCGGAAGCCATCGTCGAGGCAGTGCTGGCCGGTTGTGCGGAGCAGGGCTATTCGGTGGCCTGGGCTGCGGCGCCGACGCCGCTGGGGGCGCGCTGGCTGGCGCAGGCCGGAAAGGGGGGCTTGTTTGTCGAGCCGGCAGCGATGCAGGCGGCGCTCGCGGCTTTGCCCTGCACGACACCCGACTGGCCGGCCGAGGTGCCGACGCGGCTGGTGGCTTTCGGTTTGCACTGCCTTGGCGATCTGGCGCAGGTGCCGGCTGCCGGCTTGCGCCGCCGGATCGGCAATGTGCCGGTTGATGATCTGCTGCGTGCCCGCGGCGACGTGCCCGATCCGCAAAAGTCCTTTGTTTTTCCCGAACGTTTCGCCGATGCGCTGGAGTTGCCGGCGCGCGTCGAGCATGCCGAGGCGCTGGCCTTCGCGGGGCAGCGGCTGTTGGCGGCGCTGGCCGGCTGGCTGCATGTTCGCCAGTTGCTGGTTCGTGCCTGTACGCTGCACCTGACGCACGATGATGGGGCGGTGACTGCGCTGCCGCTGCGTCTGGGTGAGGCCAGTGCCGACGAGGCACGTTTGCTGCGCCTGTTGCGCGAGCATTTGGGGCGCCTGCAACTGGCGGCGCCGGTTGCAGCCTTGCGGCTGGTTGCCGATGAGGTGGTCGCCCGGCCCGGGGCGAGCATTTCGCTGTTCGATCAGGCCACGGCGGGCGAGGGCGCGGCGGCCTGCCTCGAGCGTTTGCGCGCCCGCCTGGGCGAAGGGGCGGTTTACACCCCGCTGCCGCGTGCTGACCATCGCCCTGAATGCGCGACGCAGAGCAGGGAGGCTCTCGCGAATTTTCCCTCTGTTTTGCCGTCGACCGCGACAATCGATGTTCTCCGCCCGCTCTGGCTGTTGGCCGCGCCGCAACCCCTGGCCGAACGCGCCGATGGCCCGCACTGGCACGGCCCGCTGCAGCTTTTGACGCGCGGTGAGCGTCTCGAAAGCGGCTGGTGGGATGCTGGTGAGGACGGGGCGGCAGGCGATGTGCGGCGCGATTATTTCGTTGCCCGCAACCCGCTGGGCCAATGGGCGTGGATTTTCCGTGACAGGCAGGGCTGGTTCCTGCACGGCCTGTTTGCCTGAGGCGCTGTCTGCCATGTCATTGCCGGATTACGCCGAGCTGCACTGCCTCTCCAATTTCAGTTTTCTGCGCGGCGCTTCGCACCCGGAAGAACTGGTCGAGCAGGCCGCCGCGCAAGCTTATGCGGCGCTGGCGTTGACCGACGAATGTTCGCTGGCCGGCGTCGTGCGCGCCCATGTGGCGCTGAAAAAATTGTCCACCGCGTCATCTGTCGCGGTCGACCGTGAAAAAGAGCCAAAAATGCCCTTGCAACTCATCGTCGGCAGCGAAATGCGGACTGTCGATGGCCTGAAGCTGGTTTTTCTGGCGCAAAACAGGGAGGGCTACGGCAATCTTTCGGCCCTCATCACGCTGGCCAGACGGCGTGCGCAGAAGGGCACCTACCGCCTCCACCGCCACGATCTCGACGCGCTTTCGCCGACTGGCGCGCTGCCCGATTGTCTGGTCCTCTGGGTGCCGGAGGCAGGGGCGACGGCGGCGGATGGGCGCTGGCTGGGCGAACGCTTTGCCGGCCGCATCTGGCTGGCCGTCGAGTTGCATGGCGGGCCGGACGATGGGGCGCGGCTGGCATCGCTGCTGGCGCTGGCCGAGGCCAGCGGCTTGCCGGCGGTGGCGGCGGGCGACGCGCACATGCATACCAGGGCGCGGCGGCCGGTACAGGATGTGCTCACCGCATTGCGCCTGAAAACGACGGTTTTCGAAGCGGGCTACGCCCTCTTTCCCAACGGCGAGCGCCACCTGCGCACCCGTTTGCGCCTGGCCCGGCTGTACCCGCCCGCACTATTGGCCGAAACGCTCGGGATCGCCGCGCAATGCCGCTTTTCGCTGGATGAACTGCGCTACGAATACCCCGAGGAAATCGCTCCCGCTGGTGAGACGACCACTTCCTGGCTGCGCAAGGAGACCGAGCGCGGTCTGCGGCGGCGTTACCCGGACGGCGTGCCGGCCAAGGTGCGCGGGCGCATCGAGCATGAGCTGGCGCTGATCGCCGAGATGGCCTATGAGGCGTTCTTCCTGACGGTGCATGACATCGTCCGCTTTGCGCGCAGCCGGGAAATCCTCTGTCAGGGGCGTGGCTCGGCGGCCAATTCGGCGGTCTGCTTCGCGCTGGGCATCACCGAAGTCGACCCGGCCCGTTCGGAAATGCTGTTCGAGCGTTTTGTCTCGAAAGAACGCGGCGAGCCGCCCGACATCGATGTCGATTTCGAACACGAGCGGCGCGCCGAAGTCATTGCCTACATCTACGAAAAATACGGTCGCGAGCGGGCAGCACTGGCGGCGGCGCTGATTACCTACCGCACCAAGGGGGCGCTGCGCGATGCCGGACGCGCGCTCGGCTTCGGCGTCGCCCAGATCGACGCGCTGACCAGCTCGCTGGCCTGGTGGGACAAGCGCGAGCAACTGCCCGAACGCTTTGCCGAACAAGGGCTGGACCCCGAATCGCCGCGTGTCCGCAAATGGCTTTGGGTCGCCGAAGCCCTGCGCGGCTTTCCCCGCCACCTGACGCAGCACGTCGGCGGCTTCGTCATCTCGCGCGGGCCGCTCGCCCGGCTCGTGCCGGTCGAAAACACCGCCATGCCGGAGCGCACCGTCATCCAGTGGGACAAGGATGACCTCGATACACTCGGCCTGCTCAAAGTCGATATCCTCGCCCTCGGCATGCTCTCCGCCATCCGGCGCATGCTTGCCATCGTCGGCCAGCGTTCCGGCCGACGCCTGGAAATGCACCAGATTCCCGAAGGCGATACCGCCACCTACGACATGCTTTGCCGCGCCGACAGCATGGGCGTCTTCCAGGTCGAATCGCGGGCACAGATGGCCATGCTGCCGCGCTTGCGGCCGCGCAGCTATTTCGACCTCGTCGTCGAGGTGGCGCTGGTGCGCCCCGGACCGATCCAGGGCGACATGGTGCATCCCTACCTCAAGCGGCGGCAGGGGCGGCAGCGAATCGAGAAAATCTCGCCAGCCGTCGACCAGGTGCTCGAACGCACCTATGGCGTTCCCATCTTTCAGGAACAGGTCATGCAACTGGCCATCGTCGCCGCCGGCTTCACCCCCGGCGACGCCGACCAGTTGCGCCGCGCCATGGCCGCCTGGCGGAAAAAGGGCAATTTGCAGCGTTATCAGGACAAACTGCGTCAGGGCATGGCGGCCAACGGCCTGCCCGCCGAGTTCGCCGAACGCATCGTCGCGCAGATCCAGGGCTTCGGCGAATACGGCTTTCCCGAATCGCACGCCGCCAGTTTTGCGCTGCTGGTCTATGCCTCGGCCTGGCTCAAATGCCATCATCCTGCCGCCTTCCTGTGCGGCCTGCTCAACAGTCAGCCGATGGGCTTCTACTCGCCCTCGATGCTGGTGCAGGACGCCCGCCGCCACGGCGTCGTCGTCCTGCCGCCGGATGTCACGGCCAGCGACTGGGAGAGCCGCGTCGACCCGGATGGCGCCGTCCGCCTGGGGCTGCGCGAAATCAGGGGGCTGGCGCGGGAAGCCGCCGAACGCATCGCTGCGGTCGACCGCCAAAAAAGGCCGTTTTTCAATGTCGCCGAACTTGCCGCACGCGCCGCCCTGACGCGGCACGATCTCGATCTGCTGGCCAATGCCGACGCCCTGCAGAGTCTGGCCGGGCATCGCCGCCAGGCCGCCTGGCTGGCCTGCGCCGAAAAAATCGCCAGTGCCGTGCAGGGCGACCTCTTCGCCGGCCTGCCAGCACGAGAGGCAGCCGCCGAACTCGGCGCGCCGGGCGAGGGAGAAAACCTCGTCGCCGACTACCGCAGTCTCGGCCTCACCCTGCGTCGCCATCCCCTCAACCTGCTGCGCCCGCAACTTGCCGCCCGCCGCTTCATCAAGGCCGCCGATCTGGCGCTGGCCGACAACCACGCCCTGATCCGCGCTGCCGGCATCGTTGTCGGCCGCCAGCGTCCCGGCACCGCCACCGGCATCGTCTTCGTCACGCTGGAAGACGAAAGCGGGCTGGCCAACATTGTCATTTATCCGCAACTGGTCGACAAGCAGCGGCGTGAACTGCTCGGTTCAAGGCTGCTCGGCGTCTACGGACAGTTGCAGAAGGAAGGCGAGGTCGTGCATCTGGTCGCCAAGCGCCTGGTCGACCTCTCCGCCTGGCTCGGTCGACTGCAGACGAGCAGCCGGGACTTCCACTGATCGTCGCGCGGCATTGCCATCATTGCCAGCCTTGCCGATCCCCGACTAATTATCGGTTCTCGTCTGCTCGACCCAGATCAGCTTGTCGACATCCAGGCCAAGCTCCCTGGCCTGCCTGAGCAATCCGCTGCGAACATCCGCCGGCAGTTGCTTGTCACGCGCCAGTATCCACAGATAGTCGCGATCCGGCCCGGCCACCATCGCCCAGCGGTAATCCTGCTGGTCCAGCGCGACGACATGGTAACCGCCGTAGAACGGCCCGAAAAACGATACCTTGAGCGAGCCACGGTTCGACTCGCCGGTAAACAAGGCGCGCCCCACCGCCTGCCGCCACTCCTTGCGTTGGATGTCGTAGCCACGGTTGATCACTTCAACGCTGCCGTCAGCTTGCGCCCGGTAAGTCGCGCTGACGTCGGTCAAGCCGCGCTCGAAGGAGTGGTCGAGGCGGGCCAGTTCGTACCACTTGCCTTCATAGCGCGTCAGATCGAAGGGAGTGACCGGCGTCATGCCTTCCGGTGGCGTCGTCGAGCAAGCACTCAAGCCAAGCAGGGAGGCCAGCAGCAACGCACTCAACGAACCGGCAAGCCGTGGACGACGCAGAAATTTGCTCATGTTTGAATATCCAAAGTCAGATTAATAATTTTGTCCTAGACAAAATTAGGAAACGTTAGTAATAATACGCGAGTAATGGCAATTAATGCGCTAAATATATTTTTTAGTCCATGACAACGCGACGTTTCCGGTATTGTGAAACAAGGCGCCGCATCATTGAGCTTTGGAGGCGACATGGAGAGAACTGCACTGATCACCGGTGCCGCCGGAGGCCTGGGCCGGGCACTGGCCGGCAAGCTCGCCGCCGACAGATGGAGGCTGGTCGTCACCAGCCGGGATGGCGAACGCCTGCGTCAAGCGTATGGCGATCAACATCTGCAAATTGTGGCCGACTGTTCGACGGCAGAAGGCGCCAGGCGCATTCTTGAAGTTGCCAAGGCAGAGCAGATGGTGCCAACCGCACTGGCGCACTGCGTCGGCAACATTCGGCTGGGTGCGCTGCATCGCATGAGCGAGACTGACTTCATGGACTGCCTGAACGCCAATCTGATCAGCGCCTTTCACACCCTCGCGGCTTTCGTCAGTGCGTTGCGCGAGGCCCGGCTTCCCGGTGCTGCAGTCCTGGTTTCATCAGCCGCAGCACGGAT
>Ga0031658_1000206_pt1 | contig 9506 bp, 10 predicted proteins | sample FrelakmetPLP11PL_FD_55179 | JGI IMG/M metagenome (GOLD analysis project Ga0031658, IMG submission 55179) | Freshwater lake sediment microbial communities from the University of Notre Dame, USA, for methane emissions studies - PLP11 PL | ecosystem: Environmental > Aquatic > Freshwater > Lake >...
TGGGCTACGCGCCCTTGCGCGGTTAGTGTGGAAGAATGTAGTGTAGGTAGGCGAACGGGGAATGCTGGATTGGAAATGAAAAATATATAGAAACATGCAGACATACGTTACTGTATAGAAAATGGAAAAGCAATGTACGGTATCCGTATAGTTATATATTGTAATAGACTGCATCAGAGTAATTTAAGAACAGAAAAAGAGACGTTGAGACCCAGGTGCCTCGTTACGAACGTACCGCCGAAACATAGAGCAGAAGCGAAGAGAAATACAGGATCACACATCACCAAAAAGAAGAAGCAGTTCGACAGCATGAGCGACTCTGGTGGAAAGAAAGACGAAATTCTAAAACAGAAGCTACATGGCGTCATGGAGGAATTGGGTCTGTCGTTGACAGACGCAACTGTACAGGCAATGTATGATATGGCAGCACGTGAGAAGTCAACGAAGTCGACGAAGGCTTCGTCTACGCCGAGTGCCACGCAAGAAGTGAATTCGTTGTCCACAACGCATGTAGAGCCACAGCCGAATGATGATTCAATGGAGGGGGGAAGTGTGAATAAGATTGAAACTGAACAAGCCGAAGATGCCACCAAAAGTGCCAGACCAGAGACGCGTTCGGCCACATTGGAGTCGTCCCCCCTGTCAACTGTGGAGAAAAAGCCGAGTGGACCAACTCCTGATTCCGATTTGGAATCGAAGATGGATTCATCAGAGGAGGAGGCAAATGAAAAAGAGAAGAAAGGCGATTCGCGTTCACCAATTGAGCCGCAGCCCGATGTCGTGAAGAGAAAAGATGGTGCCACGTCAACGTCATCTCGCGACAAGACAAGTGATTATACAAGTGATGAAGAGCACAAAACTCATTTGCCCAATGTCGTGAACAGTAATAAACGCAAAAGGAAAGTGTTCAAAAAAGAACGTGCCACGTCAACGTCAAGTCGCAAAAAGGAAAGAAATGTCAAACGCAAAAAACGTTACGTAGAGGAAGACGATGAGGACGGTGCTGAAGTGAAAGTGACGGGTTCGAGAAAATCGGTTGAAGTTTACCAAGAAGATTTTGACGATGATCTAGTCGATGACGAGGGCCACAGGTCTCTGGAGAAGAAGGGGAACTGCACAGTGATACAACAGGCCAACACAAAATTGGCCGTAGAGTTTGGGCATTCTGCAGTCGGACCGGCCAATCTTGAGACCGTCTATAGTAAGGAGAAATGTGATGACAGTATGACAACCCCTCCTTATTTGAATGTTCTCACCTNTCTCCCATGTCAAACAGAGTTGATGGGAGGGTCGACACACGCTGAAGGAGCTCTGCAGGAACTTGAGCACCCGCGTTACGATGGAGTGAAAGATGAGTTGGTGTTACCCTCAAAGGACAATAGAATTATATTGCTGAAACTTCAAACCATTCGTATTGCTCGCCTTAAAGCAACAGAATTGACGTCGGTAAGTAACATATGAGAAGTCTGAGGTGCAAACAAGGTTGATTTGTTCACTAAACACAATTCCATATTTCAGCTGACTAAGAGGTTCGAAATTGTACAGCACTTCAAGAGTGCGTTGGAAGAATGTCGTGACGTCAAGTCCGAATTACCAAACCTGTACAGGGCCAATCTAAAGAAGTTGACAAAAAAATCACAGAAGAAGATAATGATTTTCGTCGTCAGGCTCCATTTCGCCATGTACGTGTTGAATACTCTGGAAAACGGCCCAAAAAAATGGAAATTGGATTTCGCCACCTTTCCTGAATTACGAGAAGTCCTGTCGGAGCTTGAGTCTGATATAATGATGGATGAGAAGGTGGTCGAACATGAGCTGAGCCCCAATAAGACGGAACTGGTATGCNTTGCAGAAGCGAGGGATGATATCGTGAAAGAATTGGATGATATGAAGCAGTGCATAGATCGAGTCCAAACTATTCTGAACAATATCAGTACCGAATTGCAGTCGACGGTAGCAAAGACCGTAGCAACCATGCTTGAAGAACATTTAAAGAAACTCAGCAAGGAAGAGAGTCACTCGGACTGAATAATGTAGCTGGGTATGCGTAAACCGTGCAAGTGTTAATTANGATTTCACTCTGATTGATATCTGTTTATAAATTTAGTGCCAAATTTATTTTTTTACATACCGCCGAGCCACAAATACGTTTCCATAAGAAAGTACAAACGATGTGAAACACCGTCGACCAATGAGCTAAGCTCCCTCTTCAACGGCCAAGTTAAAACCAGGAGCGTATCCACCGCCGTTGATGTTGAATGAGGGATACCCAAGCTGCTCAATGGCGTACAAAGGAAATGTTGGCCCAGTAAAAAAGTCCAGTGCACTGTCAGTATTTGCGGCNTACCAACCACTCCCGGTGTCTTCNAAAACGCGACACATAAGATTGACAATGACCATGTCATGGATGTAATGATCCATCGGTTCGAGTTCCGTGTCAACCTGAGGGGTCAGGTCAGATTCCTTATTAACAATGTAAGCATACCCGAATTTGTTGTTGTCGGTTCGAACGAGGAACGCCTGAAGTGCACGCAAGATAGAAATGCGGTTCTCATGCGTGGACCCCTCTTCACCGACTGACCGAATAATGACACGCCGGGGAAAAGAGTTATTCGCGTTGGCCAAAACTGAATTGTCAGCCTGGCTGACACGCCTCTTGGCAACCATGAGGACTCCCTCGTTGCGAAACCCATTGTTGTTCGTAACATGGTCAAATAGCCTCTGACCAAAGCCGTCATTTCCGGGCGTTCCCTCGATATAAATTAACTCGAAGTCACAAGCGAGCTTGACTATTTTCAGGTGGTAGTCCAGCTTACGTTTGCCATTCATATCTGCCTCCGAAAGATTGATCGACGTGATTACTCTCTTCTTGGGTGAGTTCTTACTAGCCTTTGCCGGCTCGGCATTTTGCTTCTTTGCTCTGGTGGGGGATGTCACCATAAGTGCACCGAGTAGGCCGACAACCGCAGATCCAATAGCAAAAATCATGGTCGCAACCGATTATTACCGGATAAAGGAAAATTGTGATAAAACACACAAAAAAAAGGAATGAAAATCATCCAACGCCCGCTCGATGACATGTCGAAAAATATCGATAAGTTTTACGCCCATGACCAAAAGAGTTCAATCGCCAATATCAGTTAAAGCGGGCGAAACAGAGACAAAAGTAAGGAACGTTGAACTGATCCTCTCCTAAGCAGATAAAAAATTCAAAATCGTATTTGAAAATTAGACAGGAGATTAGAGAGCGTTCCATTCTGTTTCACCCAGTTTGTTGTTAACGTAAGAGTGGGATTACACCAGATCTGAAGTTTAAACATGATCGCGGGTAAATCGCTCTATTTAAATCCAAAACGCTCGCTCGAATTCTAATCTGCCCCGTGGCACAACAGAACGACAATCGACACGGCGCAAACCACATGTAATTTGGCCGCCACCGCACAGTGCTAAGAACTGACGACTGACGTACGACAATTGAAATCAGTACGGTGGGCACTGTACATGTTTTGTGCGAAATGTTTGTGTAAAACGGACGCACGAGGAAAAAAATTGTCAGCTTTGTGCCGAAACTCTTCCTTTGACGACTGACAATGTCCGCCAAACGGCCCGCCCTGGTAATAAACAGGGCGACGAAGATAGCTCGAACTTGCAATAGCGTGACGCGATTGGATATTGATGTCCCAGACGAATGCGTTATACACATACTGAAATATCTTCCCACCGTTGATCTAGACTCCTTTGCCATTTGCAGCTTAAAGTGTCGTGACCTACGCAACTCCAACTCCCTTGACCAGAGGAGAGCTGGAACCATTGTGTGCTCCCAACATTCGTCTGTGCTTCGGGTTTTGAGAGCATTGTCCAGCGGAGGGTGGAATAACGAGTTGTATTCCGGTAATCGGACTTATCTCGTAATCAAACAGGTGGAAAACTTGACAACAGTGCNAAACTCNGATGAAGTAGCAGAGAATGAGGAAATGCTTGAACCACAGTTGAATTGCGTGTCCTATCTTGCATTGTCAACCACAGACAATGCGACTGATTGGACAGACACGACCGAATACCCCAAGACTATGGCGTATCAGGGTCCCATCGATGTGATCCAGTCTCTGTCGATCATCCTTCCAAATGTCGCTGCTGTGGAATTCAATGGGGATTATAATGAAATGCCTTGTCATTTGGTTTGGTCCCTTGGCCGCTGCTTCCCAGCTTTGGAGAGGGTCAGTTGGCATTACTCGGGTTGGGGGGTGGAGGGATACTCGAACTACGACTATCTTCTGAAACTGGATGGCGAGGAATTTTCAGTTCACGGTGACGAGAAGATAAAAGAGTTGTACCTTGATCATTCTCGATTTGTTTTCCCTCGCGGAAAGAGTTGGTACGATTTTGAAGCGAACGGCACAGACTTTTTGTTCAGCAAATGCAGAGCCCTCGTCTATTTGAGCATTCGTAAAGCCGTTCATATTTGGGAGGACACTGACGAATATGGACATCCTGAATATATCGACGAACCGATTTGCCAGAGAATGATTATCAAAATGGTGAGAAACATGCCGCTGCTACGTTGGCTCTGCAGTGACCTCACAGCTGCAAATGCGGCCGCACTAAGTGAAGAGCGGCCGGATGTAACCTTTGTGAGCAGAAATGAATACGATTATTAGTATGTCGAACGGCCGGATATCACGTTTGTGCGCGAAAACCCTGTTTGGTAGGTTAACGTTTCTATATGAGTTGTTTAGAAATATATTTGTCACACCAGATCGAAAGTTAAACATGACCGCGAATAAATTTGGTTTAATTGTACGCAAAACGTTCCCACAAATTCCAAGCTGCGCCGTGGCACGACAGGATGATAATTGACACGAAGCGAACTACTGTACATGTAATTCGGCCGCTACTGCACAGTGCCAAGAACCGACGACAGACGTACGGTAATATAAATGACCACGGTGTGTTGTTACGTAAAAATGGGTCAATAAAGATCACCACAACAAACGATTTTCAATGTCCGTCAATNGTAAGCTATTGTCATTCTTACCAACGATGGCAGTTTTCAGGTACATGGACAAGCTAAACACGTCTTTGGTTTCATACGCAGAAGTACGAGACGACAGACAGTGCTCGTACACTGGATTGAACAGTAGAATATCACCGGGTCGGAGTGCGACTGACACGCCTTGTTCGGCAAACGTAAAGTAGTTGCACACTTCGGCGTTCGGTTTGTACCGATCAATGTCATCCTGTAAACCATATTCGGAGACTATCGTCAACAAGGAATAGAAAAAGTCTTCATCGGTGTGGGAGTTGAGGTAGTGGTTTCTGGCGGCGGCCAGACTGGCCCAAATTGTTTCCGTCGTGGCTCCTGCCAACTCACACCAGCCAAGAACAAGGTTTGCAAATCGAAGTCCGCGAAGCTCCGCTGATCGAATGTAACCGTTCGCTACGTGTTGGCAGCGTCTCATCAAGATCTGTAACTTATTTTTGTCAGAATCGCTCAATTTGTTGGGCCACGACTCGACAACGCCAGGTTTACCTCGGTTTGGTTTCAGGCCTACAGTAACATATTTGCCGTCATTTTCTGCACATGGAATGCGCGTCTTTCCTCTTATCTCGGAAGTTGTCTTCGCGTCGTCAAGTTTTTTCAGAGCACCCAATGTTTTCTGGACATTCGACATTGGTTCGATAGCATTACACCGCGGAACAAGAACAAAAATGGTATCACCACTCTCCGATACCATACGAGCACCATTGAGAGTGTTGACCACTTTGAGATCACATACCGCTGACAAAGTGGTGCTGTCCGGAACTGGATTGTTGGGAACGATTCGGTTCACAGTGCCACTAAAAAATAACGTGTTCCCCTTCAGGTCTTCCTTATCAACCATGTGCTCAGGCGAGGGTGCAATTTGCTCAAGGCTTGCCAACTTCACCTGCTTGCGTCCATCCCGTTTACTCTGTTGCCTCGTTCGAGGCACACCACACACAACTGCTGCTGTGTGGGCTACCCTGGTTCGTTGGCTCGAAGTTGTGTTTCTGGATTCGAATAGATGACGAATGCCAACATGTCGTTTCTTAGCTTTGGCTGTGGACGCGACGACGAATGTAGCGATTACGCCGACAAACGCAAAGCCAATGACACAAATCATTTTAAGTTCGAAAGTGTGATGAAACACAAAAACAATGCAAATGAGCGATGATTTTCAGTTTTGAAACGAAGCAAAGTATGCGCCTGCGCGCGATTAGTGTGGATGAATGTAGTCCAGACCAGTGGTTAAACGTGGAGTGGAAATGAACAATAAATCGCTGAACGTGGCACGCCCATATTAAAGTCAGTACTAATTTAACGACGTTTTTTTTTCTTCTTCGTCTCAAACTCAACACGGGAAATGACCATGCTCTCCGCCGACGACCGGCATATCGCCATCTGTGTTGCTGCTGTCCCTCCCAGGCGACACTGATTTTAGTTATCGACAAAAGGTAAGAGCATGAAACGATTCTATGCAATCGTGCTGGCTGCCACCGGTAGCATAATGAATATTTTCCACATTTTGACGCGTGCTCACACTCTCTCCATCTTTTTGCTCGACACCACGGACGACTACAACAAGAAGCTGCCTTCATCATCTACACCAGCCTACCTTTCACTTTTGAAAGCATTCACGGAGCTGGGCCACCTGGATTCGTCATGATACTGAACGAAGTTGCCGCTTCTTCAAGAGAGTTTCATTCACATACTGAAATGGAGGATCAGTGCACGCCTGAAGGCGACTTTCGAACGGATCTGAAGAGGAAACGAAAGTACATCGAGAGTCGGAAAAAGATCCTAGAATAGTTTGAGGTCGTAATGGAGACAATACAGACGGCTCCCTGCATTTGGAGCACTGAGCGAGACACTGTTGGCCGACGACGGAGCCGATCGGGGGCGAGGGGGGCGCAAAGGAATCTATCTTGCAGGCACGCCAAACACGCTACGTAGAATATGATGCACAGTAATACAATAGTAATCATCCCATTCAACCGTTTCTGTACATAATTGCGCAACGCATCGCGTTCGATCGATTGTCATGGTTTATTTAATCCTAGTTTGTTTCTCACATCATGGAAATCACTTCTGTTAGCCGAATCATCAAATCTGCAAACCATTCATTCAGCTGAACAATGTCAACGGAATGCAAGGAAACGTAGACGGGCTCATGAATCTCCGACTCGGTTTTGTCGAAAGGAGAAACTCGGCGATACCATTCTGGGTCCTTTTTGCTTGTCTGCTTAACTTTCTATGAAATGGAAAAGCGTTCGTTTCACTTTGTACTAAAGAAAGTTGTCTTGATCTTGACGTGGGTCCACAGTCTCTAGGTGATGTGCTGCAGCTCGCCAGCATTGTGTTTTCCAGCGTTTTGTCTTGGCGTTCTTCCCCCGGTCGAGTGCCTATTCTCTTTAGCTCCTCTTTTGTTGAGGTCAGTCACTATCGGGAAACCGATTGACGCGGGTAATAACGGATGAGCATCATAATTTGTGTCTTGGGCATTCATAACACGATTCTTTCGTCTCTTGTGTCTGCTACTCCCAATTTAAAAAAGGCGAGAAGTGACTTTGGAAAGGTACTTGAACATGTGAATGAATGTGAGACAAAAGAAAATTTGTTTCCTCTTGGGGAGGTTCACGCAACGCTGAATGGCGATACACAATTTAAATCCAACGCTCAACGGTTGAAAGTTTCAATTCTGCGAGCTAAATGAACCTCGCGCAGTGCAATCTCAATAATTGACTCTGAATCGCCAACGTGGAGAGTGCACTTAACAGATTCACTCTCGTCCGTTTCACGATTGAGCGCGCATGCGTTCCAAGATTCATGGTGCACTCAATGCAAGCCAGTCAGGAGTAGTTAAACGTGTAGCTTAATAACTGACTCCGAATCGTGGAAAGTACACTTAACAGCTGAACTCTCGTCCGTTTCAAGATTAAGCGCGCATGCGTATCATGATCCATGGGTCACTAGTGCAAACCAGTCACGAGTATTCAACCGCAATAACCGTCAGACCAGTCGTGTCAGGAATGATCNNNTCGTAAAAATTGCTCTACGGACGAACGGACGCCCTGAACACCGCCACACCGCGATCGGTATCTGAGACCGTAACCTATTACAGGAAGCACAGCCGATTACATGTAGCAAACATTTGTTTCCTTAACCAACGATATGTAAAATTCTATTNAGACGAACCGACGCACAGGACACGACCACACCGAGATGCGTATCGAAGATGTACTCTATTACAGAAAGTACAGCCGAGTACAACTAGCACACGTTTATATTCTTAACCAACGATGCCATCTCCTACCTCCCATTCAGAGTACATCGCCCGAATGTTGTGATGGATTAGGAAGGCATCATCCCAAAATGCCTCTCTGAATTCCTCTTCAAGCGGAGCCACCTGCCGCTGGATCCACCTCAGGAACCGGGTTCGAGTTTCGAAATCAAAGTCATGCGGATTGTACAGTTCCGCAATGGTGCTGCAGCCGTATGCATAAAAATGGTACCCAACGTCGAACTCCCGGTCGTCATTTGAGAGAGATTGTTCGACAAAAGCACGCTCCGCCATGTAGGCAGCACAGGCATCATCTTCATAAATCCACGTGCCGCATAATTGGTTTAGCATGAACACGTTTGTCCCGCAATTGCAATACGCTATTCGTTCGTTTTTTTTGTGTCTGCCACTCCCGTTGATAAATTTTGAGAAGTAAATTCNAAAAAGTACTTCAACGTGTGAATGAATGTGAGAGAAAAGAAAATTCGTGTTCAATNAAGGAGGTTAACTCAACGCTCAATCGCAATACATAATTTNCCCAACGCTTATCGGTTGGATGGTTCCAATTCTTTGAGCGAAAAANAATTTCGCGTGTCGCACTCTCAATAACTGAGACTGAATCACTAACGGGGAGAGTGCGAATCACAATACATATCTGTGTGTACAAAATCCCTACATACATATATACAGTACCACGTCAAGATAAGAATCCAACGGAAAGGAACGAAACCAAATAACTCAGTAACGAGCGTTATATGCACGCTTGCACAGTTGGCGAGTTTTGTAGAGCGTTGAGTCAAAATGTAATTCATTTTTCTGTGTGTGAGATGGTGCTCTTGGATCCAATAACCGTTGACGAGGCGTACACAAAGTTTCAAAATGGNTTGAACGACCTCACATACGAACGTGGAACCATTCACATGTCAAAAGCTTGCTTGATATGCGATGCATTACTGGAATGGAATGACACAAAAGTGATTCGAACCACGCGTTTGAAATCNCTACAGTCACGTTTCCAGGGCGAAGGACCTGTATTCTTAGCAAGAAACGCAGCAACCATGAAAGCGTATTACACGTATCGAGGTGACGGGTGTGAGTCACGGTGGATGAATAAAATGTACCTGTCACCCCGTGGAGTCTACCGGCAAGATGAAGAAGGATTTCAGTGTTGCAATCAGTGTGTGAAGATCCTCGACACAAAAGTGA
>Ga0031658_1000209_pt1 | contig 9419 bp, 9 predicted proteins | sample FrelakmetPLP11PL_FD_55179 | JGI IMG/M metagenome (GOLD analysis project Ga0031658, IMG submission 55179) | Freshwater lake sediment microbial communities from the University of Notre Dame, USA, for methane emissions studies - PLP11 PL | ecosystem: Environmental > Aquatic > Freshwater > Lake >...
GTTGTAAGCATAATAAAGTATTTGCCGAACCAGCATCAATCTCATCAAGTAACAAAGTAGTACCTGTACGCATAGCAACTAGTACTGGACCTTCAACAACTTCAACATTACCTTCTTGAAGTGTTTTAGAACCAATCAACTGTTCTTCGTCAGTCATCTGGTTCAAGTTAACCCGAATCAAAGGTTTTTTATGTTTAGCGCATATTTGCTCAACCATTGTAGATTTACCATTACCAGTAGGTCCGTAAATATACGAGGGATAAAAAATGCCAGATTTGATTATAGATTCTAGATCTTTGAAGTTACCAAATGGTACAAAGTTAGGATCTTTTTCTGGCACGAGAGAATCTCCACCTTTAGGAATGGAAACTATTTTCAGTTCTTTCATAGGCATTTCTGCAGTTGGTAATCTATAAACGCCTCGAGCAATTTTGTTTTGCATTAACCAATCTGGCCAATCGCAATTCATTTGATCTTTTACTTCTTTGAGTTGCTTACGAGTGATAGTACCGGTTGTTTCAGCATCTGGAAACATTTGGTACATAGTAGGAATAAAGTTTGGAATTGTTTTCATAATATAGTCTCTCTCAATAATTAATTTATGGTACTATTATATACTGTTTTCTGGAAATGTAAACATTTATTTCACTTTTATGCAACATACCCGATAAATTTATTCAATAATAAACGGTTCAGTTGGCGACTTTCTAACATCTTAGTAAATTTATTTGCAATAGAAGAAGTTGATTGTTTACTTGTAACTTCTAATTCTACATCTTTAATTCTTAAAGACTTTGCTGGTATTAAGAATAAATCATCTCGGCCTTTAGTTTTAAATGAAGCAAATCCATTTTGACGAACTTCTTTTCTAACTTCATCAAGGTCCCAATTCCAAATACCATTGCTATTTGTGGCAGACATAATCTCAGAACGACCTAAAGAACCTGCAATATAGAATCCGATATTAGCAATATTATATCTATTCTTTATCATTGTTAAAAAAACTTCAGTTTGTTGATTAGAATCATATACAAAAGGATAATTTACCTTTGTTACTGGATCAACTAAGAATTTTTTACCATAACGAGAATAATTATATTCGCGTAAAATACCACCTGCACCATCAGTTAATGTAATAAAGGACATCTTTTCTACATTATTTTGACTCATGAATTTACCTACATAGTCAGTCATATATGCTAATGCTTCATTTAATGGAGTTCCACCTAATGAGTATTCACTATTTTTAGTAAACTGATAAGTATTAAAAAGTCTTTTTGCCATCTCATTAAAATCTCTATTAGACATTTTATGGCTAAAGAATTCTAATAAAGCAAGGTCTTTAGTAGCATTATTTAATAAGTTTGGTTGTAAATAAGCATTTGCAACTCTTTCTTTTCTTCTACTTGAATAAGGTTTATTNTCATATGCATTATAATAGTAATCAGANAAAGCTAATACTTGGAATGGAATTTGCGCTCTATGACAAAACATTGATAATGTAATAACTTGTTGAATCACATCATTAATAACTCCATTCATAGAACCTGACCAATCTACTAAAAAGATCATACCATGTTTTTTGCCATCTTGAGTGGTAGTAATTCTTTTGAATAAGTCATCATTTAATTGGTATCCCCAAATCTTTTTCATATCCAATGAACCAGACTTAGATACTTGGTTACGTTTATATTGAGTTGCCGCTTTTTTCATCTCAAATTCTTTTATGAGATAGTTAACTGTCTTTAGTGTATTTGCTTTGAATTTGTTATATTCCTCGTCAGCTATTCTTTCACCAGTTTCTTTATAACCCCATTGATTCAACACATATTGTTGTTTAGGTACAGTTTCTTCCAATATAGTCTTATAACCTATAATTGTATCAGGATCATAATCAGTATCTAATTTTAAATAATGATATTCTGCATTATAATCTACAGAATTATCTAGATTATTCATTAAAGATTTGTTAGTTTTAGATTCTAGATCATCTTCTTCAGTACCTTCATCTATAGTTTGTTCATCCTCTGATTTTTCCATTTCTGAACTTTGTCCAGAACTTTGGTCATCTTCAGAATCGTCTTCATTCAAAGAAACTTCTTTGCTTTCTTTGTTTTCTAATTCATTTTTACTGAATTCATAAATTTCTTTTGCTAGTTCAATAACTTCAGTTGAAGTTTCAGTTTTCTCTGCACGGTATACAAATACTTTTTCTTGTTCTGAAAATGAAACTCCNGAGGAAATACCNACTTTGAACCAAAGATTGATTCTATCAATAAGGTTAAGAGTTCTTACATTTTTAATTTCCTTTACACCAAAGAAGTCTCTTTCATTAAGTTGTCTATAACCTTCAATCATAGTCTTTTTAAGACCAGGATATTTGCGTTTCATTAGTTTCTCAATACGAACATCTTCAACTACATTAATATAGTCATGGATTTTGTAATCTTCTTTAGAAGCCTCCATCATATCCATAGTTGTATATAAGGCATGACCGGTCTCATGACCTACAAGCATACTCTCTATTTCAGAAGTCATACCTTTAAAGATAGGTAAAGTTAATTGTCTTGATTTAATATTAAAAGAGGCAGTCTTAACTGCAGCTTTAACTACAGTTAAGTTTTCTGTTGCGAGGAGTTTTGCGGTAATGTCTATTGCAGTATTCATAATATAGTCTCTTTATCAATTTATGAGACTATTATATACTGTTTTATGCAAATGTAAACATTTATTTTCATTAAAGTAAAAATTGTTTAAAGGCTTAAAAAGTGCACTTTTAAGTTATTGATTACATTATACTTTTTTTATTAAAAAGAGGGTTTTTCACACTTTATGGTGTTCCTATCACCCTTAAAATAAAAAAGTGTGCACAGAACGCATTATTTTTTCGCTTTATTAAATAGAATCAATCTGTTATGATCATGCTATCACAGAAAATTCATTGCGTTTTTCCACCTTCAGGATTGAATGAAATTTGTCATTCAGTATATCACCTCGATGAGATATTACAAATACATTAGTATCTGATTCTAATGAATTAATCATGGTTAATAATGATTCTGTAGAGGCATCATCAAGACTAGAATCGGCAATCTCATCCATGATCAAAAGATTAGTATTGACTGAATTCTTCAATCTAGCAATTTGTCTCCAAGCAAATAGAATTGCCACATCAAGTTTACGTTTCTCGCCTTCGGAAAAAGAGGCATAGGTAAATTCATCTCGAAATCTTGACTTAATAGTTTCATTGAAAGACTCATCTAATTCAAACTTAATATAGGTGTCCATAAGTGCCAGATACTTATTGATCAAAGTATTCATTACAGGTAGATACTCACGAATAATTGCAGTCTTAATTCCTGTATCTTTCAATAACTGATTTGAAATATCTTGTAACCCTCTAAGTTCCATCAAGGAGGTTTTCTCAGTTATTTGTTCTATAGTACTATTTGCTAGTTCTTTTAATTTACGTTTCTCTTCATCTACGTTTGCAGTATTTTGTTCTACACCTTCAATCTCGGCAAGGAACTGAGAGTTTTGTCTATTCAATAGAGTGATAGTACTATTTGTTGTAGATAACTCAATATTTTTATCGGTAATATTATTTTGTATTAGTTGAATATTTTTCAAAGATTCTTTTAGATTAGCGTAAGCTTTTTCCAAAGCTTGGAGTTTAGAATCTTCCTCATCTATTTTAGATTGAATATCTGCAACTACTATTTGTTTATATTCATCGGTAATTTCCTGTGAACATGTTGAACATACATCATTTTCGTAAAAGAAATGTTTGTGTGTTACATGATGATTATGGATTGCAGTAACTTTGCTAAGTAACCTATTAACACCCTGAATATCTTCATCAAGTTTATCTTTGTCACTAATCTTTTCTCTTAAATGAACTAGTTCTGCTGCTAGTAACTCGGAAGTTACTTGTGATTGCTCAATTTGATGATCATTTTTAGTAATTTTATCCAATAATAATCTAACAGTATCAGACTTTGCATTATTCATTGCCGAAATTATAGCAGTCTGCGACTCAACTTTTGCTCGTGCTATTTTAATATCAGAATCTAATCTTGAAATAGCATCTTTAGTTGATAATACTCTATCTTTCAATATTTGATTCATTACAGAGAAAATACGAATATCCAAAATATCTTCAACTACTTCTCGGCGTTGACTTGTTTTAAGTTGCATAAAGGGAACAAATGATGCTGAACCTAGAATAACTACCTGTGTAAAGGTTTTATAGTTAAGTCTAAGTATCTGTTGTTCTAAAATCTTTTGGTAATCTTTATTTGCTGCCTCTTGATTCAATAAGACATCATTACAATATATCTCAAATATACCAGGTTTTATTCCTCGGATAACCTTATAAGATTTAGTACCAATAAGAAATTCACATGTTACTAATAATTGTTTACCATTAATAGAGTTGACTAATTGTCCTAATTTAATATCTCGGAAAGGTTTACCAAATAAACAAAATGTAATGGCATCAAGTATTGTAGATTTGCCATCACCATTTTTACCCATTATCAAAGTAGTTCTTGACTTATCTAATAGGATTTTGTTTTCAACATTACCTGTTGATAGAAAGTTTTTGTAACTAATGTACTTAAAATGTAATGTAGACATTATGCCATATCCAAATTTACCGCTTCTGTGAATAAAGAACCTATGTATGATTTTATCTTTGATGTCTCAACATCAGTTTCTATAGATTCAATATAATGATTTAGAACAGATTGCGTATCTTCTAATTTAATATCATCAGATAGTTCACCTGAAGAGAAGTCTCCAATGTCTTCAATAATCTTAATTTCATGAGCACCTTTATTATATAATTTAGTCAGGAATGTATCAAACTTATAATAATCTGTTTTATTTACCACAATCAGTTTTACATAACTATCAGATAAATCTAAAGCATCTAAGTTTATTGGTTCAATGCCTTTATCGTCATATTCTATTTTTACAAATAGTGTATTTGGATTTCTAATAAACTGAAGCTTTCTTGATGCTAAATCAAATATGTGAAATCCTTTAGGATCACCATAATCTTGCCAAGTTAGTTCGTATGGAGTTCCGAGATACGATATATTACCATTTGTTGATCTATGGTGATAATGGCCTGAGAAAGTTTTATCATATCGATCAAACATCAAACTAGACATTCCACCATGGGATTCTACACCACGATACATTTGAAATCCTCCTATCTCGAAATGACCCATACAGATATCAGAAGGTGAATGATTAATCACATGATATGCTACATCATAATTGTCGTTGCATATCCAAGGTATCATAGCAACATCAATACCTTTTACAGAAACAGTTTGAGCATGTTCTATAAGATTAATATTATCATATTCTGCCAATAACAAACTAGGAGTGTTTGGAAAGAGGGTATTTTTAAAAGTAATATCATGATTGCCTATTAACATGTATAATGTTATATTTCGTATTTGAAGTGGTTTGAAGAAAAAATCTTTACATTGATCTATAACATAATTATTAGTAAATTTACGGGTATCAAAAGTATCACCTAGAATAATAACAGTATCAATTTTATTTTGGTCAAGATATGGAAAGAATACTTCTTCATAAAATTTACGTTGATGATCAAGTATAATTGTAGAACCTGTTCTTGCTCCAAAATGTTGGTCAGTTATTAAACAAACTTTATTCATTCAATCCCCATCCTTCAATACTAGTTTGTTCAAAAGTTTTAAGTTGGCATTTACAACCTTGTATTATAGCATAATTGATTGTATGTTCTTTTTCAGAATTTTCTATAGTTTGCCAACCTTCCCATATTTTAGATTCTTCATCATATAAACGGTATTGCTTTATAACTTCATTCATAATGTATTCTCACTATTAACTATAAAAATCTTCTAAAGGTGAATAAACTTCCTTTTTAATCTTTTCCTTTTTTGGTTTTTCAAATGACGAACCATCAAAATTATTATACGCTTTCATGTACTCAATATAGTTATTGGTGAAATCTCCTTGTTCATCATGAGCTTGTAATTCAGTAATATCTAAAGCATTTGATGTAAGTAATTTACTTCTAATATAGACTTGTTTTTTCTCTTTGGCTATTCTACGCAGAAACGCAAAATAAACTATTTGAGTAAAATAAGAGAAAGGATTATGAGTTTTAGTTTCATCAAAATTGTCTATTACTTTTAAACAATTTTCAACTCCATCTAAAATCATATCATCTTTGAATGAATATCCATTAAAGCTTCTAAGATTAGAGAAATTAGTAGCAATTTTAAATATGCATCCTCCAATATATTCTGAGATTCGGGGTTTAGGAATTCCTTTGTCAGTACAGTCTTTAACTTCAGCTATACGCTTTTGCATAGCTAAAAAGAATTCTGCATTATCAATATAGTTTAGTTTTTTACTCATTTTTACTACCTCAATTTAGAATATAGAACTATTATATCCTATGATTAATAAAAAGTATATTAAAAATATATTTTATTTTATTGTTTACAACTGTTTACTTTTGTGATATACTGGTTATACCAGGTTTTTCTAGGTTAATGTATTGTTTTATTAGATACTTTAATATCTTTATAAAATTCTATATCATATTCTTCTTCTAGTTGTCCAGGTTCTAATTGAATATCAACCATACGTTTATAGTAATTGAGAGTAGATTCGTTTAGAGGTTTGACGATTATTACATCATGCTTCCTCACTTTAAAGATTTGATCATCCGTAAAAGAACACCATGGAGAACCGGCTAATACTTCTTTATTCTTACCATCAAGGTTGAAATTTACTGTTTTCATTTGAATAGGATACATGATTGTGTATTCAGAATCGTCTTCATTTATTAGTACACTTATTAGGTTATCACCATTAACAAGTTTTAAAGTAATATAGTCATGTTGTATCATATTGGCACCTCAATTATTTTGACGGAAAATTCCTCTGCAATATATATCTTATAACGTTCTATACCATGGGTCAAAGTAGTATTCTTCCAAGACTTCCAATGCAAATCATCAACTAAATCAAAAAGTCGGCATTCATTTTTGCCATCATTTAAACGAAGACCTCTACCTATAGATTGTAGATTTCTTATTTTAGATTTTGAAGGATGGGCAAATATGATATTTTCTATTGAAGGCATATTAGTACCTGTACTCATGGTCGCGTACGAGGCTACTATTATAGCATTATCATATTTGCTACAAACATTTCTAATTTCTTCACGGTCTTTTGTATCTACTCCACCATGGATATAAAAGACAGGTCTATCTTGATTAACCTTATTTTTTATATCTTCATAAATTACTTTGCCGTGCTTTTGCACATAGTTAAAAAGTACAAGAGTATTGCCTGTAGTAGATATTGCCAAATTTCGTATAAATTTATTTCTAACAGGATTTGTAACTAACCAATCAAGTTCTTTAATATACTCAGTACCTTTAAACATCTTACAAGTTTCATCATCATATTTAAGAATAAGTTGCTTAATCTTTAAATTAACTACAGAACCTTCATCCATCAATTTTTTGGTTGTTGTTACCTGATAAACTGGTCCAAATAAACCTTCAAGAGTTAATTTATTGGTTTTAGAACTTTCATCAATAGTACCTGTAGCTCCAATTCTATATTTGGTATTAACACATTTCTCCATAATACCCGAGATAGAAGCGGCAGTCGAGAGATGGCATTCATCAACCATAGCAACATCAAATTGCTGATAAAAGGATTTTTGTTTTATAGTAATTAATGATTGCCAAGTAGAGATAAGAACATTTTTAGTAAAATCCTTTGTAAATCCAGAATAAAGTTTTTGTACATGATGTTCAACATCAAATCCATTTGCGATTGAATAATCAGAAAAATCTGAATACATTTGTTCAACAAGCATGGTGTTAGGAGTTATCAATAATATTTTTCTATTTGCATTTAAATGCCATCTTATTATAGAATATAAAATTGCAGATTTACCTGAAGCAGTTGGACTTAAAAGTGTAACTCTATTTCTATTAAGTGCTTTTAGAAGAGCATCTACTTGATAATCCCTAAGAGATATAGATTGACCTCTAGCAGATAAATTCAAACTATCTGCAAATAATTGAATATCATCTAATGAGTATGTATTCGAATTCTCTATACCTTCATCAATAGTTAATTCATAATCATTTCTATTTGCAAATTCTTTTACATATTGTAATAAACCAGCATATAGATTTTTAGTTTGCATGTTATACAGTCTAACAAAACCATCCCAGATGCCTGCCTTATAGGTAGGCATAAACTTATAACCTGGGATTCTAAATTTAAAGAAGTCAGATAGTTCTTGTTCTATTGAAGAATCAGAAAATATTCTAACATATACTTCATTAAACTTTTCAACTTTAATCATTAGCTACCAGCAAGGAATTTTTTATGTTCTAGAACGGTTTTAAGTTGCCAATCTCGAGCTTTGATTTGGCCAAGAATAGATTCAAGCAAGTAATTCATAGTCTGTAAATATTCTATTTTAACTTTCATATTATTAAGATCAGTATCTCCATCAAGAAATTGATCCATTTCATTTTTCATAGGTTTTACACCTTGCCATTGTTCCCAGTTTAGGGAAGATAATTCATCTCTGGAAAGTTCACCTCGATAATATCTAAACTTAGTCTTTTTTAGGACATTAAAATCATTATTATATTTTGTTATTTTGAGTTTTGCTTGCATCAAATATCTTACATATTTTGCATGCAATTTTGGAACTCGGATGGATTCATCCGAAATATGATTGTCGTCCATGGTAGAGTCTTCATCCCATTCTGAAAGCAATTCTTCAATTGTAGCCATAATATCCTCAAAAAATTATATAAATTCGTATCTACTTATTTTAAATGATACATTCCCAACTAAATATGTTACATCTGTATTTGTAGATAGAAAATTCAATGAACTTAAAGTTACTGGTAGAATATCTATAAACTTTACCGTTTGTACCGGCAAATTATTACTTCCTAATATTTGTAAAGTAGCGTCAGAAAATTCTTTGCTTGTTCTACTATACCCAGTATCTTGCAAGTTAATAAAATCAGTAAATTGGTTATTATCTTCTGGAAATCCAAGTCCAATCATCCAATTATATACTGCAATATAATTATCCATGTTTTGATCTATAATAAACTGAATATTTAAATCATCAAATGAAANTATTTCTCCACTAAAAGGCAAAGCCGATAAAGGAGTATTCATATCAAAAGTTGGTAGTGTCATACTTGGAAGAGTAACNTCTTGACAAAAGAAAGANACTTCCGGTAATTTTGAAATAGAAAAATTAAACCCATTACTAGATAGTGGATTTATATTTGTTGGAAACGGACATGTAGTTGTTATTGCCATTATAGTACCTCTGATCTATTTATAACAAT
>Ga0031658_1000210_pt1 | contig 9410 bp, 6 predicted proteins | sample FrelakmetPLP11PL_FD_55179 | JGI IMG/M metagenome (GOLD analysis project Ga0031658, IMG submission 55179) | Freshwater lake sediment microbial communities from the University of Notre Dame, USA, for methane emissions studies - PLP11 PL | ecosystem: Environmental > Aquatic > Freshwater > Lake >...
GCGTCGCGGTGCTGCAGGAGTGGCTCAACGAATTCGAGCGCGTGCAGTGGATGTTGCGGCTTTCGACGAGATTGCGGCAGAAGCACGGAGACTGAGCGGTGGTGTTTGCGCTGGTATCTGCGCCGGTATCTGCGTCAGGACTTACTTTGGGCCGANTCGCTCAGTCGTCGCAGCAGATCGAACGCAGCTAATGGCGTGAGCGCGTTGATGTCGAGCTTGCGCAGTTCGTCGATGGCCGGATGCTCGAGATATTCGGTGAACAACGAAAGTTGCGGNGTNGGCGCTGATTTGCGCCCCGAACCTGCGGNGGGCGCATGCGTGGTGGTGGCGACGATTTCCTTCACCCGCCCCGCGAGCGCGTCGGCGACCTCGACGGTGCCGAGGAGCTCGAGCACTTCCTTTGCGCGCGCGACGGTTTCACGAGGCAAACCCGCAAGGCGCGCGACATGAATGCCGTAGCTGCGATCGGCGCGGCCAGGCACGATTCGGTGCAGAAACACAACATCATCGTTCCACTCGCGCACGCTCACTTGTAGGTTGGTCACGCGCGCGAGCGTGTCGGCGAGTTGGGTGAGCTCGTGGTAGTGCGTGGCGAACAGCGTGCACGCGCCGCGCGCGGCCAGCGTTTCCGTGATCGCCCATGCGAGGCTGAGGCCGTCGAGCGTGCTGGTGCCTCGGCCGATTTCATCGAGAATAACCAGGCTGCGCGCGCTGGCGTGATGCAGGATGTTGGCCGTCTCGGTCATCTCGACCATGAAGGTTGATTGGCCGGAGTGGATCTCGTCGGCGCTGCCGATGCGGGTGAGGATCGCGTCGAGGACGCCGATGCGCGCGCGGGTGGCGGGCACGAATGAGCCGACATGCGCGAGTAGCGCGATGAGCGCGACCTGGCGGATGTAGGTGCTCTTGCCGGCCATGTTCGGGCCGGTGATGAGCGCAAGCGTGGGGGAATCGGCGGTGGCGGCGAGGTCGGTGTCGTTGGGAACGAAGTTCGACGCCAGCGTTCGATCGAGCACGGGGTGGCGTCCGCCTTCGATGGAAACGCCTGTTTTCTGCACGATTTCCGGACGGATCCATCGTTGACGCCGCGCGACCGCCGCCAAGCACGACAGCGCATCGAGTTCGGCGGCGCGTTCACCGAAGGCAACGATCTCGTGGATGTGCGCGGCCACTTGCGCCAGCAGCGCCGTCCAAAGTTCTTTTTCGCGTGCGATGCCATTGGCCTCGGCGCGCAGAACTTTTTCCTCGAACTGCTTGAGCTCGGGCGTGATGTAGCGCTCGGCATTGCGCAGCGTCTGCTTGCGAGTGAAGCTCGGGGGCGCCTTGGCGGCGTTGATGGCGGAGAGTTCGATGTAGTAGCCGAACACCGAGTTGAAGCCGACCTTGAGCGATCCGATGCCGCTCGCAGCGATGAGCTCGGCCTGGTAGTTCGCGAGCCAAACGCTTGAATCGCGCTGTAACAGCCGCGTTTCGTCGAGTTCGATGTCGTAGCCGTCACCAAACACGCCGCCCTCGCGCAGATGAGTGGGGGCGTCAGACTTGATGGCGCGCGCGAGATTCGCGGCGAGCGGCGCGAGCAGCGGTGCGACGCGGGACAACTCGGCGCAATCGGCGTTAAACGCGGCGCTGGGAGCGAGGGTGGCGGCAAGCGGCGCCATCGCTCCGAGCGAACGGGCGAGCGCGAGAGCATCGCGCGGCGTGGCGCGGCCGAGTGCGGCGCGGCCGGCGATGCGCGCGACATCCTGCAAATTGGAGAGCTGCGCGAGTACGGCGTCGGCGAAGCGTTCGTCGGCGGCCAGTGCGGCAACGCGATCGAGTCGATCATCGATCGCCGCCTTGGTGGCGAGCGGATAGCAGAGCCAGTCGCGCACCAGGCGGCGGCCCATCGGCGTTGCGGCGGCGTCGAAGATCGAGAGCAAGCTGCCTTCGCTTGCGCCCGTGCGCAGAGTGCGTTCGATCTCGAGCGCGCGCAGGGTGGTGGCGTCGACGCTGAGGAACGCGCCGCGCGCGAGCCGTTTGGGCGGCGAAAGATGAGGAATTCGCCCGCGCGCGTTGCCGGTCGCGTGCTCGGTGGCCTGGGTCTCGAGCGCGTAACGCAGGATCGCGCCCGCGGCGCCGATCGCCGGTTCGTCCTTGCTGTTGCCGATGGCGAAACCGAAGCCTTCCAGCGATTTCACCGCGAATTGCGCCGTCAGCGTTTCGAGCGCGTCCTGGGTGCGGAAGTACCAACCCGCGCGTGCGGTCAGCGCGAGCCCGCGGGCGGCGAGCTTGGCGAACTCCGGATGCACCGAGCCATCGCGCTCCTGCGCGTGCACCAGTTCGCTCGGCGAGATGCGGGCGATCTCATCGCCAAGCGCGCCAATCGGACACGACAACACGCTGAACGCACCGGTGGAAATTTCGATGGAGGCGATGTGCGCCTCGGTGGCGTCGAGCAAGACCGCCGCAACCCGATTGCACGCGCCACTGTCGAGCAGCGCCTCGTCGATGAGCGTTCCGGGCGTGAGTACGCGCGTGACCGCGCGTTCAACCACGCCCTTCGCGTCCTTCGGATCCTGCATCTGTTCGCAGACCGCCACCCGATGGCCCATCGCAACAAGCCTGCGGATGTAGCCCTCGGCGGCGTGGTAGGGCACGCCCGCCATCGGCAGCCCTTTGGTGCGTTGAGTCAGCGTGATCGACAGCAGACGATGGGCGAGCACGGCGTCGCGGTCGAACATCTCATAGAAGTCGCCCATCCTGAAGAAGAGAATGCAGTCGGGGTGTTCGGTCTTGGCGCGGCCGTATTGGCGCATCGCCGGGGTGGCGAAATGCGGGTTCAGCGCAGGGTCAACCCAGGACACATCTACGCAATGATCGGGTGAGTCGGGAATGACGGGCGCGTCGGGCACACCTGCAGAATACAGGCAGGCGCCACTTTCTCGCGGAAACTCCTTCGAGGCGTTCGCGCAGACAACCGAAAGCAGACGACCCCGCGTGAGCAGGGCCGTTTGCTTTCATATGGAGTGGATGAGGATCGAACTCACAACCTCCTCGATGCGACCGAGGCGCTCTCCCAATTGAGCTACCACCCCTGAGAGGGTGCGGACTATAGCAGGGATGTCCGAGCCTGCAAACGGTTGCATCTTTGAAATCACGCGGCTTCGTCCGCTATCCTTCGCACCCCATGTCGATTGTTTCCATCCTCGGGCAAGAGGCTTCGGCCGCAGGATTCGCCGGGCTTTCGCCAGCCTGGCAGCTTGGGGTCTATTCCGTTGCCGTCGGAATCGCATCGCTCGCGGGCGGAGCGTTTACTGCTTCGCTCAGGCTGAGCCACCGCAAGTTGCAAATCGCGTTGAGTTTCGTCGGCGGAACCATGCTCGGCGTTGGCGTGTTGCACTTGCTGCCTCACGCGATCATTCTGGCNTTGGAGTCGAGCGAAGGCGGCGGCGNATCTTCGCACGGCGCGCTTCACGCATCGATCGATGGCGTGGTGTTGTCGGTGGTGGTTGGATTCATGGTGATGTTCCTCCTCGAGAGGTTCTTCCAGTTTCATCAGCACGAAACGCCTGAACACGCTGGTCACCACGACTGTTGCGACGATGGTTGCGGCGGGCATGACGATGGCGCGAAGAAGCCTGCGACGCCGACGCCTGCATCGGCGCGTCGGAGTGGTCATGCGAAACAGGTCAGCGAACTCGGCTGGGTTGGCGCCGCAATCGGTCTCACCTTGCACAGCATTCTTGAAGGTGTTGCGTTGGCGGCGGCGGTGCTCGCGGGAGCGGCGCACGACAAGATTGCCGCGCTCGCAGGCTTCTCGACCTTTGTCGTGATCCTCTTGCACAAGCCGTTCGACGGATTGACCGTGACCACGCTGGTGCGCGCGGCCGGGCGGCCTGCGGCCTTTGCACATGCGGTGAACGCGCTGTTTGCGCTGGTGGTTCCCGTCGGCGCGGCGATGCTTTGGTTTGGCGTTTCGGAGAACGGCGCGGACATCCTGCCTTACGCACTGGCGTTTAGCGCGGGAACATTCATCTGCATCGCCACGAGCGACCTGCTGCCTGAATTGCAGTTTCATCGCCACGATCGGCTTGGACTTTCGGCGGCGCTGCTGCTTGGTCTTGGTTTGGCCGCGGCGATTGCGCGCATCGAGTCAAGCGTGGTGCAGTCAAGGGAGCATGCTGATCATGACCATGCTGAACATGATCATGCGGATCACGCGCCATGAGCAAGGAATTACCGATGAAAATCAAGGCCGAAGTCGTCATCGCCGAACTCAACCGCCTGCGGGGCGACATCGACAAGGACATGGGCGATCCCGAGTACTTCGCGTTGCATCACGCGCTTTGCTTCATCTCGTACAAGATGGGCGAGTTTCAGAAGTACCTCGACGAAGTGGTGAAGCCCGGCGAGCATCCGTGAGTTGACGCGGGCGCGGTTGGCCTAGCGCCGACGCGCGAGCACAACCACATCGTCGTAGGCGCCCTTGATGTGCGCGGTGGTCATGACCTCGAATCCGCAGGCGCGCAGTTGGCGCGTGAGTTCTTCGTCGCGGTATTCGTCGCGGTATTCGTCGCGGTATTCGTCGAGGAGGTACACGGGATCGTTGCGGTGACCGTAACGCCAGTTCGGAGTCGCCACCAACAGCACGCCGCCGGGAATGAGCACGCGCCGAATTTCGGCGAGGTCGCGCATCGGATTTCGAAGATGCTCAATCACATCGAGCAACATGGCGGCGCGGAAGGTTGCATCGGGAAAGGCAATGGATTGCGCGCTTCCTTGCATGCATTCAACGCGGTCGGAAAGTTCGGCGGCCGCGATGGCGACGCGCGCGCACGCGATTGCCTGCGGCTCGGGATCGAGCGCGACTGCGTGCATTCCTTGCCGGGCGATCAGGCCAGCGAACAACGCGTCGCCCGCACCGACATCGATCACCCGCTGCGCGCCGGGCGGCGTGTTGGCCAGCAGAAAGGAGGCGAGAGTGTCGGCGCGCCGTCGGTAGGCGTCGTGGGTTGCGTAGAGGTTCCAGTGGTAGGCGCCGCGCTCGTCGTATTTTTCGAAGGGAGCCGATGCGCCCCAAACTGCTGCATTCCAGCGCAATCCTGCCAGCGATGGATTACTGGCGACGGCGTCGAGATCGCAGGCATCGGCGGCGAAGCCGAAGTGAGAGCGGAAGTGCGAGCTGGCGATTTGGTTGTTGAATCCCTGGGTTTCCATCAACGCGTCGCTTGCGTCGGTTTCGCAAATAGTTGCGGCTGCGACAGCGACAACATCGCCAACGCGCCCTAGCCCGCACGCGGATCGAGCAACGCTTCGCCGCGCGCGATCGCGAAAGCTTCGGCGTCGACGACCATCACACCTGCGTCGATGGCATCGACTTCGCAATCAAACCGCTCGCCGTCGCGGGGCGCGCCTCGGCCGTTGCGAAAAAATCCTTTGGGGTGGAGGACGAATACCCCATGCGCGGACACACCATGCGCAGACACCCCATGCGCCGACACCCCATGCGCCGACACACCCTGCGCCGAGACACTGTTGTCGTTGGGCGATCCGTCGGCGCGCAGTCTTCGTGATCCCGCCACGGCGAGCGCGTCGTGGTGGTCGAACGCGGCTTCGAGCGCCGGCGCCACCCGTCGGGCTTCGGCGGCGTTGAGGGTGAGATCCCAGACCAACGCGCGTCCCGACGCCAACCGCTCGAATGTGGCGAAAGGCGCGGGGGGCGCGAGCGGATCCTCGGAGGCGTGCATGTCGGAGAATCGGCGCAATGGCGGGGAAGTCTGCACTCTCCACCCTACGGTCACGCGTGTATCCTTCGACCTCACGCCAGCGCGTCGCGAATGGCCGTAGCAAGGAAAGCACCGAAATGTCCGAAGCCCAATCCTCTCAAGAGAAGCCGACCTACAAGGACTCGCTCAACCTGCCTAAGACGGCGTTTGCCATGAAGGCAAACCTCGTGCAGGCCGAGCCGCAGTCGCTCAAGCGTTGGGAGGACGCGAAGCTGTTCAACCGCCTTCAGGTCGCGCGCGAAACCGCTGAGCCGTTCGTGTTTCACGATGGGCCGCCCTACGCCAACGGGCCGATTCACATGGGCCACATGCTCAACAAGGTGCTGAAGGACATGGTCGTGCGCGGCGCACTGATGGAGGGTCGGCGCGTGCGCTTCGTGCCGGGCTGGGACACGCACGGCTTGCCTATCGAGCACAAGGTCATGACCGAGCTGCATGAGAAGGGCAAGGCCGCCAAGCTTGACACGCTGACCCCTGAGCAGCGTCACATGGCGATTCGCCGCGAATGCGCGGCTTCGGCGACCAAGTTCATCGGTTTGCAGGCCGAGCAGATGAAGCGTCTGCTCACGCTCGCCGACTACGCCGATCCGTACTACACGCTCATGGCGCAGTACGAGGCGAAGACGCTCGAGGTCTTCGCCGATCTCATCGATCAGGGCGTGGTCATGCGCGCGCTGAAGCCCGTGCATTGGTCGATCGCTAACAAGACCGCGCTGGCCGAGGCGGAGCTCGAGTATGAGGACCGCGAGGATCTCTCGGTCTATGTTGACTTCGAGGCGAGCGATCGTGCCAAGGTCGCGGCGGCTTTCGGATTGCTCACGGAAATGCCCGAGCAAACTGGCGATGGCAACGATGAGATCGACGAGTCGCGATTTCTCGATGCCACTCCGAGTTTTATGATCTGGACCACGACGCCGTGGACGCTTCCGGCGAATCTCGCCATTGCCGTGCATGAGCGCGCGCGTTACGCGTTGGTCGAGATCGACGGCAGCACGACGATTTTGGCCAGTGAACTCGTCGACAAGGTTGCGAAGAAGGCGGGCGCAGAGAAGATCGTCGTGCGCGGCGAGTGCGACGGCATTGCGCTGATCGGACTGGAGTACAACCATCCGTTCTGCCCGCGCAAGGGTCGCATCGTGGGCGCCGACTATGTCACGCTCGAGGACGGCACCGGCCTGGTGCACACCGCTCCCGGCCACGGCGCTGATGACTATCGCACTGGTCTGAAGGAAGGCTTTCCTGCGTATTGCCCAGTGCGCGAGGACGGCACCTACGACGACACCGTTCCCGATTGGCTGCGCGGCAAGTCGATTTGGACTGCCAATGCCGAGGTCGCCGAGCGTCTGCGCGCGAGCGGCCACTTGTTCCATGACCACAAGTTCATGCACTCTTATCCGCATGACTGGCGATCGAAGACGCCGGTGATCTTCCGCGCCACTGAGCAGTGGTTCATCGGCGTGGACCTGCCCGTGAAGCGCGACGGCAAGAGTTTGCGTCAGCGCGCGCTTGCTGCGATCGAGAGCGAAGTGCAGTTCACCCCTGAGTGGGGACGCAATCGCATGCGCGGCATGCTTGAGTCGCGCCCGGACTGGTGCATCTCGCGCCAACGCTCGTGGGGCCTGCCGATTCCTGCGTTCAAGACGGCCGACGGCGCGACTTTCCTGACTTCGGCAAGCGTGCGCGCCATTGCCAAGCGCTTCGCCGAGAAGGGCAGCGATGCGTGGTTCCTCGAATCGCCCGAGCAGCTGCTCTCGCACTACGACCCTTCGAGCGATCCGCACGCGCCCAAGGGGCTCGTTGTCGCGAGCCTCACCAAGTTGCAGGACATCTTTGATGTCTGGTTTGAGGCGGGAAGTTCGTGGAACTCGGTGTTGCGCGCCCGTGGCATTGGTTACCCCGCCGAGATGTATCTCGAGGGAAGCGATCAGCACCGCGGTTGGTTCCAGCTTTCGCTGCTACCCGCGCTGGGTGCGACCGGCGTTGCGCCGTTCAAGCGTTTGGTTACTCACGGCTTCATCGTCGACAAGGAAGGTCGCAAGATGTCCAAGTCGATCGGCAACACCATCGATGTCGAAGCGCTGCTGAAGGAGCACGGCGCCGATGTTTGTCGCTGGTGGGTGGCGGGCGTGGACTACGAGAATGACATTCGCGCCGATGGCGAGTTTTTCAAGGTCGCCGGCGAGAGCTACCGCAAGGTGCGCAACACCATTCGGTACCTGTTGTCGAACCTCGACGGCTTTGANGGCGCCGAGGCCGACACGATTCTGTCCGCGATCTCNCACACGGGCCTGGAGTCGTGGATGCTCGCGCAGGTNGCGGGAACGCAAGCAGTGGTGCGCGATGCGGTGCGACGCTGTTCGTTCCGCGAGGCGCAGCTGGCGATCTTCACCCTGTGCAACGAGACGCTTTCGGCGGTTTATTGCGCGGCAACCAAGGACCGCCTCTATTGCGACGCGCGCAATTCCACGCGCCGGCGTGCGACTCAGGCCGCGATGTACACCGCCTGCGATGCGCTNTGCCGCATGCTTGCCGCGTTNCTGCCCCACACGGCCGACGAGGCTTTCCGCGCGCTGCGGGCCAGCGAAACCGAGTGCATCCACATGGAGCGTTACCGCACCTTGGCGTTCACCTGCGATCCGCGCTGGTCTGAGGTGCTGGCGTTGCGCGAGATCATCAAGGGCGAGCTCGAAAAGGCCAAGACGCGCGGCATCGAAAATCCGCTCGACGCGGGCGTGTTGTTGCCGGCCAGCCATCACCATCTCGAGGACTTCCTGCCCGACCTGCCCGACATGTTCGGCGTGTCGCGAGTGGTACTTGCGCGCGATCAGAGTTCGATTGAGATCGTCGATCTGCGCGGCGAACCCCGCTGCGATCGCAGTTGGAAACGCGATGCAACCGTGCGCACCCGCGCCGATGGCGGGATGCTCTCCGATCGCGACGCCCAGGCGGTGGGATTGGCCTGAGCGCGCGTCGAAAAGTTTGGCGGTTGGCGGCAGCCATCTGAAGTCCCGCTGAAGTCGAGCACAAGAATGGGTGTCTCTTGTGTTTTTTTCTTGACAATGTCGCAGTCAGGCGCATGATGGAAACGCTCAGTAGTGAGCATGGGCGGAGATCTGCAACTGGTTGGATGAGCGCGACGCGAGTCGCCTTGGTACCGAACCATTTGTAATCAGTGCCAGCCGTAAGGCCTGGCATTTCATCGAAAAGGGCGCTGAATCAGGCGGTTGATCATTGGATCACCACCAAAGGTTCAGGGCCCTTTGTCATTTGGAGTGCCTGACATTCTGATTGTGGCTTGGCTGCACAAGGCCAGGCCGCGGAAACGTGGAAATAGGTTTGGGCTCGCCATTGGCGGCCCGCAACGCTTGTGCGAGCCTCAACCGGATACCGCGGAAAGTATCCGGTCGTTGCTTTTTTGGACCTCGACACGGCGCTGACTGCCCTTGATCGGCGTGGTCAAGTACATTTCGGAACGATGGTTCCGATGATCGATTTCCTTGCGTCCGTCCCGACCGCAACACTCGCTTCTTTCGCGGGCGCTTTTGATCCGACGCTGGTGATTGCGGAGTTGGGGACCGATCTCGGGCGCACCTTTGGCCGCGTGCATTCGCTGGTCGTGCACTTCCCGCTTTCGCTCGGCCTGGT
>Ga0031658_1000211_pt1 | contig 9348 bp, 3 predicted proteins | sample FrelakmetPLP11PL_FD_55179 | JGI IMG/M metagenome (GOLD analysis project Ga0031658, IMG submission 55179) | Freshwater lake sediment microbial communities from the University of Notre Dame, USA, for methane emissions studies - PLP11 PL | ecosystem: Environmental > Aquatic > Freshwater > Lake >...
CTCCGCCCGCTTGTCAGCGGGCCCACTTTCAGGATTCCCGACATGGCTACCGATCTCAATAGGGTCCGCAACATCGGCATCTGCGCCCACATCGACGCAGGCAAGACGACCGTTTCCGAACGCATCCTCTTTTACACTGGCCGCAACTACAAGATCGGCGAGGTCCACGATGGAACCGCCACGATGGACTTCCTCCAGGAGGAGCAGGAGCGCGGCATCACCATCCAGTCGGCCGCGACGACTTGCCCGTGGGAGAAGGACGGCCACGAGTACAAGATCAACCTGATCGATACCCCGGGCCACGTCGACTTCACCATCGAGGTCGAGCGTTCGCTGCGCGTCCTCGACGGCGCGTGCGCGGTGTTTGACGGCAAGGAAGGCGTCGAGGCGCAGTCCGAGACCGTCTGGCGCCAGGCCGATCGCTACAACGTTCCCCGCCTTTGCTTCATCAACAAGATGGACAAGATGGGCGCCGATTGGGACTTCTCCTTCGCCTCGATCCGCTCGCGCCTCGGCGCCAACGGCATCGCCATCCAGCTGCCGATCGGCAAGGGCAACGACTTCATCGGAATCATCGATCTCGTCACGATGAAGGCCAACTACTTCTCGCAAGACGATCAGGGCGCCACGATGACCGAGGGCGAGATTCCTGCTGACTTGCTCGACAAGGCGGAGTACTACCGCAACGAACTCATCGAAAAGGCCGCTGAAGTCGAGGATGTGCTCATGGAGCANTTCCTCACCGACCCGGCGAAGATCACCAACGAGCAGTTGAAGGCCGCGATTCGTCGTGGCACCATCGACATCAAGTGCTTCCCCGTGCTCTGCGGCGCTGCGCTGAAGAACATCGGCGTTCAGAAGGTGCTCGATGCTGCCATCGACTATCTGCCGAATCCGACCGAGCGTCCCGACACCAAGGGCGTGAATCCTGACGACGTCAACCAGCCGATGACGCGTCCGCACTCCGCGACCGCGCCGTTCTCCGCGCTGGTGTTTAAGGTCGTTTCCGACATTCACGGCGACCTCACCTACATCCGCGTCTACTCCGGCACCCTGGACAAGGGCACCCGCGTGCTCAATCCCGGCAACGGCAAGCGCGAGAATGTCAGCCGCATCTTCGAGATGCACGCGCGTGACCGCAACGCGCTCGATACCGTCGACGCTGGCAACATCGTCGCCGTCATCGGTCTCAAGAGCTCGTACACCGGCGACACCATCTGCGATCAGGATCACCCGATCATCCTCGAGCGCATGACCTTCCCTGAGCCGGTTATCTCGATGGCGATCGAGCCGATCACCGCCGACGACAAGAAGAAGCTCGGCGATGCGCTCACCACCATCCGCCGAGAGGACCCGTCCTTCCGCTCCAACTACAACGACGAAACCGGCGAGACCATCATCGCGGGCATGGGCGAGCTTCACCTTGAGATCATCAAGAACAAGCTGACGCGCGACATGAAGATCGGCGTGAACGTTGGCAAGCCGCGCGTTTCCTATCGCGAGACCATCCTCGGTACCGCCAAGGATGTTCGCGGTCTGTTCAAGAAGCAGTCCGGTGGACGCGGTCAGTTCGGCGACGCAGTTGTGACCGTCATGCCGATCACGCCTGAGCAGGCGGCCGAAGAAGAATTGAAGATGAAGAACGGCATCGTGTTCGAGGACAAGATCGCTGGCGGCGTTGTTCCGCGCGAATTCATCCCGTCGATCGAATACGGCGTGCGTCAGGCTGCGGCTTCGGGCGTTCTTGGCGGCTACCCCGTCATCAATGTCCGCGTCCAGCTCGTCTACGGTTCGTACCACGATGTCGACTCCAGCCAGATCGCCTTCGAGCAGGCCGGCATGCTGGCCTTCCGTGAGGCGATCATGAAGGCCAAGCCAGCGCTTCTCGAGCCCATCATGAAGCTCGTGGTCACNACGCCTGACGAGTTCTTCGGCAACGTCTCGGGCGACATCGCTTCCCGTCGCGGCCAGATCACCGACCAGGAGATGCGCGGCAATGCGCGCTTGCTCACCTGTGAAGTGCCGCTGTCCGAGCTCTTCGGCTACACCACGACCCTGCGTTCGATGACGCAGGGCCGCGCGACCAGCTCGATGGAGCCGCTGACCTACCGCGTCATGCCGGAGAAGTTGAAGGACCTCGTCCTGAAGAAGTAAGCCGCTGCGTATCTGGCGGTCGCCGCTGTTGCGGCTTCCTCTGGTGGTGGTGCTTGTGGTTGATGTGATTTGAAACTTTGACCGCCGCCGGTTTTTGCCGGCGGCGGTTTTCCTTTGAGAGATCATGACGCGCCCTCGCCGACTGCCTACTATGGCGCCCCATGGCTGAGGCACCAGGCGACACCGCCGAACTCCAGAATGACCGCGGGGTGTTCCGTGCTGAGTACGAGCGTGAGCTTGGACAGTGGTTGCGCCGACGCCTCGGGTGGCTGTGCATTGCCTACGCGGTGTTCCAGATCCTCTCGACCACTGCGCTGATCGTGACCTCGGCGCGGTCTGGGCCATTCGCGAGACCATCGCAGCCACAGGTGCTCACGCCTATCGAGATTCGCGCCGACCGCGCAGAGAAGCGCGCCGATGCGGGGCTCCCGCCCAAGCCCGGTGATGCGCGCGCGATCGAGGTTGCCAAGGAACTCGAACGGCGTCGCACTGAACGCGAACGCGGCGCTGAGGCGGTCGTCTCGACGCTCGATGCTTTCAGCGAGATCGCCAAGGGAATTTCGCGCGAAGTGCGCGATGTAGCGGCAGAATCGAAATCTGCGCGCGAGCCAGGTGGTGGCCTCGCAGGCGCGCCTCCTGTCGGACGCATGGTTGATCGATGGTGGGAAGAAACCAGCGCGCCCGTGGCTACTGCTGCCGACGCACCCGCTTCAGCCCGCAGCGCTTCGGCTCGAGCAACTTCGACACCCGCGCCAACGGCGAACAAAGAAATCGCCATCAGCAAACCAGTTGATGTCGGCGATCAAATGGGCCTGCGCGCCGATGGGACCGCCGCGCTCGAAACCGCGCTCGAAAACGCGGGCGAGTCCGATGCGATCGATGTGCCTCGAATCCCCTGGTGGATCTGGGCGATTCTCACGCTGCCCATTCTCGGAGTGGTTGCGTGGTACGGGCTCGTCGTTCGCCCGCGGCTCTACACGCGCGCCGAACTGGTGACTGCCGCGTCGCGCATGATCCTCACGCTCGGGCTGCTCAACTTCGCCTTCGAAAGCGCGCTGCTGCTGTCCAATCCCGAAGCGACGATCACTCCGCTGCTTTCGATTTTCTTCTGGCACTTCACCGCGTCGATGTTCCTGCCGTGGAATTGGCGCGAATCGCTGCGTCCGATCGTGCCCGTGTTCCTCTGCTGGGTGCTGCTACGCGCGGGTCTTGCCGCGACGGATGGATCTTGGCTTGAGTTCCTGCTCACGGTCGCGTTCGCGCCGTTGGCGTTTGTGCCCGCCCTGCTGCTGTGCTACGCGCGACTGCGCTGGCACCAGAACCGCTTCAAATCCGGCTTCGTCGGCCGCCGTTTCTTGCAGATGCGCCGCGAGTTCCTGCAGGCGCGCGCGGTACACGAGTCGCTCTTCCCCAAGCCGCTCGACTCTGGTTGGATGCGCTTTGACTTCGGCTACCGACCAGCGGCCGACATCGGCGGCGACTTCATTCATGTGTGGATCGACGAACGGGAGCGATTTCACCTTGCGCTGATCGATGTGACTGGCCACGGTCTGGCGAGCGCGATGAGCGTTGCCCGCATCCACGGCGAAATCGAGCGTCTGCGCGACGAGTATCCCGAAGAGGGACCCGCCAAGATTTTGCTTCGNCTGAACCGCTACTTTCACCGCCTGTTGGCGCGGCACACTTTGTTTGCCACTGGCGTGCTGCTGATGATCGATCCGCACAGCGGCGAACTGCGCTACGCCAGCGCTGGACATCCGCCCGTCTTCATTCGCACGCGCGAGCGCGTTGTCGAACTTCCTTCGACCACACTTTTGCTCGGAGCGGTGGATGATTCGATGTTTGGCGAGGAAGAAGTCACGATCAAGCTCGAAGAGGGCGACACCATCGTGCTCTTCACCGATGGCGCGTACGACGCACGCAGTCCGCGCGGCGAGCGCTTCGGGCTCGATCGCCTGCGCGAGATCATGCAACGGCCCACCGCTCCGCCGCGATGGACGCAGTACCTCATGCGTCTGGTCGAAACATTTGAGGCGGGCATGCCTGAGGACGACCTGCTGATTGCAGAGATTAACTTTGTAAGCCGACGGTCGATTTCGTCGGTCACGGGCGACGATATTCCAATGCCCGCGCAAGAGTACGCCGGAGCGCGCGCGTGACCCCCGATCGCGTGCGCGCGCTGCTCGACCGCGCGGTGCGCATTGCCGCACGCGGACACGGCGGCGTCGAGCCAAATCCGATGGTCGGCTGCGTGATCGCCCACGACGACGCAACACCGATCGCCGAGGGATTTCATCGCGTTTGCGGCGGACCACACGCTGAAGTCGACGCCTTGCGCGCTGCTGGTGCGCGCGCGCGCGGGGCCACCGCGATCGTGACTCTTGAGCCCTGCGCGCACCGAGGTCGGACCGGTCCGTGCGCCGATGCGCTGATCGAAGCGGGAATCGCACGCGTGTACTACGCGGTTGCGGATCCCAACCCAATTGCCGGCGGCGGCGCGCGAAAGCTCATCGACGCAGGGGTTCCAGCTGAGCTCATATTCCACGCGGGCGCGGACGAACTCGCGCGGCCGTTCATCAAGCGGATCACAACGAAACTCCCGTGGGTGAGTGCGAAGTGGGCGCAGTCGATCGACGGCGCCATCGCGCTTTCCAACGGAGATAGCAAGTGGATGTCGTGTGCGCGCAGTCGGGCAATGGTCCATCGCGAGCGCGGCCGCGTCGATGCGGTGCTGACTGGCATCGGCACCGTGGTCGAGGATGATCCGCAACTCACTCCGCGCGGCGTTCGGGTGCAGCGCCTGCCGCGACGAATCGTGTTCGACCCCGATGTCATGACGCCGGTCGAAGCGAAAGTTCTCGAAGGCGACGCGCCGGCAACGCTGTTGGTGGGCAATACGCTCGACGCTGCGGCACAGCGACGCATGGCGCTGCTGCGCGGGCGTGGTGCGACATTTGTGCCGCTGGGCCCGAAGGATTCGCTGAGGGACGCGTTGGCTGCGCTCGCCGAGTCGGGCGTTGCAACCATCCTCGTCGAAGCTGGCGGCGGATTGGTAGGACGACTACTGCGCGAAGGATTGTTGGATGAAGCGTGGGTCTTCGTCGCGCCGCTGCTCGTTGGCGATGCGTCGGCCCAACGTGGAGCTCGCGGCATCGACCGCGATGTTCTCGCGGCGATTCCTCGCGCGCGTCTGCTGAGCGTTCGACGCCGTGGCGCCGACGCGCTGCTCCACTATCGATTCTGATGGCGCGAAGAACTTCCTTCGTCAATGAGGGATTTCGCGTGGGGTTTCGCGCGGGGTTTACTGCTTAGCATGGAACCCGAGTTCCTCCGCCGTCAACGGAAGATCGATCGACCCATGCACGCGCAACACGCCGTCACCGTTTTCAAGCAGGGTCTTGGAATCGGAGGCGCGGCGAGCGATGCGCACGGTGTCGAGCGGTTCACTGGCGAAGCCGAGGAAAGTCACGGTGGCAACCGAATCGCTGGCGGGAAACGCGGAGAGTTCGACGCTGGCCGCGCGAGTTTCGGTGAGCGCCTTCAACAAGCGGTCGGCGGCGTCGAGGTCGATGGTGCCGGCGATTGATGCGGGACTTGTCGCGGGACTCGTCGTGGGACTCGTCGCGGGATTCAAATCATGAGTAGCCACCGATGCCGTCCAACCGCTCGTCTCGCGACGCAGGGTGATGTGCTGCGCGCCGACGGCGATCTCGATGGCCGCGATGTCGCGCGGACGGATGGCGCTGGCGACGGCATCGATGAGCCGCTCGACGCGCGGGAAGATCGGCGCGAGCACTGCGGCGGGCAAGCGGACGACGGTGCTCGTTCCATCGAGCATGCCGAAGCGGTCTTGTGCGCCGATCGAAACGGTGTCGCCGATCAGAAGTGTGCGCCGCGTGGAGCCTGAGTCGACCTCGAGCGTCGCCATTGCAGGCGAAAGGCCGTACGCCGCCAGTTCGGCGGGCTTGTCGGACACGAAGCCCGAACTCTTGGCGCGGCGCAACGCGTCGAACAACTCCTCAGCTTGCACGCGATCGACGCGGGTCTTGACCGGCGACTCGAGGCGAAAGACTTTCCCCTGCCGCGTGAGCACCAGCTCGTTTCCCGTGCTGCGAAACGCCACCCGATCTACATCCTTGAGATCGATGAACAGGTCGCGCCGACGAAACTCCTTGGGATCGCGGCCGAGGGCAAACTCGTGCAGTTCGGAGTCCACGACTTGGTAGTGCGTGTCGTCGACCTTTCCATCCTGTGCTCCAACTCTGGCGTACGCGCGGCCCGCGAGGCTGCGACGACCGAGGTCGATGGTCACGCTACGCGCCGCGGCGCCTGCAGNNGCCTGCTCCTTGAGCTCGATGCGTCCAGATGGAGGCGAGAGCCCCGCTTGCNCGAGAGACTTCGCGCGCGCATCGCCATCGCTCGTCGAGAGATCGACGGTCCGGACCGAGACGGTCTTGAGCACGCGGCCGATGAGCTGTCGCATGCTCCAATTCTCGACGGCATGCAGGATCGGCGCGGTCTGCAACCACGAACCATCCTGACGCTCGAATCGATAGACCGTGCCATCGCGTTCAAGAACGATTTCGTTGACGCGGTCGGCGTCGATGGCGTCGCTGGCNATCANCGNCGCGCGGGTGGATGTCGCCAGCGCAGGTCCGTTGGCCATGCGCGATGTTGCGAACGCGAGCGCGAAAGCCAGGACGAAGGCGATGATGCCACGAAGCCAGTTCATCCGCGGCGCCTCCTGCGACTCACAAGAATTCCGCCCAGCGCAATTGGTCCAAGTGCCAGCAGTCCGCCGAAACCGATGGCCCAGGTCCTCTGTGCGCTCACGGAGAGGTTCTCGATGCGCGCAACCTCACGGCCACTGAGCCCCGCATCGAGCAAGTCGGTGCGACCGGCGAGCCAAGAGACAGTCGCGAGTAGAAGTTCGCGGTTGCCGGGATTGACCAACGCAGTGCGGCCGCCGCCGAGACTGTCGGAAAGATCGGCGACGCTCGAAAGCATCCATCCTCCGCTGGCGACCAGAGCCGCGCGCTGCGAACCACCGGAAACCTTGCGCTCGCCCAAGACGGCAACGGGGAACGCGGTCGTCAGTTCCTTCCCCGCGGGAACCTCGCGGATGCCGTCACCATCGCCGCGCCAATCGTCGGCGAGCCAACGACTCGGCGACGGAGCGATCTCGACCACCGTTGAAACCGTAGCGCCCGACGGAAGCGGATCGGCGATGCGCACTCGCATGGCCTGATTGAACAGAATCGATCGACCTCGAAGTCGTGAGGCCAACGGCGAATCGGTAGGGACGCGCTCGATGAGCTGCCACGGACGCACTTCAGGAGTGCCGTCGTCCTTGGCAACGAGTTCAAGGAGAACCTTGCTAGCCTCGGGTTCTAACCCGAAAGGAGCGAGGATCTGTTGCCACGGGTCGGTCTGGCCGAGCACCGCCAACATGCTGCGACCGGCTGTCATCAACACCGGCTCACCATCGCTCACCAGACGCGCAGCTTCCTCGACGAGCAGTTTCTCTTCACGCGAGAGATCAAGCTGCGCGCGGCGCAACGCGGGAACAATGATGTAGACCTGCGTGCGAACCTTCGACTTCGTCGGACGGTCGCCGCGTCCTGGCGTCCACTCCTCGACCATGAAGCCCGCGCTCTTCAGCGCGTCGGCGACCGAAGCGAGTTCGTTGTGATCCGGGCGGGCGCGAAGAAGGGAGTCGCGTTCGCAATGCACAAAGATGACCTCGGGCATCGAACCGGAGGAAATGCTGCGGATCGCGCCCGAAAGCACTTCTTCACCACGGAAGCCCCAACTGTAGGAAACTCGGTCGGTGCCTTGCGCCGCTGCCAACCGCGGGAAGATTCGCCACGCGGGGACGACCGAAATCCGACCGGCCCCCGCCACCACCGCAGCCTCGCCATTGACAAGTTCGCGACCGAGTGCGTCGATCTCCAGCGTGGGGAGCGCCTCGAGTTCCTGTCGCGACGCGAGCATCTTGGTGGCGATCTCCTCGTAGCGCGTGATCCGCGAGCTGGCGATATTGCGCACTGACTGCGCAAGTGCGGTCTGCCCGCGCCATTGAGCGAAGAGCGTCGCGGCGGAGGAAAGTTGATCGCCCCAAACGCGAAATCCCTGCACGAGTGCCGAACGGGCACCCTCGATGTCGGGCAGCGGTCGAGTGACGCTCGTCTTAGAGAGTTCGACGACCTGCCGCTTGAACTCCTCGCCATCGGTGGAGATCTGCGCGAACAACGCGGCGAGCTGCTCGAGCGTGCGGCGGACTGGACTCTCGGCGGCAAGTTGCTGAGCGGCGGCACGCAGGCCCGCGGGTTGTGAAGTGCTCTCGGAGCGGAACTCGTCGTAGACGCTGAGGCCGCTTTGGATCGCGGCGGTAGCGCGGGCAAGATCGGTTGCGCGGTCCGCGACCAGTGACGCCAACGCTTCCTCGAATGCGCCGCTCGACGCGGGATCGGAAGGATCAATACGGCGCGCGTCGATCGCGGAGTTGCTGTCGCGAAAACGCTCGAGCACTTCATCGATCTGGCGCAGCACCGCGGGATCAGCCTGCGATGCGTCGACGAAGAGCAGCACCTGCCACTTACCCTGGAGACCGTGAAGCAGTTCACTCGTCGCGGGCGCAAGGCTGTAGGCGCGCGTCTTGGTTGCGTCGACCTCGACTCGCAATGCCGGCTGCGACAGCAACGCGACCGAGGCGATGCAGAAGGCAACGACGCCGGCGAGAAAGAACGCCTTCTCGGCCAGCACGCCAAATCGGGGCAGGAAGCGCGCATAGGCCCGACCGCGAATGCGCTCGAGAGACACGGTCGCGAAGGCTAGCGCCGCGACGGCTATCGCGAGGAAGTAGGCGATGGCGCCGGTATCGAACAGCCCGAGCGCAAAGCCCTCGAGGCGGCGGATCGGATCGGCCGCCGCGGCGATAGGCGCGTACTCCAGAGGCAGCGCGCCGACCAAAATGCGTGAGCCCGCGACAAATCCGAGCCAGAGAAAGAACGCACCGAGAAACGCGACGGCTTGGCTCGATGTCGCGCTCGACACCGCGATGCCCAGGCAGCTGGCCGCGAACCCCGCGAGAAACAGGCCGAGTAGCCCGCAACCGATCTCGCCGTAGTCGGGCGATGCGTAGAACTCGAGCGGAACCGCGAGGAGCGCGATCGGGATCAGACTCATCGCCAG